>PVBE010623730.1_pt1 | contig 30667 bp, 19 predicted proteins | sample 1631181 | NCBI WGS metagenome assembly PVBE01 (sample SAMN08397723, study PRJNA350692) | Marine metagenome, whole genome shotgun sequencing project. | isolation source: water | place: Pacific Ocean | collected 2012-04
GATAGCACGGCGACGAGCGTCGCGATGAGCAAGGCGCCGCCTGCGAGCAGCCGCACCGGCCCGACACGATCTCTCGGTCCCAGGGCGGCGCGCACCGCGGCCGCAGCGGGCATGGCCAGCAGCGCCGCGGGGGCCACCGCGAGCGTCGACGCCAGCGCAAGGCCGACCCCTGCGCGCGGCAGGTCCGTGGGCTCGATGAGCAGGGGCCGAAGGACGAACGCCCCAACCAGGGCGACCGCGCCGCCGCCGGCCGTCAGCCCGGCGAGGTGCGAGACACGCGGGGCACCGGGCGCCTCGACAGGTCCCCACGCCAGGCGGAGCAGCGCCGTCGCCAGCCCCAGCCCCAGCCCGAGCGGCAGGAGCACCGCGACGGACGCCGACAGGACCGCCATCGTGGGTCCCCAGCCCAGCGTGGAGCCCGCCACCGCCCGCGCCGCCTCGATGCCGCCGAGCAGCGCCCCGCAGATCCCGCCAGCGGCGAGGTGCTGGGCGAGGATCCGCCCGCTTGCCTGGAGCCTGGAGGACATCGCGACGAGCATAGCCGCCGGTCTTCGGACGTGACCAGTTTGCTCAGCGTCGCGCGGGTCCGCCGGGGACCATCCCCGGCCATAGCGACGACACGGCGGGGAACACGATGAGGTCGGCGAGCACCGCGAGGCTGATCGCCAGGACCGACAGCAGGGAGAAGGCCAGGTTGGGCTTGAAGCTGCCGAACGCCGGCGTCAGGAAGCCGAACGCCAAGATGACCGACGTCATGATCACGGCGTGGCCCACCTCGACCACGGACTCCCGGAAGGCGTCCTCGACGGTGGCGCCCTGGGATCGTGCGCCTAGGACGCGATCCATGACGTGGACGGTGTCGTCCACCACGATGCCGAGCAGCAGCGGGGCCAGCAGGACGGTGGTCATGTCGAGGCGCACCCCGGTCCAGCCCATCACGCCGACGGTCAGGACCAACGGGAGCAGGTTGGGGATGGCCGACAGCAGGCCCGCGCGCACCGAGCGGAAGAACGCGGCGATGAAGCCCAGGACCAGCACGAACGCCAGGGCGAAAGAGCGGATCTGGCTGTCCAGCAGGTACTCCTCGACGGCACCCATCAGCCGCGACAGGCCGGTGACCTCGGCGTCGAAGCGACCCCCGGCGATCTCCGTGATGCGGCGCTCGATCTCCAGCCGGTGCTTGTTGACCTCCTCGTAGGCGCCACCCTCGATGGGCGCCTCGATGCGTGCGGTCCGGTGGTCGTCGGACAGGAACCGGCCCATGTCGCCGTCGCCCTCGATGAGCAGCAGGATCTGGGCCGCCTCCTGCCGGCTTGCAGGGAGCGCGAGCTTGCTCGGGGGCTCCCCGAGGAGCACCCGGCGGGCCTCCTTGAGGAAGTCCACGCCCGAGTACGGCTGCCCGGTGGCCGGGACCGTCGACATGTACTGCGCGATCTCCTCGATGGTGGCGAGGTCCTCGGGATCGAGCAGGTCGTCGTCGGGCTCCTTGGCGCGCACGAGGATCTCGTACGGGTACGAGCCCCCGAGGGCCTCATCGATGACCAGGGACTCCACGAAGACCGGGTCGTCCTCGTAGAAGTAGCTGACCATGCTGGCCCCGACGGTCAGCCGGGCCATTCCGAAGCCTGAGATCACGACGGCGAGGAGGGACAGCGCCAGCACGGCGCGGCGGTTGCGCAACGAAAAGTCGACCCATCCGCCGAGCCACTGCGGGGAGGGATCCTCACCCTCGCCCAGCAGCCCGCCGAGCCACCGCTCGGGCACCACGAGCATCGCGAGGGGCAAGGCGAACATCGTGAGCACGAACGCGGCGGTCACGCCCAGCGCCACGGAGACGCCGAACTCCCGGATGGCCTGCAGGTAGGCGACCAGCAGCGACAGCATGCCCGCCGAGGTGGTCAGGCTGGTGATGAGGCAGGGGCGCAGGACATGGACGAACGACTGGCGCACCGCCTCGTCCCGCCCCGCCCCGCGACGGGCCTGCAGCCGGAGCTGCTGCAGCAGATGCACAGAGTCCGCGATGCCCACGGCCGCGAGGATGGGGGGCAGGATCGTGGTGAGGATGTTGGCGTCGAACCCGACCCAGCCCATGAACCCCAGCGACCAGACGTTGGCGAACACCACCACCAGGAACGGCAGCACGACGGCGGCGACGCTGCGGAACAGGAACCCGAGCGCCACGGCGATGACCAGCCCCATGAGCGGGGCGTACTTGATGCTGTCCTCCTCGCTGTGTCGATACACGGCCTCGTCGAACGCCGCGCCACCGGTGATCCAGTGCTTGCGGCCCTCCGACAGCTCGGCGGACAGCCTGCGGACATCTCGCACGAGCTTGGCCTTGGGATCGAACGAGCCCTCGGTGTGCTCGAGGTGCAGGATGATCGACGAGGCCTTGCCCGTCTTGCTGATGAGCGGCGCGTACAGCGGGCTGGAGGCGACCAGCTCCCGCACGTGCTTGACGCGCTCGGCGGACGGCGGGATCTCGTCGACGAGCCGCTTGACCTCGAGCGCCCCGCCGGCGTCCTCGAGGGCCTCCATGTGGGTCAGCGACCAGACGTCGTGGACGTTGTCGAGCTTGCCCAGCGCCTCGGACAGGCGCTCGACGACCCGCAGATCTCCGGCGTCCATGGGGTCGCCGCTGGCCGCCTCGACCAGCACGATGAGGGCCTCGTCGGAGCCGAACAGATCGATGAACTCGTCGTAGGCGACGAGCGCCGGATCGCCGTCCACGAACCAGATCTCATAGGAGTTGTCGAACTTGAGCCGGGCCATGCCGGCGCCCATGGCGCCCGTGGCCACCAGCAGCAACAGGGCCACGAGGGCTCTGCGCCCTTCGACCCACGCGTACAGCCTGGAGGCGACCCGTTGCACGGCGGCCCTACAGTGGGGTTCGCGGGCGGCGTGCGCAACCTCGGATCTTCACGCTGGTCAACGCTGGCGGATCCAGTACACTGCTCACCTGTGCAGTCCTTTCGCCCCGCCGTGGCGCGCTGGTTCAACGACGCCTTCGACGGCGCCACCCCGGCCCAGGAGCTGGGCTGGCCCGTGATCCGGTCCGGGCGCGACGCCCTGGTGACCGCGCCCACCGGCTCCGGCAAGACGTTGGCGGCCTTCCTGGTGGCCATCGACGAGCTCGTGCGGCAGGCGGAGCTCGGGGCGGTCGATGGACGGCCCGCGCTGCCCGAGCGGGTGCAGGTGGTCTATGTGTCGCCGCTCAAGGCGCTGTCCAACGACGTGGAGCGGAACCTGACGATCCCGCTGGAGGGGATCGGCGAGGCCGCCGGGGAGATCCGGGTCGCGCTCCGCACCGGGGACACCCCCGCCGGAGAGCGGGCGTCCTTCGTCAAGCGCCCGCCACACATCCTGGTGACCACGCCCGAGTCGCTGGCCAACCTGCTGACGGCCAAGAGGTCTCGGCCCGCCCTGGCGGGCGTGCGGACGCTGATCGTCGATGAGATCCACGCCCTGCTCAAGAGCCGGCGCGGGAGCCACCTGGCGTTGACCATGGCGAGGCTCGACCACCTGGCGGACCAGCGGCCGACGCGCATCGGCCTGTCCGCCACCCTGCACCCCGAGGACATGCAGATCGCCAGGGAGTACCTGACGGGCGGGGCGGAGGAGGAGGCCGCCCTGGTCGATGGCGCGCTCACCCGGGAGCTCGACATCGCCATCGAGGCGCCGCCGACCGACCTGCAGGCGGTGATGGGCGGGGATCAGTGGGCGGACATGGTCGAGCGGCTGGCCCAGCTGGTGGAGGACCGACGCACCACGCTGATCTTCGTGAACACCCGCAAGCTGTCCGAAAAGCTCGCCCACCACCTCGCCCAGCGGCTGGGCGAGGACGTGGTGGGGGCGCACCACGGCAGCCTCGCCCGCGGCCGCCGGCTGGCTATGGAGGCCCGGCTCAAGGCGGGCTTGATGCGGGCCCTGGTCGCCACCGCCTCGCTCGAGCTGGGCATCGACATCGGCAGCGTGGACCTGGTGTGCCAGGTGGGCTCGCCGCGGTCCATCGGCACGTTCCTGCAACGGGTCGGGCGATCCGGCCACGCCGTGGGCCGCGTCCCGGCGGGCCGGCTGTTCGTGACCACCCGCGACGAGCTCGCCGAGGCGACTGCGCTCTTCCGGGCGGTCCGCGCCGGTCGCATGGACCGGCTTTGTCCCCCGATCGCGCCCTTGGACATCCTCGGCCAGCACGTCGTGGCCGAGGCGGCCTGCCAGGAGTGGTCAGAAGACGCCCTGTTCGACCTGTTCCGCAAGGCCTGGCCCTACCGGGACCTGGCGCGCGAGTCGTTCGACGAGGTGGTGGCCCTGCTGTCCGAGGGCGTGCCGATGGGCATGGGGCGGGCGGCGGACTATCTGCACCGGGACAGGGTGCTCGGCACGCTGCGAGGGCGGCGGATCGCCCGGGCGGCGGCCATCGAGGGCGGCGGCGCGATCCCCGACTCGGCGCAGTACCGGGTGGTCGCGGCGCCCGACGGCGCCTTCGTCGGCACCGTCGACGAGGACTTCGCGATCGAGACCACCCAGGGCGACGTCTTCGTGCTGGGGTCCACGTCGTGGCGGATCCTGCAGGTGTCCCGCGGCGTGCTCCGGGTGGTCGACGCCGGCGGCGCACCGGCGAACATGCCGTTCTGGCTGGGCGAGGCCCCCGGGCGCACGGCCGAGCTGTCCGGCGAGGTCTCCAGGCTGCGCGAGGAGCTGGTCGCCCAGCCCGAGGACGGCCGACAGGCGTGGCTGCTGGAGCAGGACGCCGGCCTCGAGGAGCAGGGGGCGCGCCAGCTCGCGCAGTACGTCACCGCCCAGGTCAAGGCCGTGGGCGTGGCGCCCACCCAGACCCGGCTGCTGGTGGAGCGCTTCTTCGACGACGCGGGCGGCATGCAGGTGGTCATGCACGCCCCCTTCGGCAGCCGGATCAACCGGGCGCTGGGGCTGCTGCTGCGCAAGCGGTTCTGCCGCAGCTTCGACTTCGAGCTGCAGGCGGCTGCGCTGGACGACGCGGTCCTGCTGTCGCTGTCGGACGGCCAGGTGTTCCCCGAGGACGCCCTGCACGGCTTCCTGTCGCCCGCGGGCGTGGGCAAGGCGCTCACCCAGGCGGTGCTGGCCACGCCGATCTTCACCAGCCGCTGGCGCTGGAACGCCACCCGATCCCTGGTGATCCTGCGCCAGCGCTTCGGCAAGCGGCTGGCCCCGCCGCTGCAGCGCATGCGTGCGGAGGACCTGATGGTGGCGGTGTTCCCGGAGCAGGCGGGCTGCCAGGACAACCACGGCGGTCGGCCGGTGGAGATCCCCCGCCATCCGCTGGTCGACCAGACCATGGCGGACTGCCTGCAGGAGGCGCTGGACATCGACGGGCTGCAGCGGGTCCTCGACGACATCGCCGCCGGCCGGATCCAGATCGAGGTCAAGACGACCACCGAGCCCTCGCCGTTCTGCCACGAGGTCATCAACGCCCGGCCGTATGCCTTCCTCGACGACGCCCCGCTCGAGGAGCGGCGGGCCCAGGCGGTCGCGCTGCGCCGGACGCTGCCCAAGGACAGCCGCGACCTGGCTGCGCTGGACGCCAACGCCATCGCGCGGGTCGCTGAGGAGGCGAGCCCGGACCCGCGAGACGCCGGGGAGGCCCACGACGCCCTGCAGTCGCTCATCGCCCTGCACGAGGCCGACGCCGTGGCCCTCGACGAGCGTTGGACCACCTGGCTGAACGACCTGGCCGGCAGCGGCCGAGTGGGCGCGCTGGCGACGGGGCGAGGCCCCGTGTGGTTCGCGGCCGAGCTGCAGGCCCACGCCCGGATCCTCTGGCCGGACGCCGCGGAGCTCCACGCCCCGGCGCCCCTGCAGGGGCTGGCCGTTCCCGATCGGGAGGCGGCGCTGGACTCGGTGCTACGTGCCCACCTGGCGGTCCTGCCCCCCCTCCCGATCGGCGCCCTCGCCCAGCGGCTGTCCCTGCCCGCCGACGAGGTGGAGGTCGCCACGATCATCGTCGAGAACCGGGGCGCGGCCGTGCGCGGCAGGTTCTCGCCGGGGGCCACGGGCGACGACCACCCGCTGCAGATCTGTGAGCGCCGGCTGCTGGCGCGCATCCACCGCTACACGCTGGACCGCCTGCGCAAGGCGATCCAGCCCGTGACCGCGCAGGACGTACAGCAGTTCCTGCTCCGCTGGCAGCACGTGGCCCCGGGTTATCGCTACGAGGGCCGCCGAGGGCTGCTCGCCGCCATTGCGCAGCTGCAGGGTTTCGAGGCGCCCGCCGGGGAGTGGGAGAGCAGGATCCTGCCTTCCCGCGTGGACGGCTATCAGCGGGCGTGGCTCGACGAGCTGTGCCTGGCCGGCGAGGTGGTCTGGGGCCGCCTGACGCCGTCCGCCGGCACGGGGAGGGCGGGCGCCACCGCCGCCACGCCGATCACGCTGATGGCGAGATCGGAGCTGCGCTGGCTCCTGCCCGCCGTGCGCGGCGACGGCGATCCAGCCGTGCCACAGCCCGAGTCAGGGCCGGCCGCGGACATCCTGCAGGCCCTCGTCCAGGGCGGCGCCCAGTTCCACGACGACCTGGTCGCCCGCAGCGGGCGCCTGCGGGCCGAGGTGGACGAGGCGCTGCGCGAGCTCACGGCGCTCGGGCTGGTGACCGCAGACGGCTTCCGGCCCCTGCGCCGCCTCATGGATCCGGCGGTGCGCCGCCGGGAGCGCCGTCGTCGCAACGCCCGCTCGCCCATTTCCTCACCCTTTGGAGGAGGGGGCCCGCTGCCGGCGGGCCGGTGGTCGGCGCTGACCGCGCACGGCGGGCCGCCCGACGACCACGACACGCCTCGCGCCGTGGCGCACCTGCTCCTGGCCCGCTATGGCGTGGTGTTCCGATCGCTGATCGCCAGGGAATCCCTGGCCGTTCCATGGCGCGAGGTGCTCTGGGCCCTGCGGCGCGAGGAGGATCGCGGCCAGGTCCGCGGCGGCCGCTTCGTCGCCGGCGTGTACGGCGAGCAGTTCGCGCTGCCCGAGGCGGTGAGCCTGCTGCGTTCGTTGCGTCGGGATCCGCCCCAGGACGACGCTCCGCCGATCACCCTGTCCGCGGCGGACCCGCTCAACCTCCTGGGGGTGCTCACCCCGGGCCCCAAGACCCCGGCGATCCGGGGGGGACAGGTGACCTACGAGCTGTCGGGGGCCTCGGCCGCTACAGCGTCCTGAGGTAGGCGACCGCAAACGCAGTTGGCCCTGGCGGCGAGGGGTTGGTAGACCCCAGCGCAGCGCAGGAGGGCAGACCATGGAGTTCGTGACGCAGCTTTTCGACCAGGTCCGCTCGGGGACCGGCTGGGGGACCGCCGCCGAGGTGTTCGCCATCGTGATCGCCACGGCCATGGTCAGCTTCATCGCCAAGCGGTTGCTCGCCCGTGTCGAGCGCACCGTCGCGGGCACCAAGAACCCGTACGACGACATCCTCATCGCAGCCGGGGGTCGCCCGATGAGCCTGCTCATCTGGCTCTTCGGCGTATCCCTGGCCGCCTACCTGGTGGGGCAGGCCTCCGAGCTGCTGATCTTCAAAGCGGTCGCCCCAATCTTGACGGTGGGCGTCATCAGCCTGGGCACCTGGTTCGTCCTCCGCCTCATCCGCGGCCTCGAGAACGCCCTCGTGGACCAGGACGAGACCTCGATCCCGAGCTGGGACCCCACCACCGGGCGCGCCATCGGCAAGCTGCTGCGGCTGTCGGTGATCATCACCGCCACGTTGGTGATCATGCAGTCGCTGGGGCTGGACGTGTCGGGCGCGCTGGCCTTCGGAGGCATCGGCGGGCTGGCGGTCGGCATGGCCGCCAAGGACCTGTTGGCCAACTTCTTCGGCGGCCTGATGCTCTACCTCGACCGCCCCATCGCCGTGGGCGAGTGGGTCCGCAGCCCGGACAAGTCCATCGAGGGCACCGTCGAGGAGATCGGCTGGCGCCTTACGCGCATCCGCACGTTCGACAAGCGCCCGCTGTTCATCCCCAACAGCATCTTCCTGTCGATGATCGTGGAGAACGCGACCCGCATGAGCCACCGTCGCATCCGCGAGACCATCGGCCTGCGGTACGACGACATCGCCGTGATCCGGCCCGTCGTCGCCGACGTCGAGGCCTACCTACGGGGCCACGAGGCCATCGATCAAAGCCAAACGCTGATGGTGTTCTTCGACGCGTTTGCACCGTCGACGTGTGACTTCTTCATCTACTGCTTCACCCACACGACGGGCTGGGCGGAGTGGCTGGGCATCAAGCAGGACGTGCTGCTGAACATCGCCGAGATCATCGACGGCCACGGCGCCGAGATGGCCTACCCCACCCAGACGGTCCACGTGGCCCAGGCGTCGGACCCCGCCACCGCGCCCGCTCTGACCACCGCACAGGCGACCGCGTGACCCTGCAGGCGCGGCCGCTCGCCGCGGTGGCCGTGCTGACGGGCGCCTAAACCGGAGAGGCCCTACCGCTCCTCGCGCCAGCAGGGCATCTCGCTGCCCTCACCGTTTTCGCTGCTGCTGAACACGACCCAGGGGCCGTCGTCCCATTCGGCGCTGACCACGGTGTAGCTGATCATGGCGTGGTCCTCTGCGCTGAGCAGCAGGTCTGCGCCCTGATCCCCGTCCGGGGACTCCCAGCCATTGGACTCGATGGTCACCTTGATGTCCTCGCCCTCGAGCTCGTCGAGGCTGTAGCGGGCGACCGCCGCGCCCATCAGGGCGTCGATCTCATCGTTGGGCGCGCCGGGCTCGTAGGTCTCGTTGACGGTGGTGATGGCGCTGGCGCGGGGGCCGATGTTGACCCAGCGGGACAGGCACTCATCGTCCGGGGGCTCCGCCTCCTCGTCGCCGGCGGCGCCGCAGAAGTAGTCGGTCCACGGCGACTGGTTGTGCACGTAGAAAGACAGCAGGTTGCCGTCCTTGTCGAAGGCGTAGTCCGTGGTCGACTCGTCGCCGCCGTCCTCCATGCGGACCACGGCGCCGTTGGCCAGGCGGGTCAGCGAGGCGTCGAAGGTGAACTCGGCCCGCTCGTCCTCGTAGACGTACTCCTGCCACTGCGTCAGGTCGCCGTAGTGGGCGTTGGCGACCAGGATCTCCTTGTCGAAGCCCTCGACGGCGTCCGGGTGGATCTGGAAGCCCGACGTGCTCACGACCTTGGAGCCCATGGACTGCCAGAGCGTGTCGATGCAGCCCTGGGTGAACGGTGTGGAACCGGGGACGTCGACCGCGCCGCCGCCGTTGCCCGCGTCGCAGCCGGCCCCGTCGCAGCCCATCTCCAGGCTGAACGGCCCGGTATGCGCCCGCTTGAAGCCCTTGACGATGACCCGGTACAGCGCCTCGGTCAGGTCTGCCGAGATCGCCGACTGCAGCCGGCCGCCGGCGTCGTCGTTCTTCTTGATGTAGCGGCCCCAATTGCTGTCCGCGTTGGCCCGCTTGTACAGGTACATCACCGTATCGAGGTTCTTGTCGCTGCCGTTGACCGTCAGCGTGACCGCGGCGGCACCGGACAGCTTGAACTCCCACGAGTGGTACTTCTCGTCGGTCGACAGGGCGGTGGCGCTCGCCGCGCCGGCGCGCAGGCTGCCGTGCTCGGTCGGGTTGCGGAAGCTGTCGGTCTTGCCGTCGACCGGCTCATCGTCCTCGGCGCCCTTCGCGCCGCCGCCGCCGTCGGCGCCACAGCCGGTCAGCGTGAGGGTTGTCGCCATGACGATCACCGCGAACATCGCGAGCGTGTGCCGCGTCTTCACCTCCTGACTACTGGTTGGGTCCCCGCTAGAACGAGCGGCTGTAGCGGAAAACGGCCTGATCGTTGTGGTCGAACTGATCCCCCATGGATCCGTCCCTGCCCTCGTACACCTGGACCGACCCCGCGACGGTGTGCCCGTCCGCGATCCTCCAGGAGATCTCGGGGAAGACGATGAGGTCCTCGAGCGAGGTCACCATGGCCCGGGCGCTGATGGACAGGTCGTCGTTGAGGAACCGCATCGTCAGCCCTCCGGCCGCCCCGTACATGTCCGGCTTGAGCAGGAAGAGCTCGGCGTCCGCAGGCACGTCGTTGACCCGCATCCAAAAAGCCTCGACGTTGGCGATCAGGTCGGTGTCGTAGGTCCAGTCGATGCCCAGCCCGGACTGGGCGACCGATCGCCGCACAGACACGGGCACCCCGAACTCACCGGCCTGATACAGCGTCCGCTGGGGGCTCCAGCCGCTCTCCAGGCGGAACACGAAGTCGCCCGCGGTCAGGGTCGCGTCGCCGCCGACCACGTGGCGACGGCTGTAGGTGGACGTGAACGGCAGGCCCCCCTCCGTGACCGCCTCGATGACCCGTTCCCGCAGCTCGGGGATGCGATCCCACACGTACAGGTAGGCGGCGTGCAGATCGACGCCGCCGACGCTGGTGCCCAGGCGGATGCCGGCGTCGGCCTGGCGGGGCAGGTCCATCGGCACCTCGGTGGCCTGTACGGTCTTGGACCAGTCGTCCTCGACCGACTCGTCGACGCCGGACAGGATCGCCGCGCCCAGCGGGCCGTAGTCGCTGCCTAGCAGGTCGATCCGGTGGGGGGTGAAGAACGGCGCCAGCACCCCGTCGACGTGCAGCGGGCCCAGCCGGGTCTCGGCCCGCATCAGGAAGACCGGGATCCGGGGCGGCTCGTCGCCCGGCGCGAGGCCGGTGCGGTAGTCGACGGGGTTGACCACGTCCTGGGCGCTGGCCACGTCGAGCACCCCCCAGGCGACCACCTGCTGGCCGAGGGTGACGTCGAACGGACCCAGGCCACGCCACTGCAGGTAGGCCTCGCGCAGCTGGGGCTCGTACACACCCTTGACCCGGTTGGCGTTGGCCACCGTGAACGCTTCGCCTTCAGGCCGCTCCCCGACGACCCGATGGTCGAACCGAGCCTCGATGACCGCCCGCAGATCGTCGGCGACGTCCGCCTGCAGGCGCAGGTCCAGCTGGTTGCGCAGGTCGAAGACGTCCTCGCAGGCCTGGCGGCCGCAGTCGTCCTCGTGGCCCGTGTCCACTCCGAGCTGGGCGGTCCAATCGCCGCGGAACAGCGTCGTCTGGAAGCGGGGGGGCGCGACCTGGGCGGTCTCTTCGGGCGACGGTCCGGTGTTCTCCGGGTCGGAGATGCTGAAGGTCTGGGCCCGGGCGGGCGACGGGCTCAGCGCCAAGAGGGGGAGGAGCCCGAGCAAGGCCGGGCGTGCTCGGCGACGTGCCGCCAATGCCCTACAGGCTCCTAGGCCGGTCACCCCTTGGAGAGCGCCTCGACGGTGAACGCCTCGACGGGCACCTGCTCGTTGAGCTTGATCTCCTCGATCTCAATGCGCGTGGCGGTCTTCTTCTTCATGTTGGCCATCTTGGCCTTGGTCACGATCCACCGACCTTCGATCTTCTTGAACTCCTCGACGAACAGCGTCTTGCGCAGGTCGCCGGTCTTCTTGTCGTACAGCTTCATCTTCACCGGGAGCCAGGTCTCCTTGTGGATCCAGATCTCCGTGCGCCGGTACTGCTCATCGTCGGCCTTCTTGGGCGTGGCCTCGAGCTTGTAGCAGTCCAGCGGGCCGACCTTTTCGTCTGCGTGGCGTCTCCAGTCGGACTCCGTGACGTCGCGGCTCTCCATGTCGGCGTAGGAGAAGTCGCTGCCCATGAACGACGAGCTGCGCTGGCTGCCGGCGATGCGGCGCACCCGCTTGAGCGCAGGCAGGTACAGGTACTGGTCGTCGTCCGCGTCGGTCTTTTCGACCAGCAGGAACGAGGTGCCCTGCACGTCCGGCGGAGACAGGAAGCGCACGATGGAGTGGCGGTTGCCGTCGAGGTCCGCGGACTTGGCCTGGATGCGACGGACCCGGCTCTCCCCTCGCTTGTTGATGAGGGTCATCCGCACCTGGGACACGCCGGTGGACATGCCCATGAACTCCTGGGCGTAGGCCTTTTCGGCGATCTGGGTGGCGGTCAGCGTGTCGGCCGCGGGCGCCTGGGCGCTCGCCGGCGGCGCCGCTGCGAGCACGGCGACACAGGCGACAACGGCGGCGGGGCGGGCGTGACTGGTGATCTGTCGCATCGGCAGGCTCCTCCTGACCGTGGGACGGCTTATCACGGGGCCACATTCGCTGCTAGCCTCCGGGCCGTGCAGCGGCTCGCCACAACCGTCCTGGTCGTTCTGTTCCTGGTCACGACACCCGGACTCGTCAAGGCCCAGACGGAAAGTCGGGAGGTCGCCGTGCTGGAGCGATGCACGGTCCACTCGGGGCCGGGCGTGGATTTCTTTGCCATCCAGGACGCCTCTCGGGGCGAGGTCTTTGACCTCCTCGAGGAGCGCACCGGCTGGGTGAAGGTGAAGCTGCCCGACGGCGCCGGCGGCTGGCTGCCCATCGACAAGGTCGAGGTGACCACGATCGCCGGCGAGGAGGAGGTGACCCGCAACGACCGTAGCGTGATCGAGGCGGAGGTCACCGCGCAGCGCGCCAAGCTGTACGCCGGCCCCCGCGACACCTTCGTGGTGGTCAAGCGGGTGCGGGGCGGCACGATGCTGCAGGTGATCGGCCGCGATCCCGGCGGTGACTGGCTGAAGGTGCGGCTGGACGGGCCGCCGGCCTGGATCCGTCGGGGGGACGTGGAGATGGCCGCCCCGGAGAGCTGGCTCCCCGAGGCCGACACCCGGCCGGACAGCCGGGCGGCCGATCCCGAGGGCCTCGACCTCGACGCCGCTGCCGAATACGAGGAGGGCTACAGCGACGGGTTCAGCACCCTCCGCCGGGAGAAGGTCCCGCCGTTGCCGTTGGGCTGGATCGCCAGCGCGGGCGTCGGGTTCGCCCAGCTGTCCCACAAGCTGCTGACGAGCGAGGGCGACTCCTACAACTACACGGTCCAGGCCTTCGCCTTCGACGGCGAGGTCTCCTACTGGCACAAGCCGGGCCTCGGCGGCCGGTTCCGCCTGCACGCGGATCTGGCCCCCAAGCGGCTCAAGGCCGATCGGCAGGCCTTCGAGATCGACGACGACGACGCCCCGCCCGCCAAGGCGGTGGATCTGTCGGCCAGCGTCGTGTCCGTGGAGGGCTTGGGCGTCGCCCGCCTGCAGGTCCTGCGCGTCGGCACCTGGGTCGAAGGCCGAGTCGGCTGGCGCTGGTGGTCGTTCGACGTCGACCTCATCCAGACCGAGCCCAACGGCCCCAACGGCGACGGCAACGGCAACGGCAACGGCAACGACAAGATCGTCGCCCACCCCGCGTTCAACCCCACCACCTTCACCGGCCCGGTCCTCGGCGCCGGCTTCCGGATGCCGTTCAACTCGTGGGTGGGCGTGCACGGCGGGGTCGACCTCGTCCCGTTCGCCCTCGTCAGCGACCCCTTCGAGACCGGCGGCCTCGACACCCGCAGCGGCGACGTCGACGGCGTCTACGGCATGTCCGGCCGAGGCGGCTTCTGGCTCACCCCCTTCGAGAGCCCCGAGTACGACCTGGACATCAACGTCCGCCTGCACTGGGAGAAGTTCTTCACGGACTACGTGGCCCCGGCCGCCTCCCCGCCGCCGCGCACGACCCATCGGTTCCTGGACGACTACACAACGGCGGAGAGCGAGGAGGGGGTGTTCGGCGCGGTGGTCGCGGTGGTCTACAGACGCTGACCGGCGCGACCAAGCCCTAGTTCGTCGAGCAGGCGCCCGGGCCGCGTGGGTCGCCGCAGCCACCGCACCCGCCCGGGCCGGGGCCAGGGCCCGCCTGGCTCATCGCCGGGGGGCGCCAGGCGCCTGGGCCGGACCCGCCGCCCGAGCCCACGGAGAACGCAGCCATCGTGTTGCGGTGGGTGTCCTCGCCCGAGCAGTCCGGGCACGGAGGGCGGGCGGTGTCGAGCTCCGAGGAGCGGACCAGGGACTCGAAGACCCGGCCGCAGCCGGCGCAACTGTAGTCGAAGAGGGGCATTGTGCTGCAGCCTAGCGAAGGCAGCTCAGTCTGACGAGCGCCAAGCCTTCAGTCTGGCGGCCATCTCGGCCTCCATGCCCTGGTCGCTCGGGGCGTAGATGCGCTGCCCGGCCAGGGCCTCGGGGAGGTGGTCGTCGTGGGCGTAGGCGCCGTCGAAGTCGTGGGGGTAGCGATAGTCCTTGCCGTAGCCCTCGGCGGCCATCATGCCGGTGGGGGCGTTGCGGTGGCGCATCGGGACGGGGAGGGGGCCGTGCTCACGGACGGCGCGGCGGGCGGCGGCCAGCGAGGTGAGGGCCGTGTTGCTCTTGGGAGCGCAGGCCAGGTAGCTCACCGCCTGGATCATCGCGAACTGGGCCTCGGGGAGGCCGACGAACTCCAGCGTGCGGAAGGCGTCCACGGCGATGCCCAGGGCGGCGGGGTCGGCGTTGCCGATGTCCTCGCTTGCCAGGATGACCATTCGGCGGCAGATGAACCGGGGCTCCTCGCCGGACTCGAGCATGCGGATCAGCCAGTAGATCGCTGCGTCGGGGTCGCTGCCGCGCACCGACTTTATGAACGCCGAGATGACGTTGTAGTGCTCCTCGCCCGCCCGGTCGTAAAGCAGCACCCGGCGGGCGGCGGCCTCGCGGGCCAGATCTGCGGTGAGGCGGTCCTTCGCGCCGCCCTCCTGGGCGGGGTCGGTCGCGTGCGCGAGCGCGGCTTCCAGGGAGGTCAGCGCCCGGCGGGCGTCGCCCCAGGCGTCGGCGGCGAGGGCGGTCAGCGCGTCGTCGTCGACCTCGATGCGCTGGCCTTCGGGCACGTGCTCCAGCGCCCGTCGGAGCGCGTGGGCCAGCGCCTCTTCGTCCAGCGGGTGCAGGCGGAAGACCCGGGTCCGGGACAGAAGGGCGGCGTTGACCTCGAAGCTCGGGTTCTCGGTCGTCGCCCCGATCAGCGTGACGGTGCCGTTCTCCACGTGGGGCAGCAGGGCGTCCTGCTGGCTCTTGTTGAACCGGTGGATCTCGTCGACGAACAGCAGGGTTCGCTTGCGCCGATCGCGCCACAGCCGCCGGGCCTCGGCCACGACCGCCCGCAGGTCCTTGACCCCCGACAGCACCGCCGACAGCGCCACGAACTCGGCGTCGGTCTTGCGCGCGATGACCCGGGCCAGTGTGGTCTTGCCCGATCCGGGCGGCCCCCAGAGCACCATCGACGCGACCCGATCGGCCTCGATGGCGCGCCGCAGCGGCTTGCCAGGCGCCAACAGGTGATCCTGGCCCACTACCTCGTCGAGGGTTCGCGGACGCGCCCGGTCCGCGAGCGGCGCACGCGCGGCCGCGTCGGCGTCGGCCGCCGCGTCAAACAGGTCGAGGGTGCGGTCTCGTGCCATGGCCTCGAGCGTCAGCCGCCGGGCCGGTAGATGGCCAGCGAGGTCGGGGTCTCGTACAGCCGCACCTCCACCGCCGGCAGCCCCCGCTCGCTAAGCTGGTCATACAGCGCCCGGGCGATGGCCTCGGCCGTCGGGTGCTGGTCCAGGGTCACGAACGTCTCTCCGGCGCTTAGCAGGAACGGGATGATGGGGTCGTCCTTGTGCAGGATCATCCGGTGGTCGAACGTCTCCTCGAGCACCGCGCGCAGCACGTCGTTGAGCGCGTCGAAGTCCATCACGTAGCCCTGGTCGTCGAGCGAGTCGGCGGCGAGCACCACCTGCAGGCGCCCGTTGTGGCCGTGCAGGTTGCCGCACCCCCCCGGGTGATGGGTGAGCCGATGGCCGTAGGGGAACACCAGCTCCTGGACGATCTGATACATGCGAACTCCTAGGCGAGCCTGCGGCCCCCGTCGATGTACAGCACCTCGCCAGTGATGAACCCGGCGTCGGCCACCAGGTAGGCGACCGCGGCGCCGACGTCCTCCGGCGTACCCACCCGGGCCAACGGTGTCGTCTCCACGATGGCCTCACGTTCGGCCGCCGTCGTGGCCTCCGGGAGCATCACGGCGCCGGGCGCCACGCCGTTGACCCGCACGTTCGGGGCCAGCTCGACCGCCAACGCCCGGGTGAGCCCCTGCAAGCCCGCCTTGCTCACGAAGTAGGGCAGATAGCCCCGGTAGGGGCGGTCCGTCGCCCAGTCCAGGATGTTGATGATGTTGCCGCCCTCTGCGGCCCGCATGCGGGTGCCCAGCGTCCTCGACAGCAGGAAAGGCGCCTTGAGGTTGACCGCCAAGCACGCATCCCAGTCTTCCTCGGTCACGTCCTCGAGCTTCGTCGGCGGGAAGATGGAGGCGCTGTTGACGAGCACGGTCAGCCCCGACGAGGCATCCCAGACCCGGTCCGCCAGGGCGGCCAGCGAACCGGCGTCGGACAGCTCCACCCGGTGCGCAGTGGCCGTCACCCCAAGCTCCTGCACCTGCCCCACGGTGGTCCGTGCGTCCCCCTCGCGCCGCCGCCAGGTCAGGTGGATGTCGTAGCCGCGTCGCGCCAACGCCAACGCGATGGCGCGGCCCACCCGGCGGTGACCGCCCGTGACCAGCGCCGCCGTCACGCCAACCTCCGGACGGTGCGAGCGACGACGACGGCGAGGGCGGCGGCGGTGACCGCGGTCAGCGTCCAGAACGCCACCAGCAGGGCGTCCGACGGCGGCCGGTCCAGCATCACCGCCACCGACGGGCCGACCATGAGCGCGCTGGACAGCCAGATGCTCCGGCCGGACCGGTGCAAGGTGCGGATCCGGGCCTCGGCCCCGACGGACTCCGCCCGCGCCCGGGTGAACGCGAGCAGCAGACTCGCAGCCACGAGCGCCAGTGAGGCCTGGTACGCCGCCGTCGTGCCGACCCCCACCGCAAACGCCATCAGCAGCGCCACGGAGGCGACGCGATCGCCCGTCGCGTCGAGGAACGCCCCCAGCTCGGTCTCGGCGTCGAGCCGCCGCGCCAGCGTGCCATCGAGGGCGTCGGCGATGGCCCCGATGATCCAGACACCGCCTGCCCACTCGTAGTCGCCGGCCAGCATGAGGGCCGCGGCGGACAGCTTCAGCCCGAACGCGACGGCCGTCACGGCGTTGGGCCGCACGCCCAGCCGCTGCAGCGCCGCCACGAAGGGCCGGCACAGGTACCGCTCCCACGCCAGCTCCAGGAGGAACAGCGGGTGCAGGCTCAGGCTGTCGGAAGGTCTCTGCACGGCGGCCGGATGCTACCGCAGGTCGAGGTAGACCAAGAGGTGGGACTCGGTGGCCTCGGCCGCGACGAACTCCGCCGGTCGATCGGTCCACGAGTCCAGGGGCACGGGCAGCCCCTCCAGGAGCCGCTCGACGGCCCGGCTGAACAGGCCCGGCGCCGCGGCGGTGATCCCCGCCGCACCGCCGGGCAGGACGGTCGGCGAGGCCGCCGGGTTGCGCACCTGCAGCGCCACGAGGCGCAACCGCAGGGCGTCGTCGGGCCCAAGCGTCACGTCGGCGTCCACGGTGACGTCGGCCACGAGGCGGGCCAGGGCCAGGGGGGCGCCGTCCACGTCGCCATACACCGCGAGCCCCAGGCGAGGCAGCGTGAGGCGCAGCGGCGCACGCGCGCCCGGCGTCAGGCTCGTGCGCACTCCGCCCGCCGGCCGCAGGCGCGTGCGCAAGGGCCGCCCCCCCGTGACCAGCGTCGCAACGCCCTCGAGCTCGGCTGCGTCCGACGCGTGCAGGCCGCCGTCGGGGCCCTCATCCCGACAGGCGGCGCCCGACGCCGCGGCCCAGGCGACCGCCCGGTCGAGGAAGGCCCCATCGATGGCGAGCGCGAGGCGGTAGGCCGCGCCATCCGGCGCCAACGGCGGGGGCGAGGGGCTCGGCGCGGAGGGAGGCACCTCGAGCGGCGGGGCAGGCGCACAGCCCACGGCGGCCAGGCCGGCCTCGGCGTCGGCCCCGAGCGCCGACTGCAAGCCTGTGGCGTCCACGGCGGCGTCGTATACCCGAGCCAGCCCCTGCCGCCGCACGCGCACGGCCGATCCGGACCGGCTCGGCGTGAGCGACGCGCGGAGCAGGCCGAGGCCTGTCCTGCCCCCCCCCGTCCACGGCTGGCTGGGCCCTGCGGCCTTGGCGGCGGCCTGGGCGACCGCCGTCAGGTGGGCAGCCACGGCGTCGGCCACCGCGCGATCGAGGACGCCGGCCAGCTCCTCGGCGTGGTCCGGCACCGGCACCGGGCAGTCGGGATCGAGGGCGGTGTCGGCTTCGTGCAGATCGAGGTCGGCCGTGCCCGCTGCCTGGATCTCCCGCCCAGGGCCCGCCGCCGGCAGCAAGCCGACGCTCCCGAGCCCTCCGGCCGTGGACATCCGCAGGTGGCAGCGCTCCGGGGCGCCCAGCGGTGGCCGGCGCAGCACGGGCACGACGAGCTCCGCCGGGCCCAGGCGGGCGGTGGCGACCAAGGCGGCGCCCTCCTCGTCCGGCTCCAGCCGCACCGAGTCCACGGGGATCAGGCCCTCGGCGGGGCCGTGGATGATGGTGCCGCCTTCCTCGGAGCGGAAGGCGTCGCGCTCCACGACGACCCGCACCTGCCGCAGCTCAGACCGCTCCACCAGGGCCCGGCCCGCCAGGTACGACAGCCCCTCGCGGGGCAGGAGCGCCGTGACGGCCCCCGAGGTCATCTCCTCATCGGCGGGCGCCGCGTCCGGGTCGGCGCCGGCGCAGGCGACCCCCCCAGCTGCGACCACCCAGATCATCAGGCGCCCGGGCATCACCGTCGCACCAGGTGGAGCGACCCGCTGCGTTGTCCGCCGGCGCCCAATGACAGTCGACGGTGGATCACCAGGACCGGGCCATCCTGCTCGCTGACCAGGGCTATCCCGTGGCCGGCCACCGGCGCGTCGTCCAGGACCTCTGTCACCCAGGTGCCGTCCGGGTCGCGCTCCGCCAGCATCAGCGCCCCTGCGCCGCCATCCTGGTAGGCCACCAGGGGCTGGCGACGCTCCCCGTACGCCAACGAGGCGAACGCCCCGACGATCCGATCGGGCCCGTGTTCACCCTCCCGGCGCCCGTCGTCCGCCGTCTCCACCGACAGCTCGCCGCGATCGTTGATCGCGACCTTGAGCACCCCTGCGGTTGCGTCGTGGAAGGCCACGGCCACGTTGCCCGCCGACGCCGCGGCGGCCGACGCGTACCAGCCCCAGGCGGCGCCCAGCCGCTCGGTCACCCCCACCTCGAAGGCGCTCCAGTCGGTCTCCGCCGGGGTGACGATCCGGAGCCCGCCGTCGTCGCCATCGCGGTGCACCACCACGGGGCGGCCGCCGGCGATGGACAGGCTCACGTCGAGGCCCCGCCCGACCACGGCGCCCGCCTCGGGGGCGTCCGCGGTCTGGATCCGCCATCGCCTGCCCTGGCGGACCGCCACCTTGAGCGACAGCGCCTGCGGGTCCCGGTAGGCCACAACCTCGGCGCCGCTGTCATCGATCCCGAGCGACGTGCGCCACGCCCCGACGCTCGGCCCGGGCGCCGCCGTCTCGTCGATGGTCTCCACCGACCAGTTGGTGCCGTTGAACGCCGCCAGGCGCACCGCGCCGCCGGAGCGGAACGAGATGCGTGGGTGGCCGTCCGCGCCGACGGCCACGTCGGGGCCGCGGCCGACTCCATCGCCCGCGACGACCAGCGCCAGCCGCACCTCGTCGGAGTCCGCCGAGACGACACCTGCGGCCAACCCCGGCGGCTGCAGCGCCCGTGCCGCGACGTGGACGACCCCGCCCAGCCCGATCTGGGCCGACAGGTCGACGGCCACGTCGCTGACGACGACGCCGTCGTCCTGCCGCGGCACGCACTCGCCCGAGGCCAGATCGCACACCTCGTCTGTGGCGCACACCCCGGTCTGCCTGCAGGAGGCAGGCTCACCCTCTTCACATCCGACGGCTGCGAGCCCGGTCAGCGCGACGAGCCAGGCCAGCCCTGCCGCGACCCCGGCGGGGGGGGCTACCTCCAGAGCAGGGCCAGCCCATGACCGGGCGGATCGCTGGAGTGGTCGTACTTCGGATCGCTGGAGTGGTCGTACTTGTAGGTCACGACCAGCAGATCTCCCGGGTCTCCCTCGAGCCCGGCCAGCGCCTTGGTGTGGAACCCGAACGCCCCGGGAACCGAGGGCTCGTGGCCCGCGATGGTCTCGAAGAACCAGCCCTCGTTCCGCCGGCTGGCGGCCAGCAGGTTCAGGAAGGTCTGATCCTGGTACAGCACGACCAGCTGGCCACCCCGGTCGCGGACGACCACGGCGTCACCGCCGACGAGGTTCTCGGAGACCCGCCCGGACTGCGAGGTTCGATAGCCCCCGTCGACCACGGTGGGCTCGGCCTCCCCGAGCCGCCAGTGCATCAGCGAGTCGCTGCCTGCATCTACGAACGCCAGGTGCCGCGTGCCGTCGGCGTCGATCCAGATGGCCGGGTGGCGCCCGACCTCGCCCGGGGTCATGCCCTCGGCCACCGCGCCTGCGACGACGGTCGGCGGCTCGGCGACGCCCTCGGCGGTGACCACGGCGGTGCTGAGCGTGCCCGCGACCCGGTCGTGCCACGCCACGTGCAGCCGATCCTCGGGATCCCGGGCGACGGCGATGCCCACAGGTGAGCCTTCGGGCAGGCCGACGAGGGACGGCACGGCCCAGACCTGCTTGCACTGTCCTTCGTAGCAGCTCTCGTCATCGGCGCAGCCGCCGTCACACGAGCCGCCGGGCCGGGCGCACGCGTCTTCCGCGATCACGCACTTGTCCGCGCCCTGGCAGCCGCCTCCGCACGGGATTCCCAGCGACCGGACCTCCACCTCGTGGGTGACGAGGTCGCCACCCGGGGCGATCCAGGCCACCCGCAGCGCGGCCGACCGATCGCCGTCCACCGCGGGCTCTGCCCGGTAGGCGATGGCCACCGAGCCGTCGGCGCCATGGGAGGAGCGGGTGAACGTGCCCGCCCCGGGCGTGTCGTCGATCACGCTGAAGGCCCAGGTACGTTCTGCGTTTCCGGGCGTGCCCATGGCCAGCTTGAGCTGATCGCCGCTGCGGTCGCGATAGGCGATGAGCGCGGTGCCGTCGGCCAAGATGGTGAGCGACGAGAAGCGCCCCACGTCCGGACCGGGCTTCTCGATGCCGCCGCGGGGGCCGCTCGGGGCGCCGCGCACCGGGGAGTCCTCCGGCAGGCCGTCGATGAACTGCCACTGGTCGTCCTCGGGCAGACCGGGCTCGGGGAGCTCGGCGAACATCAGGTCGCCGTACCAGCTGTTGTAGCCGGCGAAGGCAATACCACCTCCGGACAGACGGCGGATGTCCACGTAGCGGCCGACCGCGCCCAGCGGCGACGGCGGTCCCTCGATGCAGGCGCAGACCACGCCCACCCGGTCGCAGGCCGTGGTGTCGATGCGACCCTCGCTCCGCAGATCGGGCACGTAGCCCGGGTCGCAGGCATGCAGGGAGCAATCCGCCTGGGGGATCTCGCCGCACTCAGCCGGCGGGCCCGCGGCCTCGCCCTCGCCCTCGCCGTCCGCTGCCGGCGCCTCCTTGCCGCCTGGCGGCCGCTCGTCCTCGCAGCCGCCGCCACCGCCCAGGATCGCCAGGAGCAGCCCGGCGGCGGGGTGTCGCAGCGCCGGGATACGCAGCGAGGATCTGGGCGTCACCTGGCCGATCGCACAGTTCCCGCAGGACCCGCCGTCTCCACCGGCTGCCACCACGGGCTTCGCCGTCCGGCCATGGAACCCGAGCGTCCGCAGGCGCCCCTTGGCCCGCGGCCACTGCACCGGGGCCACCACCTCGACCGGCGTCACGTCCATGCTGGTGTGCAGGCCCGGCACCCTGGACCGTACGAAGATCCGGTGGTCCCCCTCGGCGATGAGGATGGGATGGCGGACGGTGAGCACCCCGTCCGGGGCACGCTGGAACATGCCCCAGCCGGTGCGATCGATCTTGACCTGGTATTCGAGATCCTCGCCCGAAAGCCCGCCGGCGACGGAGCGCGAAACGTCGATGTGCACGCGGGGCCAGGCGTCCTTGGGCTTGTCTCCGTAGCGGGGCGACACGGGCGTCGAGACCTCGAGCAGCTCCGCCCGGGTCTTGGCCATCACCGAGCTGGCGACCCCGGCCTCCTCAGGGGCGAGCCCCAGGCCGGTGAAGATGCCAAGCATGGTGTTGTCCTGGATGCCGGTGACGCTCTGCACGTACAGCTGGAAGCCCATCAGCGGGGGCAGGTCGATGGGGGACAGCAGGCTGTCGCCCAGCAGCGGCAAGGCGAGGCCGAGCAGGTTGGGCAGCAGGCTCTCCAACTGGGCCGGGTCCTCCGCCAGCAGGTCGTTGTTGCGCACCTCGACCCGCCGTAGCGCCTCGGACAGGTCGCCGATGACGGGCAGCAGGGCCCCGCCCTCGACCACGGCGATCCCGACGGGCAGATCGATGTCGACCACGAGGGTGAACACCCGCACCCACCGCTCATCGACCACCGTGTAGAAGTGGATGCCCATGTCGTTCAGGCCCACCGTGAGCAGCGGGTCCTCCATCACGAAGTTGCCGGGATCCTCGGGGTCCTCGGTCATGGTGCCGGCGCCCAGGGTGACCTCGGGCGCCTCCTGGGGCGCGAGCACGAGCATCATCGGCCGCGCCTCGGACTCCGTGAGCTCCTTGAGCGACGGCAGCAGCAGCCCGAACGTCGCTGACGACAGGAAGTCCGAGATGGACGAGTCCACCCTCAGGCAGAGCATGCCGCCGTCGTAGGCGGTCCACAGGGCCCTATCGACGAAGGTCTCGTCGATGCCGATGGCCGCGCTGAAGCTCTCCCCGTCGGGGTCGAAGTTGCCTCGGAGCGCCTCGGCGGGCGGCGCCTCGGTGGCCGCGGGCGGGTTCGTGCGTGGCACGCAGTCGTTGGGGATCGCGGCGGTGCCCGCGATGATCCCCAGCGTCACCCCGCCGCCTTCGACGTGCACGAAGCCGCCGGGCTGGATCAGGTAGGACAGGGCGCTCGGGTTGCCACGCACGAAGTCGCCAAGCAGCGTGGCGACGTCGAACTCCCCTTCGACGCCAAAGCCCTTGCCGACGCAGCGGTTGTCCTCGGCCTCGAGGCGGCAGAGGTCGCCTGCGCCACAGACGCTGACTCCGGGGCACGCGCCGTCCTCGCCGCAGGGGGTGCACAGCTCCGCCTCAGCGAAGCCCACGACCGCGTCTTGGACCGGCCCGTTGATGGCGCCGAAGAGGAGATCCTCGACGAACTCGAGTGAGAAGATCGCATCGATGATATCGCACGCGAGGGTGCCCGACAGGTCGAGATCGAGGTTGGCGAGATCAAACTCGGGCTGGCCCAGGGCGAAGCCGAGCCGCCGGTCCGGGGCCTCGATGCGCAGCACCAGCGGCACGGTCACCGGGAACGAGGGCGACGACAGGGTGATGTCGCAATCGATCAGGTCGAGGCCGAACGGTTTGAACACGGCGTCCAAGACGAACTGGAACTCGGCGATGGTGACCTCCACCGCGATCGTGTCGGGGGGCAGGGCCAGGAAACGGGCCTCCTCGATCTCCATCGACAGCTGACAGCCCATGGAGCCGTCGTCACACGGGTTCTCCGTGCAATAGCCGGTCTCACCCAACAGGCCCTGGTCGCTCTGTCCTGCCAGGCAGGTGCCCAGGCCGTCGGGCAGGAAGCTGCCCAGGATCGGCTCGAGGTTGTCGCCGAGGAACTGGAAGCCGTCCTCGGACAGGCGCGCCTGTATGCCGCCGATGACCCGCGCCTTGTCCGGGAAGTCGCCCGAAGGCTCGAGGCCGCCGCAGCCGCCGCCCAGGCCGTCCCCGCCACAGGCGAGGAGGGCAGGCAGCGCCATGATGCAGGCGAGCCGGAAGCGGCGGACCCGATCGGTCCGGGGAGTCCATGCGTTCAAGTGGTTCAAGGTGGTCCCAGCCTACTGACGGGTTCTCTCGAGAGTCAACGACCTGAAGACCCCCTCAAACCCCCATTCTGTCCCGCTCCTAGGCAGTCGACGGCCTTGTGCGCAGTGGCCGACGGTCGACAGCCATGGTAGAGCGGCGGCATGGCGGAGCGGTTCGGCCCGTATAGCCTCGTGCGGCAGATCGCGAGCGGGGGAATGGCCGAGGTCCATCTGGCCAGGGCGAACAGCCAAGACGGCCTCGGGCGGGTGCTCGCGCTCAAGATGGTCCACCCCCAGTTCAGCGAGGACGAGGAGTTCATCGACGCGCTGGTCGAGGAGGCCAAGCTGTCGGTGAAGCTGGATCACCCAGCGATCTCCGCCATCTTCGACCTCGGGAAGATCGACGGCCGCTATTACCTGTCGATGGAGTTCGTCGACGGCAAGGACCTCTTCCAGCTCCTGGTCCGCACGTCGAGCGCCGGGGTCTACCTGCCGCTGGACGACGCCGCGTACGTCGGCGCCCAGATGTGCCGCGGGCTCGAGTATGCGCACAGCCGCCGCGACGAAAACGGGCAGCCCATGCACATCGTGCACCGTGACGTGAGCCCGCAGAACGTCCTGATCTCCTGGCGCGGTGAGGTGAAGATCTGCGACTTCGGGATCGCCAAGGCGGCGACCCGCTCGAGCAGGACCCGCGCCGGGGTCATCAAGGGCAAGTTCAGCTACATGTCGCCCGAGCAGTCCTGGGGAGACCCGCTGGACGCCCGCTCCGACGTGTTCTCGGCCGGCATCTGCCTGTGGGAGGCGATCTGCGGCGAGATGCTCTATGCGGAGAAGGACGCCACGGCGCTCCTGGACCGCGTCCGGAAGGCCGAGATCGCCCCTGCATCGGCGCGGCGGACCGACGTGCCCCCGGACCTGGACGCCATCCTCCTGCGGGCGCTGCGGCGCGAGCCCAGCAACCGCTACCAGAGCGCGGCGGAGCTGGCGGACGCCCTGGACGACTGGCGGCAGCGCTTCAGCCCCGACTACGACCCCAGGCGCCTCGGTGACCTGGTCCTGCGCTCGTTCCCGGACTTCGAGCCGCTGCGCGAAGAGGTGGCCGTGGCAGCCCCCGCCGGTGCGGCCTTCCGCGGAGCGGGCCTGGACTCCCCGCCGCCCAGGGAGCAGCAGCCCGGCGCGGACACCCGCCAGATGACCACCATGGCCCGGGAGGACTTCGCGCCCGACCCCGAGAGCAGTATGATCTTCAGGCTCTCGGATCTCGGTAATCTCGAGGGTCTGCTCGATGACGACGGAGGCGCCCCCGCCCCCATGGGCGACGATTCCACACCCCCACCAGGCGCAGGCACGGACACCAGACCGAGCCCCGCCGCGCCTGAAGCCACCAGCATGCTCAGGCCTGACGACCTGCTGAAGGCGGCGGAGGCCGCAGCCGCAGCCGCCGAGTCGGACATGCAGCCCATGCTCCCGCCCGGCGCCCTGAACGTGTCGAGGCTCGAGGAGGAGCTGCGCGCCCGCGGGATCGATGCGGACGCGCCGGTGGCCGAAGGCCTGGGCGGGGCCACGGTCATGATGGACGCCAAGAAGCTGGCGCGGATGATGACCCCACCGCCCAGCGCAGGCGGCGAGGATCCGGACACCCACCTGGGTCCGCCGCTGGCCATGGCGCCGCCGCCGGCGGGCGCGGCCTATGCCAACCCGTTCGAGCAGAAGACGGCGTTCCTGTCGACGGACGATCCGGCCATTGCGGCGGTGCTCCAGCAGGCCAAGCTGCAGCACCAGGGCATGCTCGACGACCCCGCGGTGGCGACGCCGGCCGGCGACGCAAACCCGACCGTCCAGGACATCCCCCCGCAAGGTGAGGGACCCGGGCCGACCGGGCCGCAGTCGCTGGCGGCCTCGGCGCCGACCCCCACACCCCAAGCGCCCGCGGCGAAGCCCGCCCCGGCGCCGACCGTCCTGGCCCGCCAGGCGCCGATCCGGGGCGATGCGCCAAGGGCTCAGCCACGGTCCGAGGCCGGCATCAAGGGGGTCAAGGTCTCCAAGGCCCAGGCGGTGTCTCCGGGCTCGCTGCCAGAGACCGTCGCCGCGCAGGCCGCACCGGTGGTCGACGAGCCGGCGGCGGCCCCGCTGCCGGAGACCGCAGCGGCGACGCCCACGCCGATCCAGCAGGATCCTGCGCCCGCTGCGCCCACGCCGGCAGCGAAGGAGGCCAAGAAGGCCAAGGCCAAGGCGGAGGCGCCCACCGCGGCCGCGGCCGACGCCAAGGACCTCGACGCCCCCATCACGCCGCCGTCGGCGCAAGACAAGGTGGCCGCTGCCAAGGCGCAGATGGCCAAGAAGAAGAAGGTGGGCGCCAAGAAGAAGGAGGAGAAGGCCAAGGCGCCAGGCCCTTCCAAGATGGGGCGCGTCGCGCGCGGGACGCCCGCCCGCGCCCTGTCTCCGGGTGTCATCCTCACGCTCGCCGGGGTCCTCATCTTCGGCGGCATCACGCTCAACTTCATCCTCGGCATGTTCAGCGTCGCCCACGGCGGCGCGAACATCACGAGCGATCCCACCGGGGCGAGCATCACGCTCAACGGCAAGAAGCTCCTGGCCAAGACCCCCCACGTGGTCAAGGGGCTGCCCGCCGACAAGAGCCACGGCCTCATCCTGAAGCTCGACGGCTTCCAGAAGCATGAAGAGGAGTTCGACGTCGCCCCGGACGACGTGAGCGCCGTCCACGTCATCCTCGATCCCGACCCGGGCAGCCTGGCGATCTCGAGCAGCCCGAAAGGCGCGCAGGTCTACGTCAACGGTGAGCGTCGCGGCCGAACCCCGGTGAAGGTGGAGGGCCTGCCACGGGATCTCGATCTGCCCGTCACCCTCAAGAAGAAGGGCTACGAGGATCTCCAGCGCATCCACGTCTGGGGCAAGCAGCACGACGACCTGCACTTCGCCCTCGAGCGCTCCCGGCGAGGTCGCCGGCGGCGCTAGGAGCCTGCAGGCTCCTAGAGCGACTCTGCGCTGCGCACGATCTCCTTGACGAACGAGCGCCTCAGGTCGAGGAGCCGCTTGAACCGCGGGCGCCGGTGGCCCTCGACCAGCTCCACGGTGGGAAGCTGGCGCTTCCCCCGGACGAAGTACTCGCCCATGTCGATGAACTGGATCCGCTTCCTGGTCGCCCCGTCGCCAGACGTCCCGGACTGGCCCCAGGCCACACCTGGGGCCGCCATGCCGAGCACCAGCACCGCCACATACACGTATCGCATCCGCGCCTCCTTTCGTGATGGAGACGCACGAGCCAGGGGATCGATCTACCGATCCCGACCGATCAGTCGATGGTCGGCTCCGCCAGCCCGACGCGCTTGAGCGATCGCCGGAAGTTGGCCCGGTCCATGCCGGCCAGGCGCGCCGCGGCGGCCTTGTTGCCCTGGGTCTTGCGGAGCAGCTCGGTGAAGTACCGCCGCTCGAAGCGGTCGATGCTGTGCTTGCGGGCGTCGGCGTAGGGAAGATCGGTGTTCACGGCCGCCGCGATGGCCGCGGGACCCGGCGGCGGGATCGATCCCGGGCGCTGCCTTGCGAGGGCCTGGATGGGCGGCGGGAACGAGGACAGCCGCAGCGTCTCCGAGGACTCCATCACCACGGCGCGGGTGATCACGTTCTCGAGCTCACGGACGTTGCCAGCCCAGCGATTGGCCTGCAGGGCGGCCATCGCGTCGGTGTCCACCCGCTTGATGTCGCGCTGCTGCCGCTCGGCCTGCTGTCGAAGGAAGTGGTAGGCCAGCGGCGGGATGTCGTCGGGCCGATCCCGCAGCGCAGGGGTGCGGATGGGGAAGACGTTGAGGCGGAAGTACAGGTCCTCCCGGAACTGCCCGGAGCTCACGAGGTCAGGGAGGTCCTGGTTGGTCGCCGCGATCACCCGAACGTCCACCCGCTTGGCCTCATTGGCGCCGACCCGCTTGACCTCTCGCTCCTGCAGGACGCGCAGCAGCCGAACCTGCGTCGGAGGTGGGATCTCCCCCACCTCGTCCAGGAAGATCGTGCCGCCATCGGCGTGCTCGAAGTGGCCCTTTCGCGGCGTGTCCGCCCCAGTGAACGCGCCCTTCTCGTGGCCGAACAGCTCGCTGTCGATGAGCGTCTCGGGGATCGCCCCGCAGTTGACCGGCACCCAGGGCGCCTTCGCCCGCCGCGATCGGAAGTGCACCGAGCGCGCAACCAGCTCCTTGCCGGTCCCGCTCTCTCCGCTGACCAGCACGGTGGCGTCGGTGTTCGCGACCCGCGCCGACAGGTCCATGACCTCCTGCATGGCGGCGGACGTGCCGACCAGCTCGCTGAAGCCGTCCAGGCGCCGCACGACGTCGAGCTCCTCCTCGAGCCGCTGGGTCCGCTCGACCAGCCACTTGCGGTCCACCGCCCGCTCCACCACGCGCACGGCGTAGTCGATGTTCTCGAACGGCTTGACCATGTAGTCGTAGGCGCCCGCCTTGAGCGCCTCGACCGCGGTCTCGACCGTGGCGAAGGCGGTCATCAGCACCACCTCGGTGTCCGGGCGGTTCGCTTTCACGTGGCGCAGCACGTCCATGCCGGACAGGCCGCCGGGCATCATCAGGTCGGCGACGACGACGTCGTAGCCGCCGGACTCCAGGCGGTCGATGGCGTCCGCGCCGTCCTCGGCGGTCGCCACGTCGAACATGTCCGCGGGGAGCATCTTCTGCCACGCCGCGCGGATCACCCGCTCGTCGTCGACGATGAGCACCCGCGCCTGCCTGTTGCGCGCCATCTAGGCGTGTTCCTCCGATCCCAGGGCGGCGCCGGACGCGCCCAGACCGAGCCAGGATGGCCGGCGGGCGGGCAGCGTCATTCGGAAGGTCGTGCCGGCGCCTGGCTCGCTGTCGAACCGCAGGGTCCCGCCGTGGGCCTCGATGATCCCCAGCGACACGGACAGCCCGAGGCCCGTCCCCTCGCCCTGCGGCTTGGTGGTGAAGAAGGGCATGAACACGCGGTCGCGATCGCCCGCCTCGATGCCCACGCCGTCGTCCTCCACCTCCACCCACACCGTCGCCTGGCCCTCCCCTGTGCGCACGGTGACGTTGCCGGTGCCGTCGATGGCCCCGCAGGCGTTGGAGATCAGGTTCACCACAACCTGCTGCAGCTGGTTGGCGTTGGCCGACAGGGTCGGGAGGCCCGGGGGCATCTCCCGGTGGATGGCCACCCGGTGCTTGCCGATGGTGTGCTCCACGAGAAAGAGGGCCTTCTCGACCACCGCGTTGACGTCGACGTGGCCCCGCTCGTCGGTCGGCGCCGAGCGGGAGAACTCCAGCAGCCCCTGGACGATCTTGCGGCAGCGCTGGGCGCTCTCCTCGATCTCCTGGACGTATGTCTTGGCGTCGTCGTCCAGGGCCCGGTCGCGCATCAGCAGCTGGGCGAACGCCAGGATCCCGCCCATCGGGTTGTTGATCTCGTGGGCCACGCCGCCGGCGAGGGTGCCGACGGCGGCCATCTTCTCCGACTGGATCAGGCGGGCCTGCAGGTCGCGCTCCTCGGTGACGTCGCGGTAGCTGCACACGACGCTCGATACGGCACTCGGATCGCCGGTGTCAGCCCCGTCCGCAGGCACCGGATAGGCGCGCACGACCCAGACGGCGCCTGTCTCCTTGTCGATCACCTCGCCCTCGTTGCGCTCGCCCGTCTCGAGGCACCGGGCCACCGGGCAGCCGAAGCACGGCCCCTGGAGATTGCCCCCCATCACCGTCTCCCAGCAGCGCCGGCCCTTCATCCTCCGCACGGGGATGCCGGTGCGCTCGGACAGGTTCACGTTGGCCCGCTGGACTCCGTATTCGGTCGAGATGAGGGTCAACGGCTCGCCGATGGCGTCCACGGTCCGGAGCCATTCGGTCTTGGCCTGCGTGAGCATCCGGGTGCGCTCCTCGACCTGGGCCTCCAGGTCGGTGGTCAGCGCCGACAGCCGCTCGAGCATGTCGTAGTCCGACACGCACTCCTCGACCACCTGCAGCAGCGCGGCGTGGTCCCAGGGTTTTGCGAGGAAGCGGTGGACCTGGGCCTCGTTGATGGCCCGCTGCAGGGCCTCGGGCTCCGAGAACCCGGTGATCATCACGCGCCGGATCTTCGGCCACCGCCGCCTGACCTCGCCGAGGAACTCGACGCCGTCCATGACCGGCATCCTGAAGTCGGAGATCACCACCACCGGCGACAGCCCAGCCTCGAGGTGCTCCAGGCCCTGCCCCGCGGACGGACAGTCGGTGATGTCCATGCCCTGTCGCTGCAGCAGCCGGACCAGCGTGCGGCGCACCGCGTCCTCGTCGTCGACGACCAGGACGCGTGCGGCTTCGGGGGCCTCCTCCATCGGCCCAAAACCTAGCACCGGTGCGGCTGTGCGGCGACTTTCATGATAGCTTGGCCGCTGTGAGGCCTGTCCGCGCCCCCGCGCTGCTGGCGGCTCTGGCGGCGGTGGCGCTCGCCGCTCCCGGCTGCGCATCGACACCTTCCGCCAAGGAGCTCGCGACCCGCGGGGTGCGGCTGCCGTCGCTGAGCCAAGGCGACGCCTGGCAATCCTTCTACTCAGGCAGCTATGCCCTGGTCCTGGGTGTGAGCGACTACACCGAGGCCAGCGGCTGGCGAGACCTGCCGGGCGTGCGTGACGACCTCAAGGCGCTCAAGGTCGGGCTCGAAGGCCACGGGTTCGAGGTGACCGTCGTCCAGGACCCCACCCGCGAGCGGATGGACCGGGCGCTCAACGACTTCATCGCCGCCCACGGCCAGCCGCTCAACCACCGGCTGCTCATCTGGTTCGCCGGCCACGGCCACACCATCAAGACGTCCTGGGGTGACGCCACGGGCTACGTGATCCCCGCCGACACGCCCTCCCCCGCCCAGGATCGGGCTGGCTTCCGGGCCCGCGCCGTCGACATGCAGATGATGGAGGTCCACGCCCGGGCCATCGACGCCAAGCACGCCA
>PVBE010204761.1_pt1 | contig 30665 bp, 20 predicted proteins | sample 1631181 | NCBI WGS metagenome assembly PVBE01 (sample SAMN08397723, study PRJNA350692) | Marine metagenome, whole genome shotgun sequencing project. | isolation source: water | place: Pacific Ocean | collected 2012-04
AGGCGTTAGACAACAATCTTCGCCGGCGGGTGGCGGTGAAGTTCCTGACCGGGTACCACGCGGGGCGGGTTCCGGGAGAGGCTCCGCAGGAGGACGACACGCTTCTCCGGTTTTACCGGGAAGCGCAGACCGCCGCCCAGTTGCATCATTCCAACATCATCCAGATTTTCGAGGTGAACGTATTCGAGGGGAAGCACTACATCGCGATGGAGTTCATCGAGGGGGATAGTCTCGAGGAACTTCTCGAGAAGGGGTCCTGGGCGAGGGACGACCTGATCCGGATCCTGGGTTCCATTTCCCGGGCGGTCCATTTTGCGCACGAGAAGGGGATTCTTCACCGGGACGTGAAGCCGGGGAACATCATGATCGACCGGTCGGGCCAGCCGCGGGTGATGGATTTCGGGCTGGCGCGGAACGTGCAGGAGCACCGGCAGTTGACGCTTTCCGGCGTGGCGATCGGGACGCCCTCGTACATGTCGCCGGAGCACGCGCAGGGATCGAAGGGGCAGCTCGATCCGAGGAGCGACGTCTACTCTCTGGGCGCGGTCCTGTACGAGATCATCACGGGGATGCCGCCCTTCACGGGGTCGAACCCGATGGAGGTGATGCTCGCGGTGGTGCAGGAGGAGCCTCTCGGCCCGCGTAAGATCCGGCCGGAAATTCCGAAAGAGCTCGAGGCGGTCTGTCTCTACGCGATTCGGAAGGAGCCGGAACGGCGGTACGGGACGGCGGCGGCGTTCGCCGACGACCTCAACCGGTTCCTGCGGGGCGAGCAGGTTCGCGCGCGATCGGGCATTTCCAGGTTGGAGTGGGCGCGAAAAATTGGCGCGCTGGCGGGGATCGTGATCCTCGTCCTGGTTCTTCTCGGCGGAACGGCGGCGATGTTGTCGGGGACGCGTTCCGGCCGGGTGACGCTCGACGCCGAGACCCGCCCGATCTTCGAGAAGGGAATCGCGCGTTACGAGAAGGGGGAGCACGAGGAAGCGGTGAAGGAGTGGACGAAGGTGATCGAGCGCCAACCCCGCTGGGCGTTCGGCTGGTACTACCGCGGCCTGGCGTACGAGGGGATGGGGGAGTCCTCCCGCGCGGTTTCCGACCTCGAGCGGGCGAAAGAGCTCGATCCGCACAACCCGGTTTTCGGCCGGGCGCTCAAGCGTCTTCGCGCCACCAACTGACCCGCAAAGTCTTTGCCCAAAAGGGAGTCATGGCTGTTGGCTGTTGAGACTTGGGATTTCCGGCCCCGAGGCCAGCTACGCCGATGCCTTCTTCTTCGACGACGGGGACGAGGCGGCTTCCTTCGTTTCCTTCTTCGGCTTGCGAGGAGAAGGGAGGATCTCCGCTTCGCCGCGGACGTGTTTGCCCGCGATCGTGTATTCCCGCTTGTCCTTCCGCGACGGAAGGTCGAACATCACGTCGAGCATCAGGCTTTCGATGATCTGCCGCAGGCCACGCGCGCCCGTCTTCTTCTCGATCGCTCTTCGGGCGATTTCCCGCAGACCGTTCTCCGAAAAGGTGAGGTTCGCGTTCTCCATCTGGAAGTACTTCTGGTATTGCCTCACCACCGCGTTGCGCGGTTCGGTCAGGATTCGGATCAACTGGTCCTCGGTCAGGGGGCGAATCACGCACTGGACCGGAAGGCGGCCGATGAACTCGGGGATGAGCCCGAACTCGATCAGGTCCTCCGGTTCGACGTTCTCGAGCATGTCTCCCAGTTCCTGCTCGTCCATGTCGACTCCCGCGGGAAGGTCCGTCCGGAAGCCGATCTGCTTCTTCCCGCACCGGTGCGCGATGACGTTCTCCAACCCGTCGAAGGCTCCGCCACAGATGAAGAGGATGTGCGCGGTGTTCAGCTGGATGTATTCCTGCTCGGGATGTTTCCGGCCGCCCTGCGGCGGGACGTTCGCGATCGTCCCTTCGAGCATTTTCAGGAGCGCCTGCTGGACGCCCTCGCCCGAGACGTCCCGGGTGATCGAGGTGTTGTTCTGCGTCTTGCAAACCTTGTCGATCTCGTCGATGAAGATGATGCCCCGCTCGGCGCGCTCGACGTTGAAATCGGTCTCGTGCAGGAGTTTCAGGAGGAGGTTCTCCACGTCCTCCCCGACGTATCCCGCCTCGGTGAGGCTGGTGGCGTCGCCGATGGCGAAGGGGACGTCGAGAATCTTCGCGAGGGTGCGGACGAGAAGGGTCTTTCCGCATCCGGTCGGGCCGATCAGGAGGATGTTCGCCTTCTCGAGTTCGACGTCGTCGTCGGAGGTCGGGTTCATGATGCGCTTGTAGTGGTTGTTCACCGCGACGGCAAGGGCTCGCTTGGTCCGGTCCTGGCCGATCACGTAGTTGTCGAGCTGGTCCCTGATCTCGACCGGGGTGGGGAGCTTTTTCACGTGGTAGGGACTCTGGGGCGTCTTCGGGGTCTTGTACGATTTTTTCTCGACCCGGAGGATCTGGTTGCAGACCTCGACGCACTCTTCGCAGATGCAGATCTCGCTGGGACCCGAAATCATGTTCTGGACTTCGGCCCGGCCCTTTCCGCAGAAGGTGCAGAACCTTCCGTCGTCACTCTTCTTTTTCGCCATGGTACGGCTCCCTCGGATTCCTCATCGACGATTATACGCGATACCTGAATGCGGTTCCCATTTCAACCTTTCCGGGGGACGGCTACTTCTTTTCCTTCCCCTCCGGAACGTCCTTGAGCGTATCGACCACCTCGTCGACGAGGCCGTATTCCTTCGCTTCGGCCGCCGACATGAAGTAGTCCCGGTCGGAATCCTTCATGACTTTCTTCGGGTCCTGGCCCGTGTGGCGGGCGAGGAGCTGGCTGAGCCTCTCCTTGAGGCTGATGATTTCGTCCGCCTGGATCTTGATGTCCGCCGCTGTCCCCTGGGTTCCGCCCCAAGGCTGGTGGATCATGATCCGGGCGTTGGGAAGCGCGTACCGCTTTCCGTTCGTTCCCGCGGCCATCAGGAGCGCCCCCATGCTGGCGGCCTGGCCGATGCAGTAGGTCGCCACGTCGCACTGGACGAACTGCATGGTGTCGTAGATCGCCAGGCCGGCCATCACGGAACCGCCCGGCGTGTTGACGTAAATGTTGATGTCCTGGCTCTTGTTCTCCATCTGGAGGAAGAGCATCTGGGCGATCACCAGGTTCGCGATGTAGTCGTCGATCGGCGTTCCGACGAAAATGATCCGGTCTTTCAGGAGCCGGGACCAGATGTCGTACGACCGTTCCCCGCGACCCGTTTTCTCGATGACGATTGGCGTAAGAAATCCCATGGTTGCTCCTATTGGCTCTCGTTTCCCCGGACGGCGCCCGTTCCTATTTTTTCGGCTTGTCCTTGGCCTCTTCGACCGTCGCCTTGGAGAGGAGGAAGTCCCGGACCGCGTCGTGCCTCATCTGCCGGCGCAGCTGGGGCATAGAGCCGTCCTCTTCCATCTTCGCCTTCAACTCGTGCGGCCAGACGCCGTGGTGCGCCGCGAGCTTCTGGAGGCGATCCTCGACCTGGTCCTCCGTGACGAAAATCCGCTCCGTTTCCGCGATGTGATCCAGGATGAAGTTCGTTTTCAGGAGCTTCACCATGTTGTCGCGTGATTCGCCGCCGAGTTCGGCGACTTTCTTCTCGATCTCGTCTTCCTTCAGGCCGCGGGTCATCATCTCGATCCGCGAACGGGAGATCGCCTCGTCGGTTCCGCTCTTGACGAGCCCCTCGGGCATCGGGAAATCGTTCTTCTCAACGAGGGTGTCGACGAGTTGGTCTGCCATGTACTGTTTCGATTCCTCTTCCTTCTCCCGGAGGATGCGCTTCTCCAGGTATTCGCGCAGTTCCTCCATCGTGTCGCAGTCGAAGGCTTTCGCGAAATCCTCGTTCAGTTCCGGAAGGTCCTTCCGCTTGATGCCCTTGATCGAGGCCTTGAGGACCGCTTCCTTCCCGGCGTGTTCCTTGTCCTTGTAGGTATCGGGCAGGGTGACCGTCACCTCGAGGCTGTCGCCCGCTTTCTTTCCCTCGACCTGCTTGTGGAAGTCCTTGAGTTCCGCCCCGAAGAAGGAGATGTGTTCGGTCAGGAAGAGCGCCTGGTTTTCGGCCTTCTGGAGGGACTTGTCGCCCGAGACGAGTTCAAAATCGCAGATGACCTGGTCTCCCTCTTTCGCCTTCGAATCGGAGGCGGGAACCAGTTCGGCGCGCGCGTCGCGGAAGTTCTCGATGACCTGGTCGATGTCCTCGCTGGTCACGTTGATCTTCGGTTTGGTCACGGAAAGGCCGCTGTATTCCTTGATATCGAGCGTCGGGCGGACCTCCATCGTGATTTCGTAGGTGAATGCCTTCCCGGCTTCGACGGAAAGCTTGTCGAGGTCGATGTCCGGTTCGCCGATGGGCTCGAGCTTCTTCTCTTCCTTCACTTCCGTGAAGGAGGTGTTGACGAGCTCGAATTTCAGCTTGTCCAGGATCTCTTTTCCGAACTTTCGCTCCATCAGGGCGCGCGGGGCGTGCCCCTTGCGAAACCCCGGAAGGGCGGTGGAATCGTTCAATTCCTGGTACTTGTCGTCGATCTCTTCCTGTACCTTCTCGGCGGTGATTTCGATGTTCACCTTGAGTTTACAGGGGCCCACTTCCTCCACTTTGGAGGTGGGTTCCAGTTTTTTTTCTTCTTTTTCGGCGATTTCAGCCATGATTCCTCCTGGATTGAAGGGCGGTATTCTATGAACGGGAGGGGTGGCTGTCAACGGGTCGTTCCCGCCTTCGAAATGACTCCCAAAGTCTTTGGCCTGAATGGGGTCACAAATGGGGCCCGGAATTATTTGCGCGCGCGGGCGCGCCTGATCATGTCGTCGAGCACGCGATGGAGGGAGGGTTGGATCCGGCAGGCGGTCTCCCAGTCAGAGATCGCCTGGCGGGAGTCGCCCAGGGCATACCGGGCGATGCCGCGCTTCGACCAGGAATCGGCGTGGCGCGCGTTGCTGGCGATCGCGTGGTCGAACTGCCCGACCGCCCTGCGGTACTTCTTCTGCGAGAGAAGATGGGTCCCGATCACGTTGTAAAGGACCGGGTCGCGCGGGTGGATATCCCTGCTTCGGCTGAAGTCCTCGAACGCGGCCTTCTCGTTTCCCGCTTCCAGGTGGATCTGTCCACGAAAGCGGAGTGCTTCGGGGAAGCAGGGGGTGGTCTTCAGCGCGGCGCCGAGATTGGCCAGGGCGTCCCTGTACTCCGGGGAATCTGGTCTCTTCCCCTCCTTTCTCCATCGATGGATATGGATTTCCGCGCGCCGGAGATGGCCGAGTGAATATCCCGGGTTGATCCGGAGGGCGCGGTCGAAATCCTTCCGGGCTTCCTCCATTTTTCCCTGTTTCAATTCCACCTGTCCCCGGTGAACGAGGGCGGGGGCAAGATCGGGCTTGAGTTCCAGCGCGCGATCGAAGTCAGCCCGGGCATCCGCGTCCTGGCCGCATTTCTCGTAGACCCGTCCGCGGAGCGCGTAGGCGGTCGAGAGCTCCGGCTGGAACTTGACCGCTTCGTTCAGGTCAAGCAGACAGCGCTCGCACGCGGAGGCATCGTTGAAGGCGCTGGACTCCCACTGCTTGAAGCGCACCAGGGAGCGGATGTAAAAGGCGTGCCCGTTCTTCGGGTTCTCCTCGAGCGCCTGGTTGATCAGCGCGATCGTATCGGAAAAATTTCTCCGGTAGAAGCTGGCCAGGGCGTGGTTGACGAGGGCGTTTTCCCTGTCGCCCGGGACCTCCTTCCTGGGTTCTTCGAGGTGGGCTCCCTGGGCGAGCATCTCGGCGAAGTGGGCGTTCTGCCGGGCGGCGCGGTCCCAGTCCTCCTGCGCGCGTTTCAGGTCGCCGATCAACTGGTAGATGCGCGCCCGGCCCCAGAAGGCGCCCGCATCCTTCGGGTCGAGGTCCCCCGCCCGGGTGTAGTCCTCGATTGCCCGATCATGATCCCCGTTCCCCTGGTGGGCATCGGCGCGGTAGCGGTAGAGGGCGCTCTTGTCCGGGGCAAGCTTGATCGCCCTGCCGAGCAGGCGGATCGCCTCTGCGTGGTTTCCCTGGAGGCGGAAAAGATCGGCCAGTTCCATGATGGAACGGATCGGGGAGGATTCCGCCTTCATCACCATCTTCAGGTCGCGGATCGCCTCGTCGTATTTTCCCTGCTTCCGGAACACCCGTGCCCGGGAACGGAGTGGTTTCACGTTGTCCGGGTCGATCCGGATGGCGCCCGAGTAATCCTGCTCCGCCTCCCGGTGGTTTCCCATCTTTTCAAAGACCCGGCCCCGCCGGAGCAGGACCCGGGTCTGGTCCGGCCGGATTTCGAGGGAACGGGTCAGGTCCGCCAACGCCGTACGGAGGACCGCCCCGGGGTCGGGAACGGTTCCGCCCGCCACCCGGGCGAACTGTGTGCGCCCCCTCTCGTAGAGGGTGTTCGCGGAGTCGGGGGCCAACTTCGCCGCCCGGTTGAAATCGTCGACGGACTCGTCGAACTGGTCCGCGTCCCGGAAAAGAATCGCCCTCCGGTAGAAGGCGCGGGCACTTTCAGGGTGGTGGCGCGTGATGAAGTTCAGGGTATCCATCGCCTCGTCGTACCGTTTCATTCTTCGGAGGAGGACCGCCTTTTCGAGAAGCGCGCGCAGGTTCCGGGGAGAGGCGGCGAGAACGGTCTGGATGTCCGTGAGCGCGACATCGTAGCGGTTCATGAGCCGGTAGCAGCGGGCCCGTTCCACCCGGGCCTCGATACTGTTCTCGTCCAGTTCGAGCGCCGTCGTGAGGGATGCGACCGCCTGGGGATGGAGGTTCCGTTTCCGGAGACACTTGCCCCGAAGAATATGGGCGTGGGGATCTCTCCCGTGAAGCAGGATCGACTGGTTGGCGTCGTCGAGGGCTTCGTCGATCCTCCCCTGTCCGTGGTGAAGCTGGCCGCGCCGGAGGTGCGCCTCCGGTTCCTTCGGAATCCGTTCGATTGCCCGGTTGAAATCCTCGAGCGCTTTCTTCCCTTCCTTCGTTTTCGTGTGGAGGATACCCCTCTGGAGAAACGCGTCTCCGTTGCGGAGGTCGGAATCGACCGCCAGGTCAAAGTCCTGGAGCGCGCCCGGGAGGTCCCCCATCTGCATGCGGGTCACCCCGCGGCCCACCATCGCCTCGACGAGACGGGGGGAAAGTTTCAGGGCGGCGGTGAAGTCCTCCAGCGCGGCGACGTATTCTTCCATGGTGTTGTGCCATTCCCCCCGCGCGGAGAGCGTGAGGGGAGACCTGTCAAGTTCCAGCGCGCGGTCAAGGTCTTCCCTGGCCTGTTTCATGTGACCGATGCGATGGTACGCCTGTCCCCGGAAGCGGAGGCTTTCCGGAGGAGGTGCGTTCCCCTCCGAGGCCTTGGAAAGATCGACGACCGCTTTCTTGTATTCCTCGACCGCGCCCCGTTTTCGTCCCCGGACACCCTTTTCGTACCAGGTGGCGCCCCGCTGGAACCAGGCGTCGCGAAGTTTCGGTTCGAGCTCGATCGCCCGGCTGAAGTCGGCCAGCGCGGCGACGAAATCGGCGGAGATCCTCCGGGCGATTCCCCGGGAAAGGGTCAGCCGGACGTTCGAGGGTTCGTGGTTCAACGCGCGGGTGTAGTCGGAAATGGCCTCCCGGATTTTCCCGAGGCGCTTCTGGATCGAGGCGCGGTTGGAAAGGGCCAGGACATACTCCGGGTTGGATTCGATGGCGCGGGTGAAGTCCTGCCTCGCTATGTCGTTCTTTCCCAGGATCCGGTGCACGGTGCCCCGGTTGTTGAAGGCTTCGGACATCTCCGGGTCGATCCGGACCGCCGCCCCGTAGTCGTCGATCGCCTCCGTGTAGTCTTTCCTGGCGAACCGGACGTTCCCGCGGTTGTAGTACGCCTCCGCCAGGTCGGGGCGAAGTTCGATCGCGCGGGTGTAATCCTCGATCGCCTTTTCGTTCTCCTCGAGCGAGAACCAGGCGGAACCGCGGTTGTTGTAGACCTCCGCGGAGGAGGGATCGTTCTCGATCGATTTCGTGAAACAGGGAGCGGCCGAGCCCGGATCTCCCAGCGCCAGGTGTGCCAACCCGAGCTGGTAGTGCACCGCCGGGTCCGCCGGGTCCAGGGGGACGATCGTCTCCAGGACCTTGATGGCCGCCTGGTACTCGGCCTCCTCTATCAACAGGAGGGCCTCGTTCAGCCGTTCTTTTTTTCGTTTCAGGGCTCGCGTCATTGTCACGGTCCGGGAGCGGGCGTTTTGTTCCCACGGTTGAAGAGGCATCCCGGTCCCTGCCAGAGTATAATCGGGACGATGTCAAAAGTGCATCTGAAAGAGAAAATCAGGACGATTCCAGAATCGCCCGGGGTTTACTTCCTGAAGGACGGCCGGGGCGGGACGCTCTACATCGGAAAGGCTCGGAACCTGCGAAGCCGCGTGGGAAGTTATTTCGGAAAAGCGCTTCCGGACCGGCGGGTGGAGAACCTGGTCGCCCAGGTCGCGGACGTGGAGTGGTTGGAACTTCCTTCGGAGGTGGACGCCCTTCTCGCGGAGGCGCGGCTCATCAAGGATACACAGCCGCGGTACAACACGCGCCTGAAGGACGACAAGTCGTTCCCGCTCCTCGCCGTCACGCGGATGGACGACTATCCGAAAGTGTGGGTGACCCGGGAGACGGACCGGATCGACGCGGAGACGTGGGGCCCCTTCACCGGAATGGGCGACCTGCGGGAGGCGGTCAAATCGCTCCAGAAGATTTTCAAGTTCGCCACCTGCACCCTTCCGCTCTGGGAAAAGGACGGGAAGCGGAAATATTTCCGTCCCTGCCTTCTCCATTCGCTCCAACGGTGCAGCGCTCCCTGCGCGGACCTGGTTTCGCGGGAAGAGTACGCGGAGGACATCGCCGCCCTGCGCCGGTTTCTCCAGGGGGACCGGGAGGCTCTTCTCTCCGACCTGGAGCGGAGAATGAAGGAAGCTGCCGGGGCTCTCGAATTCGAGAGGGCCGCGGAATTGCGCGACCAGGTTTTGTCCCTGCGCACCCTGGCGGAGCGGACGTCCGCCGGGGAATACCTGGAAGGGGATATCACCCCCCTGGATCCGGCGGAGAGCATGGACGACCTGGTCCGACGGTTGGACCTCTCCTTCCGGCCGCGCACGGTCGAGGGAATCGACATCGCCCACGTCAGCGGGGAGGGGGCGGTCGGATCGGTCGTCTCGTTCGTGGACGGGGTTCCGTGGAAGGCGGGGTACCGGAAATACCGGATCAGGGAGGTCGAGGGAATCGACGACTACGCGATGATCCGGGAAGTGGTTCGTCGCCGCTTCCGGAACCCGGAAAAACATCCACCGCCCGACATCCTCCTGGTGGACGGCGGCGTCGGCCAGTTCCACGCGGCCCGGAAGGCGGGCGAAAAATCGCGGTTGCTTCTCTCGCTGGCGAAACGGGAGGAGATCCTTTTCCGGGAAGGGCGGCCTCTCCGGCTCTCCCGGTCCACCCCGTCGATGCGTCTCCTGATGTACGTCCGGGACGAGGCGCACAGGTTCGCCCAGCATTACCATCATCAACTGCGCCGCAGGGCGCTGGTGGAGGGGGCATGAAACGGATCCTGCAGGCGGTATCGGTGGTGGCGCTTTGCCTCTTCTCCTGTGGGGTGCTCTTCATTTTCCTCTGCGCGATGTTCCTCCCCGCTCCGGATGCGGATCCTTTCGTCGCGGAAGGCTTCGCGCGGGAGGGGGAGCGATTCCACTCCCCGCGATTTTCCCCGGACGGTTCCGAACTGGCGTTCGAACGGGTGGAGAAGTGGCGTCACGCGGAGAGGGGGGAAACCCGGGAACGGAGCGTTCCGGTTCGCTTCCGGGTGCGACCGTCGTCCGGGACCGGTCCCGTTCCCCGGGATCTTTCCCGGATCGAATCGTTCCTGCGGAGACTCCTCCTCATGGGGGGCATGATGCGACCCGGTGGCGAAGTCGCGCTCTCTCCCGATCGAAGCGCGATGGCTTTTTCGACGCCGGACGGGGTCTACCTGAAGCGGATTTCAGGGCGCTGGATCGCGGTCGCGGGTCGTCTTTCCCGGGACCTCCTGAGGTTGAACGAGACGGGGTTGGAATTCCGCGTACGCCTGGCGCACCCGGACGTCGTCGCCTGGACGGACGCCGCGCTCGAATCGATCGTCGCCGAAGGCGTTCAGGCCGGACTCTTTTCCGACGCGCTTCTCCGTCTTTACCGGGACCGTCGTGACCTGCGGGACCCGCTCCTCGAACTTCTCTTCGAGGCGGAAAACCCCGGCGAGGTCGCGCGGACGATCCTGGAAATATCGGAGGACGGCCTTTTTCGGCGGAGCGTTCTCGATCGCTTCGAACGAAGGGAGGGGGTCGCGCGAGTTCTCCTGTGGATGACCCGGCGGGACTGGGTGGGGTACCGGGTCGGTCCGTACCTGAAAGACTACCTGGTCCGCGCGCTGGAAGAGGGGATCTTCAACCTCCTTTCCGGGGAGGATCGCCGGTTTCCCTTCGCGCGGATGATCCGGATCCTGGACCGGTCCCACCTGGAGCGCCTCGCCCACGTCCTCGAGAAACGGGAGGACGCATCCGCCGTTGCCGCGTGGATGATCCTCTGCCGAATGGCGGGGGAACCGCGCGGAGGGGATCCGCGCATCGACCGGGTGGAGGAGGCGAAATCATGGTGGCGGAAGAACCGGGGACGTCTTCGTGAGTAGGGGGGGGGTTTATCTCACCGGCGGAAGCGCGAAGGGCGCGAAGCTTTTCAGCGTGACGGGAAAGGACGTCCGTCCCGCCACGTCCCGCCTGCGGATTTCCCTTTTCGAAATCCTGAAGGGAGAGATGGAGGGCGCCACGGTCGTCGACCTCTTCGCGGGGACCGGGAGCCTTGGATTGGAAGCGCTCTCGCGGGGGGCGGCCTTCGCCACTTTCTTCGACACCGACGAGCGCTCCATCTCGGTCCTGCGGAAGAACCTGGAAAAACTCCGGTTCACCGACCGGGCTTCCCTCCACCGGACGAGCGCCTTCCAGGCCCATAACCTGCTCGAGAGTGGCGTCGACTTCGTGTTCATCGATCCTCCCTATCCCTTTTACCGGGAGAAGGCGGAGGAGATGGAGGCGCTGGGACGGACCTGGGCGGAGGGCGATCTTCTCTCCGTCGAAGGAACGTTGCTGGTGGAACATCCCCCCCGGATGGGATGGGGCGGTTCTCCTCCCGGCCTCAGGAGAGTGGACGAGCGGACCTACGGCGGCACGATCCTCTCCTTCTACAGGCGCGCCTGAAAACAGGGCTCTCAACTCATCCCAAAAGTCTTTGACGTAGAAGGGATAAGTTTCCGACAAATTCATTTTTTCGTTTACCTCGTGCGCGGTCCGTCGTCGAAGGGGCGGAACGGGAAACGAAAGGAGAACGGAATGAAAGGCATCGCGACGATCCTCGGAGTCCTCATGGCTTTACCGGTCTCGGCCCAGTCGGACGAGGCGAGAGAATCCCTGGTCCGGAAACTGGAACGGCAACGGGTGTCGCTCCGGTTCGACCGGGCGCCGTTGGAAGAAGTCGTGGATTATCTGCGCGACGCGACGGGAGTCGACTTCGTTCTCGACCGGGACCTGGCGCCCCGGCGCGGGGTTCGCGAGATCACGATCCGGTTGACCCGCGTCCGGTTGAGATCGGCGCTTCGGCTCCTGCTCGGAAGTCACGATCTGACTGCCGTCTACCGCCACGGGGCCCTCTTCATTCTCCCCCGCGGAAAAGTCACGAAATCGATGACCACCCGGGTATACGACGTCCGTGACCTGCTTCTGAAGATCCGGGATTTCCCGGGCCCGGTCATGGAACTCGCGGGGGAAGATCCCGGAATCGTCCCGATGGACTGGACTGACCTGGTTCCCCCCCAGCAACGAATCGACCGCGAATTCCTGGTGGAAACGATCCAGGCGAACACGGGGGGATCCTCCTGGGACGCCGACGGGAAGACGTCGGTCGACCTGGTGAACGGCCTTTTGATCGTGGCGCAATCGAAAAGCGTGCACGCGGAAATCGACGGACTGTTGAACCTGTTGCGGCGCGCCCGCTGAACGGGGTATGGTGAAGGAGTGGCCATGAAGATCGTGAACGCCGTAGTGATTTTCCTCCTTTCTGGGGCGCCTCTCTTCGCCCAGGAGGTGGACGAGAGGAAGCAGGATGTCCTGCGGAAACTGAGCGGTCAGAGGATCTCGCTCGAATTCCACGAGGCCTTTATCGAAGAGATCGTCGACTACCTCCGGGACGCGACCGGGTTGAACATCATCATTCACCAGGAAGTCCTCCAGAGTCATTCGGAGGACGAACTTCGTTTCACCATCCGGGTGAAAAATCTCCGGTTGAAATCGGCCCTCAAACTTCTTCTGGGGATGCGGGACCTGACCGCGACCTACCGGGGAGGGGTTCTCGTGATCGTTTCCCGGGACTCGGTGCACCGCGCGTTGAACACCCGGGTCTACGATGTGCGGGACCTTCTCTTCAAGATCCGTGATTTTCCCGGACCGACGGTGGAACTCGCGGCGCCCGGCGGGAGCGGGGGGGCGTTGACCGGCGCGACCTTCACCATCGACGAGGAGGGCTCGTCGCCGATCACCGAGGATTTTCTCACGGAGATCGTCACCACGAACACCGCGGGGGATTCGTGGGACGAGAACGAAAACGTGGCGATCACGCTCGTGAACGGACTGCTGATCGTGACGCAGTCGGGGAAGGCTCACCGGGAGGTCCAAAAGCTTTTGAATCTGCTCCGGCAATTCAAGTAGGCTGGTATCCGTCCCGCGGTGGCCGCGGAATCAGCGGAGGCCGGTATGTTTCTCATCCTCTCCTGCGCGCTCCTTTCGCTCCCGGCGTTCCCCTGCGCCGGGCAGGCGGGACAGGCGGACATCGACGAGATCTCCGCGAAGTTCCTCGCCCGGATCGACGAGGCGGAGAAGAAGGGGGACTGGGAGCGCATCTTTGGCCTGTACGAGGACGCTCTCCGCCGCCACCGGTCCCGCGTCGCGCCCGATCCCGATCATCCCGGGATCATGGTGGGCGTCGGGGAGTACCTGGTGCGCCGCTATTCCCGGCTTCCCGCGGCCGCTTTTGACCACTACCGGATCACCCGGGACACGCGGGCGCGACAGGCGCTGAAGATGGCCGCGGCGGAGAAGGACCCGTTTGAACTGGATCGCGCGCTTTCGCTCTATTTTTTCGCGAGCATGTCGGACGAGTACCTGGACCGCATGGCCCTTCGTCTCCAGGAACGCGGCCTTTTCGACGAGGCCCTGCTCTACTGGGACCGACTCCTCCGGTACCACCCCGACGACGACATTCCCCGGGAAATCCTCCTTGCGCGGATGGCGATCGCCTGCCGGTTGGCGGGTAACGGGGCCCGGCTCGCGGAATTGAAAACGTACCGGGAAGAGCGGAAGATCGACGGCACGATCCGGGCGGGACGGGAGACGCTGACGCTCTCCCGGTTTCTGGACTCGGTGGAGATTTCCCCGGCCGGGAAGAGCGTCGCGAGGCCGGCGCCCGTTCCCGATATTCCCCGGCGGACGGGGGAGCGGGATCCCCGGTTCATCCGGAACGACATCCTGTGGTGGACCTACGATTTCGGCGCGAAGGGGAAGAAAACGGCGAAGGGCACGGGTCTCAGGATCGGCCGGACTGTCGCAACCACGAACAGGGTGGCCGAGTATCCCCTCCGGCCCGCGCATTGCCGTCTGGACGGGCGGGAGTATATTCTTTTCACCAACGGCTACCGGGTGGTCGCGGTTAACCCGGAACGGGTTCGGGAGGGAAGCCCGACGAAAGGCGTCTACTGGAAGTATCCCGCGAACGGTCCCCTGACCGTGCCCGCTCCTCCCCAGAGATTCGGCCCCGCCTACACGAAACCGTATATCGGAGTCACGATCGACGGGAGACGGGCGTTCGCGACCCTCTACGCTTCGAGGGTAACGGTGCCCAACAACACCCGGGATACGTTCTTCGGTCCGACGCGCCTGGTCTGCTTCGACATTCCCACGGGGAGGGCAATCTGGTCCACCGACGGGCTCCAGGAGGCGACCCTGAAAATGGAGCGAAGGGAACAGCAGTCGTACGATTATCTCGACCGCAATTTTGCGCTCGCGGGACCTCCCCTGGTTCGTGGCGATCGTGTCTATGTCGGGATCTGCACCTCCCCCGCGGGGGAACAGGAATCCCGGGTTCTTTGCCTGGAACGGGGGACGGGCCGCCCCCTCTGGTGCACTTACCTGACCTCCCTCGGCCTGACAGGGAGAAACCGGGGGATGGGAAGCGGAAGCGTGCTCTCCCCCGGTCTTCCCATGATGCTGGAAGAGGGGGGGAGCCTCTTCGTCCAGACGAGTCTCGGCGTGGCGGCGGCGATTCGCTCCACCACGGGAACCATTCTCTGGCTCGCCCGGTACCGGCGTGACATCAAGCCGGCCACCTACAACGCGCAGGCGCCGCAGACCATCCGGCCCGCGAATCCCCCGCTTCTTCACCGGGGAAAGCTCTGGATTCTTCCCCAGGATGCGAAGGCCCTGCTCGCCTTCGACCGGAGCACGGGAGAGGCGGTCACTCTTCCCCGAGCCAGGTCCCAGGGGGAAGACCTCCCCTGGCCGGAGATCAAGTGGCTTCTCGGAATCGTCGACGACTGGATGGTCCTCGGCGGGGTATCGAGTTACGTTCTCCGGCTCAAGAATTTCCAGGCCCATTCGCTCGCCGCGGGCGACACGACCGGATGCGGCCGGGGGCAGGTCGTGGGCGGGGACATCTACCTTTCGATCGCGTCGGGGAAGGGGGAGGGACTGGGTCTTTACCCGGACGTGGGAAGCTGGCGAAAAATCGCGACGGCGGATTGGAAAGGGGAAAACCAGAGGGGGAACCTCCTGGTGGCGGGGAGTACGCTCGTGGTATCCACGGACAAGATCCATTTCTATTCCAACGTGGAAACGATCCGGAAGCGGTTCGCCCCCCGTATCCGGCAGTCGCCTCCGCACCGGGAAAGCCTCCACGCCTTCGCCGACCTGATGGACCGGAACGGGTTGTGGAAGGACGCCATCGGGGCGTACCTCGAATACCTGCGTTTGTCCGAAGGGGCGGGCGCTGCCGAGGAGACCCTCGGGAAAGTGCGGAGGAGACTCTACGAGATGCATCTCCGCCGGGGGGAGGAGGTGGCCCTCTCCGCTCCTCTCGAGATGCTGGAATATTTCCGGAAGGCGAAGGCGTACGCGCCGAACCGCGAAACCCTCGCCAGGATGGCGTGGAAGATCGGTACGATCCTCGCGAAACTGAACCGGAACCGGGAAGCGATCGCGGTCTGCCGGGAAATGATGGAGCAATACCCGGATCACGTATTCGCGACCGGGGATTCCGGGGAGGTCGTCCGTCTGCGCGAGTTCGCCTTGCGGATGATCGGGGAAATCCGGGAGAGGGATCCGCAGGCATACGAGCCGGTGGAGGAACGCGCCGCCGCGGAATTGCGCGCCCTCTCCGGGGAGGACGTGGCGGGGTGGATGAATCTGCGGCGGCGCTACCCGAACAGCCGGGCGGCCGCCGGGGCGACCCGGTCGCTTCTCTCCACCTTCACCGCGCGGAAAGAATGGGGCGACGCGCTCGTGCTTCTGCGCGAGGCGACACCCCCGGAAGATCCAAGGCCGGTCCTTGAAATCCTGGAGAAGATGGGTGACCGGGATCGGTTGGTCCCGGAGTTGACCGCATGGGGACGGGCGTTCGGGGAGAAAGTCGTCGTCGAGCAGGGCCGTCATCGACGAGTGCACGAGATCGTCCGCGAATGGTTGCAGAAAATTGCCACGGGGGCGGCTCCGCGGGAAGAATTTCCGGACGGGCCGCTTCCCCGGGTCGGGGTGACGTTGAAGAGGTTGTCCGGCGGCCTGCTGGTTCCCCTTTCTCCCCGGGGCATCGTTCCTCCCTTCTTCCGCGGCAAAGGGGTTCTTCTTCGGCAGGGCTCCTCGGTCGAATTCCGGAACGTTCATGACGGAAGCCGGAAGTGGGTGGTGCGCCATCCGTTCGGCTACTCGGGGATCCGGTTTTTCGATCCTGATCTTCCGTCGAAGGGCGGGATCAGGGGGCTGTCCTCGCCACCGCTGAAACTTGGAGAGATCCTGTCGGTGGGGAAAAATTCCCCCGCCGGGAAGGCGGGCCTCCTCGCCGTGGACGTGATCGAACTCCTTAACGGGGAGACCGCCACGGCGGGTTCCCTGGCGCGTTGCCTGGAAGGGGCCTCTCCGGGAGTGGAGGTGCGACTCCGTGTCCGGCGAAAGGGAGTGGCCCGCGAGATCTCCTTCCGGCTCGCCGAAATGCCCTCCGGGGAGGGGAGCGACATCGTCGGGGCGACCTTCACGCAGGGATATTCCCTTGCAATCGTCTGGGCGGATGCCGCGGTCGCGGTGGATCTCCGTTCCGGAAAGCGGAAGTGGATCTTCCCTGCCCCGTTTACGATCCGGGGGATGAAGGAAGGGGAGGGAACGCTTCTCCTGCGCGGGAATCGTGCGTCGGAAGGGAGACTGGCCTGTCTGGGGGATTCGACCGGAACGGTCCGGTGGATCCGCGGGTACGCGAAACTCGACGGCCGGGCGCCGGAAGTCCTGCTCTCCACTTCTTTCCGGGATGAAACGGTTTCTTTTTTCCGGACGGGGAGTTCGGCGGACCTGCGGGTGTTCGACCGGGAGACGGGCGCTCTCCTGGGCAAGGCGAAGACCTTTCCCCAGGCAGTTATCTCGTACCGGGTGGACGAGGAGAACCGGGTTCTGTACCTGCTCCATGCGGCGGCGCTGAAAGACAGGCGGATCCTGGGACTCTCTCTCGGCCGCGAAAATCCGGGGGAAGTCGTCGATACGCTCGCCCTGCCCCTGAACGGGATCGGACGGGACCTGCAGGGAAGCCGGTTGTTCGTGAGGGCTCCTCATCTCGTGCTCATGGTTCCCTCGGCGGGACAGGGGAAGCCGGGAGGGGTGCATCTTTTCAACACGAAATCCTCGTCGCTGATGTTCTCGATCGCCCTTCCTCCGGGCCGCGCCTGGTCGCCCGGCATGTGCGAGACCTCTCCGTTCGATTCGGACGGAAACCTGTACGTCTACACGGAGACGGTCGCCTTCGAGACGGGGGACCGTGCGGGATTCCTGGGCGCGTACGGATTGGACAATCCCGGCCACCTGAAGTGGGAGGCGGTCGTTCCGGCGCTTCCCCCCTCGGCGAAAGCGCGCTGGAGGGTGGAAACCCGTATTCCGGGCAGGCTTCTCTTCGTCTCTCCCCAGGGGAAAATTCCGGGGGGGAAGGGGGAGATGCCCGTCGCGGCTCTCTACTCGAAGGAGCGGGGAGGGTACCTGGAGCAGGTCTTTCCCTCCCTGGACAATCGCGCGTGGGGAAGCGCCGTTTCCCTGGAGCGCCGTCGACTCCTTCTCTGCACGGGGGAAGGAGTGGAGGTTTACGGGGCGCGCTGATCGAGCCGTTTTTCGTACATCCGGTAGGTCTTGTAGGGGTCTCCACCCATGAGGCGGAGGGGGCGGTTCATCTCGGGGTTGTTTTCCAGTATCCAGGACATCTCCGCCGCGCGGTATCCCCGTTTCATTCCCTCGTCGAAATACCGCTGGTAAAAAAGCGGGCCGATCCCGAGGTGCTGGTGCTTTTTTTTCACGCCGAGGGCGACGACGCGGACGGTCGGGATCTTCCGCAGGTTGAATCGCAGGAAGCGGATCCATCCGAAGGGGAAGAGATTCCCGTCGCACTTCCGCAGGGCCGTGTTGATGTCGGGAAGGGCGAGGGAGAAGCCCACGGTCTCCCCCTCGTATTCCGCGAAGTAGGTGAACTCGGGGAGAAGGATCGACTTCATGTCGTTCGCGGTGAAGGCGATCTCATCGTCGGTCATCGGAACGAAACCCCAGTTCTTTTCCCAGGCGTCGTTGTAGATCTCCATGACCAGTTGTAATTCTTCGTGGAACCGGCTGAGATCGAGGGTGCGGATTCGGATCTCGTTTCGTTTCCGGATGCGTCCGGCGACCCGGTCGATCTTTTTCCGGTTCACCTCCGTCTGCAGGAGCATGTAGGCGTAGAGGTCCATCGCCTTTTCGTAGCCCGCCGATTCCAACTGGCCGGGATAATAGCGGGGGTTGTAGGTCATCAGGACGAAGGGGGGCCATTGGAAGCCGTCGACCAGCATGCCGGCGGTGTCGTTCATGGAGGGATTGGCGGGGCCGCGGGCCGTGTCCATCCCCTTCGCGCGGAGCCACTCTTCGGCGGCGGCGAGGAGGGCGCGCGCCGTCTCGTCGTTCGGTTCGCACTCGTAGAACCCGAAGAAACCGGTGCGGTCCTCGTGGACGCGGTTGTGCATCCCGTTGACGATCGCGCTGATGCGCCCCACCGGTTTTCCGTCGCGCCGGGCGAGGAAGTGTTCCCCTTCCGCGTGGTTCCAGAAGGGGTTGCGGTCGCGGTCGAGAAGTTTTCGTTCCGCGGAGAGGAGGGGGGGCGTCCAGTTTGTGTCGTGGCGGTAGAACTCCCGGGGAAGGCGGACAAAGATTTCCCGCTCTTTCGCGTCCCGGACCGGTCGGATTTCAACGGGCATGGGGGCCTAGATCACGCCCAGCCGTTTTCCGATTTTCGCGAAGATCCCGAGGACCTGGTCCAGTTCCTCTTCCGTGTGGGTCGCCATGTAGCTGGTCCGCAGGAGCGACAGGTCGGGCGGAACGCCCGGGGGAACGATCGGGTTGACGAAGACGCCCGCCTCGAAAAGTTCCTTCCAGAAACGCATCGTCCGGTCCATGTCCCCGATGATGATCGGGATGACGGGGGACTCGGTCTTCCCGATTTGGAACCCGAGTTCCCGGAAAGCGGCGTTCATCCTCCGCGTGTTCTTCCAGAGCCTTTCGCGGTGCTCCGGTTCGTTCTCCATGATCTCCAGCGCCGCCAGGACCGTGGCGACGTTCGCGGGCGGCATGGAGGCGGAAAAGATCAACGGACGGGCGTGGTGCTTGATGTAGTCGATGACGTCTCCGTCGCCGACGATGAAGCCGCCGAGGGAGGCGAAAGATTTCGAGAAGGTGCCCATGATGATGTCAACTTCCGACTCCACGCCGAAATGTTCCGCGACACCCCGTCCTCCCGGGCCCATGTACCCGACACCGTGCGCGTCGTCGAGAAGGACGCGGAAGCCGTGCTTCCGTTTCAATCCGACGATCTCCTTCACCTCGCCGAGATCCCCCTCCATCGAGAAGACGCCCTCCGTGATGACCAGGGTCGCGGAGTCGGTCTCCTGCAGGTCGCTCGAGGTGAGCAGGCGCTCGAGATCCTCCATGTCGTTGTGGCGGAACTTGAGCGTCCGTCCGTAGGAAAGCCGGCATCCGTCCAGGATCGAGGCGTGGTTCATCCGGTCGCAGAGGATGGTGTCGTCCCGTCCGACGACGGTCGAGATCGCGCCGAGATTGGCCTGGAACCCGGTGGAAAAGAGGAGGCATTTCTCCTTGTTCATGAACCGGGCGAGGCGCTCTTCCAGTTCCTCGTGGATGTCGAGGGTCCCGTTGAGGAAGCGCGAGCCGGTGCAACCGCTCCCGTACTTGTCGATCGCCGCCTTGGCCGCTTCCTTCACCCGGGGGTGGGTCGTCAGGCCGAGGTAGTTGTTCGAGCCGATCATGATCATTTTCCGGCCCTGGATCATGACCTCGGCGTCCGCGCCCGACTCGATCGCCTTGAAGTAGGGGTAGAGCCCTTCCGCTTCCGCCTCCTTGTGGCGGGTGAAGCTTCGGCACTTGTTGAAGAGATCGATTTCGCTCTGTTTCATGAAGAAGCGAGATTTTAGCGGTCTCGTGCCAAAATTCAAGGAGTTTGACCCGGGGGAACCTGGTCCCGCAGACGTGGATCGAGGGAGACCGCGCTCCGGAAATCGGCTTCCGCCAGGTCGCGCCTGTTCTGCGCGAGCCGCGCCTTTCCCCGGACGAGCAGGGCCTCCGCGAAAAGGGGGTTCGCCTCCAGCGCCTGCGTGGCAAGTTCGTCCGCCCGGCCGGGATCTCCCCTGCCCAGGTACGCTTTCGCGCGGAGAAGCCAGGCCCGTGGAAGGCTGGAATTGATTCGCTCCAGCCGTTCGAGCGTTTGGAGGGCCTCCTCCCACCGTTTCACTTCGAGCAGGATCTTCGCCCGGAGAAGGAAGAGAGATGCGTCTCCCGGGTCCCTTTCCTGGAGCATGTCCAGATCGTCCAGCGCCTTGTCCACTCTTCCCGCCATCGACCGGACCCGCGCCCGTGTTCGGATATCCCCGAGCCGGGTCAGGTCCCGGATCGCTCCGTCCCACTCTTCCAGGGAAGTGCAGATCCCCGCTCTCTGCCGGAGCCATTGCCCGTTCTCCGGATCTTTTTCGAGGAGGGTTCCCAGGTCGACGAGAGCCTCCCTCGATCGTCCCGCGGCATCCCGCGCCAGCGCGCGCGTGGAGAGTGCTTCCACGTCGCCCGGTTTTTCCTCCAACGCCAGGTCGAGTTCACCGAGGATTTCCGCGATCGTCTCCGCGGCCTCCTCCTCCCCGGGTCTCCAGGCACGGAATCCCGCGATCGCTCCCCGGAGGAGGGCCCGAAGAGAGGAGGGGTCGAGTTTCAGGCAGAGGCGGTAATCGGTTCGCGCCTCCCTGTAGCGCCCTTCGAAAAAGAGGAGATCGGCGCGGGCGAAGCGCGCCGCCCGGAATCCCGGGTCGGCGTACAGGGCCTTCGAGTAGGCTTCCTGCGCTTTGAACGGCCGACCGAGACCTGCGAGCGTTCGTCCATGAAAGGCGTGAATCTCGCTCGTGTACGGAGAGAGTTCGGCGGCGCGTTTGAAGAGGGTCAGCGCCTTCGTCGGTTCCTTATCCGAAATGCAGGCGAGGCCTTCGAGGAAGGGGGCGATCCATTCGGAAGGGACCAGCGTGGTGGCGGACCGGTACGCCAGGTGAACGTTTTCATGATCCTCCAGGAGCCACGCGATGCAGAGGGAGGCGATGAAACGATTCTGCGGGTCGGCGATGTCGCCCTGCGAGTAATGGACGAAGCGGCGGAAATCGTCCTTCGCCTCTTCCCGGAGCGCTCCCGGGTCTTCCGATTCCAGCAACGTCCGCGCGACCTGGCGAAGACCGAGCATTCCACGCAGGCGATTCGCGGGGGAGGAGGGCACTAGTTGAATCGCCTTGGAATACGCCTCGCGAGCCTCCGCGAACCTGTACTCGAGTTCGAGGGCCCTTCCCCGGAGGCGCCAAGCCTCCTCGTTTTCGGGGTCGAGTTCGATCACGGTTTCGCAGCTCCCGATCACGATTTCGCAGAGTCCCCGGATTTCCGCGGGATCCGCGGAAGAGGGTGCCCCGGCGCGTTGAAGGTTCATCCGCGCGTGGTAGAGCAGGGGGGAGATCCCCGCCCGGACGCGCTCCCTCTTCGCCGCCGCGTCCGCCTTCCCCTTGAAGTGAAGGACGATCGAGACGAATCCGCCGAAGAGGGCCAGGACGACGAGAGCCGTTCCCATGACCACGATCCGTCCCCTCCAGGGAGAGGGCGGGGGCGGAGTCGGCCGGGCGCGTCGAACCTTTTTATCCATGGCGTGCATTATAGCCCTCCGTTCTTCCCTTGGGAAACGGCCGTCGTCCTCCCGGGTTCAGTTCCGGGGGCCTGTTTTTGATTTTCCGGTTCTGGTACAATCGACCGATTCGGCATGACCGGGAAAAGAACAATACGGGTGCGGGGTGCGCGGGAGCACAACCTCAAGGGGATCGACCTGGAGATTCCCCGGGACAGGTTGACCGTGATCACGGGCCTCTCCGGATCGGGAAAATCGTCGCTCGCCTTCGACACGATCTACGCCGAGGGACAGCGCCGGTACGTGGAATCGCTTTCCGCCTACGCCCGCCAGTTCCTCGAACAGATGCGCAAGCCGGACGTCGATTCGATCGAGGGTCTTCCTCCCACGATTTCGATCGAACAGCGAAGCGGTCATGCGACGCCGCGATCGACCGTGGCGACGAGCACCGAGATTTACGATTACATCCGTCTCCTCTTCGCCCGGGTGGGCCGGCCCCATTGCTACAAGTGCGGGAACGCCATCACCCAGCAGAGCGCTGACCAGATCATCGAGGCGATCCTCGGGATGGAGGCGGGCACCCGCATCCAGTTGCTCGCCCCGGTCGTCCGCGGGAAGAAAGGACAGCACCGGGAGATCTTCACGATGCTCCGGCGGGAGGGGTTCACCCGGGTCCGGATCGACGGGGAAATCCAGGAACTCCGGGGCGTCGTCACCCCCGACAAGAACCGGAAACATGAAATCGAGGTGGTGATCGACCGGCTCGTGGTGGATCCGCGGAAGACGAAGCGCCGCCTGGCCGATTCGGTCGAGCTCGGCCTGAAGATCGGCGAGGGGGTCCTCCTTGTCCTGACCGAGGGGGAGGAAAAACTCTTCAGCCAGAAATACGCCTGCGCGGCCTGCGGGATCTCCTTCGGGGAACTCCAGCCGAGGCTCTTCTCCTTCAACAGCCCGTACGGGGCGTGCTCCTCGTGCGACGGGTTGGGAACGATGCTGGAATTCGAAGCCGACCTCGTCGTTCCGGACAAAACGCTCTCTCTGAAAGGGGGGGCGATCGAGGCGTACCGGAAGATGGGGAAGCGGATGACGATCCGGTACTCGCGCCGGCTCCGGCAGTACTGCGAATGGTTCAACGTGAAGTACACCGGTCCGTTTTCGAAAATCGAGGCGGGGAAGAAACGGATTCTTCTCGAGGGGACGACGGCGAAAGAAGAGAAGAAGTACGGCGCCTACTTTGAAGGGGTGATCCCCAGCCTGATGCAGAGGTTCAAGACGACCGAGAGCGAGTTCGTGAAGAAGCGGTTGATGGGGTACATGGGGGAGTCGCCCTGTGCGGCGTGCGGGGGGCGGCGGTTGCGTCCCGAGAGCCTCGCAGTCCGGTTCGCCGGAAAGAATATCAACGAAGTGACGGGGATGACGCTCGAGGACGCGCTCTCCTTTTTCAAGAACGTCCGGTTGAACGCGGAGGAACGGCAGATCGCGAAGCTGGTTCTCAAGGAAATCCGCAACCGCCTCCAGTTCCTCAACGACGTGGGGCTCGGCTACCTGTCGCTCGACCGGCGGAGCTCGACGCTCGCCGGCGGGGAGACGCAACGGATCCGGCTGGGGAGCCAGGTCGGGTCGGGGCTGGTCGGCGTCTGCTACGTGCTGGACGAACCGACGATCGGGCTTCACGAGCGCGACAACCGGCGGCTCCTGGAGACGTTGATGAAACTGCGCGACCTCGGCAACACGGTGATCGTCGTGGAGCACGACGAGGAGACGATCCGCCGTGCCGACCATGTCGTCGATATCGGTCCCGCGGCGGGGCGCCACGGGGGGGAGATCGTCGCGCAGGGAGACGTTGGGGCGATGATGAAGGCGGAGGCGAGTTTCACCGGCCGCTACCTTTCCGGGGAGGCGTCGATCCCCGTTCCGGTGGAACGGCGGAAGGTGACGCCGGGACACGTGGTCCAGGTGAAGGGTGCGCGGGAGAACAACCTGAAAAACGTCGACGTCCGGTTTCCGCTCGGCGTCTTCACCTGCGTTACGGGCGTGTCGGGTTCGGGGAAGAGCACGTTGGTGAACGAGATCCTCTTCCGCGGGCTGAACCGGGCCCTCCACGGGTCGAAGAACAGGCCGGGGGCGCACGACCGGATCACCGGGACGGCGAACCTCGAGAAGGTGATCGTGATCGACCAGTCCCCGATCGGGCGGACGCCCCGTTCCAACCCGTTGACCTACACGGGCGCTTTCGACGAGATCCGGAAGCTCTTCTCCATGACGAAGGAGTCGAAGGCACGGGGATATTCCCCCGGGCGGTTCAGTTTCAATCTCAAGGAGGGCCGGTGCCAGGCGTGCGACGGGCAGGGAGTCAAGGTGATCGAGATGCACTTCCTTCCCGACGTCCACGTGGTGTGCGATACCTGCCGGGGGCGCCGGTACAACCGCGAAACGCTCGAGGTCAAGTACCGGGGAAAGGACATCGCCGGGGTCCTCGCGATGTCGATCGAGGAGGCGCTGATCTTCTTCGCCAACTTCCCGAAGATTCGGAAGATTCTGGCCACGCTGGACGATGTCGGGCTCGGCTACATGGGGTGCGGGCAGTCTTCCACGACCCTGTCGGGGGGGGAGGCCCAGCGCGTGAAACTCTCCACCGAACTGGCGAAAGCCTCCTCGGACCGCTCGCTCTACATTCTCGACGAACCGACGACCGGCCTTCATCTCGAGGATGTCCGGCGCCTGCTCGGCGTGCTCAACCGGTTGGTCGACCGGGGAAGCGCCGTGCTGGTCATCGAGCACAACATGCACGTGATCAAGACGGCCGATTGGATTGTCGACCTGGGGCCCGAGGGCGGAAATGCCGGGGGGAACGTCGTGGTTTCCGGAACGCCCGAAAAGGTCGCGGCGCATTCCGGGTCCTACACGGGGAAATTCCTGGCTCCCTACCTGGAGACCCGTCCCGCCATGAAATCCGCGGTGGGGCAATGATCTCCATCAACAACCTCCAGCGGAAACTCCGCGTCCCCCGGTCCCGGATGGAACGAATGGCGCGGATGATCCTCCGGAAGGAGAAGCGACCGGGACTCGGGGTGAGCTTTGCGATCGTGGACAACCGGCGCATCCGGGGGTTGAACCGGCGGTACCTGGAACATGACTCTGCGACCGACGTTCTCGCCTTTCCCACGCCGCCCCCGCTCCTCGGGGAGGTCGTCATCTCCGCCGAGTACGCGATCGCCGAGGCGCGCCTCCGGGGAATTTCCCGCCAGGAGGAGCTTCTCCGGTACGCCGCCCACGGCCTCCTGCACCTTCTCGGGTACGACGATCACGATCCGGAGAAGAAACGGGTCATGTGGGAGAGGCAGGAGCGGTACCTGGCGGCCAGCCGGACACGCTGATCCGGTTCTCAAATTGTTTGCCGATCTCCGGCAGGGTGGTAAACTTGTCTGGACGAAGCAAGCAAGGACTGGCGGGAGGCGTTTCATGATCCTGCAATGCGCATGCGGGAAAAAGTGGGCCCTGAAGGACGAACTGGCAAAGCCAGGGATGAAAATCGCCTGCCGCGCGTGCGGGGAATCCATCCCGGTCCCCCTCTCCCTCCCGGAGGAGCCTCCGGACTCGCTCGAAGAGGCCCGGAAGCGGATCCGGCAACTCGAAAAGGCGAACGCAAGCCTTCGGGTGGAGCTTTCCCGCTCGGTGGAAGAACGGATCCTGGAGGTCCAGCGTCTCAAGATAGAGATCGCCGGGAAGGAGGGCGAACCGGGCGCGGACGCCCATTTCCTCCGCGACCTGAACGGATTTCTTTCGAGCTGGTCCTCCGCCATACGCCATCTCCAGGAACGGATCGATGGTCCGTCCGGGGAGGCGGCCCCTGAAGATGTCCCGACGGAAGATCTCGTGGAAACGGTTACCGATCCTTCCGAGAGGGAGGACCCCCGTCGAGTCCGGAAAACCAGGAAACGCTGATGCTATTCGACGAGTTCAAAGAGCAACTGCCCGACGTGGATCCCCAGGAGACCCACGAGTGGAACGAGGCTATCGATTCCGTCATCGACGATAAGGGGATGGGCCGGGCGCAATATCTGCTCTACCGGCTCCTGAAGCATGCGCGTCTTCACGGTGTGGGGCTTCCTCCCACGGTTCAGACCCCGTACATCAACACCATTCCCCCGGAACAGGAACCGTGGTTCCCTGGCGACGAGCGGCTGGAACTCCGGATTCGCCGGATCATCCGGTGGAACGCCGCCGCGATGGTGACGCGCGCGAACCGCCGTTTTCCCGGGCTGGGAGGGCACCTGTCGACGTACGCGTCGGCGGCCAGCCTTTACGAGGTGGGCTTCAACCATTTCTTCCGCGGGCGGGACGGAAACGGAAGCGGAGACCAGATTTTTTTCCAGGGCCACGCTGCGCCGGGGATCTACGCGCGCGCCTTCCTGGAGGGATACCTGACCGAGGAGGACCTCGATCATTTTCGCCGCCAGTCCGGATCCTCCGGGCTTCCCAGTTACCCGCATCCGCGATCGATGCACGACTTCTGGGAATTCCCGACCGTTTCGATGGGGCTCGGACCGATCCAGGCGATTTACCAGGCGCGGTTCAACCGCTACCTCCAGGCGCGGGGTATCGCTGACACCAGCAATTCCAGGGTATGGATGTTCGGTGGCGACGGGGAAACGGACGAACCGGAAAGCCTCGGCGCGCTCACCCTCGCCGCGCGCGAGGGACTGGACAACCTGGTCTTCGTCATCAACTGCAATCTACAGAGACTTGACGGACCGGTCCGCGGGAACGGGAAGATCATCCAGGAACTCGAATCGGTCTTCCGGGGCGCGGGCTGGAACGTGCTCAAGGTCATCTGGGGGCGGAGATGGGACGATCTCCTCGCCCGGGACGTCGACGGACTTCTCGTCAAGAAGATGACCGAAACGCTCGACGGGGACTACCAGCGGTACGCGATCGAGTCGGGAGATTACATCCGGGAGCATTTCTTCGGGCCCGACCCCCGCCTCCGCAAGATGGTCGAACATCTCGCCGACGAGGACCTGCCGAAACTCCGTCGCGGCGGACACGATTACCGGAAATTGTACGCCGCCTACAAGGTGGCGACCGGGAAGACCTCCGCGCCGACGGTGATCCTGGCGAAAACCGTCAAGGGATGGACGCTCGGGCACGGCATCGCTTCGAGGAACGTCACCCACCAGACGAAGAAGATGGACGAGGAGGAACTCCGCGCGTTCCGCGACCTGCTGGAACTTCCCATTCCCGACGCCAAGTTGAAGGAAGGTCCCTACTACCATCCGGGGCGCAAGAGCGAGGAGGCGCAATACCTGCTCGACCGGCGCCAGGCCCTCGGGGGATGTCTTCCCCGGCGGAAGGGGCTCTCCGTCCAGGTCGAACTTCCCGGGGACGACCTCTTCAAGGAGTTCCGCGAAGGGGGCGGGAAGCAGGAGGTGTCGTCGACGATGGCGTTCGTCCGCCTGCTCCGGAAACTTCTCAAGAGCGACGACCTGGGACCGCGCATCGTTCCGATCATTCCCGACGAGGCGAGAACGTTCGGGATGGAGTCCCTCTTCCGCGAGTTCAAGATCTACGCGGCGCTCGGGCAGAAGTATAAGCCGGTCGACGCGGAGATGCTCCTCAGTTACACGGAAGGGAAGGACGGCCAGATCCTGGAGGAAGGGATCACCGAGGCGGGATCGATCTCCTCCTTTACCGCGGCGGGGACGAGTTACGCCACCCACGGCCAGCCGATGATTCCCTTCTTTATTTTCTACTCGATGTTCGGCTTCCAGCGCGTGGGCGACCTGATCTGGAGTTCAGCCGACCAGCGGAGCCGGGGTTTCCTCCTGGGGGCGACCGCGGGGAGAACGACGCTGAACGGGGAGGGGCTCCAGCACCAGGACGGGCAGAGTCTCCTCTACTCCTCGGTCAATCCGGGGTGTGTCTCCTACGATCCCGCCTTCGCGTACGAGATGGCGACGATCATCCAGGAAGGCCTTTCCCGGATGTACGAGAAGAACGAGGACGTTTTCTACTACCTGACCCTGTACAACGAAAACTACCCGATGCCCCCGATGCCGGAAGGCTCCCGGGAGGGGATCCTGAAAGGGCTCTATCTTTTCCGCGCCGCGGAGGGGGGGAAGAAGAAGCACCGCGCGAGAATCCTCGGGAGCGGGTCGATCCTCCTGCAGGCCCTGCGCGCGCAGGAAATCCTGGCGGAGAGGTTCGACGTCGCGGCGGACGTCTGGAGCGCGACGAGTTACACGGAACTCCAGCGGGACGCCCTGCAGTGCGAGCGATGGAACCGGCTTCACCCGGGGTCGAAGCGGCGTGTTCCGTACGTCGCCGAAGTTTTGAAGGGATTCAAGGGTCCGACCCTCGCGGTTTCCGACTTCGTGAAGGCGATTCCCTCCATGGTCTCCCCGTGGGTTCCCGGGGAATACACCGTTCTGGGTACCGACGGTTTCGGCCGGAGCAACACGCGGGAGCAACTTCGTCGCCACTTCGAAATCGACGCGGAACAGGTCGTCGTGTCGGTCCTCTCCTCCCTGGCAAGGTCCGGCAAGATCGCGCCGGAGGTCGTCGTGGAGGCGATAACGGAGTTCGGGATCGACGCCGAAGCCCCGGATCCCCTTTTTCAATAGACTTGGGATTTGGCCTTTGGGGTTTTGTTTCTTCAGTCTTCTTCGTCGAAGTAGAGGGTCTGGTCCATATTGGAATTGGTCTGGCGCAGGGGGACGCGCAGGCTGGCGCCGCACCGGTAGCATTGCAGGGACGCCCCCGGCTTGAAGAGCAGTACGTTGTACTGGGTATCGCAACTTCCGCAGTAGACGATCAGTCCCTTCTGCATGTCGAGGATCTTCCGGATCTGGTCGGTGGTCAGGGATCCCTTGATGACCATGATATCGCCCAGGCGCATGAACCGGTGGGCGGGCAGGTTCTCCTGTGTTTCGAGGGCATCCGACACCTGAGCGCCGGTGCAGAAACCGAGTCGCATGGCCACCTTCCCGAAGAGGTTGTCCTCCTTTTCCGCCTTCGCCCGGCTTCTCTTTTTGGCCAGCAGGGCTTTCTGCGCCTCCACGATCTGGTCCACCCCTTCGGAATTGATGTGGCCCAGGTCCAGGAGGATCTGGCCGAGGGGGCGGGTTTCTCCATGGATCTCCTGCAGGGCCAGTCCCTCCTGGAGTTGTCGCTTTTCCAGCACCCCGGTTTTCAGGGCGAGTTGCCCGAAGAGGATGTCCGTTTTTGACGGTCGTTCCTCGGTCATTTTCGCACCAGGAGAAGTCCCGCGATCGTTTTGGCGTCGCGGATCTCCCCTTCCCGGATCATGCGCAACGCCTTGCGGAAGGAGACCCGGACCGGTTCCAGCACTTCGTCGGCGTCGAGATGCGCCTTCGCCGGATGCAGGTCCGTCGCGAGGAAAAGCCTCATCAACTCCGAACAAAAGCCGGGCGCGGGATAGAACTCGGCGAGCTTTTTCCACTTTTTCGCCCGGTATCCCGTCTCCTCGACGATCTCCCGCCGACCCGTCTTCAACGCGGATTCGCCCCGCTCGATCGTCCCCGCCGGGATCTCGTAAAGGGTTTCCCCGGTGGCGACACGGAGTTGCCGGAGCAGGAGAACGTCCCCGTTCGCGAAACGCGGAAGGATGGCGCACGCCCCGGGGTGTTCGATGACGTTGAAGGTGGAGAGGTGTCCGTCGGGAAAGCGGATCTCCTTGTTCACCAGGGTAAAGACGCGCCCGTGGAAGACTTCTTTCGTCGATTTGACCTGGTAGGTGTGATCCACTTTTTGCACGGGGAAATTCTACAACAGGAAGGCTGCGGTGACCAACAAAGTAGGGAGGGAACTTCTCCCGGTCAATAACGGAACCGGGGGAAGGGGCGGGGCGGATGGGGGCGTGACGCCTCCCGGCGGAGTTTCCGGCAAAGCCCGGGCGTGAACTCCGGGTCGTATACGTACTGGAGGTACTGGCCGTCAAGCCAGTCGTAGACGGTTTCCAGCGAGACCATGATGCCGAGGTGGGGGACCGGAACGGAGACGAACCCGTCGTAGGTGCAGATCATGGCGGAGATCCCGACCAGTTCGTGGGTCTCCCGGTGGAAGATTCCTCCTCCCGAATTCCCGAAGAAGGTCGGCGCGTTCATCATCCAGAAGTTTTCGCCGTCCACCTCTTTCCGAAGGGTGGAGATTTCCCCCGGAGAGGGAAGGGGGGGATGGCCCAGGGGGCATCCGACGGCGTACACCGGGGTGAAGACGCGGATGGCGCGGAGGGTATCCCTCGAGGCGAGGTTGGCGACGACCGGCCATGGTTCGGAACTTCTCATGCGGAGAAGGGCGAGATCCTTCGCGCGGTGATGGGAGAGAAACTCCGCGGTCCGCTCGTCGGCCAGTTTTCCCCCGGCGTCGTAGACGCGGATTTCAACCTCCTGGAAGGTGGTCTTCCCTTCCTTCTCGACGACCGCCTTCTCCACGACGTGGAACGCGGTGACGATGAAAATCTCGTACTCGTCCGGGCCGGTCTCCCGGCAACCGATGACCGTTCCCCCGCCGACGCCGCTCCGCGCTGATACCTGGAGGGAGGGGCCGAGTATTTCTTTCCGGATTCGCTCCAGGTCCCGTTCGAGACTCCGGCGAAGGCCGGCCAGCCCCTCGCGTGTCGATGCCCGGTTCGAGCGGAACTCCTCCTCGAGGATGTTCATCCGGCTGTCGGTCTCCCTTGAGGCGCTCTCCAGGAGGCGCTCGGAGAATCTGCGTTGTTCCTCGAATTGGTGGCGGGAAGTGCGGTTTTCACGGCGGAGGGCGTCCAGATCCTTCCGGGTTTCCGACAGGGATTGCTCCGATGTCTGGAGTTCCCGCTGGATCCCGTTGATGGAATCCTGCAGGTGGCGGGCGCCGGCGACGCCCAGGAGGGCGACGCAACCCACCCCGGTCGCGATGAAGATATACGCTTTTCTCATCCCGCTATTCCCCATGGGGTCTTCGACCGGAATCGGGGAATCCCTGCAGTGCATCATTTCCGGGCGGGGTCGTTTATGGCGGTTGGGAGCCTTTTTTGCTATGATCCCCGGTTCCCTTCATGAGCGAAAAAACGAAAGAAACGGCCGACGGGGGTCGCCAGATCCCGGTTTTGGTTGAGGATGAGATGAAAGACTCTTACCTCAACTACGCGATGAGC
>PVBE012519363.1_pt1 | contig 30657 bp, 17 predicted proteins | sample 1631181 | NCBI WGS metagenome assembly PVBE01 (sample SAMN08397723, study PRJNA350692) | Marine metagenome, whole genome shotgun sequencing project. | isolation source: water | place: Pacific Ocean | collected 2012-04
CTCTCCAAGTGCTCGATGAGGTCCGGATCGCCCGTCAGTAGCGCGCGGCGCGCCAGCGGCTCCAGGCCCATCACGCACGTCCCCACCACTACCTCGCCGTCCGCGCCCATCGACTTGCTCTGCGCCTGGTTGAAGATTTTGTCGCCATCGTGCGGATGGAAGGCGTATGAGCCGTCCGCGGCCATGCTGAGCATGTCCCGCATGCCCTGAGAGCGCTCCGCCGCAACCGCGTCGGCCGCGTTTCCGATGATAAAGGCTGCGTCGAAACCACGTAGCCCGCCCGCCGACGCGAGCTGTTCAGCAATCGGCTCGGCCAGTGGTGACTGCGGATACTTCATCGCATGGTGCGCCAGCAGCAGGGCGATCTGACCGTTGTATGCAGCCCCCCAAGGATCTGCCAGCGCGTTGTGCCATCCCTTCTCTTCCTCGTCCCACGCCGTCTCGAGAAGCCCTTGGGCGATCAACTCCTCCTCCGCCCGATCATCTCGCGCCGCCGCCGGGACATCCGGCAGACCGTCCGTCCGCGCATAGTAGCCGAACACGTCCGTCACGTGCTCGACGTCCGACAGCGCCGCAGCCGAAACCCTAAGCCTCAGCGTCTCGCCGCCGGCGACCGTGAATGGCTCGGAGGCCTGCCTCGCGTTCTCGTCCACGCCCTCAAACTGAGATGGCGCGAAAACCGCCATCAGGTGATTGTCCCGATCATCGAGCCGCGCCGGTGAGCCGAACACGGCGCACGGATAGCGCTTGTCCGCCCGCCATTCCTGCAGCGGATCCCACGAGAGCATCGCGCCCAAGCCGCCCGAGATCACCGCCATCATCGGCACGGTAATCTTGTACGGATGCGGGTTCGTGCGATCCGAGTGCGGCGGCACGATGCCGTAGTCTCCCGAACTCACCTCATCGCCCGCGAGGTACTCGACGCCCGGGAACAGGCCGCCTGTCTTCGTCGCGCCGAAGCTCCCATCACCCGCGTGGAGAATCGGCGCGTAGAACGCCCGGATCGTCGAACTGCCCCGAGGCGTGGCCGCGCACTCGATGTCGACGTGCCCCGCCTCTGACCCGACTGACAGCACCACCTGGACGTCCCACCGTCCTCCAGCCTTGACCGTCCCGCTCAGTCGCACCACGTCATTCTCGACGGACGCCTCGGCCAGCCACATTGGGACACGCCTCGGCGCATCCCCATCCCCCACCCAGATCTCCCCCATCGAGCTGAACGCGCCCACGCGCGCCCAACCATCCCCGTCACGAGCCTCGAGGAAACCGACCCCGTACCCAAAGTCGTTGCGCGGCAGCACCAGCCGAACGCGCTCGTTCCCCACCAGCAGCGCATCATCTCCAGGCGGGTTGCTAGCGATCACCTCGCGCGTCACCTCGATGCCGTCCATCGAAGCCGACACCTCGCGTGCGCCCGGCTGATCCACCGTGACGCGGTTGGTCACGGACCGGGTCTCCCCGACGGTGTTCCCATGGGCGTCCCGCGCGACCGCCGTCAGCGCGAACTCCGTGCCCACCTCGACCACCGCCGGCGCGATCAACCCCAACTCGGCGAACTCGCCAGCCACGATGTCGAACGCCTCGGTCTCACCGATGTCGAGCGCGCGGTCGTCCTGGTCGCCGTCGAGGGCCAACGCGAATCGCACGCCCTTCTCCGCTTTCGGCTGGACCTGCGCGCGATAGGTCATCGTAACCGTATCCCCCTCGTCCAGCGGCGGGTACAGAACCGTCACGTTAGTGATGCTCGGAACCACGTCCGGCCCGCCCGGCTGGACCATGCAGAGAGCGCCATTCGAAGCCTCGACGCTGGTGTAGCCCAGTGCCTCCGGATCCGCCGTCTGAACGGGCGACCAGCGCGGATCATTGTTCGTCCGGCGCAACCCCAGCTTCGAACCAATCGGCAAGCCACCCTCGCCCGCCGTGTAGATCACCTTGAACGTCGCCTCACCGCCGGCCGGGACCTCCCGCGGCAGCTCCGCCTCAATCGATCCCGCGCCATCGGGCACCGTCGCGCCGGGGGCGATGGGTAGCTTCAGCAGGCGGATCTCGTCAAAGAGGCACTCGACGTCCTTCTGCACGCCGAGAATGATGAGCGCTTCCGCCGCGTCATCGGGCGCGGTGAAGACGCCGCCATGGTTGGCGTATCGCGACGGGCGGTCCTGCCCCTTCCAGTCGTTGTCATACTCCACGTGCTCGCCGTCGGCATCGATCCAATCGATGACAACCTTGTAATTGCCCGTGCCCGCCACCTGTCGGACCCGCGCGTCCAGCAAGTACGCCGCGCCTGCCTCGACCGGCACGCGGGGCGAATGCACGTCGACTTCGTTGTCTTGACCGACTGCATTCAGCCGCAGGCAGCGTTCCCCCGCCTCGGCGTCGCGATCGATGACCTCGGCGACGCCTTTGGCGGCCGCCCACCGGTCGGCGGCCTGGCCATAGGGCCCGATGGTGATGACCCACGGTTCGGCGCCCTCCTCAAACCCCGGATTGGGCACGAGGTTGGGAAGGTCGGCGAGAGGATTCTGGGCGAGCGCGCCTGTCGTTGCAAGAACTGCGGCTAGGCCGATGAGAAATCGAGGCATCAGTGTGCGACTCCTTGTGCTGGCAATTCTGAGACACAGTTATTTCGCGACTGGCCACGAGCCTCCTTTCCCCCGCCGCAGGTATTCCGCTGGGCGCAGGAGAACGGTTGGGCATGAATGGCCGACAGACCTGACGCCGCTTCCTGCGCAACGCCACCTTGGCCACTGCCCCTCTCGTCGTCTCATCCCGCGCGCTCGGGCAAGCCGACAAGGTCGCCGCCAACGACCGCATCGCCCTCGGCTTCATCGGCATCGGCGGCATGGGCAACGGCCACCTGGGCGGCTTCTTGGGCAATCGCAGAACCGAAGTGCTGGCGGTCTGTGATGTCGACGCCGGCCACCGTGAGGCAGCAGCCAATCGCGTCGGGGATGGCTGCGCGCAGTATGCCGACCACCGCGAGCTTCTCGACCGCGACGACATCGATGCCGTCGTCATCGCGACGCCCGACCACTGGCACACGCTCACATCCATCCACGCCTGCCAAGCGGGCAAGGACGTGTATTGCGAGAAGCCGCTCACGCTCACGATCGAGGAGTGCTGGAAGCTCACCGCCGCCGTGAGACGGTACGGTCGCGTGTTCCAGACCGGCAGCCAGCAGCGTTCCAGTCGCGAGTTCCAGCAGGCCGTCTCGCTCGTCCGCGCCGGCCGCATCGGCAAGGTCCACACCGTGAAAGTCGGGATCGGCACTGGGCCGACGTCCGGCTATGAGCCTAACACCGCTCCCCCGGACGGCCTCGATTGGGACATGTGGCTCGGGCCCGCGCCGAAGGTGCCGTACACGAGGCAGCGCTGCCACGGCAACTTCCGCTGGTTCTGGGATTACTCCGGCGGGAAAATGACCGACTGGGGTCACCACCACAACGACATCGCTCAGTGGGGCCTCAACATGGATGGCACCGGCCCCGTCCGAATCGAGGGCACAGCGACATTCCCCACGGACGGCCTCTATGAGACCGCCGTCCACTTCGACATACGTTACGATTACGCCGACGGCAGCAAAGTCATCTGCAGCGACAGCAACCGCCACGGGATTGCCTTCGAGGGTCCGGACGGCTGGGTGTTCGTCGCCCGTGGCATGCTCGAGACGAGTCCGGCGGAATTGAAGGACGAAGAGATCGGGTCGGGCGACATCGGCTTCGTCGCCGGAAGAGGCCACAGCGACAACTGGCTTGACTGCATCGAATCTCGCGAGCGCCCGGTCTGCGATGTCGAGATCGGTGCGGGCTCGGTAACGGTCTGTCATCTCGGCAACATCGCCATCCGAGCCGGCCGCGCCCTGAACTGGGACCCCGCCGCCCAGCGTTTCATAGATGACGAGGGCGCCAACCGATGGCTGAGCAGGCCATACCGAGCGCCGTGGCATCTGTGATGAAGGAACGCTGATCGTCGTCCAAGCGTCCGTACCGGTGATGACTCAGTCGTCCTCCCGCGTAGCGCCGGGCTTCCAGCCCGTCGGCCGTGCGGCGGGGCCAAATGAGAGGGTCTCCGATGCTCCTTGCCGCACTACTGGCGTTCACGCCCAGCGCCGTCGCCGCCCCGTACGTCGCGTACATCGGCAACGTGCCCGTCCACTCCCCCTCACCTGACGCGAGGATCATGGTCGCCGATTTCGCCGGCGGCGATCCCGTCAACGTCAGCGAGGGCCTCTCGTCGGCGCGATCTCCGGTATGGGCTCCGAGCGGCACACGACTCGCCTTCGAGGCCGTTGGCGCGGGACTGAATGATATCTACACCGCCAAGGCCGACGGCTCGAACCGACTCAACGTTACCGACAGCCCCGATATCTGGGAGAGCGCTCCCTGCTACATCGATGAAGGCCACCTTGCCTATCTCGCCGGTCCCGACCGGACTCAGGTCGTTGGGCACAGCATCAATGCAGGCCACACAATGCGACTCACCACAGACGCCGCCTTCCATTCACCGCCCATCGCCAACCCAGAGGGAACGCTCATCGCCGTCACCGCCTCCGAGAAGCTCGCCGGGCCGGGCCACATTCTGCTCATCGACATCGCCACGCGCGAGATCCGCCAACTGACCCAAGAACCCGCGCTCTACTCGGAGCCCTGCTTCTCGCCCGACGGCGAGACGATCGCCTTTGCTTTCGACGGCGTCGAGGTGGAGGGTTCCACCCGCGGCGTGGCGTTGGCGGATGTCGAGACAGGCGATCTCACGCTCCTGGCGAGCGACGGCTACCCGCTGACGCCCGTGTCATTCTCCAGCGATGGCACCCGCATCGCCTACACCTCATCCGTGGCCTACCACAACACGTGGGTCGCGTCGGTAGGAGTCGATGGCTCGGACGCCGAGCGTCTCGCGGTCACCAGTTTTCACATCATCGCCTGGCCCAGTTATTCGCCGGACGGCGAGACTCTGGCGTACCAGGGAGTCTATGCCGCCAAGTACTACATCCACGCCGTCAACCTCGTCACAGGTGAGGACCGCCGCATCACCACTGGCGGGTCCGGCGTCAGGCCCGTCTGCTCGCCCAGATAACGCCCGTTCGGAGGCACCTTGATGCGCTGGACCGTGGCCCTGTTGGCCCTCGCCTACACCATCCCGACGCAACAGGCCGACAGCGTCTGGGATGCGCCGGATCTTGGCCCGGAGCAGCATCCCCGCTTGCTGTTCTCGCCCGATGAGACCGAGGCCATCAAGGCCCGCCTGGACCGCGCGCCGTACGCCGGGTGGTGGGAGGGCGTTCAACTCAGCAGTGGCATGGTCGAGCGCGCGTTGACGTGGTACCTCACCGGCGACCGCGACAAGGCCGAGGCCGTTCGCGAGCGGCTATTGAGGTGCAATCCGGCGGGCTACCACTGCTCCTGCGGCGTGGCTGACGCGCTTCAGGGCGTTGCCGAGGCGTATGATCTCATCTACAACTACGACGGCCTTAGCGAGACCGACCACCGCGTCATCCGCGCCAAGATCGCCAACGCCTGCGAGCGGCTCTACCTCTCGGCGCTGGAATCGGGTTCAGGTCAACACCCCGGCAACCAGCGCACGCGCGGCATCTGCGCTCTGGGCACCGCCGCCATCGTCCTCGCGGGCTACGAAGACGCTGCCCACACGCCCGACGAGTGGCTCCAGCGCGCGCTTGACGGCATCCGCGACGAGCCAAACTTCGAGTTCTGGCGGCCCGACGGCATGTTCATCGAGGGCCCGGGATACAGCTCGTTCACGCTTGCGACGATGATGCCATTCACCCGCTACTACGAGAACGCATCCGGCAACTGGCTGTTTGACGATCCTCGCTTGAGCAACGCCATCGAATACACGATTCACATCACGCAACCCGATGGTGTCTGCGCGGCGATTGGCACGACGAACATGCAGAACGTCATCAACTCGCTGAAGCTCTGCGTGGGCGCGGGGAGCGAGCGCCAGCAGCAGATGATCCGGTGGGCGCTCGAGGAATGGGGCAGCATCGGCTCGGGCGGCGTGCGCGAGCTGTGTCTGTTCGACGATTCGGTCCAGCCGTCCATGGCCGGCGTCCCGACATCGCGTTACTACACGACGACTCAGGAAGCTGCGATGCGCAGCGAATGGTCGCGCAATGCGGTCGCCCTGTGGTTCAAGAGCAAGGATCCCTGGCTCGCCAAGACCCACCACGTCTACTCCCACGGTGATGTCGGGAGCTTCGTCCTCCACGCCTACGGCGAGCTGCTCGCTGTCGACGCGGGCTACGATCACTGGGTCAGCTACGATCTCTACCCGCCCCAGCTTCACAACACGCTCCTCGTCGATGGCGAGGGCCCCGTCAACGAGACACCCGGCACCATCGAGAACATCATCGATGCCCCATACGTCAGGAGCGCCGACATCGTCACCGAATACGCAGGCATCAAGCTCCGCCGCACGTTCCTCCTGGTCGAGGGGGAGTTCGTGGTCATCATCGATGATATCCAGGCCGACGAGGAGCACGAGTACGAATGGCAGATCCACACGCCCGTCTCGCGTGAGGGCGGCGAGATCGAGATCGATGGCAACCGCGCCTCCTGGACAGGCTTCGACCCGAAGGCCGACACGCCCGGCAAGGTGGCGCTGGATGTCTACTGGGCAGGCCCGGTCGAGGTGGAGGCCGTGGAGACCTCGCGTTGGCAGCCCTACGGCTCCGATCCCAAGACCGCCTCCTACGACAACTGGGCCGTTGTCGCGCGGCAGCAAGGGAAAGACGTGAAGTACCTCACCGTGCTCTACCCGCACGCGGTCGGAGCGGCGACCCGCCAAGTCACCGACCGCACGGACGACGAGCAGCTCTCTTTGACCGTCGACCGCGAGCAGGAACGCGTATGGGCGACTGTGTCGACCGTGGCGGACAGGACAGAATCCACGCCCCGGGCCAAGCTGCACGGTGATACGGCCTCCTCGCCCTGGTGGTACTGGATCGCCGGCCCAGGCGGAGTAGGCGATGAGGACGTGCAATTGGCGGGCGTGAGTGCCGAAGGCGTAATCGCCACCGAGATGTACCCGGGGCGGCATGTCGAGGACCCGGTCCATGTGGCCGGGCCTGAGGGGATGGAGGTGACCACCGGCTTGGCGCGGAGACCTGGGCTAGCCTGGCACATTGGGGAGAAGTGGCGGCCAGTCGACCGCACCGATGCGGGGGCAGGGCCTCTTACCCTCCCCGAGGCGATCGTCGGCCCGGCACAGCTCGCATGGACCAGGCGCCCCCTCGCCGAGGCCGGGGAAACCACGCCACCGGACGTCGTGGCGGTGACCATCGACGACCAGCAGCGCTTCGTGGGCAGGCAGTTCGTGGACCTCGGTCGAGTAGCCGCGCCTCCGTGGCGGGTCTCCGTGGAGTTCCGGGACGAGGGCATGAAACTCAACCACCTAAGCGGACGCGTCGCGCTGAACGGCGTGCCACTGCCAAATTCGTCCGTCATTGCCATGGAGAACAGGCAGGCACCCACGGGGACATTGACCGGCGGTATTCCAAAGGTGACCGACCCCATTGACTACGAAGTGAGCTTCAGGGCGTCTGACAACGCGCTCCGGCCCAACATGACCCAGTTCAACCTCCACTTCAGCCTCGCGCCACTGCTGGAGAACGGCGGCTTCGAGGACGGCGGCGACAGCCCTCGCAACTGGGGCCTCGGCGCCTGGTCGAGCAGTGACGAGACCAAGTACGAGTCCGAGGCTGTGACTGACAACCCCCATTCCGGCAAGCGGTGCCTGATGATGCGCGGCATCGCCGGGGGGCTGAACATGGTCGCCTCTCAAGTCGTCCCGCTTGAGATCGGCAAGACCTACCGGATGACCGGCTACCACCGTGGCGATGTGGGTTCCAAGGCATCGATGTGCTCGCAGAGCGGCAAGAACCAGTACATCTACTCCGATCCGCTCCCCCCGTCGGACGAGTGGATCCCCTTCGAGTGGGAGTTCACCGTTACGAATCCGGAGGCGAGACTCATCATAGCAATGCGCCTCGGCGCGGTCGGCACGGTCTACTACGATGACCTGAGCCTCGCGGAGGTCGAGTAACGCGGGAGGCTCGACTGCTCGCCTCGACGAACGATACCTCACCGATGCCGACCGAATCCGATCCCAAACCCCGCGTGCCCCTCCGCAAGCGCTTCGCCCGCTTCGTCGCGCGCCTTGGCGTCCTCGCCATCGCGGCGATCTGGGTCATCCAGGAGGCGTGGGGCGAGAGCACCTCGTGGTCGGTCTACATCACCTACGCGCCGCCCTTAGCCTACCTGGTCATCCCCGCCATCGTGCTGGCGATCGCCGCGCTCTCGCTCGACCGAATCGCCATCATGTGGGGCATCGGCTGCGCCGCGCTGTGCCTGGTTACCGTGGCCATGCCGAGCCTCCAGCTGCGCTCGCCCCAAGTCTCTGAGGCTCGCACCATCCGTGTCGTCACTTGGAACGTGCACTCCGCGGTCGACCGGATCGATGAGTTCAGGACAGTTGTGGCGGAGTTGGACCCCGACATCATCTGTTTGCAGGAGGCGTGGAGCAAGAGATTCCGCGGCATCATGCCGGGAGCCGACGGATTCCGGTCGAACTCGATGCTCATTCTCACCAAGGGCGAGATCGTGGACACCGAGATCATCGATCCACGGCTGGAAGATGAGCCCACCCGTCGCGATCCCCCGGTCGCGACGATATCGCTGCCTCAGGGAGAGGTCAGCATCTGTTGCGTCCACTTCTACTCCTACCAGCTCGCGGGCGTGGTGCGCGACGCGCGGAAGAAGAGCGCGTGGCGACAGATCGGACGCACGGCAACGCGCCGCGCGGGGCAGATGGCCGCCGTCGTCGAGTGGCTCGACAGACAGACGGGCCCTGCCATCATCGCGGGCGACTTCAACAACCCGCCCCGCGGGCGGATCTACTCTGAGCTGGCCGACCGACTGACCGATAGCTTCGCGCGGGCCGGGACGGGCTTCGGCTGGTCTTTCCCGCGCGCGCGCCCGGTGATCCGGATCGACTACGTCTGGACATCCGAGGATCTGACGCCAATCTCGTGCAAGGCCCTGGCAACCGGCCCATCCGATCACCGCCCTGTTGTCGCCGACATCGCGCTTCCCAATTGAGCCCCAGGAAGGGACCGTCCCATGCGATTCACATTCACCCTCGCGCTCATCATCTTGGCGCCGATCGCGGTCGCCGCTCAAGACGCCGTGTTCGCCAACCCAGGCTTCGAGGAAGCCGATGCCGACATGCCCGCCGGTTGGGGCAAGGCCATCCACGGCGAAGGCTTCACGCTGGCACTCGACACCGAGGTCGCCCACACGGGCGGCGCGTCCGCCCGACTCGATGGCGATCCCGGCGCGGCTGACCGGTCGTGCTTCCTCCAGATCTCCCAGCCCTTCGCCCCGCCGAAGGCAGTCACGCTGAGGTTCTGGTACCGAGGCACGGGCGTGTCGGCTGCCATCCTGCGCTTCCGCCCGGTCCCGGGCGTGGCGGTCGAGGGCGATCAATACCAGACGTTCAACTTCACGAACGACATGCCGAAGGACGAGTGGACCGAACGCGTCTTCCAGACGATCGTCCCGCCCGCCGCTCGTGAGGCCGATCAGATCCGCGCCGAGGTCATCCTGTATCAGCGCGGGTCGGGCAGCCTCTGGTATGACGACGTCAGTGTCGAGTTGCTCGAGGATTGGCAACCCGAATGGCGTGATGCCCAAAGCTCCCTCCAATGCCCCTGGGCGCCCGCGGACGGCCGGACCGTGCTGCAGAGCCCGCCGGACTTCACGTGGGTCGCGCAGATGGGCGCGGCGAGGTACGAGTGGCAGCTCTCGCGCGATGCCGGTTTCCCGCAAGCAGACATCGAATCGGCCACGCCCCCCTTCAATGTCTACAGCCACAGTCGAGTGCTCGAGCCGGGGGAGTGGCACTGGCGCGTGGCGTTCGAGACGGCTGGCGGAGATCGGTCGAAGTGGAGCCCGACGCGCTCGTTCACTGTGCCAGGCGATGCGATCCCGTTCCCCGTGCCGCCGGCTGATGAGTTGCTCGACCGCGTTCCGCGCGACCACCCCCGCATCGTCGCGACTCAGGCGACCCTCGCCGACTTCCGCGCGCGCAAGGACGGTCCGTCCGCCGAGTGGTGGGCGAGCTTCCGAGGCACGTGCGACAGCTACGCGGCGGCGGACGTTGACGTCGAACCCGATGCCTCGCTCATCTACGGTTTCCGCGATGGTCCCCTCACAGACGAGATCATCGCGGATGGCAACAAGCTCCGTAGCGCCGCCGGACGCGCGACGGGTCGCATGCACTCGCTCGCCTTCGCCTACCTCATCAGCGGCGACCGCAAGTATGCCGATGCCACCATCGCCCGCATGGTCGAGATGGCATCATGGGCTCCCGATGGCATCACCTCCTACCGCAACCATGACCAAGTGTTCCGCGACATCACCTGGAAGATGGCCGTCGCGTATGACTGGTGCCATGACGCGATGACGCAGGCGCAGAGGGACGCCGTCGCGGCAGCCGTCGAGGCTCGCGCGAGCGTGCTCTACGCCGACTTCGCCGAGGATTCGAAACCGATCTACGCCTACCCCTACGACTCGCACGGATGGACGGCAGTCGGTTTCCTGGGGATCATCGCCACGGCGCTCGCGCACGACGCCGAAGCGGCCGACGAGTGGTTCCGCTTCACCGCAACGGTCTATCCCCCACTTCTCCACCCATGGGGCGGCGAGGAGGGCGGATGGGCGCAAGGCGTTGGCTACTGGAAGTGGTCAACGGCCTTCGCGTTCTGGTACAAGGACGCCCTCAAGAGCGCTACTGGCCTCGACCTGTACCAGAAGGCATGGTGCGTCAACAACGGCTGGTACAAGCTCTACACGCACCCGCCGTTCAACGACCGTCACCACTTCGGCGACGGCAACCACGGGCCGCCGGGCGACACCGACCGACTCAACATGGCCCGCTGGGCCGCCGCGCATCAGAATCCCTACTTCCAGTGGTACGCCAACATGCTGGGCGGCAATAGGGACGGCAGCTACCACGGCTACTACTGGTATGATGACGATCTGAAAGCCAGGCCGCCGGCCGACATCCCCCAGTCCCGCTACTTCCCCGATATCGGTTGGGTGGCGATGCACGGCGCGCTGTACGATCCCGACGACATCATGCTGCTGTTCAAGAGCAGCCCCTATGGATCGTTCAACCATTCCCACGCCGACCAGAACCACTTCGTGCTGTACGCCTACGGCGAGCCACTACTGATCGACTCGGGTTACTACGACTGGTACGGCAGCCCGCATGATGCGGGCTGGACGCGACACACCAAGGCCCACAACGACATCCTCGTCAACGGCGAGGGACAGCCGATCTTCAACAAGGACGCGACCGGCGAGATCACCGCATTCGAGACATCCCTCGATTACGACTACACCTGCGGCGACGCCACCACGTCATACTTCGGCAAGCTCGATCGATTCGAGCGACACATCGTCTTCCTGCGACCCGACACTTTCCTCATCGTCGATGACATCGTCGCGCCCGAGGCCAGCACGTTCACCTGGTGCCTGCACGCCGAGGAGGAGATGACGCTCGGCGAAGACACGGTGGATGTTGCGCGCGGCGCGGCGAAGTTGCGCGTCAGATTCCTTGAGCCGGCCAAGCTCACCATGAAACAGGACGATGACTTCGGTTTCGATCCCTCTGGCGACCGCGCGAAGGAGTGGCATGCTTACATCGACACCACGGAGCCCGCCGCTCGGCAGAGGTTCATCACGCTGCTGACTCCCCACCGTGCCACCGAGGAACTGCAGGAGGCCCGAGCATCGGTCACCGACTCCGACGGCAAACTCGCCATCGCGCTTCAGTGGCCCGGCGGCCGCACGGCCGAGGTCACGTTCGATGCGGGCGATGACGGTCGCCTCACCCTCGCCCAGGTCAGCAACCCGCGCGCCCGCGCCGCCGACGCGGAGATCGGCCGAGCCAATATGAGCGCCGCCGGAGCCACGATCAGCACGGCGTCGAGGATGCGGGCTTGGGCTGGCGAGCACCTCTACTGGGGCACGATTGAGGGCGATCCCGGACCACGTATCGCAACGATCGATGGCGATGGCAAGCTGGCAGTCGGGGCACAGCGCGTCGCTTCGGGAGACCTGGCCTGGCTCGGCGATCGGACCAACTTCCTCACGGTGGTGCCCGAGGGCGGCGTGCTCACGTGGAGCCTGAAACCCCTCACGAGTGGGCCGCCACTGGACGCTCGCACCACCGACGCGCCCCCCGTTGATGCCGTTCTCTGGGAGGCCGAGACCTACGCAGACCATGGCGGCGGCACGGCGCGCTCATACTCGCACCGCGAATTCCTCAGCGGCGGCAAGGGCGTCGAGCAGCAGGTCACCGGCGGCGCGTGGCTGTTGTGGCGCGTTGAGGTCCCCGAGGCCGGCCGTTACCAACTCATCGTCAAAGGCGCCGCCCACGAGGAAAGCGCTGACCGTCTCATCGAGGTTGACAACGAGCCCCTTGGCGGCGATCACCACGTCTTCCGCTTCCCCAACACGGGCGGTTACGGCACGACGCCCCAAGAGTGGGCCCACATGACCGTCTGCGCCGCGGACGGCACGCCTCTGGCCATCGACTTCGACGCCGGGGAGCACGAGATCAAGCTCACCACCGTGCAGCGCAAGCTGAATCTCGACACCCTTGCGCTCGCTCCTATGCCGAGGTAGAATCCGGCGTCGCGCGACGCTGGAAAACAGGAGAAGACCCCATGCTTGACCTGAATGCAGATTGGCGTCTCAGAGGATATGAACCGGGCGACGGAGCGTTGGCCGAGGCTTGTTGCCCCGACTTCGATGACAGCGAGTGGCTGCCGGTGGCCGTCCCGGGCGACGTGCATAGCGCCCTGATCGCGGCCGGGAAACTCCCCGAGCCGTTTGATGACATGAACATTGAGAAGTGCCAGTGGGTCGAGGATAAGGAATGGTGGTACCGGCTCAGTTTCGAGTGTCCCGCCGACCTCACCGGCGATGCCGAACTCGTCTTCGATGGGCTCGACACCTACGCGACGATCTGGCTGAATGGCGTCGAGGTCGGCCACGCGGCGAATCAGCTCATCACCCATGTCATCGAACCGGGCGATGCGCTCAAGCCAGGTGAGACGAATACCATCGCCGTCCGCTTTGATTCCACGATAAAGACGATCGAGCAGAAGCCCGCCGATCACCTCTGGTCGGCGTTCAACCCTCACCGCCCATGGGTCCGCAAAGCAGGGATGAACTTCGGCTGGGACTGGGGCCCGCGGGTCGTGACCGCCGGCATCTGGCGCCCGGTCAGGCTCCAGGCCAAGAAGTCCCCGCGCATCGGCTCGCCTTACGTCCGCTGCCATGCGATCAGCCCTCAGGGCGCCGTGGTCGTCGTTGGCTGCGAGATCGAAGGCGTGGCCCCCGACGGCGCCGTGCTGAAGGTCGCGCTCGACCACGACGGGACCACCTACGAGAGCACCGCTCAACTGGTCGCCGAGCGCGCGGAGACGCGTATGATCGTGCCTGATCCCAAACTCTGGTGGCCTCACTCCCACGGCGACCAACCGCTCCACAACGTCACATTCACGCTCGAATCCGATGCCGTACTGGACGAGGCAACCGTCCGCACAGGCCTCCGCACGACGGAGGTCGTCCAGGCACCCGATGCCGGCGGAAAGGGCAAGAGCTTCACGCTCAACGTCAACGGTGTCCCCATCTTCTGCAAGGGCGCCGATTGGATCCCCGTCGACAATCTTATAGGCCCCACCCCGCCCGAGCGCTACCGCGCCCTCGTGCAGATGTCCAAAGACGCCAACATGAACATGCTCCGCATCTGGGGCGGCGGCGTCTACGAGCACGACGAGTTCTACGATGCATGCGATGAGCTAGGCGTCCTGGTCTGGCAAGACTTCATGTTCGGTTGCGCGGCCTACCCGGACGATGATCCGGAGATTCGCGATCTCATCGAGGTCGAGGCTGACTCCGTCGTCCGACGCCTGCGCAACCGCCCAAGCATCGCGCTCTGGTGCGGCAACAACGAGAATGACTGGCTTGACGACCTCATGCACGGCGAGGATCAGGGGGCGCCGTTTTACGGTCGGCGCATCTACCACGAGATCCTCCCCGCCGTCTGCGCCAGGCTCGATCCAACTCGGCTCTACTGGCCGAGCAGCCCCTATGGCGGCAACGACCACAACTCCGAGTACGAGGGCGACCGCCACAACTGGCAGGTCTGGGGCGGGCAAGCCTACCCCCGACGCTTCGGCGAAAAGGGCGGCGGCAACCCGACGCCCGAAGGCGTCTCGTATCGTCACTACGCGGAGTGCCAGAGCCGTTTCTGCTCTGAGTTCGGCATCCACGGTTCGCCGACGCTGAGCACCCTCACGCGCCACATCACCGAGGGCGAGTTGGAGTACGACTCGGAGATGTTCCTCTACCGAATCAAGGACCCGGACAAGTCCCGCAAGGACCGAATGATGACCGCCCACGTCGGGCTTCCCACCGACCTCGCTGACTACGCGGTCAAGTCCGCGCTCGTGCAGGCAGAGGGCCTGCGCTTCGGGCTGGAGCACTATCGCCGCAACTGGCCCCACTGCGGCGGCGCGCTCTTTTGGCAGTTGCACGATTGTTGGCCAGGGATCAGTTGGAGCTGCATCGACTACTACCTCAACCCGAAGGCGAGCTACTACTTCGTCCGCCGCGCGCTGGCGCCGACGATCCTCTCCCCCATCATCAAGGGCAGCGAGGTCCAGCTCTGGGGCGTCAATGATGAGCTGGCCCGCTGGGACGGCGAGGCGCTGATTCAGCAAGTCAGCCTCGACGGCGCGGTCGTTGATCAGATCTCCATCGAAGTGAATCTCGACGCGAATGCCTCGACGCACCTTGGCTCGTGGCGCCTAGGCCGGTTCGGCGCGCTCACTGGCGATGAGCCTGGCGCGCTCGTCATCACCGCCCCGGGCTATCCGGAAGTCCCGCCGAACATCGTCTTCCCGCGCGAGCTGAAAGACATCCCCCTCAAGCCCGCAGCCATCGGCGCGGAGTGGAACGACCTTGGCGGCAATGAGTACGAGGTCAGCCTTGTCTCGGACGTGCTGGCCTACTTCGTCCACCTCGTCTTCCCGGTCGATGGCATCGTCGCGTCCGACAACTACGTGCCTGTCCTTCCCGGCGAGCCCTCGGCCATCCGCTTCACCTCCCCGGAGCCGCTTAGCATCGACCAGATTGAGATCGGCGCGCTGAACGCCTTACGCTAGTCCGCCCTGCCCTACGATGATCGTCCCGTACGACGATCGTCTCGATCGTCGATGCCGAAGACATGTAGGAGCGGTTTCAACAGGGAAACTCCGCGAGTTTCCACGCCGCCGTCGCCGTCGTACGTGGGATCTCCAGATCCGACAGACCAAGGTTCAGCCCGCCCTCACGTCGAAACACGAGCCGCCGGAGCGCGTGAAACCAAGCTCCGGCGGCTCGTCGCATAATCAAGGAGGCCGCTAACCCGTGAGTCTCGCCGATAAGCTCGTCCTGAAAGGCGTCGTCGTTCCCTGCGTAACGCCGTGCAACGATGATTACAGCATCAACCTCGAGGGCCTTCGCGACAATATCGAGAAGGTCATTGCCGACGGCGTCGTCACCGGCAAGGGCTGTCTCCTCGTCGCCGCCGGCGGCGGAGAGCTTCCGTTCCTCACGCCGAAGCAGCGTTACGATGTCATCAAGACAACCGTCGAGGTTGCGAACGATCGTGTCCACGTGCTTGGCGCGGTCCAAGACGATGGCACCGCCATCTGCGTCGATCTCGCCAAGCAAGCCCAGGATGCCGGCGCGCTCGGACTGCAGCTCGGTCCGCCGTGCCTGTATAACAACCACTCCGAGGACGACGTCCTGCGCTTCTATGACGACGTCTGCAGCCAGGTCGAGATCGGCATTCTCGCCTACAACACCTGGTGGACCTCGCTCAACATGACGTCCGACCTCCTGGTCAAGCTTATTCAGATCGACAACGTCGTCGGTGCCAAGTGGTCCTCACCGGTGATCCACGATTACCTCCACGGCTACCGCAAGTGCGCCGACAAGGTCGCCTTCATCGACAACCAGGGCATGCACGCTCAGGCCCACGTCATGGGCGCCCAGGGCTTCGTCTCCAACACGGGCGATTTCTGGCCGCAACACGACCTCGAGCTGTGGGCGATGCTCGAGCGCGGCGAATACCGCGAGGTGCCCGCCTATCTCGAGAAGCTCAGCTGGCCGTTCTACGAGTTCCGCGGTCGCAGCGGCAAGCGCACGGGTGGCGAAGCCGCGCCGAAGAAGGTCGCCGCCGAACTCGTCGGCCGCGCGGGTGGCCCGCCGCTTCCACCCACCCAGCCGCTCTCGGATGCCGAGGTCGCCGAACTCCGCGAGATCTTCGTCAAGGGCGGCGTGCCCGGACTCGTCTAGACACGCGAAGGAGCGTCGCGCAATGTGGACTGCACTGCTGCTGACGGTCGGTATGTCCGGACCAGCCGTAGCATTCGATGTGGTCACTGACGGCCAACCGATGGCGGTCATCGTCACGGCCGACGCGCGCGCCGACGATGAGGCCAAGGCGGCGAGCGACCTGACCCACACCCTCGCCAAAGCCACGGGCGCGAGCCTCCCGGTCGTGTCCGAAGCCAACGCGCCGGACGGTCCGCAGATCCACGTGGGACACACGAACGCCGCGGCCGAGGCCGGGCTCGTTCCGGACGGCCTCGACCGTGACGGCGTCGTCATGCGCGTGGATGACGACAGGCTGTTCCTCTGTGGTGGAGACACCTATTCCACGCAATTCGCAGTGACCCGGTTCCTCCAGACCCACTGCGGATGCCGCTGGTACATCCCCACCGAACTCGGCGAGCACGTGCCGACGGCCGAGAGCATCTCCGTGCCGGATGCGCTGAACGTCGTCGAGGAGCCGGGCTACCTCTCACGGCTGTGGAGCAGCCCTTCGAATATGGACCCCGAGTGGCCCAGGCGAAACATGATCCGCAGGCGCTACGAGTTCCACCACAACCTGCTCGACGTGTTCGTGATGGATCTCTTCGATGAGCACGCCGAGTTCTTCCCGCTCATCGATGGCGAGAGGCGAAAGCCCGCCCGACCCAGGGACCACGGCTGGCAGCCCTGCTTCTCAAACGCGGACGCAGCCGTCTATGCCGCCGATACCGCGCGAGCAGCCTTCGACGCCAGCCCAGACACGCCCAGCTTCTCCCTCGGCATCAACGACAGCAACACGTACTGCGAGTGCGAGCCCTGCAAAGCCCTCGATGACCCGGATCATCTTGAGTTCAGAGATCGCCCGAACATGTCCAACCGCGTCTTCCATTTCATGAACGCGGTCGCCGTCGAGCTTGAGAAGACCCACCCCGACAAGTACCTCGGATGCCTGGCCTACTCATGGTGCGAGGACGTTCCCACGGTTCCGGTTCACGATCGCGTGATTCCCTACCTGACGAACGACCGCGCCCAGTGGATGGACCCCGAGTTCCGGCGGCTCGACGAGGAGCTGATCGCGCGCTGGTGCGCCGAACAGCCGATCGTCGGGATCTACGATTACTACTATGGCTCGGGCTACGTCATCCCGCGCATCTTCACGAAGCTCAGCGACGAGAGCATCAAGTTCGCTTACAACGAGGGTGTGCGAGCCTTCTATGCGGAGATCTACACCAACTGGAGCCTCGATGGGCCGAAGGCCTGGATTGCAAGCCAACTGCTCTGGGACCCCTCCCTGAGCCGCAAGGAGTTGCTCAACGACTTCTGTAGCGGCATGTTCGCCGAGGCCGCGGAGCCCATGCGCGACTACTTCGAGCTATGCGAAGCCATCTGGATGAGGCAGAAGGGCGAATCGCGTTGGTTCAAAGGCTTCTTCGACATCGACCAGATGCAGATCTTCACGCCGCGGGCGTGCGCCGAAGCGCGCGAGTTGCTGACCCGGGCAAGACAGGCGGCGGAGACCGACCTGACTCGGCGGCGCGTCAGACTCTACAGCGAGGGCTTCCACTACACCGAGCTATACTCGCAGGTCTACTCGGCCAACCTGACCCTCGCCACGGCGCAGGTGCGTAGCAAGCGCAGCCTTGCCCGCGTCGTGCCGACTGCGGAGCAACTGGCCAGATCCGCCGCAGAGCTTGAGTCATTCTACCGAGACAAGTTCGAGCCCAACGACCTGCACCGCTCGCCCATCCCCTTCACCGAGCGGGGGACTCACGACCCTGTGGCCGGCCTGATGGGATTCCTCACCAGCGCCTTCGCCTGGGCGGATGCCAATGACGAGTGGGACTCCATGACCGACCTCGCGGCCAAACTCAGTAGCAGCGACCCAACCTCGTCGGCGGGGTCGCTCGCCCGGTCGCTGATCTACTTGCGCGACCACCCCGAGGCCGGCACGGAGGCCATGGTCAATGGCGGCGTCGAGGAAGCCGCGTCGGATGGCGAGAACCCCGAGGGAATCGACTGGGTCGCTGAGGGCATGCCGCGCGGATGGTCGAAGTGGATCCGCCCTGGCACTCCTGGCGAGTTAGTCTGGACAACCGCTGAAGCAGCAAGTGGGAAGGCGTCGCTGGGGGCAACCGACACCGAGGCCGCCTGCTTCATCCAGAAGGTCCCCGTCAAGCCGGGCGAGCAGTTCCTCTGCCGTTGCGCCGTGAAAGCCAACGTCAGCGAGGGCGCTCGGACGGAGCTGTTGGTGCAATGGCAGGATGCCAAGAGCGACTGGGTCGGCGCCCGCAAGAGCAGCGCCGTCCTGCCCGCCGGCACGACCGATGGCTGGACCAGCCTGCAGGCGTACTTCATCGTCCCCGACGGCGTGGACCTTGCGGTTATCGGCCTGGTAACGTACGATCAGGAGCCGGGCGATTACGCGTATTTCGATGACATCTCGTGCCTGCGCCTGGACATCCCAACGGAGATCGAACACGACTCGCAATGAGTGACGGCGTGCAGGATCCGGAAACAACGGGCCCGTGGGCGTGGGCCGCGCGAGCCGCGCGTCTGATCATGGGCAAGGCGGCTCCGGCCCTCGGGCTGGTGCTGCTGTTCATCTACTTCGGCGCCACCACCGATCGGTTCCTGAGCCCCAACAATCAGATCGCGACCACTGTGCAGATCGCCGTCGTAGCGCTGCTCGCAATCGGCGAGACCTTCGTCATCGTCTCCGGCGGGATTGACCTGTCGGTCGGGTCCGTGCTGGCTCTGAGTGGGGTCGTCACCGCACTGCTGCTGTCAGAAGACCACTTCAACCAGCCCGTCATCGTCGGCGTCGCGGCCGGTATCGGCGTCGGCGCCCTGTGCGGCCTCATCAACGGTCTGCTCGTCACGAAGGCCAAGCTCCCGCCGTTCATCGTCACGCTGGGCATGATGGGCATCTGCCGCGGCTTCGCCAAGATCCCCACCGACGGCCAGACCATCGCCGGCCTGCCGGACGCCTTCAACGCCCTCGGCGCCGACCGCATCTTCGGCAACACGATCCCCATCCCCATCGTCATCCTGGCCGTCGTGGCGCTGGTGTCGTTCTTCGTCCTCCGCTACACGAGACTCGGGCGCTACTGCTATGCCATGGGCTCGAACTGGGAGGCGGCGCGGCTGTCGGGGGTGAACGTCAACGCGCACATGACGGCGGTCTTCGTCATTTGCGGAACCCTCGCCGGACTGGCCGGGGTGGTGCAGACGGCGCGCCTTGGTATTGGCCAACCGACGGGCGGGATCGCGTATGAACTCGACAGTATCGCGGCGGCCGTGATCGGTGGCGCAAGCCTCATGGGTGGCATCGGCACCATATCGGGCACGATGCTCGGCGCGTTCATCATGGCCGAACTCCGCAACGGGTGCGATCTCAAGAACGTGAGCACGCACTGGCAGGAAGTCGTTATCGGCGCCGCCATTGTGTTCGCCGTACTCCTCGACCGGATTCGACAAAAATAGCGAGCCACCGCGCTCGCCTTTGGAGGCCACACGATGCGTCGATTGGCATGCGTAATGATGGTACTGGTGGTTCTGGGAGTCCTCGGATGCCAGCCGAAGACAGTTGACAACCCAGACACCGGCCCGATCGCCATCCCCGGTGGCGGCGAGACCACGGATGCCGCGCCGCCGGCCGGCGAGCAGTACAGCATCGCCATCGTGCCTAAGGGCACGACCCATAGCTTCTGGAAGACCGTTCGCGCCGGCGCCGAAGCAGCGTGTGCGGAAGCCGGGGCCGAGGCGCTGTGGAAGGGCCCGACGGATGAAACGGACGTCGCGCGTCAAATCGCGATCATCGAAAACTTCATCACCTCCGAGGTCGACGCTCTGGTCATGGCCGCGTGCGACGCCAAGGCGCTGATCCCGAAGGTCAAGCAGGCCCTCGAGGCCGGCATCCCCGTCATCACCATCGATTCGGGGATCTCAAGCGATGACGCGCTCAGCTTCGTCGCGACCGACAACGTTGAGGGCGCGCGGCTGGTGGGCGCGAAACTCGGCGAGCTGATCGGCGGCGAGGGCAAAGTCGGATGCATCCCCTTCATCAAGGGCGCGGCGACATCCGACATGCGGGAGGAGGGCTTCATCAAGGGCATCGAGGAGTTCTCCGGGATCGAACTCGTGTCCACGCTCTACTCTCAGGGCGACATTGAAGAGGCCATGAAGGCGACCGAGAACATGCTCACCGCCAACCCGGACCTTAAGGGCATCTTCGCGGCGAACGAACCGGGCGTGATCGGCGCGGCCCGAGTGATCGAGCAACGCGACCTCGCGGATCAAGTAGTGCTCGTCGGGTTCGACGCCGCCGAGGCCGAGATCGAGGGGCTTGAGTCGGGCGTCATCCAGGCGCTTGCCGTGCAGAATCCATACCAGATGGGCTACCTCGGCGTGCAGGCCGCGATCGACGCGATCGAGGGCGCCGACGTGGAGAAGCGGATCGACACGGGCGTCGTAATCGTAACGCCCGAGAACCTGCAAGACGACGATGTCCAGACGCTCCTCAACCCAGACCTGGGCGAAGAGTAGCCGCCTCCTACCTGCCAATACACGCACAAACGGGCCGGAGGCTGTGCCCTCCGGCCCGTCGCCATTCGTACATCCGGTGCCTCGTACGACGATCGTCCCGATCGTCGCTGCCGAAGGCAGGCATCGTCGCGGCCGCCCTCACTCCTCGACCCACCTCAACCGCACTCCATCCGCGATGACATGCCCGTCGGTCGCCGCGTTGCTGATATCAACAGTAGCCGGCGCGTCGGCCGCGAACCGGTACTGACCGATGACGGTGAACGGCGGCGTTTCCGGCCTGACTTGCTGGTTCACGATCACCACCACTTCCCCATCCGCATGGGCCACTTTCACAGGCACGTTCGTGGCGCGATTCGTGTAGGATGGGAAGCTGATCCCGACCTCATACAGCCCCGGCGTCGTCACCTCAAACGCGTAGCGAACGCTGGCCTTGCCCTTCTCGTTATTGCCGTCGTGCAGGTAGTACTCCCCAACGAATGGCGGGTTGGACGCCGACTCATGCCAAGGCCCCTTGCGTTCAGCATCGACGTCATCCATCAGCAGGTCCGGGACGCCCGGCGGACCGCCCACCACGTTCACGACCTGCCGCGCTACAGCGCTTGAATCACCATGCGCGTCCTTCACCTGCAGCGAGATCGCGTACTCGCGCGTGTGGGTGAAGGTATAAGTCGGGGAGGCCTCGGTCGAGTCCACCTCGCCATCGCCATCGAAGTCCCACCGCCAGGCAACGATTGCATCGTCGGCATCGGTCGATAGGTCCTCAACTTGCACCGGCGTCCCCGCGTCGATGGGTTGCTCGCCCGGAACTCTGAAGGCCGCGACCGGCGCCCGGTTGACGCGCAGCTTCTGCCCCGCCGCCAGCAGGCGCTCCTGCAGCGCCGCCACATTGACATCCTGCACCGCCGTGCCCGCCTCCCGCGCCATCGCCGCCACCTCGCCACATGCATGACCGAGGATCATGTAGACCGGCTCCATGCGGAGCGTGCAGTAGCCGATGTGAGTCGCCGAGACGCAGACCGCCACGAGCAGGTTCTCCGTCTCCCGCGGGACGACGACGCCGAAGGGAATCTCGTACGGTTTGATGCGGATGAACACCTCGCCACTGTTCCGCTGCGTGCCGTCCGGCATGACCCTCGCGTCCGTCGGATGAGAGTCGATCCAGTAGCTGCCCAGGCCGATCGATGCCTCGGAGAAGCGGTTCGTCGCCGCGTCCTGCTCGGTGAACGTATGCAGGCCGATCAGCCTGCGGCATTCGCGCACGTACAGTTGATACGGCCAGTTGCCATTGTCGACGAACTCGTCTTTGGCCAGGCCCCACCGACGCGCATCCTCGCGCGCGATCTCGGGCACGTCCGGATCGTTCTGCAGATAGTAGATGAAGCCGAGGATATAGCGTCGGTGCGCGTCCGCAATCTCGCGTCGCCCCCCATGCGTCTCGCCGGGGTAATCGTGGTTCGCGCCGGGGTAGTCGGTGGTCTGCGGCGACACGCCCGCGTTCGTGTCGGTCTTGCCGTTCGGCATGCGGACCATGCTGACGCTGTGATGCGCAAAAGTCGCCCCCGGGGACGCCTCGAGGAAGCGCTGGATCGACGTATACTGCTCGCGGTCGTAGCCCTCGGGCTTGGCGATGGGCGTCTGGTTCTCCGGGTCATCCGTCAGACACAGCCGGTAGTTATACGCCTGCACAGCGAGGTCGTAGTTCCCCGCATGATCCTCGCCAAACTCGTGCTCGGCTTCGCTGCCGATGCGGTACCGCTCGCCGGCGTGGGCGAGCACGTCGCCCTCGTACTGGGCATCGATGAAGAAATCGCCAGCCACTTCAACAGATGCCTGCGTCTCGTCATTGCGGAAACGAATCGACGTGATCCGCTTCCCCTCGCGGGCGAGTTGCAGGAACGAGTGGCGCGTGAACACCTCCACCTTGCCTGACTCGTCGAGCATCGCCCGGAAGGTCAGTTCGGCGACATGCGGCTCGAACCAGTAGCCCTCATTACACGCGCGAGCCTCGGGCGATCCCGAGCCATATTCCTCGCGGTAGTGTTTCGCGACGCGGGTGAAGAACTCGCGCGAAATCCCACCGATCGTCCGCCGATCACCGTAGTACGTCGCGGTAAGTCCGCCCGCGACAACCCCACCGATGTGCGCCGACTGTTCGAAAACGCCAACCGTATTCCCCGCGCGGGCGGCCGCGACGGCCGCCGCGATGCCTCCCGGCGTGGCGCCGACGACCACGACATCATAGCGCAGATTCTGGGCATGACTGGCGGCAGCAAGAACCAGCGAGCAGACGAGCACAAATCGGAGCAATCTCACGAGCGTTCCTCGGGCAGACGTGATGGTACGACGGCCTACGGTGCAACGATTCACGTTGCCGCGGACCGGGACCTGCCACGAGGGGGCAATATCACGTAGTGGATACTCCGTCGTAGGACAGGCGTCTCGCCTGTCGCCGTGGATAGTCCGTCGTAGGACAGGCGCAGGGAAACTCCCAGGGAAGCTCGGGGTCTGAGTTTCCAAGTTTCCACGCCTGTCAGATCCGTTCCGTCTGATGGGGGGTCTACAGCCAGTTGTCGTCTCGGGGGTTTCGCGTAAGCATGCCGGCGAGCGCCTCAACGCTCACGTTTCGCGCCTCGGCGGCGAAAAACGGCTTGACCCGATCCGCATCGCGACACGCGCTCTTATCGCCCTTGGCAATGTGGTCGGCGATCGCCTGAAGCTCGCCCTCGTCGACCCACAAGCCGCTGCACTTAGGGCAGCGATCGAGCATGATCCCGGAGCAGAACGCGTACTGGTATCGCTCCATCTCGTCGCCGCATCCCGGGCACGCGATGCTCTCCTCGCGCGACGACGGCGCCGGCTCGTCTTCGGGATCCACCAGCGCCTCGAGCTTCTCAAAACTCGCGGCCTGGTCCCGCGCCAGTTTTGCCAACTCGCCATGGTCGAAGTACGCGCCGCCGCACTCGGTGCACATGTCGATGACCATCGACGGACCGCGAGCTTCACGAAGGGTGGTGATACAACGAGGGCACGCGCGCATGATACGCCTCCATTCGCATTGCCGATACGCCGGAGGGACCGTACGACGATCGTCTCGATCGTCGACGCCGTCCGGAGGAGCCGAATGGGGGACGTTGGGGCCCCCATCTGGCCCGCATCCGTTCGACTCACTAACCGCGGATCTCTTGCGCCGCCGTCACGAGATCGGCGAACGAATCCGCCTTGAGCGCGGCGCCGCCAACCAGCCCACCGTCGATGTCGGACGTCTCGAGCAGTCCTCGGACGTTCTCCGGCTTCATGCTGCCGCCATAGAGAACCGACACCTCGGCGCCCGCACCCGCGGCGGCCTCATCGACAGTCGACCGAACCAGACCGCACACGCGGTTCGCCTCATCGGCATCGCACGTCTCGCCGGTCCCGATGGCCCAGACGGGCTCATACGCCATCACGACGCTCTTGATATGGTCCGCGTCCAGCCCCTGGAGGGCGGCCAGGACCTGGTCCCTGATGATCGCGTCGGCCAGGTTCTTCTCCCGCTCAGCCAGCGTCTCGCCAACGCAGATGATGGGCGTCAGGTCGTTCGCCAGAGCGGCCTTGGCTTTGGTGTTGACCGACTCGTCGGTGTCGCCGAAAACCCTGATCAGATCATCGGTCATGTCCGGCTCCGGAACGCCGAAGCGCCCGCGCCGCTCGGAGTGACCGACGATGACGTACTGACAGCCGACAGCCGTCAGCATCGTCGGCGAGACCTCGCCCGTATACGCGCCGCTCTCTTTCCAGTACATGTTCTGCGCGGAGAGCTTGACGTTCGAGCCGGAGATCGCCTGGCTCACCCGATCCAGCGCCGTGAACTGAGGCGCCAGCACGACAACAACATTCTCGACCGAGCCGGAAGCCTCGACGACGCTCTTCGCGAGCGCTTCGGCCTCGACGAGGTCGCAGTTCATCTTCCAGTTTCCAGCCATCATGGGCACGCGCATTACTTGTGGCCTCCTTCAGACCTTCCAAACGCGGCATCGGCCGCGATTAGGCATCGTTTAACACTGCGACGCCGGGGAGTTCTCTGCCCTCGAGGAACTCGAGCGACGCCCCGCCGCCTGTGCAGATGTGACTCATCTCGTCCGCGTAACCCGCCTGCGTCACGGCGGCAACCGCGTCGCCTCCGCCGATGACGGTGAAGCCTTTGCACTTCGCGACCGCCGCGGCAAGAGCATTCGTCCCGGCATCGAACGGCTCGACCTCAAACAGACCCGCCGGACCGTTCCAGAAAAGCGTGTCCGCGTTCTCGATGATCTCGGCGTATGCAGCTCTCGTCTCCGGACCGATGTCGAGACCTTCCCAGCCGTCGCGCATGAAGCTGACAGGCACGGTCTTCTTGAAGCGCCAGTTGGTGATCTGTTCAGCCATGACCGTGTCGGTCGGCAGCTTCAGCCGATCCAGAGCATCGCCCATCGTATCGAGTATCTTCCGGGCCGCGTCTTCGCTCTCCTGCCACCAGATCGAGTTGCCGATCGGCTTGCCTTGGGCTGAGAGGAACGCGTACGTCATCCCGCCGCAGACGAGCATGTGCTCGCACTTGGGCAGGAGGCTGTCGATGACGTCGATCTTGTCGGCGACCTTCGCGCCGCCCAGGATCACTACAAAGCCCTTCTGCGGGGCTTCAAGCAGCTGCTGCAGGGCCTTCAACTCGCCCTCAACAAGAAGGCCGGCGGCGGCTGGCCGAGCCAGCTCCGCAACGCCGACCGTCGAAGCGTGGGCGCGGTGACTCGAGCCAAACGCGTCGTTCACGAAGCAGTCGCCCAGCGTCGCGAGGGCTTTGGCGATGGCGGGATCATTCTTAGTCTCGCCCGCCTCGAACCGAGTATTTTCAAGCAGCATCACCTCACCCGGCTGGAGAGCATCAGCAGCGACTTTGGCCTCCGGGCCGGTCACGGTGGGCACGAACTTCACGGGCTTGCCGAGCAACTCGCTCAGGCGGGCGGCGACGGGCTCCATGCTGTACTTGGCTTCGACGCCCTTGGGTCGGCCGAGGTGGGAGAACGCAACAACGCTCCCGCCCTTGCCGAGAATATAGTTGATCGTATCCAGGGTGCGTTTGATACGCGTGCCATCGGTGATGACGCCATCCTTCAGCGGCACGTTGAAGTCCGCCCGAAGAAGCACGCGCTTGCCTTCGATTGGGAAGGCATCACTGCTCACGGTGAGCTTGTCCACGGGTTGCGCCTCCCATCCATGTGGGGGGAATCGGCGAGCGTCGTCGCGCCGCCGGATTGGGTTTCCGTGACACGCAGTTGGGCGCCCGAGCGAGTCTTGGCGGCACTCGTGGCGCCCAACGTGTAGTCACTTAGCTACGTCAGCGTGTTCTATAGGCCTTTTCCCGCGAGCATAACCATCAGGTCAGCCGTGCGGTTGCTGTAGCCCCATTCGTTGTCATACCAACCGAGAACCTTGACCAGACTGCCTACGACGTTGGTGACCTGACCGTCGATGATGCATGACGCTGGGTCGCCGACGATGTCCTGGAGGACGATCGGCTCGTCGGTGTAGTTCAGGTACGGAGCCATCGGACCATCGGAAGCGGCGGCCAGCAGCGCGGCGTTGACTTCCTCCGTCGTCGTGGCCTTCGAGGTCTGGATCGTGAGGTCGGTGCACGAGCCTGTCGGCGTCGGGACGCGAAGCGAGAAGCCGTCGAGCTTGCCAGCGGCTTGGGGCAGGACCAGGCCGACCGCGCGGGCAGCACCCGTGGTCGTCGGGATGATGTTGAGCGCGGCCGAGCGCATCCGGCGCTTGTCCTTGTGCGGGAAGTCGAGAATGACCTGGTCATTGGTGTAGCTGTGAACCGTGGTCATGAAGCCCGACTCGATCCCGAAGTTGTCGCTGATGACCTTGGCCATCGGCGCCAGGCAGTTCGTGGTGCATGAGGCGTTCGAGATGAGCGAATGCTGCGCCGGATCGTAGTCGTCGTCATTGACGCCGAGCACGACCGTCACGAGGTTATCGTCGAACTCGCAAGCAGCCTTGCTGACCGGAGCCGAGATGATGACTTTCTTCGCGCCGCCCGCGAAGTGACGGGAGGCCTTGTCGCACGCGGTGAAGTGACCGGTCGATTCGAGCACGATGTCGACGCCCAGGCGGGACCACGGCAGGTTCGCCGGGTCACGGTCCTCGAGGCACTTGATGCTCTTGCCGTTGATGATGAGTTCCTCATCACCAAGCTCGACCGTTCCCGGGAACTTCCCGTAGATGCTGTCGTACTTGAGCAAGTGAGCAAGCGCGTCGTTGTCGGTGAGATCGTTAATCGCGACGATCTCGATGTCATTCGGATACCGCTCAAAGATGGCCTTCGTTACCTGACGGCCGATACGTCCGAAACCGTTGATTCCAATGCGGACTGCCAAAGTGATCAACCTCCTAGGGTAATCTCCCCCGGCGCTGGGCCGGGAATATTCTTCCGGCGCTCGAGCCCTCCCCAAGGGGGGACGAGCGGCGGTTGTTCGATCTGCGCCCGTTAGACCACGGGTTCAGCCACCGGCGCCAGACGAATCAGCGTCGGTGCTAGCTTGTCCGGATCGTGCCAAGCGTAGTCGTCTATGGATATGAGATCGCCGCAGATGGGAATAACCCCCATGCGCCCGACCTCTTCGGCGTCCGGCTCGACGATCCGAGCGCCGACGCCCTCATACCTGGCCAACACGCCAGGATTGGGAACGGCATCATTTATCAGAACGAAGTCGAGGACCTTCCCGCCAACATGCTCCGTAACGGCCCTCACCTGGTCTGAGGCCTGGACGAGCAGATCTGTCTCGCCCGGCTGAGTCATTACATTGCATACGAACGCGCGAACCGCGTTCGTATCGCGCAGAGCCTGCGCGACCCCCGGCACGAGCAGATTCGGAATGAGGCTGGTGAACGTGCTGCCCGGGCCAATGACGACGATATCTGCGGTCTTAATTGCTTCGACGGCTTCTTCGAGCGCTTCAGGTTCTGCTGGGTCGAGGAACACCTCAGACAACCGCCCGCCATTGTCGGCCACTTGCGTCTCGCCGCGAATGAGGGTTCCATCCTCGAGCCGTCCACACAGAGTAACCTGCTCAAGCGTCGCAGGCAAGACCCTTCCGCGAATCGCCAGAACCTTGCTCGTCTCCTTGACGGCTCTCTCGAAGTCACCGGTGATCGACGCGAGCGCCGCGATGAACAAGTTCCCCAACGAGTGACCCTCGACGGATGGCACGTCCTCGAACCGGTACTGCAGCAGGCGACTCATCAGTCCTTCATCGTCGGCCAAGGCCACAAGACAGTTGCGGACATCCCCGGGGGGCAGCATCTTCATCTCGCGCTGCAGCCGCCCGGAGCTTCCGCCGTCGTCTGAGACCGCCGCGATGGCGGTGATGTCGCTCGTATGTTTCTTGAGCCCTCGCAGCAAGTTGGACAACCCCGTCCCACCGCCGATAGCAACCACGGCCGGACCGCGAGGCCGGTCCCGATCATCGAGCAGCACGTCGACGAGCTGACGATCATCCTGGACGCGCAGAGGGTCAGATACCGACTTGACCAGGTTGCGCAGCGCGACGAGAACGCACGCCAAGCCCGCTGCCGCGACCGCCGCGCCGACAAATGCCGCGAAGCGCGTCGCCCAGAGCGGGCCGATCAGGCTCATCATGGCGTCGGTGATCTCGACCATGTTGCTGAGGCCGATACCGAATGCCGTGCCGATGGATGCGATGGCGAGTCCGAGCAGCAGCAGGAGAAGCCATCGCTTCACCCGCAGGCCCGGATAGAGCCACCGAAGAAACGGCGGCAACTGCCGCCATCTGCTCCGCCCGCCGTTCATGGGTCGTTTGTCTCCGCGCTCAAAAAAAGCGGCCCCATTCTGGGCCGCACCAGTCGCTGGTAGGGAGTGAGTTCGAGGGTACGTGCCGCACGCGTGATGCATCAAATCGGCGTCCGGCGCAGCCCTGAAGCTCACCGGTCGAACAGTATAGCACGAGGCGCTAGGAGGGTCAATGCGAGTCCAGGCGTGATGGGGGCGCCGGTGCCGAACGCGCGCGAGCAGGTGTTGTGTTACTCGAATGCTACGACTCGTACCTGGAGCAGCTATCTGATGAGACCACCAAGCACGGCCGTCGCTCTGTTGCTGTTGATAGGCATCTCGGGGGCGGTCACCGCCCAGGGAACATCGGTGGACGGTATCCTCAGCGCCCAACTTGAGGCGATCCTTGACGTCCACGCTTCTCTGCTCACCGCGATCATCAACGACGACGCCACGCCCGCGAATCTCGACAGGCTCCGCGCTCGGCTGTGCCATGAGGCCGCCGAGTTCCGGGGCATCGTCCAGGTCTTTCAGACCACGCCCACCAGGCACGACCTCGATACCGCTCACCATCTAATGCGCGAGAGCGTGATCTCCCTGAACGAGCAGCGGGAGATCCTCGTGGCGATCCGCGGGGACGGGGAGCCCTCCCCCGACCTCACCCAAGCCGATGTGGATGACGTCTGGGAGATGGCCGAGGCCATCCTGATCGAGCGACTGGAGGAAGAGGTCACCGAGTTCCTCGAGGAGGAGGGCCTGCTGGACCTTGTCTCCGACATCGGCTTTGCTGAGGCGCGCGACGCCATCACTCAGCAGGTCGGCCACGGGCTGAAGGAGGTGCTCGCCGACGAGCTATACTCGATCGTCGGCTTCAACGTGCTCGACCGCGGCGCCCTGAGGCAGGTCCTCCACATGAGGGCCAACAGCGCCGCCCGAGGCATCGTCGGCAGGCTGCTCATGAAGTTCACGGGCAATGCGTTGGTGATCCAGTTCGGGACCGACATCATCATCAACTGGATCGGCCCCAAGCTGCAGGAGTTGTTCCGGCATCGCGGGCACACCCGGGAGCGACTCCAGCGGACGATCGTCGGCTTCGGGAACCGGTGGGACGATCTCAACGGACTGCCCGCGGACGCCCCAATCAAGCAGGTGCTTGCGCGCGTGGAGGCCGCCGAACGCGCGATCGATGCCACGCGCTATCTGAAGGGCGATCTCAGGCGCGCCGGCGACGATGAGGGCGGCGACATCCTGGTCGTCGGCATCGACCAGCTCCAGACCAAGATCGACGAGACCGTCCGCTACTACGTGCTCGACCAGAACGCCCACGCCGACGACTACGCGGCCATCGTTAGCGTGCTGACCGACATCAGTCGCGACATCGGCTGCGGCAGCACCACCGGCGGCGCGACCGTCGCCGACACTCCACCATTCCCAGTCGACGACACGCGCTACCAGGAACACTCGTTCAAGAAGCCGCTATACCTCGTGCACATCACCGTCACCTACACCGCCGATGGCGCAAAGAACGGGGACCAGTGGGTTCTGTACCACGTGCCGCCGAAAGAGAGTGGCCGCTTCACCATGGGGGACGGCGGTGGAGCAGGGACCATGAGCTACGAGACGGACAAGCACTTCGGCCCGTTCTCCGGAGCGAGCGACATCTGCCCGGTCATGAAGGGCCTCGGGCTCACCTCCGTGCGCGCCTACACTGGATTCTTCACCTGCAAGCCACTCGACTAGCGAAGCGGGGCGGCTCATGTAGAGCCGCCCCGCGATACCACGTTCATGGTGTCTGCGCTCTATCCCGCCGCGTCAACCGCCGCCCGGATCTGCTGACCGAGTTCATCC
>PVBE012229559.1_pt1 | contig 30654 bp, 45 predicted proteins | sample 1631181 | NCBI WGS metagenome assembly PVBE01 (sample SAMN08397723, study PRJNA350692) | Marine metagenome, whole genome shotgun sequencing project. | isolation source: water | place: Pacific Ocean | collected 2012-04
CCCATCGGTCGGGGTAACGGTCAACCAGATCCACGGGATAGACTGTCCTGTCAGCCAGCCAGATCGAACTGTACCCTGATTCCTCTAAGACATCCCCGATCTCTTGCAGGTACTCGCCCTCCCGGCCTGGGTCGGCGCCCACGGCGACGGCGAAGGTGGCAGACACTCCGAACTCCATTTATCTCTCCTCGCGGCCGATGACGGCGATTACTCTCGTGTCAGGCAGAGCATCACCGAGTTTGGGACATGGGGCACAGCCCCGATTATCTCATGTGTAGACCGACAGCGAAAGTGTCTCGATTTCGCTGACGGTCTACACTGGACAAGGGTGACATACCGGGTCCTACGGCGCTGTTCTCCGACGACATACAGTGGACTTTTACCGGAATGAGGGCGTTGGACAAAGATGCTCTCGGAGGACTGGCACAAGGCTTCTACACCGCCTTCCCTGACATGCAGCACGCCGTCGATGCTCAAACTTCCGAAGGAGACCAGGTGGTCACACCTGTGACGTTCCTGGGCACTCATCAGGGCGAGTTGATGGGCATCCCTGCAAGCAACAAATCCGTCGAGATTCGCGGCATCAATATCCACAAGATCGTCGGTGGCAAGATGGTGGAAGCCGGGACTGTCCTTGACATGATGGGGTTAATGCAGCAAATCGGCGTGATCCCCTCCCAGTAAGACTTTCTCAAACTATTTCCTACTTCTGCCTTGTTGGATTCGCGCTCTGCGTTGAAAGGTCTCAACGCCGCGCCCTGCGAGCCGACGCCATGTTCCGCCTCGATTCCTCGTACCGCTCGATGAACGCCGCGGGCGGGGTTAGCGCGATGGTCTCTGCCACCAGGTCGAGCGGAAGATTGTCAAGAGTTTTGAACCGGACGCAGGCTTTGCCCATGTCGAGCTTCTTGCCCGACGCGCGGTATCGTTCGCGGAACCAGTCCTCGATCTCAGGGTCGCCGTAGACGTTCATCAGATACAGCGACATGTATCGCTTCTGCGACGACAAAGCCGCGACTCCGAGCGCTTGACCGTTGTACGTCTCGGGGTAATCCTCCAGCGGGATCACATAGCTGATCATCCCGAACTGCATGATTTCCCGATACTCGTCCGGCAGGTTGTCGAGGACGACCCGCCTCACGGCGGAGATCGCGTCTCGTCGATCTGACTTGAGCTCATCGAGGTACTGGTCAACCGTCGCTGCTTTGCTCTGCGCCACCGTGTCCGCCTTCCGTATCTCTGAGCCCTTATTCGTTCAACGCCGTCGTTCGAAGTATGTGGCGTTCAATCTCGGGACGCAAAGAATTGATGCGCGTCGGGATCGGAGCTCGCAAATCAGCCATCATGCGTCTGCCCTGAAACCCAGCAGGCCGGTGATCCGTGAAACTGTATGCTGACCGCTGACTGCTGACCGCTGACCGCTGGAGACAAAGAAAGGGCGGACCGTTACGGTCCGCCCTTGGTGTCGATGCCTGGTTTTGGCTAGGTCCGGATTGCTAGCGCTTGGTCCACTGCTTGGCCTTGCGGGCTCGGGCGAGGCCGTATTTCTTGCTCTCTTTCTCGCGGGCGTCGCGAGTGAGCAGTCCTGCCTTCTTGAGGGGAGGGCGCATGTTCGGGTCGGCGGTCTGCAACGCTCTGGCGATGCCGTGCCTGAGGGCGCCGGCCTGGCTGACCACACCGCCGCCGTTGACCTTGGCCACGACCCTGAACTGGTTTCGTGACTCAGTTACCTCGAAGGGCTGGTGGATAAGCTGCAACCAAGTGTCCCACGGAAACGCCTCTTCGACGGGCTTGCCGTTGACGATGATCGGGCCATTGTCCATGTACAAGCGGACCTTGGCCACTGAGGTCTTGCGTTTCCCGATTGCGTAGTAGTAGTGCTCGCTGCCGTCAACCATCTAAGACTCCTGTTCCTGTGACTTGCGTGCGCCAAATTGGGCTTGATGCGGGTGTTCCGGTCCGGCGTAAACCTTGAGACGCAGGAGCATCTTTCGGCCCAGCGCGTTCTTGGGCAGCATGCCTTTGACGGCATACCTTATTACTCGGTCGGGGTTCCTCGCGAGCATCTGTCCGAGCGTTCGCTCTTTAAGTCCCCCAATGTAGCCGCTGTGCGTGTAGTAACGCTTCTGGGCGACTTTGTCTCCCGTGACGCGGATGAGCTCGGCGTTGGTCACGACCACGAAGTCGCCGACCATCATGTGCGGCACGTACAAGGGCTTGTCTTTGCCCATCAGCATCATGGCGATCTGAGTGGCCAAGCGGCCCAAAGTCTCGCCCTTCGCATCCACGTGACGCCACTGCGGATTCAAGTCCGAAGCTTTGGTCTCAAATGGTTTAACTATCGACGGCATCTCTATTCACCAACCTTGGGAGGGAATTCTGCGTACGTCACCTTGATCAAGCACAACCCCTGAGGGGGCAGCGATCTCGATGTCGCTCCAGTCTCCTTCCCGTCTATCATTTGTCCCAGGTTCTCGATGGTCATCGCCCCTCTGCCCACGTCCACTAACGCGCCAATCATTCGGCGCACCTGATGGGGCAGAAACGCGTTGCCCTCCACGTTGAACACGATCGTATCATCGATCGCGGCCATACCGCTGCTGAACACCTCTCGGACCGTGCTCGCTCCTTCGGGCTCCAACGGGCCCCCGAATCGAGCGAAGTCATGGACTCCGATCAGCATTTTAGCGCCTTCGTCCATCAGAGCGACATCAAGGTCGTCCCGGATCAGCGTCGATGTGCGTCGCCTCAGCGGCGCTGGCGCCGTGCCGGTCAGGATCGTGTACCGATAGATACGGCTCAGCGCGTGCCTTCGCGGGTCGAAGCGGTCATCGACTCGATACGCGGCCCGTACGGCGATGTCGTCGGGCAGGCGATGGTTCACGGCTCGAAGGACGGTGTCAGGCGCGTGAGTCGCGGCGGTGTCGAATGCCACCACCTGGCCCAACGCGTGGACTCCGGCGTCGGTTCGTCCCGCTGCCTTGATCCTGACCTTCTCGCCAGTCAGCGCGGTTATTGATTTTTCAAGTTGCTCTTGTATTGAGGGACCGTTTTGCTGGAATTGAAACCCGCGGTACGCGGTCCCGTCATACTCTATTATCAGCGCGAGGCGCATCGGTCCGCCCTCGCTCGCGGCCTAGTCGACCAGCTCGACGATCGCCATCGCTGCCGCGTCTCCCTGACGCGGGCCCAGCTTGTACAGCCGCGTGTAGCCGCCGTTGCGTTCAGCGTAACGCTCGGCCAACTCGGCAAACAGCTTCCTCACGGCGTCGTCGTCCATCAGCATCGATGCGGCCTGTCGCCGGTGGTGCAGGGAACCCTTCTTGCCCAGCGTGACCATCTTTTCGGTTAGTCGCCGGACCTCCCGGGCCTTGGCTTCGGTGGTTCGCATGGTTTCGTTGGTGATCAACGCCGTCACCATGCCACGAAGCATCAGCATTCGGTGCGCGGTTGGGCGATTGAGCTTTCTTCTCGAGAGGCGGTGCCTCATGACTTGCTCCTGTTATTCGACGGCGAGAGCTTCTTGTTCATCGCTGCTGTTCAATTCGGGGTCCATACCCGCGGGCAGTAGTTCCATCTCCCTCATGCGTCCGTAGAGCTCGACGTAGGACTTGTCGCCGAAGTTGCGGATCCCCATGAGATCGGCTTTGCTCATCTCGAGGACCTCGCCGACTTTGTCGATGCCCGCGCGCTTGAGACAGTTCAACGTGCGAGAGGACAGATCCAGCCGCTCGACCGTGACATTGTAGACCGCGGCGGGAATGGCTAGCGCCGTCGGCAGACCGCCGCCTGTTTCTTCGACGCCTTGCGTTACGTTGGCGAACATGAAGAACTGGTTGACAAGGATATTCGCGGCTTGTCGCACGGCGTCGACGGGCAGCTTAGAGCCGTCCGTCCACACCTGCAGAACCAGCCGTTCGAAGTCGGTTCGCTGGCCCACGCGGGTGCGCTCGATTTCGTAGCTGACTTTGTTGATGGGGGTGAAGATCGCGTCGACGGGCAGCACGCCAATGGCGTGGCCATCGCCCTCGGAAGCGACTTGGTAGCCCTTGCCACGCTCTACGTTGAGCTCGATGGACAGCTTCGCCTCGGCCGAATCCAGCGTGGCAAGATGCAATTCCGGATTGACCACCACGAAATCGGCGGATGCCATGATGTCACCGGCACAGACCTCGCCTTCGCCAGCCACTTCGAGCCTGAGCTTGCCTGGCCGATCGACCTCAGAGCGAAGTCGAATGCCTTTGACGTTGAGCAGCATCTCCGTGACCTGCTCTTTCACGTGAGGCACCGTCGCGAACTCGTGCTGGATGCCTTCGATCTTGACCCAGGTGATCGCGGTGCCTTCGAGGCCGGCGTAAAGTATGCGGCGAAGCGGATTGCCCAGAGTGACGCCGTATCCGGGTTCGAGAGGCTCGATGACGAATTTGCCGTACCGATCATCCGCCTCCTCGACTTCGATTGCGGGACTCGGTATCGGCTCCTCTTCTTCTTCGGTCATCTCTCTGCTGATGAAGCTCGTCAGGTCCAAAACCATATGTGTGCTCCTGTGCGCGCGCTTACTTGGAGTAGAACTCTACGACAAGTCTGACCTCAATGTTGCCATCGGCTTCCGATGGGACCGGGGGCGTTACTACTTCGCCGGTGAGGTTGGCCACATCCAGTCTGAGCCAGGATGGCACAGGCCTTTTCGGCAGCCCATCGGTCAGCTCTTGGATGAACTCCGGAGTCGATCCGTTTTCGCCGCCGCGCTTCCATGTTATGACGTCGCCGGGATTTACGAGGTACGACGGGATGTCCATGCGGCTCCCGTTGACGTAGAAATGCCCATGGTTTACGAGTTGTCGTCCCTGCTGCCTCGAATCGACGAACGCAAGGCGATACACCACGTTGTCCAGGCGTGATTCCAACACCTGCATCAGGTTGTCGCCCGTGGCGCCGGTTCGTTCTCGCGCCATGTCGAAATACCGCCTGAATTGACGCTCAAGCACCCCGTACATGAACCGAGTCTTCTGCTTCTCTCGGAGCTGCAACGCCCAGTCTGACGGCCTGCGCCGACGTGGGACTGACTCTCCCGGAGGTCGGCGGCGTCGCTCGACACCGCACCTGGGGGTATAGCAGCGCTCACCCTTGAGGAAAAGCTTCTCGCCGATCCGGCGGCACTTCCGACAGACGGCGTCTTTGTATCTTGCCATTGGTGTTCCTATGCCTCTCGCGTTTTCTTGCTCGGTACTGTTTCAGACCGTCTCGTCAGTTATGCCAACGCTTCCGATCGCGAAATGGTTCCCAATTCCTGGGACAACGTCGCGATGTCGTATGATTCTTTTCGCACTCTCAAATCGTAATAGAGCAACGTCGTCGCGATGAGCGGCACCGGCGGAACCAGCACCGCGACAACTGTGTTGCCGGTTGCCAAGACCAATCGCTGCAGCATTGTTATGGCATCAAGGTTGTTCCCTGCAGCAACCAAAAGGAACGGCATCAGCAGAATGATCGTCAAGCCGAAGCCGACAAGGCCATACGCCAATAGATTTGTAATCAATCGCCACTCGTGCCCGCGCGCGAGAGCGAATCCTCTCTGCAGGGCTGCGCCCCACCTAAACCTCTCCACGATCACGACTGGAGTCGCCAGCGCGAGATACGCTGCGTAAACCAATCCAGCGGTTATCGCGATCAAAGCCAGACTCGCCGCGACCGGATTCTTTGTGTCCATAAGGACAATGGCCAGAACGACGATCACGGATAAGATCGCTGTCAGTGCGAACATCGAAACCGCGCGCCCGGCCACCCTGGCGTAGCATCTTCCGACGTCCACTTTGTCGGCGACATAGTGTTGCCCGACTGCGAACACCATCGCGCCCGATACCGCTGCCATCGCGAACAAGTTGATCACGGTCAACGCGATCGTAGATGCCAAGCTGCTGTTCGGCGCCAGAGCGATGAGCGTGGCCGGCACTTGCACAATCGCGGTCAGGCGAATCAATTGCTTGAACCGCCGGCCATAAATTGTGAACGCCTCCCCGAGAATGTCGGTCAGACCGCGCACCTCCATAGTTGTGTCTCGTTCGATCAAAACTGCTGCCGGCCCCTTAGACTCGGCGCCGCTTGGGAGGGCGGCACCCGTTGTGCGGGATGGGCGTGACGTCTCGGATCACGGTCACAAGAATGCCCGCGCCCTGAATCGCCCGTATCGCGGCTTCGCGACCCGGTCCGGGTCCTCGAACGAAGACCTCGACCTGACGAAGGCCGTGATCCATGCCCTTGCGGGCCGCGTCCTCGGCGGCTCGCTGAGCGGCGAAAGCGGTCGACTTTCGCGATCCCTTGAACCCGACGGTGCCCGCGCTGCCCCAAGCAATGGGATTGCCTTGCGGGTCTGCCAGAGTGATTATCGTATTGTTGAACGTCGACTGGATGTAAGCCCTTCCGACTGGGATTGACTTGCGTTCCCTTCGTCGTGACCGTGGTCGTCTTGCCATCGTTTATCCTTTGTTCCGTACTACTTCCGTGTTACCGAACGGCCTCGTCCGGCTACCGCGACTCGCCGCCCGCGTTTGGTGCGGGCGTTGGTGCGGGTTCGCTGACCGCGTGTCGGCAGGCCGCGCCTGTGACGCAACCCTCGGTACGAACCGATGTCGATCAAGCGTCGAATGTTCAGGTTGATCTCGCGGCGCAGGTCACCTTCGACGATCTTCTCGCGGTCGATGACCTCCCTGATGCGGGTGAGGTCGGTCTCGGTCAAGTCGCGTACGCGCGGGTTGTCGAGAATGCCCACCTTCTCCATGACGTCCTTGGCCTGGGTGGGACCGATGCCGAAGATGCTCCGCAAGGAGATCTCAACACGCTTGTTGTCGGGGATGTTTACGCCGGATACGATTGCCATGGGTTCTCCCTGCGGGCGAGCCGATCAGCCCTGCCGCTGCTTATGCCGCGGGTTGTCGCAAATTACCAAAACCTTGCGGTGACGCCTGACGATTTTGCACTTGGCGCACCGCACCTTGACGGATGCCGACACCTTCATGATCTGTCTCCCCGGAATCCCGATTCCGCCGCACAACTAAGTTGTCCGGCAAGAGTTCTCCTGGATGCCATAGTTCCGACCGGCTGCAAGCGATTCCCGCGAGCCAGTCCTGAGTTGTCTGTTTTCGGGCTACCTGAAGCGATAAGTGATTCGACCGCGCGTCAAATCGTAGGGTGAGAGCTCGACGAGCACACGGTCTCCGGGAAGAACTCGGATGAAGTTGAGCTTGAGCTTGCCGGACACATAGGCCAGCACCTCATGGCTGTTCGCCAACTCAACCCTGAAGCTCGCGTTCGGCAGGGACTCGGTAACCTTGCCTTCGACCTCAATCGCTTCTTTCTGTTTACGTGCCATCAGACTCCCTTCGTACCTTCGGTACGGTTCTTCACGTGCAGACCCGGTTTACGCTTCGCTTCCGTTCAATCGCGTAGTTACCTCTGCGCCTCGTTCCGTGATGACGACGGTGTGCTCGAAGTGGGCGCACAAACTGCCGTCCGCGGTGACGACGGTCCAGCCGTCGTCCAACTGTTTCGTGTCTCGCGTGCCGACGTTCAACATCGGCTCGATCGCCAGGGCCATCCCTTTTCGAATCAACGGTCCGCGCCCCGCTTCGCCGTAGTTGGGCACCTGCGGATCCTCGTGCATCTCGAAACCGATCCCGTGCCCCACGTACTGCGTTACAACCGCGTAGCCTTGCTTTTCGGCGAACGTCTGGACAGCGGCCGAGATGTCCCCAATGCGGGCGCCGGCCCTGACTTTGGCAATCCCTCGATTCAACGACTCACGGGTCGCGTCGATCAGCCGTTCGGCCTCGGGGTCGATATCACCGACGCCTGCTGTGAACGCGCTGTCGCCGTGGAGGCCCTCGTAGATGGCGCCCACGTCGACGCTGATAATGTCTCCAGCCTTCAGCTTTCGGTTGCCCGGAATGCCGTGGACCAACTCCTCGTTTATCGAGGTGCATATCGTGGCCGGAAACGGCACCGGCGCCACCGCCCTGTAGCCTTTGAATGACGGGACCGCCCCCAAACCGCGAATCTCGCGTTCGGCAACCTCGTCCAGTTCACGTGTTTCGATCCCAGGTTCGATGATTTTCTGCACCGCTGCCTTGGCGTTCGCCACGATCTGGCCTGCCTCGCGCATCAATTTGATCTCGCCGGGCGATTTTATTGTGATCCCATTGTGAGGCATGCTCACCGATCCGTGACTGCTCTTCAACTAAGATGTCCCGTCCGCGGGACGCGCCTTGTTCGTCGGTCGCCGCTTCGGCTGACGAATTAGCGACAAACTCTAACAGGCCGGTCGAATCACCGGCCTGAAAATCACTAAGTAAGTTTACCTAAACCAGCCAGTCGCAACAAGTTAGCCCGAAACCGCGGCTGCGACCGCTTCGCCGACAGCGTCGATCGTCGCTTCGCCGTCGATCTCGCGGAGCGTCCCTCTTCTGCGATAGAACTCGACAACAGGCTCGGTTTCGTCGCCGTAGACCTGGATTCGCTTCGAAACGACCTCGGCCTTGTCGTCGTCACGCTCGTAGAGCTCACCGCCGCACGCATCGCATACGCATTCTTGCTTCGGCGGCGACGAAATTGCGTGGTAGGGTGTTTGGCATTGTCGGCAGATCATGCGTCCAGTCAATCTTCGAACCAACTCCGTATCAGACACACGAAAGAACAGAACTCGGTCGACGCCGCCCTGCGATTTCATCTCCTCGTCCAGGGCAACCGCCTGCGCATGGGTCCTCGGGAAGCCATCCAACACGAAGCCGGCGGAGTGCGCCGGGTCGTCGATCCAGGCCATGACCATCTTGATGGTCACGTCGTCAGGCACGTACGCTCCGCGTTCCATGTAGGACCGCGCCAATTGGCCGAGCTCGGTGCCGCGTCGCTGATGGTCCCTGAACAGATCGCCGGACGATGCCGACTCGACGCCCAGGCGCTTCGCGATCGAGGCCGCTTGGGTTCCTTTGCCCGAACCCGGCGGTCCCATGAGTATCACTCTCAAACTTCGTCTGCTCCTTGATGGATGATTGACCCGCGCGGAGGCGTGCCGAACCGTGAATCATAGTGGCGTTGCGCGGAGATGCGCGATCGCATTGGGCAATGCTGCGTGTCGTTAGTGGATGAAGCCCTCGTAGTTGCGCATCAATAGCTGGGCTTCGAGCTGGCGCATCGTGTCCAGCGCGACGCCGACCATGATGAGCAAGCTCGTGCTGCTAAGCGTCAGTGACCGCACGTCGGTGGCCTGCGTCACGAAGAACGGGATGATGGCGATTATGCCCAAGAACAGGGCGCCGCCCCAGGTGATGCGGATGATGACGCGGTTCAAGTACTCTTGTGTCGGTCGCCCGGGCCGGATGCCGGGTATGAACCCGCCGTTTCGCTGTAGGCTCTCGGCCAAGTTCTGCTGCTGGAATATGACGAGTGTGTAGAAGAACGTGAATATGACCACCAGGAAGAACACCGCTGCCCAATATGGGAAATTGGAAGGGTCGAGCGTGTCGGTCAGGAAACGAGCGAAGCGCGAGAAGAACGAGTCTGAAAGCGGGTCGCGGAAGTAGCTCGCGATGGTGGCGGGCAAAATGATAATCGAGAACGCGAAGATAAGCGGGATCATGCCCGCCGAGTTCACTCGGAGGGGCAGGAACGTGGAACCGCTTTGACGCTGCATCCTCCCGCCGCGGAACACGCTGCGACCGTACTGCACCGGCACGCGACGCTGTGCCTCGGTAAACATGACGATAACGAAAATGATGCCGAATCCGAGGAGCCCGAGCAACAGCAGGCTGCCGGTTTGACCGCTCTCGAGGAGCCCTTGGCCGACGACCGACGGGAACCGGGCGACGATCCCGCCGAAGATGATGAGCGATATGCCGTTCCCGAGACCGCGTTCGGTGATGAGCCCGCCCAGCCAGACGAGGAACAATGTGCCCGCGACCATCGATGTCAGCATCGCCGCGGTCGGAAGGTTCAACCCGAAATCAACACCGGGAAGCACGCCGGACTGTCGAAGCAAGGTGAGCTGGCCCCAGGACTGAAGGAACGCAATCGGGACGGTCAGCCAGTGCGTGAATTGGTTGATTCGTTGCCGCCCGTACTCACCCTCTTGCGATATCGCTTTGAGACTGGGAATGGCGGGCGTTAGTATTTGCATCACGATGGACGCGGTAATGTACGGATAGACTCCGAGCGCTGCAACGCTCAGGTTGGCGAGAGCGCCGCCGCTGAACAGGTCCAAGAATCCGAGCAGCGCCTGCTGGTCGAACGCCTGGGACAGCGCTTGAGTGTCCACGCCGGGAACGGGAACCTGCGCCACGAACCGGAAGATGACCAGCATTCCCAACGTGAACAGGATTTTGGCCCGCAGATCCGGAACGCGCCACGCGTCCATCATCGATTGGATGAGTTGGGGCGTTGACGACTGCTGTGATCTGGCGGCTTGGCTTTGCCGCATTAAGCGGTCTCCTTCGTGCTAGCTGCTGATGCCCACGAATCGATCGGCGACCTCATGTGAGGCTGTGTTTGCTCGCTGGTTTAGCGGCGCCGACATTACTCGATGACCTCGGCGATGCCGCCCATCGCCTGAATCTTTTCGCTGGCCGTCCGGGAGTAGCGATGCGCCGACACCGAAATTGCGCCTTCAAGGTCGCCTCGACCGAGAATCTTGACTGGGTTGTTCAGGTTCCTGATGATGCCGGCTTCCATCATGGTTTCCGGTGTGATCACCGTATCGGGCGGGAACCCGCCAAGTTGGTCTAGGTTTACGACCCAGTACTCTTGTCGGAATATGTTGGTGAAGCCCCGGATGGAAGGGAGCCGCTTGAGCAGCGAGAGCTGGCCGCCCATGAACGCGGTCATCCTGTGAGCGCCGGTTCGGGATTTCTGTCCTTTTACTCCTCTGCCGGAGTAGCTGCCGAAGCCGCTGGCGTCACCGCGACCCACGCGCCTGCGTTTTCGCTTGGCCTTTTTGGGGGGCCGAATCAAATGCTGTTCCATTGCCGTGAATCGCTCCGTCAGTCGATTGTGGTCATTGTTGTCGTTGCGTTAAATATCAGCCAGGGCGTGCGACGCTCGTCAAGAAGATTCGAACTCGCGAACCTCCACCAGATGCCGGACCTTGTGGACCATTACTCTGATAGATGGGGTGTCTTCGTGCTCTACCGTTTGGTGCAGCTTTCGCAGACCGAGGCTTTCGACGACCCTGCGCTGATTTCGCGCGAAGCCGATCGTGCTCTTTTTTAACGTTACTGCTAATTTTGCCATCGGATCAATCTCGTTTCGGACCTATTATCGGACTCGCGGACCGCACGCTGAATCGGGTCGCTTGCTGTTGTCGGGCAGCCGTCCTTCGTTCCGCTTGCTGTTGCCGTCGTTCTCGCATCGTCTCGACCAAGGCTAGTCGCTTGCGAGCCTCTTCTTCGGGATCCCGCAACGTCTTGAGCCCCTCGAAAGTTGCTTTCACCACGTTGACCGGATTCGTGCTGCGGCGTGCTTTCGTCAATACGTCGCGTATGCCGACGAGCTCGACCACTGCACGGACCGCACCGCCGGCGATCACGCCGGTCCCGGGAGAAGCTGGTTTAATCATCACGACCGAGCCGCCGTACTTCGAGATCACCTCGTGAGGCACGGTACTGCCCTTCATGGGGATTCGTTCGACGTTCTTCCGCGCGTTGGCGGCGCCTTTGCGAACAGCGTCGGGAACAGCGTCGGCCTTGCCCATGCCGATGCCAACCTGGCCGTCTCCGTCGCCTACCACCACCACGGCGTTGAAGCTGAGGTGGCGGCCTCCTTTGACGACCTTGGCCACACGGGATATTCGGACCACCCGCTCCGTGAACGGGGCCTCTTCCATCTCGCCCTGGCCTCTTTGGTTATCGAATGTCATCTAGAAAACCAGACCTTCCTTGCGCGCGGCTTCCGCCAACGCCTTGGCCCTTCCATGGAACTTGAATCCGCCGCGATCGAACACTACCGAAGTCACGCCTTTTTCTTTGGCCCGCTCGGCCACCAGTTTCCCAACCAGCGTCGAGACCTCGGTCTTCGCTTTGCCGTCGCGCTCTTGTTTGACTTCCGTGTCGAGACTCGACGCGGCAGCCAGCGTGACGCCCTCGGTGTCGTCAATCACTTGTGCATAGACGTGATTGAGGCTACGGAATATCGAGAGTCGAGGTCGCTCGGCGCTGCCCGATATCTTGCGACGCACTCTCTTGTGCCGTATCGTTCTTCGAGACTTGCCTGTCTTCGCTTTGGCCATTTCCTAGGCTCTCCTGGCACTCTTGCCCGGTTTGATGTGTACGATTTCGTTGGCGTATCGAATCCCTTTGCCCGTATAGACGTTGGGCGGCCTGACTTTGCGGATTTCCGCGGCTTGCTGGCCGACTGCCTGTTTGTCCATCCCGCGCACATGAATCCGAGCGTTGCCCTCAACCTCCAAGGTTATCCCTGGAAGCGGCTCAACCTCGACTGGGTGGCTGTACATGACGCTCAGGGTGATGCCTTCTCCGGATTGTTGCACCCTGTACCCAACGCCAACTAGGTCGAGAATTCTTTCGAAGCCGTCGCTGACTCCGACAACCATGTTGTTGAGCAGACTGCGCGTCAGCCCGTGCAAAGCCTTGTGCTGTGACGAATCCGACGGGCGTTCGACGAGCACCTGACCGCTGTTTCGCGCGATGTTCATCTCGCTGTGAAAGGTCTGGTTCAGCGTCCCTCGCGGGCCCTTGACGGTTACATCTTGGCCGCTGACGGATACATCCACGCCGGATGGGAGATCGATTGGTTGTCCGCCTACACGTGACATAATTCGCTCCTCACCACACGTAGCACAGCAACTCGCCGCCGATGCCCTCTCGCCAGGCTTGCCTGCCTGTCATGACGCCCTTGGACGTCGAGAGCACGGCTACGCCGAGTCCGCCGTAATATCGAGGTATTTCGCCCTTGCCCACGTACACACGCAGGCCGGGCTTGCTCACCCGCTTGAGACCGGTGATCGCGGGCTCGTCCTTGCTTCGGTAGTGAAGCCTGACTCTGATCGTTGACTTGGGGTCGCCAGGCTGTACGGTGTCGTAGCCCTCGACGAATCCCTCTTCGGCGAGAATTCGCGCCAGTTCCCCTTTGATCTTGGATGCGGGGAATGACACGGTCCTGTGCCGAACGATTATCGCGTTGCGTATGCGCGTGAGCATGTCCGCTATCGGATCTGTGACTGGCATCTCTGTTTCCCTTTTTGCCTTGAACTAGGTGTCGAAGGCCCACCGCGGGCCCGTCGGATCAGTCCGCTCGCAGCCCTGAGGCTACCAGCTTGCTTTCCGGATGCCCGGAAGCATTCCGGTAAGCGCCATGTTCCGGAAGCAGATGCGGCACAGGCCGACGTACCTGATATACGCCCTGGGCCGTCCGCAATTGTGGCACCGGTTGTGCTGACGCACCTTGAAGCGCTGCGGTCGCTTCCAACGCTCGATCTTCGATGTTTTCGCCATATCTATTCCCCGCTGATTATTGTCCGTGCCACTCTCGCGACGGTTGATTCAGAGCTACGCAACTAAAGAGTCACGGGTTCTGGCGAAGGGCATGCCGAGCAACTCGAGCAGCCGGAACCCTTCCTGGTCGTTGCGGGCGGTCGTGACGATGGCCACTTGCAGCCCGCGAATGCGGTCGATGTTGTTGTAGTCGATCTCAGGGAAGATCACCTGCTCCCTGATTCCCAGCGAGAAGTTGCCGCGTCCGTCGAACGAGTCGCGAGGCACGCCCTGGAAGTCCCTGATTCTCGGCAGGGCGGAGTTCAGGAGCCGATCCATGAATTCATACATGCGGCGTCCCCTGAGGGTGACGCTAACGCCGATGGCCATTCCCTCGCGGATTTTGAATCCGGCAATCGACTTCTTGGCGCGCGTGATCACAGGCTTTTGTCCCGAGATCATCGTCAGGTCGCCGGTGGCCGCTTCCATGGCCCGGGCGTTGAGCAGAGCTTCGCCCAGTCCGATGTTGAGCACCACCTTATCCAGGTATGGGATCTGCATCGTGCTCTTGTAGCTGAACTCTTCGGTCATCTGAGGACCGATCTCGTCACGGAGCCTTTGCAGCAACCTGGGCGGCGGCGAAGGCTCGGGAGCCTTGCCGTTCGAGGGCTGGTCTTCGCCCTGGCCTGCTTCGGCTTCCGCGGCCGGTTGATCCTCTTGAGTCTGAGAGCGACGGCGACGGTGCGGCCGTTCCTGTCCATTCTCTTGCTGTGTCATTCGACGACTTCCTTGCATTTCTGGCAGACGCGGGCTTTGGTCTCGTCGGCCAGTCGCGTATAGCCTATTCTGGTCGGCTTGTTGCAGTGCGCGCATATCAGCGCGACGTTGCCCACCGGGATGGGCATCTCTTTTTGGATCATGCCGCCCGCTCGGAAGTTGCCGGTCGGCTTTTGGTGGCGGGTGACCACGTTGATGCCCTCGACCACGACGGTGTCCTGCTTCGGCAAAACGCGGCTGATGCGGCCCTGTTTGCCGCGGTCGCGCCCCTTTGTTATGAGTACGTTGTCATTGGACTGGACCCGCATTTAGAGCACCTCCGGGGCCAGCGACACGATACGCAGGAAATTCTTGTCCCTGAGTTCGCGTGCGACCGGACCGAAAATCCGGGTCCCGCGAGGCATCTGGTCGTCGTTGATGATGACGGCCGCGTTGTCGTCGAATCGAATGTGCGAGCCGTCGGCTCTCCGATGAGATTTGGTCGTCCGCACCACGACGGCCTTGACCACCTCGCCCTTGCGGACCGCGGCGGCTGGGGCGGCTTCTTTGACCGAAGCCACGATCACGTCGCCCAGCCAGGCATAGCGTCTTCCGCTTCCGCCGGGTACGCCGATGCAGCTAATCGTCTTGGCGCCGGAGTTGTCAGCAACCTTGAGGCGGCTGTAAATCTGGATCATTGTGCGTCCGTCTCCTCGTTGTCTGTCTCGGCCGACGCGGACTCGTCCGCATCTTCAGCCGGTGCGCCCAGCGCGGAAGTGGCCGCCGCGGACACGACAGATTCATCCACCTGTATCTCTTCCGGTTGCAGCTCAGCAATTTCCTTGCTGGAGAGTATCTCTGCGACTCGCCAACGTTTCGTCTTCGACGTCGGCCGAGATTCGACGATCCTCACTATGTCGCCAAGCTGGCATTGGTTCTCGGGATCGTGGGCGTTGAAGCGTGTTTGGCGTCGGACGGCCTTTTTGTAGATCGGGTGGGGCCTACTCCATTCGTAGACCACGACCACGGTCTTGTCCATCTTGTCGCTGACAACGCGGCCGACCCGCATTTTGCGTCTCTCGTAACTCATGCAACCGCCCTTGTGATTTCCCGTTCGCGAATCAGAGTGTTGATACGCGCGATTCGCTTTCTTGCACTCGATATTTCGTTGGTGTTGGACAATTGCATCGTTGCCGCACGAAAGCGAAGGTTCATCAACTCTCGGTGCGTATCATACAATTCGTTGTCCAAGTCCTCATCGGACAATGCTCTCAGGTCGTCGATCTCCATCTTTGTTGCCTCTGTCCGGGGCCGTCGACCGCGACGCCCCATCTGATCGCCGGGCAGCCGTCAGGCCGCGCAGTCGTGAATATCGTTATACGGTCTGCCTGGAAACCACTTTCGTGTTGACCGGCAGCTTGGACGACGCCAGTCTGAGCGCCTCCCTTGCCGTGTCCTCCGGAACACCGGAGATCTCGAACAGCACTCGCCCGGGCTTGACCACGGCGACCCAATGGTCCACTGGGCCCTTGCCGCTGCCCATCCGCGTTTCGGCGGCTCGGGCGGTGACCGATTTGTCCGGAAAGATCCGAATCCAAAGCTTGCCGCCGCGCCGCACGTAGCGGGTCATGGCGCGCCTGGCAGCCTCGATCTGGCGGGACGTCAACCACGCCGCCTGGGTCGTCTTCAACCCAAACTCGCCAAAGCTGATCGTACTGCCCGCGACCGCCATGCCCTTGCGGCGACCGCGATGCATATTCCGGTATTTAACCCTCTTCGGTTGAAGCATTGTCTTCCGCCTCTGGTTGGACTACTTCCGGCGCCGCAGCTTGAGGCGCCTCGGGAGCTTCACCTTGAGTCACGTCTGGGGCCGCGGCCGGAGTCGTCTCGGGAGCCGCTGCCGGAGGAGCTGCCGCCGTCGGAGCCGCTTCTGCGACTGCCGTCGGCGCCGCTGCCTCGGCTACGCCCTCGGGCGTCTCGGGCACTGCATCCGCGCGCACTGTTACTTCGATCGGCGATACCTCTTCTTCCTCCACCTCTGGCTCGGGCGGAGGCTCAGGGAGGATGTCGCCCTTGTATATCCACACTTTTACGCCGATTCGACCGAATCCGGTTGCCGCTTCCGCGAGACCGTAGTCGATGTCGGCCCTGAGCGTGTGCAGCGGAACCCGGCCTTCCATGGCTTTTTCCGAACGCGCGATGTCCGCGCCGCCGAGCCTGCCGGCGCAAATTACCTTGATGCCCTGCGCGCCAGCCTGCATCGTCCGGGTGATCGACTGTCGAATAGCACGCCTGAACGCGATTCGGCGTTCGAGCTGGTCAGCGATGTTGCGCGCCACTAGGAAGGCGTCGAGTTCTGGCTGTCGAATCTCTTGAACGTTTAGCCTGGCCCTGCGATCGGTCAGGCTTTCAAGTTCTTTTCGAAGTTCTTCGACCCGCTGGCCTCCGCGACCGATGACGATTCCGGGGCGCGCCGTGTGGATCGTGATGATGACTTCGCTGGAGCCGCGCTCGATGTCCACCATCGAGATTCCGGCGTCAGGGTATTTGCCAGCTATGCGTTGACGAATGCCCAGGTCCTCGAGAACCAACGCGCGGTAGTCTGCCTGTTTCAGGGCGAACCACTTAGCGTGCCAGTCCTTGACGATACCCAGCCGAAAACCGATCGGGTGAGTTTTATTGCCCAATCTAGAGCTCCTCTTCGATTTCGTCTACCACTACTGTGATGTGGCTGTTTCGCTTGATGATGCGCGACGCGCGCCCTCGCGCCCTCGCTCGGAACCTCTTGAGTTGCGGGCCCTCGTTGGCGTAAATCTCAACGACCTTGAGGCTGGAAGCGTTCAGATACAGTTCGTTCTCCGCGTTGGCCGCGGCGGATTTTACCACCTTGGCCACCTGCGCCGCGGCGGGCGAGGGGAGGAACTGCAACGTCGTCAGAGCGTCTTCGACTTTGCTGCCTCTTACGAGGTCGATGATGGGCATCAGTTTCTTGACCGATATGCCCGTGTTTGTCGCGCTTGCTTTGATTGGCATTGTTTGACCTCGGGCCAGGTTACCGGATTGCGGAGGCGCGGTCCGACTTGGACGAATGGCCTCTGAACGTTCGCGTCGGCGCGAACTCACCCAGTTTGTGTCCCACCATGTTTTCCGTGATGTACAGCGGCACGTGTCGCCGCCCGTCGTGAATCGCGATTGTCAGGCCCAGCATGTCGGGCATGATGGTCGACGCCCTGGACCAGGTGCGGATCACAGCCTGGCTCGTGCTTCGCCTGGCCAAATCGACCTTCTTGGCGAGCTTTTCGTGAACGTATGGTCCCTTTTTGATAGACCTCGACATTGCCTGAAACCTCTTTCGACTGTGTTGACGTTACTTCTGGTACCTTCGGCGAACGATGAACTTGTCCGTGGACTTGTTCCGTCGCGTTCGAAGACCGAGGGCAGGCTTGCCCCAAGGGGTCTTCGGTCCGGGCATTCCGATAGGCGAGCGGCCCTCGCCGCCTCCGTGGGGATGGTCCCTCGGAGACATCACGACGCCTCTGACCTGCGGTCTCCGGCCCCTGTGCCGGCTGCGTCCCGCTTTGCCCAGTTTGATGTTCTTGTGGTCGAGCGCGCTCAGTTGCCCAACAGTGGCCATGCACGTGCTCAACACGTTGCGCATCTCGCCCGAGGGCAACCTGAGCAGCGTGTACTTGCCTTCCTTCGCGAGCACCTGCGCCGAGCCGCCAGCCGAGCGGACGATCTGACCGCCTTTGCCCTCGCGGAGCTCAACGTTGTGAACCTGCGTTCCCGCGGGCATCGCTTCGAGAGGCAGCGCGTTTCCGATGCGGATCTCCGCCTTCTCTCCGGACTCCACCGGCGCGCCGACCTTGAGGCCATTCGGCGCAAGAATGTAGCGCCAATCGCCGTCCGGGTACTTGATCAGCGCGATGCGCGCGGACCGGTTCGGATCGTACTCGATCGAAGTGACCTCTCCGGGCACGCCGAATTTGTCGCGCTTGAAGTCGATAACTCGGTACCTGCGCTTGTGGCCTCCGCCGCGATGACGAACCGTGAGCCTGCCCTTGCCGTTGCGCCCGCCCGTTTTCTTGAGCGGCCTGAGCAGCGATTTTTTGGGTTTGGACTCGGTGATGTCGTCGGTCGTCTGAAGGACCAACCCTCGCTGTCCGGGTGTATGGGGCTTCCGTGTTTTGAGAGGCATTTATACCCCCTCGAATATGGTGATTGTATGGCCGGGAGCAAGCAGGACGATCGCCTTTTTCTTGGACGGCCCTGTCGTGGATCGGGGCCCGAACCGCCGGCGCTTGCCTTTCACGTTCATGGTGTTCACTTTGAGCACTTCCACGTTGAACGCCTCTTCGACCGCTCGCTTGATTTGGTGCTTGGTTGCACGAGGAGCGACTTCGAAGGTGTAGCGTCCTTCTTCCTGGAGCAGTGTGCTTTTTTCCGTGACGACGGGCCTGCGTAGTACGTCGAAAACCTGCATCGTCTACTTCTCCACCGTTTCATCGTCATCGGAAGCATCGTCCGAGTCTGATTCGGCGGCTTCCTCTTCGTCGGTCTGATCTTCGTCCGCATCCGCTTTGTCGTCGGCTTCCGACTCGTCAGCGTCCGCGTCTTCGGAGTCGGCTTCGTCGCCGGCATCTTCCGCGTCCGCGACATCGTCTGCAGCTTCGGCGCTGGCTTCCGGTTCGACGGCAGCGACCTCGGCCACCGGCTCGTCGTCCGCGAAATCCTGTTCGGAATCATCGGCCGCGTCGGACTCTGCGTTCGGCTTGGCTTTCCTGACGAAGGACCCGGCCCAAAGCGACTCAGCGCCTCGGACAGCGTCTAGCGTCATTACGATAGTTCGATGGTTGAGCAGGTCAAGCGTGTTGAGCGCGCTGCTCGGGACGGTCTTGACCCGTGGGATGTTCTTCGCGCAGCGCAGAACTTCTTGCGTGGCGCCGTCAGCGACCAGAAGGACTGAAGCGCCGACGGAAAGCGCCGACAGCACTTGAACCATGTCTTTGGTCTTTGGCTGGTCCACGGTCAATTGATCCACCACGATAAGCCGGCCTTCTCGCACCATGCCCGACAGCGTAGTGACGAGGGACAACCGTCGCATGCGCTTCGGCGTCCGCTGGCGATAGCTTCGTGGAATCGGCCCGAACACGGTTCCGCCGCCCTTCCATTGAGGTGAGCGGATGGAGCCCTGTCGGGATCGGCCAGTGTACTTCTGCGGGCGCGGCTTCGCGCCGCCACCGGACACCTCGGACCGGGTTTTGGTCTTGGCGGTGCCCTGACGACGGTTGGCCAGTTGACCGACCATCACCTGATGGATCACTGCCGAGTTCATGCGCCTGCCGAAAACGTCGTCTCTGACTTCGACTTCGCCGACGTCTCCGCCTTTTGAATTCTTGAGAGGGAGCTTCACTTCAGTGCCCTTTTTCTGCTTCCGGCTCGTTTGAGCATGACGATGGAGTTGCGGGCGCCGGGTACGGCTCCCTTAACGAAAATCAAATTGCGCTCGGCGTCGGCCTCCACGATCTCGAGATTGCGGATCGTCACACGGTTGTTGCCCATGTGTCCGGCCATCTTGAGGCCCTTGATGACCTTGCCGGGCGTCGAGCCCGCGCCGATGGAGCCTGGGGCGCGGTGGCGGTCGGACTGTCCGTGAGTCTTCGGCCCGCCGTGGAAGCCGTGCCGCTTGACACCGCCCTGGAAGCCTCGACCTTTCGTGAGGCCAATCGCGTCCACGCGGTCGCCCGCGTTGAACAGGCTCGCGTCGATCGCCTGGCCAACCTCGGCGTCGGCGGGATCGTCGAACCCGAACTCTCGCAGGTAACGGAACAGCTTGCCGACTGGGGCCAGGTGCCCTTTTCGCGGCTGGTTGAGCTTGCGAGTCTCCTCGAATCCAAGCTGAACGCACGGGTAGCCGTCAACCTCTTGGGTCTTGACCTGCGTGACCATGCACGGCCCCGCTTGGATGACCGTTACGGAGTCGGCAGTTCCGTCTTCGCGGAACACCTGAGTCGTCCCGATCTTTTTTCCTATGATTCCGTGTATAGACATTTCGTCCCCGGTGCTTCCTACAAATTGGTGGCGAGGAGCATCGCTCGGCTGAGCTCGGCTCCTACAGCTTGATCTGGATGTCGACTCCAGCCGGCACGTTGAGCCGAGTGAGCTGGTCGATCGTTTTGGACGTTGGCTCCAGGATGTCGATGAGCCGATTGTGCGTCCGTAACTCGAAGTGTTCACGAGAATCCTTGTCGATGTGCGGCGAACGGATTACGCAGAACCGACGAATCGACGTCGGCAGCGGAACCGGGCCCGAAACCCGAGCTCCCGTTCGTTCAGCGGTCTCGACGATCTGTCCGGCGGACTGATCGAGGATCCTGTGATCGAAGGCTTTGAGGATGATCCTTATCTTTTGACGTGTGACCATTTATGCTCATTCATCCTGTACTTGAGTCGGTTCGGTTAGAGATCCGCGGCTAGCTCGACTGAGACTTCCAGGTAGTTGTCGAATTCCATGGTGTAGCTGGCCCTGCCCTGGGTCAGCCCCCGCAGGGTGTTGGCGTAGCCGAAGCTTTCCGCCAACGGTATCTGCGCTCGAATGGCCTGGATGTCACCTTGGCCTTCGATATTTTCAATCTGGCCTCGGCGTCGGCCCAGGTCGCCCAGAACCTCGCCCAGGTAATCGCCCGGTGTCACGACCTCGAGCTTCATAACCGGTTCGAGGAGGGTGGGTTTGCCCTTGGTGACCAGCGACTTCGCGGCCATCGAGCCCGCGATCTGGAAGGACATTTTCGAGCTGTCGACTTCGTGGTAACTGCCGTCGGTCAACGTCAGTTTGACGTCAACCACCGGATAGCCCGATAGAGGTCCCGTACGGAGCGCTTCGCGAGCGCCGATCTCGACCGCCGGGATGAATTCCTGCGGCACGGATCCGCCTCGGATTCGGCTCTCGAACTCGATGCCGGACCCGCGTTTCAACGGCTCGATCTCCATCCACACGTGTCCGAACTGGCCGTGGCCGCCTGACTGTCGAACGAAGCGACCTTCAGCGCGAGCGGGCGAATCGACCGTTTCGCGGTAAGCGACGCGAGGCCGTCCGACGTTGGCCTCGACGCGGTACTCTCGCCGCATTCGGTCGGTGATGATGTCAAGGTGCAACTCGCCCATGCCGGAGATCACCGTCTGGCCGGTCTCCTTGTCGAAGCTGACCTTGAACGTCGGGTCTTCGTCAGCCATCGTGCCGAGCGCGTCGGTGAGTTTGTCCTGGTCGATGCGCGATTTCGGTTCGATGGCGATGGATACGACTGGCTGCGGGAACGTGATCGTTTCGAGAACGACAGGTACATCTTCGCCGCATATCGTGTCGCCGGTTGTCGTTTCTTTGAGGCCCACGGCAGCCACAATCTGGCCCGCGTAGACCTGTTCGATCTCCTCGCGACGTTGGGCGTGCATCACAACGATTCTTCCCAGCCGTTCGCGTCGCCCCTTGGTCGAGTTGTAGACCATGGCGCCGGTCTTGACGCTGCCCGAGTACACACGGAAGTACACAAGTCTGCCGATGTACGGGTCTGCGACGGTCTTGAACGCCAGCGCGGAGAATGGGGTGTCGGTGAAGTGTCGGGTGATGGGTTCGCCGGTTTTGTAGTCTCGTCCCCTGGTGGGGGCCACATCGACGGGAGAGGGGAGGTAGTCGCCGATTGCGTCGAGGAGGGGTTGGATGCCGCGATGCCTGAGTGCAGTTCCACACAACACCGGAACGATGTCGTATGCAATGGTCGCTTTTCGCAACGCTCGCTTGATCTCGTCCCGCGAGATCTCCTCGTCTTCGAGGTATTTGAGCATGAGATCGTCGTCGGTTTCGGCGACTTTCTCGATCATCGCGTTACGGAAGTTTCGGGCCTCTTCGATCATCTCTTCGGGCACCGGGCCTTCGGTCGGGACGCTCGGGCCTTCTTCCGTGTATGTGATCGCTCGTTCCTCGATCAGGTCTATGACGCCTTGGAATTCGTCCTCGACCCCTATCGGTATCTGAATCGCGACCGGGTTTGCGCCCAGTCGATGCGTGATGCTTTCGATCGCTCGGTTGTAGTCGGCGCCGACTCGGTCCATCTTGTTGATGAAACAGATTCGCGGCACGTTGTACTTGTCGGCTTGACGCCACACCGTCTCCGACTGCGGCTGCACGCCGGCGACCGCATCGAAAACCACGACGCCGCCGTCGAGGATGCGCAGGCTGCGCTCTACCTCGGCGGTGAAATCGACGTGGCCAGGTGTGTCGATAATGTTAATCGCGTACTGTTTCCAGTCGCAAGTGGTGGCGGCGGACGTGATCGTGATGCCGCGCTCTCGCTCCTGGGCCATCCAGTCCATCACCGCGGTGCCGTCGTCGACGCCGCCGATCTTATGGATTCTGCCGGCAAAGTAGAGCACGCGTTCGGTCACGGTTGTCTTGCCCGCATCGATATGCGCGATGAACCCGATGTTGCGGGTGTTCTCGAGAACGTGGTTGTCGGACTTTCCCGCTTTGGTGCCGTTAGTCGCCCCGTTGACTACCATCGGTAATGTGCGAAGGCGCGGTTAGCTTCGGCCATCCTAGAAAGGTCTTCCCTGCGCTTGACGGCCGCGCCTTGGTTTCGGGACGCTTCCGTGAGCTCGGAGGCCAATCCCTCGGCCATGGGCCTTCCGGATCTCGCGCGAGACGCCGCGATCAGCCATCGCATGGCCAACGCCAGACGACGATTGGGTCGGACCTCGGTCGGAACCTGATACGTGGCGCCGCCGACGCGACGAGACTTGACCTCGACCATGGGCATCGTGTTGCGGATGGCCATCTCGAAGACTTCGATGCCCGGACGGCGTGCGGTTTCTCCAGCCGATTCGAGGGCGTCGTAAACGATCCGCTGAGCGGTCGTCTTCTTGCCATTGAGCATCACCTTGTTGATGAACTGGGCTAGCTCAAGATTATGGAATCTCGGATCGGGTATGATCCGTCGTTTTTCCGGTCGACGTCGTCGAGCCATTTTGTTGTTTCCTTATCACTGAACCGTTCATCCTGAGCCTGTCGAAGGATGCTCGTCGAACGGCCGCGTTCAATGTTGGCGATGATTACTGGATGACCGGGTCGACCTTCGCGCCGTATTTGCTCCGGCCGCGCTTTCGGTCGATGACGCCGGCGGTGTCCAGCGAACCTCGGACCACGTGGTATCGCACCCCGGGGAGGTCCCGGACGCGACCGCCGCGAATCAACACGACCGAGTGTTCCTGAAGGTTGTGTCCCTCGCCCGGAATGTAGGCCGTGACCTCCATGCCGTTTGTGAGCCTGACCCTGGCTACTTTCCGTAGGGCAGAGTTGGGCTTCTTGGGCGTCTGCGTCCTCACCTGAACGCACACTCCGCGCTTCTGAGGCGCGGCCGTGTCCCTGCGAGTTCGGTTTTTCAGCGAGTTGTACGAGAAGCTCAAAGCAGGAGCCTTGTTCTTTTTCTGCTTCAGCTTTCTGGGCTTCCGCACAAGCTGATTTACGGTAGGCATAGTCTACCCCTGGTTACTACTGAGTTGGAAGACAAAACAAACGAGCCGCCTTATGTGGCGACAAACATAAATTGTACTCAGATGACCTTGGCATGTCAAATGGATTTCCGCCGTCGTTTAGGCACGAAAACGCCATCGACCGTCCCGCGCGTCGGGCGCCGGTGAGTCCGACGAAAATCGCGAAGCCCGCAACCGGGCGCTCGGGCCGCACTTCGCCGCCGATCCGGCCGCCGAAATTCGCGCGACAACCAGGTCACTCGGCAGCCCGTCGGAGGTCTCAAAGCGGGGTCGGTATCCGGAGCGAACGGCGCCTCATAGTGTCCGTTCATAGTGAGTCCCGACGCATCGGGACCCCGGCCTTATCGGGACCTGTCGAACACCCTGCCTTGTCCGTTCGTGGTGAGCCTGTCGAACCACCCGCCACACTGAGTCCGCGCCCACGAACAAACCGCAGGCGCTAGTTCCGAATCAGCATCCCAGGCTGGCACCGCCGGCAATAGCTCGTGATCTGCTTGTTCGCCGTGAGCTGGCTGATCTTGTTCCCGCAATCGGGACAAGGCTCGCCACCCTTGTTGTGCACCTTCAAGAAATCGCGCAACTTGCGGTCCAGCGCTCCATCCATGCGCTCTCGGACCGTCTCCGTCGCTTCTACGATGACCTGCCGGGAGCAGTCGAGAATGCGATGGAGCTCGTCGTCGCTCAACGCCTTGCGCTTCTTAAACGGGTACACCTTCGCAGCGAAAAGAATCTCGTCGACGTACGCGTTCCCGATGCCGGAGATGACTCGACCGCGAGTCAAGACGCCCTTGATCTCGCCGTGGAAACGCCTCAGCCTCTCCTTGAAATCGTCGAAGTCCTGGTCGTCCAACACGTCCGGCCCCTGGTCGTCGAGTCCAGGCACGTCGTCGAGTTGCGACTCTGACACGTAGTAGTACATGCCCATCTGCCGATCGTCGACGTAGCGCAGGTCGATCTCGTCGTCGAGCTCGATCACGACGCAGGTGCGCTTGTAAACCCGCTGCTTCCGCGCACAGAACTGAAGCCCGCCAGTGAGCTTCGGGTTCACGACGACGGCCCGGTCTCCGGACATCCTTAGTAAAAGGTACTTTCCGCGACGCCCAACGATCCCGAACGTCCTGCCGACGACATCCTCGGCGATGTCGCCCTGAAGCGACCGGAGCACGCTAGGCCGCAGAACCCTCGCCGCGACCGCCTCCCGCCCAACGAGACGCTCGTTGAGATAGTCCTTGACGACCTCGAGTTCGGGAGCTTCAGGCATCGAAAACGCCCCTGTGATTGCCAGGCCGCCAGCCCGCGCCTGCCGACCACGCCAGGATATCAGCTTCACACCCGGCGCGCCGGTCAACGTGCACGGCTCCGCCATCAGTTACCGCCGCCACGCCTCACGACGATTGACGCACGACATTAACGCAGGGTTAATAAGGAGAGCGCTCGCCAACCCGAACCGGTCCCGACCCGAACTCCGCGGACTCCGACGGGGACGGCCTTTCAGACTCCGAAGAGTTGGCGGGCGGGTCCGACGGCCACGTATCCAATCCGCTGTCGGCTGACACAGACGGAGACGGGATCGCTGACCCGGACGACGGCGCCCCGCTCGACGCGGGAACCTCCGAGCCGCCGGATACGGCGACCGAGCCCGTGATCGCCATCGATCGCGCCGAGATCGCGCTGAGCGCGGACCAACCGACTCAAACCATAGCCGTCAGCAACGCCGGAGACGGCGACCTGAGATGGACCGCGTTCACAATCGACTCCGCGATCGTGACCCTTGACCCCGCCGCCCCGGACGTCTTCGACGGGACAACGCTGACAATCCAAGCCGCCTCAAGCTACGATTTCAGCGCGGGCCCAGCGCAAGCCACCGTTTGGGTCGTCGACGCCGTCGGCGCCGTCAACGACATCCGCTCGATTCGAGTGACTCTGCAGCCGAACCCGTGAAGCCGCGCCGAGGGTGAGGTTGCGGGTCGTTCGACGTTCGTCTCTCACCTTCGCAATTGCGTGGGTCTCGCTTCTGCGCGATGGCGATCCCGGGACGTTTTCGCGGTTTGAGCCTGAGACTGCCAGAGTGGTTCGCAGGACCGGATGGCGTCAACTGCCTTCCGGAAACCCCACATCCACCCCCACCCCGTTCAGCGTGATCGCGCTGGTCAGCGGGATGGCGGTGTCGACTAGGCGTTCGGCGAAGCAGCCGGCTTTGGCTAGTTTAATCAGGGAAATGAGCTTGGACTCGGGTTCGTCGGAGTCGACTTCGAAGTGCGTGCGGACTCCGCTCCAGCCGCTGGTGACGTCGCCTCGGAGGATGGAGCCGGTGAGCCAGTAGTCACCCTCGACGTGCACTCGCGCGCTCTTGATGCCCAGTTTTTTCATCGAAGCGTACCGCTTCAATTGCGTGAGCAGTCAAGCGCCGATGCCCATGGCGATGTAGGTTAGCGGCTGCGGGTAGTTGTCGTCGCCGCCCATCGTCGGAGGTTCGTCGACGAAGACCTCGAACTGGTTTCGCGTCGCGCGGTGGAGCATCTTTTCGACGTGCTCCACGTCGACGGCGACGGTGCTGCGTCGTACGCCTCGAGGCAGCTCCTCTCCGAGGACTGATTGCGGGACGTCACTGGGCATGGGGGGTGTCCTTTCGGTTGGGCGAGGGGTTTCCATGGTTGGTGCAAGACGGTGGAAGGACGCAAGGGACCTTAGGGACGAAAGGGGATTTTCGGCGTGGGTTTGAGCCCAACTCTACGTCCCGTTGCGGTAGGCGGGCAGCGGCTTCACGTTGAACTCCGCGCCGGTGCCGGCCATGCTCTCGACGGCGGCTCGGGCGGTGTCCAACGACGTAAAGCAGGGCACGCGCATGTCGACGGCGGCTCGGCGGATGCGGAATCCGTCTTGCTGCACTTCTCGGTCGCGGGTCACAGTGTTGACGACGGCGTCGATGGTACCGTCCATGATGACGTCGAGGACGTTCGGGTGGCCTTCGCTGAGCTTCTTGGGTACTTCGGTGACCTCGACTCCTAGTCCTCGAACCAGATCGGCGGTGCCTTCACTCGCGTAGAGCTTGCAACCAGCCTCGTCCAAGCCCTTGATCATCTCCACCGAATCGGCTTTGTCGCGGTCCGCGATGCTCAACAACACGGCTCCGCCCTTCGGGATGGTCAGGCCAGCGGCCATGAGCGCTTTGGCCACCGCCGGTCGGAACTCGGTGTCGATGCCCATGACCTCGCCGGTGGATTTCATCTCCGGTCCCAGGTACGTGTCGACTCCGGCTAGCTTAGACATCGAGAACACGGGCGCCTTGACCCCGACGAGTTTTTGCCGCTTCCACAATCCGCCTTCGTATCCGAGGTCTTTAAGCTTCTTCCCGAGCATCGCTTTGATGGCGAGCTTGACCATCGGCACACCGGTGACCTTCGAGATAAACGGGATCGTACGGCTGGAACGGGGGTTGACCTCGATGACGTAAACCTCGGTTTTTCCGTTGCTCGTTGCGTCGCCCGAGTCGGGGCTACGGTAGGCGTCGCCGCCCACAACTACGTACTGGATGTTCATCAGGCCTCGAACGTCGAGGGCCAGCCCGATCCGGGTCGTGTAGTCGACGATGGTGTTGACTTCGTCTTCGGTCAAAGTGAGGCTGGGGTAGATGGCCATCGAATCGCCGCTGTGCACCCCTGCCCTTTCGACGTGCTCCATGATGCCTGGTATGAGCACCGTCTCGCCGTCACAAACCGCGTCGACCTCGACCTCGCGGCCCTCGAAGTAGCGGTCGATCAGGACGCGCCGGCCAATCCCGGCTTCCAACGCGGTATTCATGTATCGGACGAGCTCGGTCGCGTTCTGGACGATCTCCATCGCTCGACCGCCGAGGACGTAACTCGGCCGGACCAGCACCGGGTAGCCGATCTCCTGGGTGACATTCAGCGCGTGTTCAAGTGAGGAGACGGCGGCGCCCGGTGGGTTGGGGATGTCCGCGCGGGCCAGGAATTCCTCGAACAGGTGACGGTCCGACGCGGTGTCGATCGATTGCGCAGTCGACCCGAGAATCGGGAGTCTCGCTTTATACAACGATTGGGACAGGTTGATCGCCGTCTGGCCGCCGAATTGCACCATCGACGGCGGAACCTCGACGTCGTTGTTTTCGTTTACGATCGTTTCGTTTTCGATGATGTCGCGGATGCTCTCTTCGTCCAGCGGCTCGAAGTACAGCCTGTTGGACGTGTCAAAGTCGGTGGATACGGTCTCCGGGTTCGAGTTGGCCATCACGCTCTGGATGCCCTCTTCTTGCAGCGCCCACGCGGCGTGGACGGAGCAATAGTCGAACTCGATCCCCTGCCCGATTCTGATCGGTCCGCTGCCGAGCACGATGGCTTTGGACGCTTCGATGGGCGTGGCTTCGTTCTCTTGTTCATAGGTGCTGTAGAAGTACGGCGTCTGAGCCTCGAATTCCGCGGCGCACGTGTCGACCATCTTGTACACGGGACGGATATCCCAGTCGTTGCGCAGTTTGCGAACCTGATTCGGCGTCCGGTCGGTTAGCACGGCGATTTTCTCGTCGCCGAAGCCCAGTCGCTTCGCGAGCCACATCAACCGGGGCGTCAGGTTCTCGGACAGCAGGCGATTCTCCATCGCACATAGTCGTTCGAACGCGCGCGTGAACCACGGGTCGATGCCAGTGATGCGGGACAGCTCGTCCGGGCTCGTTCCTCTGCGAAGAGCGGCCATCAGCGCCCACAGCCGATCGTCGTTGGGATGCAACGGCAGGCTGTTGATGACGTCGTCGGGTTCGGCGCCCCAGCTCGGGTCTTCCCAGAGCAGGTTGCGGCTCGTGATCTCCAGCGAGCGCACCGCCTTCTGGAACGCGGCTTCGAACGAGCGGTCGATTGCCATCACCTCGCCGGTCGCCTTCATTTGGGTGCCGATGGTGTGGTCCCCGTGCGGGAACTTGTCGAACGGCCAGCGAGGAATCTTGACCACGCAGTAGTCGAGCGCGGGCTCGAATGCGGCGAGGGTTTGCTCGGTCACGGCGTTCGGTATCTCGTCGAGCCGCTTGCCGACGGCGATTTTCGCGGCGACCCTGGCGATCGGGTACCCGGTCGCTTTGGATGCGAGCGCCGAGCTCCGGCTCACGCGCGGGTTGACCTCGATGATGTAGTAGCGACTGTCGGCTCGTCCGACGTCCGGCAGCGTCTCGGCCACATTTGTGCCCGGTTCGAGCGCCATCTGGATGTTGCAGCCTCCCTCGATCCCGAGCGCTCGGATAATCTTGAGGCTTGCGGAGCGAAGCAGTTGGTAGTCGTTGTCAGACAGCGTCTGGCTGGGCGCGACGACGATGCTGTCGCCGGTGTGCACGCCCATCGGGTCGATGTTCTCCATGTTGCAGATCGTGACGCAATTGTCGGCGCCGTCGCGCATGACTTCGTACTCGATCTCTTTCCATCCGACGAGCGATTTCTCGACTAGCACCTGAGTAATCGGACTTGCAGCCAAGCCGCCGTTGACGATGCGGTCGAACTCTTCGATCGTCGAGGCGATCCCGCCGCCGGTGCCGCCGAGCGTGTACGCGGGCCGCACCACGAGCGGCAGTCCGATGTCGGACACCGCCTTGTGCGCTTCGTCGATCGTCTCGACGATGGCGCTCGGGGGCACCGGCTCGCCGATGTCGGTCAGAAGCGTCCGGAACAACTCTCGGTCTTCGGCGTTCCGGATCGTCTGAAGCGACGTTCCGAGCAGCCGTACGTTGTAGCGGTCCAAGATGCCGGCGTCGGCCAGTTCAACGGCCAGGTTGAGGCCGGTCTGGCCGCCGAGGGTCGGCAACACGCCGTCCGGCCGCTCAGCCGAAATGATGCGTTCGAGGACGTCCACCGTCAGCGGCTCGATGTAGACGACGTCGGCGATGCCTTCGTCGGTCATAATCGTGGCCGGGTTAGAGTTGACGAGCACGGTCGTCACGCCCTCTTCGCGAAGCGCCTTGCAGGCTTGAGTCCCGGCGTAGTCGAACTCCGCGGCTTGTCCGATGATGATGGGCCCGGAGCCGATGACGAGAACTTTTTGGGGTCGATTTTTCGACATATGTTGGGTCAGCGTCCTATTTCTTTCAGATATTCGACGAGCTTATCCGGGAAGTTGATTGTCATCCCGTCCGCGCCGCAGTCAACGGCGTGGCGCATCAGCGCCTCGTCGAAGATGCCGTGGCATCGGACCTCAAAGCCTGTCGAGTGCAGCATCTCAACCAATTCGGGCGTCGTGATGTCGGCTCTGGGGCACACCTGAGTCAGGCCCATTTCCAGCGACTGCTCAACTATCGAGTCGTCCCACTTGCTGCCGGGTCCCATCGGAACCAGCCAACCGGTGAGAAGTTCCGGCGCGTACGCCCGCGTCTCTTCGAGCCACGGCTTCCAGAACGACGTGATCGTGACCTGGTCGGTCATCGCGAACGCACGGATCATATCGGCCGTGCGGGTTGCGAGACCTTCCGCGCCGGGCCGTGCTTTGACCTCGACGTGGAAATAGATGCGACCTTTATAGTGCTCGAGAATCTCGCTGAAGGACCGGATTCGCTCTCCGGCGTACTGAAGCGAGAACCAGGTGCCCGCGTCGAGCACCTTGAGCTCGGCCAGCGTGAAATCGGCGACCGGCCCCGAGCCGTTGGTCGTCCGATCGATGCGATCGTCGTGGATGACCACGATCTGGTCGTCGCTGGTCAAGTGGACGTCGAGTTCGGCGTGGTCGACGCCCATGGCGAGCGCCCGATCGAACGCGGCGAAGGTGTTTTCTGGCGCGTACGAAGACGCGCCTCGGTGCGCAATGTTCAGAAATCCCGTGTTGGATGGCATGGCCTGTCCGTCTCGTTTCTTGGATCAGTTTCGATTATTTCGTGCGTTGAGAGGCACCG
>PVBE012952826.1_pt1 | contig 30638 bp, 23 predicted proteins | sample 1631181 | NCBI WGS metagenome assembly PVBE01 (sample SAMN08397723, study PRJNA350692) | Marine metagenome, whole genome shotgun sequencing project. | isolation source: water | place: Pacific Ocean | collected 2012-04
ATTCCGGCGTTCGGGATTATTGAAAATCATCCAGCCGATCCCGTCTCCGGTCTCGGCGATCATTTTATCCGTGTTGAGTTTCATGTTTCCCCCTATTAGAAGGAGGCGGCCCCATCAAACAACCCCGCTATCTCGCAAATCCTGAATTTCCCCGTCGCCGTACCCCAGCGTCTTCAGAATCTCCTCCGTATGCGCACCGAGCTCCGGGGTGGCGTTCCTCATGCGCTGAGGAGTCCGCGATAATTTGACGGCCTGCCCGACCACTTTCACCTCCCCGAGCTCTGGATGGTCGACATGGGGGCTCATGCCCAATACCTGAACCTGCGGATCGGCAATGGTTTGGTCAACGGTGTAAATCGGCCCGCAGGGAATACCCGCGTCATTTAAAATGGCGATCCATTCATCGCTCTTTTTCTCGCGTGTGCGCCGGCTAATATCCTCATTCAAGGCCTCCCGGTTCTCCAAGCGCCTCCCCGCGTCGGCATAGCCGGGCTGGTCGAGCAATTCCGGCGCGCCGATAGCCGGGGCGAGGCGCTCCCACAGGTGATTGGGACCCGACTGAATATTGATCAATCCATCGGCGGTCTCGAACACCCCCGTCGGGACGAATGTTGGGTGATTGTTCCCGGCCTGCCTGGGCACTTCGCCCTTGATGAGATACCGCGCAACCTGCAGGTCCATCATCTGGATTTGCGCTTCCAGCAAAGAGGTATGGACCCATTGTCCCTCGCCGGAGGATTCGCGCTCCAGCAGCGCGAGCAGTATTCCCTGGGCGAGCATCATGCCGGCCGAGAGATCCGATATCGGAATACCCGCTCGCATTGGGCCTTTCCCCGGCTCGCCGGTCACCGACATGAGACCGCTGAGCCCCTGCGCGATCTGATCCAGACCGGGCCGGTCGGCATACGGGCCTTCCTGGCCGAAACCCGATATGCTGCCGTAGACGATACGAGGATTCACTTTCCGCACTGCCTCGTAGTCGATGCCAAGCCGGTGCTTCACCTGGGGGCGGTAGTTCTCTACGACAACGTCCGCCCCCCCCGCCAGGTCGAAAAAAATCTTCCTGCCCGCTCCTTCTTTCAGATTGAGTGTGAGGCTGCGCTTGTTGCGGTGGAGATTCTGGGCTTCGTAGCCGTGCCGATCCGCGCCCATGATTTCCATACCCAAGGCAGGGGGCAGTTCTATCCGGACAACATCCGCCCCCCAGTCCGCGAGCTGACGGACCGCCGTCGGTCCCGCGCGCGCTCGAGTCAGGTCGATCACCTTGAAACGCGAAAGAGGCATAGGTTTCTCAGACAATTTGAAGGCTCCATAACGAAAATGGTGGGCATGCGAATTAATAATTCTACCTGAATTCAAGTCTTTCGTCGTCTCGCCGTTATTTGCGGACACTGAACATCAATTTCAGATTGCGTAGGAATTCGCCATGCACTGGCCGTTGCTGCATAATTCCGGCATGAATATGAAAAACCATCGCATCCGGGTGGTCCCCTCCAGACAGCCGATAGACAGACAGGACCAACTCGCCTGGAAGATCGCCGGGGTCGCCTCGGACCTGGCACCGGTCGAGGCCGATGTCGAGGCGATGGTCGTCAACCGGATTATCGACAACGCCGGGGTGGCGCTCGCCGCGATTAATCGCGAGCCCGTGGCCAACGCGCGCACGCAGGCGCTAGCGCACCCGAGACCCGGCGGCGCCACCCTGTTTGGCGTTCCCTCCGGATATTTATTCGGCGCCGAGTGGGTGGCCTGGGCCAACGGAACAGCGGTGAGGGAACTCGATTTTCACGACACCTACCTGGGTTCCGATTTCGGGCATCCGGGCGACGCCATTCCGGCCGTTCTCGCCGCCGCCCAGCAGTGTGGAAGAAGCGGAAAAGATCTTTTAAGGGGCATCGCCACCGCCTACGAAATTCACATCGCGTTGATGAAAGGCATCTGCCTTCACGAACATAAAATCGATCACATTGCCCATCTGTGTCCGGCGATGGCGGCGGGTATCGGCGCTCTGCTCGATCTCGGGGCGGAGGTCATCTATCAGGCGGTCCAGCAGGCCGTTCACGTTTCGTGCACGACGCGCCAGTCCCGCAAAGGGGAGATATCGAGTTGGAAGGCAAATGCCCCCGCTCATGCCGGCAAGCTCGCCATCGAGGCCGTGGACCGGGCGATGCGGGGCGAGAAAAGCCCCTCGCCCATCTATGAAGGCGAGGACAGCGTCATCGCATGGATGCTCGGCGGCCCCGAAGCGGTCTACGAAGTTTCGCTCCCCGAGACGGGGGCGGGCAGACGCGCCATCCTGGAGTCGTACACGAAAGAGCATTCGGCCGAATACCAGGGACAGGCCCTTATCGATCTAGCATTTAACATGCGTTCAAGTATTGCCGATTTAGGCGAGGTCGAAAGCGCCGTCCTCCACACCAGCCACCACACCCATACCGTCATCGGAACCGGTTCGAACGACCCCCAAAAGATTGACCCGGCCGCCTCCCGCGAGACTCTCGACCATAGCGCCATGTATATTTTCGCCATCGCGCTCGAGGATGGCCGCTGGCATCACGAGGAGAGCTATGCGCCCGAGCGCGCCGCCCGGCCGGAGACGGTCAGCCTCTGGCACAAAATCCGAACCGAGGAAGACCCCGAGTGGAACCGCCGCTATCATCACCCGGACCCGGGGCGGAAAGCTTTCGGGGCAAGGGGAGTCATCACCATGAAAAACGGGGAAACCATTGTGGGCGAACTGGCCGTAGCGAATGCGCACCCCTTGGGCGCGAGGCCTTTCGTCCGGGAAGACTATATACGAAAGTTCGAGACGCTGGCCGGGGAAATCACGGACGCCGCGGAGCGCGAGAGGTTTCTGAGCGACGTTCAGCGCCTGCCCGATTCGAAGGCGGGCGAGCTTTACGATCTAGGCCTTGCAACCGCGCCGGGTAAACTCCATCGCGCCGAGCGCGACGGGCGCGGCATTTTTTAGCTTACCCAATTTAAAGCATGGCTGAACTCCGCAAAAACGCTATCCCCGATCGGGCCACGGGAGGAGCCGTCCGGTAATCGTGGTGAAGTCCATTCAGCGCCGGCCTGGAGACCACCTTTTCCTCTTCTGCCATCAGGCGCCGGTCCGGCGCTCCAAAATAATTGGACCCAAAAAAAATTCAAGACTTTTAAAATCCGACCTAAATCCCATTCAACCTGCAATAATTTCTTTGTTGCGAGGCGCACATCTCGGGGCGACGCTATCGCCCGGCAGGCGCTCTCTCGTCCCCGAATCGAAAGGCAAACCACGCCAGGAGGGACGACAAAACGACGAAGACGATACAACCCAGCGCAATCGACTCCATCGTTACGCCCCTATCGATACACCAACCCATCGTGACGGGAGCAAGCGCCGTGGCTAACACCACGAACGAAGTCGCCATGGCCCGAATACCCCCCAGATGGGCGACGCCATAGATCTCCGCCCAGATGGCCCCGCCGATGGTGACGCGCAGCCCCACCGTCGCGCCGCTCGCCAGCATGTAAATTAAGGCGGCCCCCGGATGATCGGAACTCGCGATGGCCAACATCGATACCCCTTGCGGTATCAAATAGTAGGGCAAGAGCATCACCGCCCCGACCCGATCGACGAGCGACCCCGTGAGCAGCGATACGCCGCTGATGACCACCACATAAAGGAAATAAGCTTCCGTGAAATTCGTCAGGCTCCATCCCTTTGATTCGACGAGGTGGGCCATGTGGAAGAAAAAGCCTGTCGAGATGTAGGAGGGGGCGAGCATCACCGGAAGAATGAGGTAGAAGCGAGGATCTTTCAAAACCTCCCTGCTTGACCAGCTGGGCGCCGCTCTCAACTCCGGAGAAATTCGCTCGGCGGCCCTCTCGACAAATCTTCGGTACCGCTCTTTGTGCCCCCGGAGCAAAAAGAGGGCGAGGGGAACGACCCCCGCAGCGACCAGCGCCGCAAACGCTGCCCAGGTCCACCGCCAGCCCACCGATCTCGAGATTGCCAGCGCCGCAATCGCCAGAAGCCCTTGACCCAATGGGCTTCCGACAGAGACCAGACTCACCGCTTTGCCTCGGGCCTCGTCGAAATAGCGCGCCATGGTGGTGGCCGATGTGTGAACCATGAGGCCTTGTCCCGTGAGACGAAGCGCAAACAGGGCAAACAAGAGAAAGAAGGTGGTAGGCACCGCAGCCATGAACAGGCACGCGCAAACGAGCCCCCCCAGCACCGCCAGGGTATAGCTGCGGAGATCGGCCCGGTCGATCATGCGCCCGAACCAGATCAGGCAAAGGGCGCTGCCCACGGTGGCGATTGCGAAGACCATGCCGAATTCGCCGTGGGAGAGGCCAAACTGGGCCCGGATGTCCGGATTAAAGACCGATATAACGTAGGTCTGGCCAAAGCCGGAAAAAAACGATAGAAGAAAACCAAAGGCAAGGAACCGAAAGTTGCCAATGACGAACCCAAGATAGTTCAAATCGGTCCCTGTGCTCCTCAAAATATAATTCTGTCTGTGCATGGCGAATTAGCTATTAGCCATGCACAACCTCAAAATTTAATCTATGAAGCATACTTGCCAGCGAGTTGTGGTGTGAACCTTCCGCCGAGTCCCTTTTCCGCATGCTCAAGCCGGGTATCCCGCGACCAGGTGCGCTTCAGATCATCCCTGACATGAAAACTCAGCCGGCCCAGCCCTTCGGTCTCCAGTTCGATCAGATCGCCATCCTGAAAAGAGTGAAGTCAGCGGTGATTGGTTCCGGTCGCCAGAACGTCGCCGGGCTCGAGCGGATGGATTGAACTCACCCATTCGATGCATCGCTCGATGCCGTACGTCATGTCGTTGGTACTGAAGTCCTGCTTGAGCGCACCGTTGTTCCAGAGCCAAATCTGCAGGTGATGCGGATTGGGCATCTCATCGGCGGTCACCAGGTAGGGTCCCAAGGGGGCGAAGGTCTCGCGCGATTTCATCTGATAGAAGGTATTTACGGCGGGCGGTAGGCCGCGCGCCGAACCGTCGACGAAGTTGGTGTACCCGAACACATGCTCCATGGCCCTCTCGGCGCTGACATGATTCGCCCGCTTTCCGATGACCACGGCGATTTCGCCCTCGCCCTCGAAGATGGCCGCCGGAACGTCCGGCAAAACCTTGCTATCGCCATTTCCGATTATAGACCCGGGCGATTTGTGGAAGGCGTTGATCGGAGCCGGGTCCTCCCTCGTGCCGTCTTCCATGTAGTTAAGCGCCATGCAGTCGATATTGATCGTCCTGGGCAAAGGCGGGCGAATCCTGACACCTGAAATCGGCGCGCCGCCATCCCCTGCCCCGGCATCCTCCAGACGCTCTCTATGGTCATCGAAGCGCTCAATCAGCCCGCTGATCAGATCGTGTGGTCCCGTATGCGGAATGTCCCGCACCTGAGATGAAACGTCGACCACATTTTCCCCGCTGAGCACCCCGAGCCGGAATTCGTCAAAATAAAATAGCTTCATAGTCTTCCCTCAAGAATGATACCGCATCGTTCACGGTGAGCTGCTAATACTGCGAATTTCAGACTCAACCATGGGACCTGAAAAATTGCAGGCGATCGCGTTGTGTTTTCCTTCCGGACTCAGGACCTTGACTTCGTTTCAGACATGAACGGAAAAGTTTGGAATTTCCCTTTTACGTGAGTTCCCGGAGTTTTCTTTTCAGATGCCGGGTAATTTCCTCGGCATCTTCCGCATCGTTATGGTCCTGGTCGAGAGAGCCATCCCCGGCCGGGCTTTTTACCGTGAACATAACCACTTCATCCAGGATAATCCCGCCGTGTTTGGTATTTCTCGGAACGTGGACGAGATCACCGGGACCCAGGAGCCTCTCTTCCTCTCCCACAATCATGATCTGCTTTCCTTCCAAAATCAGGAGAAACTGCTCTTCGTTCGGGTGAAAGTGCGGCCTCGACAGTTTCCCGGTCGGATAGGTCACAAATCCCACCTTCATCAACTCGCCCGCCAATCCCTTGAATTTTCCCATGGGTTGCGCGGCCACGTGAGACTCTTCCATTTCCGACATTTTATAGAAAGGCACTTTTCCCCCTCCAAGGAATATTCCGATTTCGGATAGACATGCGAAAGAAAAGAATTGAGGCGCGACGAGTGCTCGGGAAGGACATCTCCTGGATTTGCCTCTTGCCGGAGGAGAGCTATATTTTCTCTTCCGACTCCAGCGCGGCCAACGCCTGTTGCACCAACTGACAGCGCAGCTTCTTTTCTTCTTCCGGCGACAAGGTCGGATCGCCTGTGACGTTAACGATCCCGTGTCCGAGGATGACCCGGGTGGAACCTATCATCTTGGCGATTGGCATGGCCGACGTCACCTGCACCACAGGGATTCCGGCCTTCTCCAACTCCGTCGTAATCGCAGCGCCGCTGCGGGTGCTGGTGCCTCACGTCGAAGTGAGGATGACGGCGTCTACGCCTTCTTCCTTGACCTTCTCCACCATCTCTTTGCCCATTCTGCGCGTGTTGGATAGAGGATTCCCAAGTCCCGATGTCGAAATAAACTCGTTATGCAACTCGCCGATAGCCCCTTCTTTCTCAAGTTCACGCAAGGCATCCAGGGGCACTAGCCGGTGGGGGTCTTCTTTAACGAACTTCGGATCGTAGCCACCGTGCGATATCTCATAGTCCTCGCTCTTCAAATCGTCGAGACCTTCCAGGTTATAAGTCCCCCACCTCGTAGCGGCCATCCCTTCGATATTATCCGGATTGCCCTTGGGAACGAGTCCGCCATCGGTAATCACCATGACCTTGGCGTTCGAGATGTCCTGGACGGCAACAGGCATGAGGATTGGTTCGAAGGAAGTCGATACCATTTCCGACTCAAACGGCTCGCCCTTTACCTTGGCCAAGAGCATATCCACCAATCGCCTGCCCGCCGTTTGCTCCACGAATTCGTCGCGAATCAGTCCCCTGATTAGGTAGCCTTCCTCGGAGGGCGAACCGATTTTTTCGTTGTTCATCATCTTCTTGCTCAGGTCCGCCATCTTTACCATGACGCCGCGCATCTCGGCTGCCTGACGGCCAGAGTCGATGATGTACAATGATTCGCGGTACAGGTCCGTACCGGGGTTTTCCTCGCTCATTCCCGTTACCACCGGGATCCCAAGCTCCGACTGGACGGCGGCGCAAATAGCCCCGGCGGCCATTCCGTAGCGTCCCGCCTCGAAACATGGGCCAGCCACGAAAAGCTCGGCCCGGGCTTTCTTCACCTCATCCACGACGGAGGCAACCACCTCATCTTGATGCTCAACAGCATGGTTGTCGCCGCATATAAGTGTGGTGACAATTTCAGCGCCCTCGCCCATCATTTGCTCAAGCAGGAGGCCCGGCCCTACCGCGCCGGCTCTCTCTTCAAGCGGAGACCCGGCGGCTTCCTCTCCGCCGACCCCGCCAAAGAACTGATTGACGTAGTGTACGATTCGCAACTTGACCCCCCCCTCCTTCACTCCCGATCGCCGAATTCGCCTTAATATATTACGGCCCGCAGGCGCGTTGCGCCCTGCTGGTTGAGAATGCCCACGATACTAGCGGCTCCGATCTCCTGAGACATCGCCAGCGCCTCGGTCAGGTCCGGGTGGCCCGCGACGACGCGCTCCGCGCGTGGAACCTTCCATATGGTATCGACTCCGCCACAATATACTATCGCGTCAACATCGGGAAAATTGAACAGCAGAGCCGATTCGATCCGCCGGTCTTTCGCCATATCCGACACCATGACCGCCGTGCGTATCCCCGCGCCTTCCAGCAGATTCGCGGTAATCGCCATATCCGAATGCGGCACGCCTCCGCCGAATTTGGTAAGAACCGCGGCATCGGGTTTCAGGCTCCATTTGGCGAGGTTGGCCGCGGCCTGGCAATTTCGGTCGCGATCTTCGTTGTCGGAGCCGGCTATCGTCGCCACGGTCCCGACGAAGCTCAACTCTCCCGCTTCATGGCGCCGGTAGAGGTCAGTGATTACCGGATGGTTTTGATAGAAGTAGGTCTCCGCGCCGCCGAGAGACAGTGTATAGGATGGCACGATAGCCCCGTCCAACCACTCGTCGGGATGGAGCAGGAGAGGCATCATGCCGTTCGTGTTGGCGCCGTAGATGACCTGTTCGTCTATCTCCGGCGATCGCTGGCGAGAGAATATTTGCCCGACATAGGCCACCCGCGGCAGCCCTTCGCGCCCCTCCACCATGGGGCCAACAGCGTCAAAGGTCGTGGTTTCGGCGGACGTCTCACCCATCGCGGCTTGAGCCAGATAGACCACCGCTTTCATTCCCGCGCGGCGAGTCGCGTTGAGCTTGATGTGCGTAGCCAATCCCGGACGCGCGTGCGGCGCCACGATGAAATGTTGAAGCGACGAATAAGGCGACCACTCGCCGGCGGGACCGCTCATCTCCAAAACGCGGCCGACCCGCCCCTCCGTATCCGCCACGGACCCCTCGATCAACACCGTCACCGCCGCTCCTTCAAGAACGTGGGTCGTTCCCGTTCCGGCGGTGGCGGGCGTGCTCAGGATGCCGGGAAAGTCAGGGCTCGAGCCGGGCTCCTTCGCCCGAGGTTCGATGATGTCGAATACGGGACCGACTCGGCAGTTCTCACCGGCGCGGACAGTCTCCAGGTCTACGCTCTGAAGACGGTCATCGGCCAGAAGCAGGGCCCTCAACTCCTCGGCATCGACGAGAAGGGATGTCCCGTCCAAGCGCGTTTTATCGCCAAAATTAATTTCCGTGACGGGATGACGGGCAAGAGTCAATTGCATGATTTCTTCCCTTTTCGCTCGTTAAATTTTTACCCGGTTCCAGGCCGGCCGCGGACCGATACAGCTTCAGGATGTCTGAATCGGTAAAGACATGTACGCACCCAGCGCGCGTCCGTACGCGGCGGCATAGACTCCGTATGGAGTGAAATCCTCCGTAAATGCGCCCAAGGCCCAAAGGGCCGCTTTTCGGTATTTCCGTTCCCCGGCGGAGTCCGCGAGACGCAAGAAAAGCATTGCCGCAATTCCGTTTTCCGCCAGCAGCGTGAGCGGGTATCGCAGGTGCGCCATCCCCTCGCGGCTGATGTCATGGAAGCCACCGAAAGGATTCGTCTGCGCGTCGAGTATCTCATCTCCAAGCTGTGCCGCGCGCTCCAGATACCCGGCTTCCCCGGTAGCTCCATAGGCGTCAAGCAGTGCGATCCCCGTATAAATCTGATCAACAAGAAGGCCGGGAACGTGGGGCTCGCCATCGTGATAATGGCACATGCCGCCACCGGCAGCGCGGCAATGGTTCCAGAGAAACTCCAACGCGCCTAGCGCGCGATCCCTGCAATCGGGTCTCCCGAGAATCCGCGACGCCTCGAGATACGACGATACCGCCTGGGCATTGGCATCCGTATAAACCAACTCATCGACAACCGAAAAAGTTTTTTGGGAATTGTACACTGGTTCCCCGTTTCTAATTATCAGAACGTGGAGATAGTCCTGGCACCCAAAGAAAGCGGATCCGGAGGGACCGGACAGCGCCCCGTCAACGTAGCCGATTACCTCCTCCGCCAATTGCCGGTACTCGGCCCGCTGGGTGAGTTGGAAGACACGCAGGCAATTGCCAAGTATTCCCGCTTGATCGGCGAGCAGCTTCTCGCGGTGAGGCTCGCTCCAATCGGCTTTGGAGGAATACCGAAAGAATCCCCCGTCTTCGTTATCGTACGTCTCGCTCGCGCGCATCGCGCTCAGCGTTCGCGCAACGTGATCGAGAAAGGCGGCATCTCCCGTCGTCTCGTAGCGGTAAATCAAAAAATCGTTGGCCTCCGGATGAGGAAACTTGTGGTCGGGTCCGTATCCACCGTTCACCTCATCCGAAAGCGCCATCAAGGCGTTCGATATTTCGAATACGGCGGATGCCCGAATTTTTGCTTCCGGGGCCGCGGCAGAGGCTTCCAGATTGACAGGCGGTGCGGATTCAAGAAACTCGCCCTTCTTCTCCTGGCAGGCCGCCTGAATGCGAACCAGCACGCTGCAAAAATCCTCGGCCGGCAGGTGGTTCACGGTTGCTACCCGGTCTCCTTGGGGAGTCATGAAGACGATGGTCGGCCAGCCGTTCTGGTTGTAGCGGACGTCGATGTCCGGGCGCTGCGCGTTCTCGACACGTATCGGAACGAAGTAGGCGTTCAGCAGAACGATGACCTCGTCGTCCGAGAATGAAGTCTCGTCCATGCTCTGGCAGAATCCGCACCAGAAAGCGCCCAAATAGAGCATCACCAGCTTGTCTTGGTCCCGGGCTTTTTGAAAGGCCTCCGGCCCCCACTCAAGCCAATTGATGAGGTGCGCCCTGTTCTGATTCGGGGAGAAGCGGATCATGCTATTTTTCGCTCCGAAAGTATTGAATTCCCCATATATTCATAGCCCCTACAATATACGATCAAAACAATTCAGGCTCATCGGTTCCCCGGGTGGCGAGCGGAACCATTTCAACCCTCTCCGAGCCGGTATATCTTTTTTGTGATGTGCATGACAGATCAAGCCACGGTTAAACTCGATCAATCGGCCTCGTCAAACCATTTATTTCATGGGAAATCCGATTTATGCGGAGCGCAATCCAAAAGTAAGGTTTAGCGGGATAAACCGGCGGCCCTGTCTTTTTCCAGCTTTCTTAAAGCCCCTCTTTGGATTTTTCCGGTGGGAGTTAGCGGGAGTTCTTCCATGAACTCCACCCCACGCGGATATTTATAAGGAGCCAGTTGAGATTTCACGAATTCCTGGAGCTCCCGGACCGTATCATCCAGCGGCTCTTCGTTTTCCGACAAAATCACGAACGCCTTTACGATTTCACCCCGCAGGGAATCCGGCGAACCGACCACGGCGCAGTCGCGGACCCGGGGATGCTCAAGCAAGACGGCCTCGACCTCAAGGCCGGACACGTTGTAGCCCCCGGTGTTGATCATGTCATCCGTGCGCGCCTCGAAAGAAACATACCCTTCCTCGTCGATACGGCAGAGGTCTCCCGTCATATTCCACCCATCGCGGACATAATTCCGCTGCCGATCGAGATCGTCCAAGTACCGGCAGCCCGTCGGCCCCTTCACGATCATCTGCCCCACTTCGCCGGGCGGCGAATCCTCCATCGCATCGTCCACCACGCGAACCCGGTAGCCTGGAACGGCTTTTCCGATCGTTCCGGGCCGAATGTCTTTTCCGCCCGCTGAAATGAAGATGTGCAGCAACTCGGAAATCCCCAGGCCGTTGATGATTTCCACCCCGGTTTTTTCTTTCCACCCGTTGAAAACCGCCAGGGCCAACGGCTCGCCTCCCGCGATGCAGACGCGGAGGCTGCGCAAGTCGTAATCTCCCGCGATGCCGAGCATCTGCTTATAACCGGAGGGGGTGCTGAAACAGATCGTGGCCTTATATCTATCGATGGTTTCAAGGAGGGTCTTGGGCGTTGCCCGCTCGACCAACACCGCAGAGCCTCCGAATCTCAGCGTATCGGTGATGAACGCGCAAAATCCGTACAAAAAAGCGATCTGAGGACTTCCGCAAACAATGTCTTCCGGCCGGATCCCAAACAAATGCCCGGGAAAGGTATCCGCCGCCGCGATTAAATCCCGGTGAAAGTGGACCGTGCCCTTCGGGGTGCCGGTGGACCCCGAGGTAAATCCGATCAAAGCGACATCGTCCGCCGATACGTCCGCATTCCCGAAAGATTCCGCGCTGTTAGCCATCAAGGATTCCAGCCCGCCGAGGCTCCCATCGCCAAAGCATAATATTTTTTTCAGGGAATCCACCTTCTTTCCCGCGTTTTTCAAATCCCCGGCCAACCGGACGTCGCAGATGGCGTACTGAACCTTCGCCTTTTCGAGGACATAGGCGAGCTCTCGTTCCCTCAACACCGGCATCGCGGGAATCACAATCCCGCCCGCCTTTAAAACGCCCAGGCAGGCGGCAACCAGCATCGGATGGTTCGGGGAGCGGAGCAGCACCCGCATCCCCGGAACAAAACCGAACTCGCCGGTGATCAGCGAGGCGATTTGATTGGCGTTCGCCAGTAGATCCGCATAAGTCCAGAGGGTATCGCCGAAATGAACCGCCGGGCGGCTGGCCTGCGGGCCCTTGGCCATCCCGTCGATCAGCTCCACGCCCGCGTTCATTCGCGGCGGATAAGCGGCCAACTCGGGAAGCGCCCCGTAGTCCATCTCCGGCCAATACTTTTCGGGCGCAAGATGGTCCCGCACGAATGTATCCACATGTCCGGTCGGCTCTTTCATAGATTTCGCACCACCGGCAAAAGCCCTTCCGCCAGCCGCGTCATATGCTCGGCCTCCTCGCTGACCGGCGCGGCGACTTTAAAGATGAAATGCCTCACGCCCGCCCTTTGAAACGACTCGATTGTTTCGGCGCACCGATCGAGCGAACCGCACAAAAGATACTTCTCCGCGACTTCGCGCATGTCCCTCCCGTACCTCAGCGAAAGATTTTCGGCCCCGGCGTCGTAAGCCGCGTTTTCTTTCTCAGAAAGATTGACGAACATATGAAGGGCCGGCGTCCAAGGCCTGACAAGATCTTCCAGCGCTCTCCCCGCCCTTGCGGCCCACTGGCGGATTTGTTCCAGCCCCTCCTCGTAGCGCCGGGGGGAAAAAAGATAAGGAACATAACCGTCCCCCAGAATCGCCGCCCGTCTCCGTGACGCATCGCTCCGGCCGCCCACCCAGATGGGAGGACCTCCGGGCGTGGCGGGAGGAGGGCTCTGCCGTGTATCGGCGAAGCGAAAATATTTTCCCCGGTGACTCACCACCTCGCCCGACCAAAGTTTGCGTAAAATCTCGATGGCCTCATCCGTGCGGGCGCCGCGCTCGTTTTTCGGGACGCCGCATAACTCAAACTCCTTGACTTCTTCCCCCCCAACGCCGATGCCGAAGATGAAACGCCCGCCCCCGGATAAATAATCCACCGTGGCGGCCGCTTTCGCGGCAATGGCGGGGCGCCTCAAAGGCAGAAGGTATACCAGGCTGCCGAGAGTGATTCGTTCGGTCCGGGCACCGCAGGCGGCAAGCGCGCCGAGACTCTCGAGATAGTTGCCCCGGAAGGCGATGTGATCGTCGATCCAGAGGGAATCGAAACCCGCCCGCTCCACATCTTCGACAAACGACAAAAATTCGCCCGCCGAAGGAATTTCACCCGGCTGCAATCCATGGCTGTATCCGAATTTAAGTGCGTTTTTCATGTCGACGCCAAAAGAACCTATCCCGAAACTTTCAGATGGAGATGGCGGCTGTCGTCCACGGTCGCCATCCAGCCAGGAGGCACAAGAGTGACGGCCCCGTATTCTTCCACAACCGCCGATCCCTGGATTTCACTGTCCGCCGGAATCAAATCGCGTTGATAGACGCGGCAATCCGGGACGGGTTCCGAGAAATGGACAAGGCGCGATTCCAACAAGGCCGCCTCCAGGCCATCGTTGGCCGCGGATGATTCCGCCCGCGGGGGCTTATCGACCCACGGGGGCTTATCGACCGCCCCGATTACACGCACGCGGAGGGTTACTATTTCCGCCGGGTCATCGGGGTGACAATGCCCGTAGCGCTCCTCATAGCGGACATGAAAATCCCTCTCCAAAGTTTCGAGCCAATCTCCGGATTCAGACACGGGAATCGTTAATTCGAATGCCTGCCCCGAATAGCGGACATCCGCGTAACGGAGGCAGCAAAGGTCCTTCAGTCCGGCGGAGCGCAGCTGAGCCGCCGGACGGGAAATTAACTCATCGAAAATACGCTCGATAGAGGGGGCGCCCGCCTTGTCAAAGCCGACGATATGCGTCCTGATATTTTCCTGTACAACATCCGCCAGCAGCAAACCGAGGGCGGAAAAATTCCCCGGAAATCGGGGGACGATGACGTGCGTGATGGATAGATGCCCGGCTATGAGAGCGGCATGGAGCGGACCCGCCCCCCCGTAAGCGACCAATACATGCTCCCTGGGATCGAATCCCCGCTCGATCGAAATCTCCCGAATGGAACTGACCATCTTCGCCACGGCGATATCGACTACCCCACGCGCCATGGAAACCGTATCGTCCATTCCCACGCTCCGGGCCAAATCCTCCAATACTTTTTCCGCCCTACCGGGACGAAGCTTCATTTTCCCCGCCATCAGGGTACGTGGACCGATGCGGGATAACACCAGATTCGCATCCGTCACCGTCGGCTCGACGCCGCCAAAATCATAGCAGGCCGGGCCCGGACGGGAACCCGCGCTCTTCGGACCCACATTCAGCACGCCGTCCTCGTCGCGCCATGCGATACTTCCTCCGCCCGCTCCCACTGTGTTGATTTGAAGTTGAGAGGCGTTTAGCGGAAACGAGGCGACCATGTTATTCCGGGTCACGATTGGCTGACGATCACGGACGGGACATACGTCCGTACTCGTTCCGCCCATGTCGTAGGTAATGAGGTGATCCAATCCCAGTTCCTCCGCCAGCGCGACACTCCCCACCACCCCTCCCGCCGGTCCCGAAAGTATCGTCTGGACGGGAAAGAGCAAGTCCCTTTTTGCATCCAGCATTCCGCCATTCGAAGCCATGATGAAAAAAGAAGACCGATATTTTTTATTTTGAAGCGCCGTGTTCAAGCGGGCGACATAATCCCTAATCTTGGGTCCGAGATAGGCGTTGATGACCGTCGTCGAAAAACGCTCGTATTCCCGGTACTCGGGAACCACTTCGTGCGAAAGAGAGGTGAATAATTCGGGCAGCTTCCGGCGGAGATTCTCGGCGGTCTTGCTCTCGTTGTCTCCATTCGCGTAGGCGTGCAGATAACAAACCGCAACGGCCTGAACGCCGAGCTCCCGCAGACGTTCGGCCTGCCGAAGGATTTCATCATCTTGAACCGCGATTTCAACGCTGCCATCGGCCAGGATGCGCTCGGCAACCTCGAAACGAAGTTCACGAGGAACAAGCGGCTTGGGCCGGATAAATTTCGAATCGAATAGGCTCTGCGGAACCAGGCGTTGCGTTCGGCCGATTTCGAGAACATCACGGAAACCCGATGTGGTCAATAGGGCCGTTCGCGCACCCGTATTCTCGAGAAGCGCGTTGGTTCCCACGGTTGTCCCGTGTGTGATTCTGCCGACCGATGCGATGTCGAAATCCAGACTCCCGAGAGCCTCGAGAAATACTTCGTCCTCTCTCCCTCGAACGGTAAGAAATTTCGCCACCTTCATCGCTCCCTCGTTCTCGTCATAGAAAACGAGATCCGTAAAGGTTCCTCCTGTGTCGATCCCAACGAGATGCAAGGCGGGGCTATCCTCCAATATTCACCTGTCGGATAATGGAAAAATCCTTTTGAATCGGCCAGGCGAAGGGCATCAAATCCCGAGCGGAACGAGAAAAACCTCTTCTCCCGGTTTCACGCCGATAATGGCCATCCCCAGAGAATCCAGGCCCAGCGACCCCGGGGCCATTTCAGAGTCCATCTCAATCCAGGCGCGTAGAGGCGCCCCCATTTTTCCACCGACTTCAACCAGGGCGCCTAGCGCAAGGGTCATATGCTCAGCGCTTTCCGGATGCACATGGAACAGGCGGCGAGAGTTCTTGCTGTGTGTTGTCTTTTTTTGAACGGCCTTCAGCGAATTCTTGTTCATCCGGATGGTGCGGCGAAGCGAAAGAGTCTGTTCTTCGTCCACGCCGGAATCCCCGATGAAAACGCCATAATTCCGGCGGGCGCCTTCTTCCGATACGTAGCCGGCCATCGTATCTCTCAGGACCTGTCCGGAATCCCTGTCAAGGGGGTCACCGAAACCGCCACCTCCCGAAGTTTCGATAACGACGACATCTCCCCGAAGCAGGCGGAAACCCGCCGCCTTGCCGGGCGTTTCGGAGGGAGGGAGCGTTTCCCCGTTCCTTTCGACGACAAACCGGTTCGGGCTTCCCGGGCCGCCCCCGAATACCCCGAAGGGAGGAATCATATTTTTATCCGATGATATCGAGAGAAGCGCATTGTCGGCCAGAACTTCCACCTCGCGGCGCAGCCCCAGCCCCCCCCGGCGCAGTCCGGCGCCCCCCGAGTCCTCTCGGAGGGAAACCTTCCTCAGCCTCAAGGGGTGGATGTGCTCAATCACCTCGATCGATTGAATGGATGCGAAATCTCCTTCCGTGAAATTCCTGGTGGCGCTGTTGCCGTCGTGCTCCTCGAATCCTCCCGTTCCGCCGGCCGGAAACTCATAAAAAAGAAAAGGCTTACCGGATTGAGGATCGTTTCCGCCGATATAAATATGGTTCGATGTGCCCTTCAAGTCGCCCGTCACCGAATTCGGCGCGAATCGGCCGACGGCGCCTATCAAGGCCGACACAATCGCGTGGCTTACCTCCATAGAACCGGCGCAACTCGCCGGGTAGCGCGCGGCAAGGAGGGAACCGGGCTCGGTAACGATTCCGAGAGGACGAAACGCCCCTTGATTGATCGCGCCTTTGGGATCCAGAAACGCCTTGATGACGCTGAAAGCCGCCGAGGGGGCCATCGCAGGGCCAACGTTATAGGCGCCCTCGTTCTGCGCGTCGGTTCCGCTGAAATCGACATCCAACTCATCTCTCGATATCGTCACCTTTACCCGGATGCGTACGGGATCGAGCGAGTGACCGTCATGGTCCATAAAATGCTCGAAGGCGGATTCGCCGTCGGGCACGGCTGCGATGCGGCGGCGCATGGAGGTCTCGGCCCGATCGAGCAGACGTTGCTTGGCGGCGAGAACGAGCCCCCACCCGTATTTACCGGCCAGCTCTTCGAGCCGAAGATGGGCCGTGTGACAGGTCGCCAGCATCGCGAAAAAATCGCCCCGCCGCTCATCGGGAACGCGCATGTTGTGAAACAGAAGATCGACTATGCCTCGATTCAACTCCCCGCGTTCGAACACTTTCAGGATGGGAATGCGTATTCCGTCGTGCAGAATTTCCGTGTTCTTCCCCGAAATGCTGCCCGGCGTCGTCCCGCCGACATCTCCCCAATGCGCGCGAACGACGGGATAGATCGTCATCTCGCCGCCGCCAAAGAGGGGTGAAATCATCGCCACGTCGTTCAGATGCGTACCGCCGGTATACGGATCGTTATGTAAAAACACGTCGCCCGGATGGATTTCATCGCCGAACCGCTTGAGCATCTCCCCGACTTCCATCGGAACCGGGAAGATGTGTACCGGATTGTCCTCGGCCATGGCCACGAGCTGGCCCTCGCCATCCACCAGGACGCAGGAGAAATCATGGCCTTCGTAGATGATGGACGAATAGGCAGTCCGCACCATGTTGGCCCGCATTTCGCGCACGATGGCGACGAACGACTCGTTCAGCACCTCGAGTGTGATGGGGTCAATCTCACGGTTCGGCTCTTCGGACATTCGGCCCTCAGAAGATCGCGTATTTGACAAAGAAAGACTTCAACAGAGGGAATTTACCGCCTTTTCGGCCCAGTCGCATTTTACCTGCCGCGCCCAAAGGTCCATGAGCCTGCGGGTTACAGGGCCGGGAGCCCCGTTCGCCATCTGCGCGCCGTCGACTGAACTCACGGGCAGGATGCAGATGCTGTTCCCGGTAAAAAAGGCCTCGTCGGCTGTGAGAAGATCGTAGCGGGTGAGGTCCCCGCGCTTGACGGGAATATTGAGTTCACGGGCGAGTTCGAACACATACTGCAGATTCACTCCGGTCAGGCAGTTGTGATCCTGCGGGGTGAGAAGTTCGCCGTCTCTTAAAAGAAAGCAGTTGTAACTGGGCCCCTCCGCCACGAACCCCCTCGTGTCCAGCATGATAGCCCAGGCATCCGCCTCGGCCGCCTGAAACTCGGCCTGAATGTGGTTCATTTTGTTACCTACTTTCGCGCGAGGCTCTATACACTCGGCCGGAATGCGCCGGACGCCGGTGACAACCGCCGAGACACCATCGACATACCCCTTCGCGAACCGCGAATAATCCATCGGCAAGGTAAAGATAACCACCGTGTGCGCGCCACGGGTGTGGACCGGGGAAGAGGAGATCCCTCCCCCGCGGGTCACCCAATGCTGAATCCGGAACTCCTCGCCTTCGCCGTAGGCGCCTTCGTTCCGGCTCAAAAGCTCATACGTCAATTCTTCCATTTTATCCGCGTTCATAGCGGGCTCGAGACGAGCATACCGGCACGAGAGGTAAAGACGGTCGATATGATCACGCATCCGCCACGGAACTCCGTTGAAAGTGCGCGAAGCGTCATAGACGCCGTCCCCGTACAGAAATCCCCTGTCCAGGATGGAAATACTGGCTTCGGATTCAGGAAGGAATTCACCGTTCACATATGCGATGCGGCCGCTCATACCGCTTCACCCCTCTTCAAATAGTCGCCGACAAGTAGATTCTTCATATAGTACAGCCAATATCTCGCTAAGAACAAGGAACAAACCGAGACAAGTATCGAGGCATACCGGCAGGCGTGCTCCGCGAAAATCGAGCCCCACAAGTTATCAAGGCTTTTGGACTCAGATAAATAGCTCAGGCATCAGGTCTCTGCTAATTTCATTGGTGACCCATAACTACAAACAGCGTGGGTGGCGGCAGTTTCCTTTTGGTGACGTGAAGCGGCCCCTGCTCCAGTTTTTTGACGCGCCTGGCGCCGCGGAGGAATCGCCGCAAAAGGCTTTCGTCGTCCCAGTAATGCATCGGAATCGCGATGTTGGGCCGGATTTGTTCGACAATCTTTCTGGCCCCGTCGGGCCCTACGGCAAACGTCCCTCCGATCGGAACCATGACGACATGAATTTTCCCGAGGCGTCGGAACTTGGAGGGGGTCAGCGCCTCGGCGACATCCCCCAGGTGAGCGACGCAAAGGCCGCCTGCTTCATAGACGAACGCAGAGCCTTTCGTACGCCTCTCGTACGTCCGCTGCGTCACGGGCACGTTGTATATGAGAACGTCCCCCACCGTTTTCCGGACTTTCGCCCACTCCTCCACGTCACCACCAAGACCCCGGAGGACGAGGGGATTCCCGGTGGCGATGCCGGCCGAGTTGTGATGGGGATGCTCTCTTCCAATCGTCACGGCATGCGGCCGGACGGCTGGCACCCGGAAACCCATCTCGGGCCCGAAGGGATCGGCGATGATACGGGTCCCTCCGGGCGAAACGAGACGCAAAAAGGAATGACCGAACCATTCTACCGAAACGCGCGCGGGCGGCGCGCTCTTGACCGGAACGGCACGGAAAGCCCGGGGCGCGTTCACCATCTCGGGAGCGCACCGCGCATGAACGGCGTCGGGAAAAATCGGACTCACAAGAATGGCAACCGCGAAAAACCAGAGGAAGATTCTCATCGCATCCTCACGCAAAAACCTTTGCATGGCTATTAGGTAATTCGCCATGCAAAGGTTTTTTCGCTCGCCCGGCCGCACCTATTCGTGGCGGGCGATGAATTCACGGATGTCGGCGTTGAAGGCATCGTCGTAGACCAGATAGAAGAAATGCCCACCGTCCTCGTAGAGTTTCAGTTCGGCGCCCGGAATGGCCTCGGCGAGCTGTTCCGAGTAATAGGGAGGGCAGACGGCGTCGTTCTTCGCTCCGATCACGATGACCGGAACCCAGATCCGGTCCAGCCGGTCCATCTGATCGTGCGCGATGATGCAGTCGATCCGTTCGGCGGCAATCTGAGGCGAAGAGGCTTTGGCGATCAGGGCCTCTTCTTTTTCGAGCATCTCTTCGTAATGGTCCGTGAAATATTTCGGGTCGTTCAGGTTGGTGGAAGCGAGTCGAGTCAAGGCCTCGGTGCCCAGGTTGAGGAGGACGAGCTTGCGCATCTCGAACTGGCGGATGAAGAAATGATCCGATTTCGGCCAGGAGCAGCAGATGGCCGCGCTTTGGACCCGCTCGGGATTGTCGATACACAGGACCTGGATGGTCGCCCCGCCGGTGGAGGTGCCGACGAGGTGGGCCTTTTCGATCCCGACGTCGTCCATGATGGCAACGACGTCGGCCGCCATGTTCTCGACGCTGTAGACGCCGGGCGGCTGGCCGCTCTCTCCCGTCCCCCGGTGATCGTGCACCACGACGGGTCTTTCTTTCGAGAAGGGGACGGCCTGCTTCATGCAGGAGGCGCGCATGCCGTTCAGGCCGGCGATGAAAAAGATCGGAACGCCCGGCCCGTCGGAGTTGAGGATTTCATAGACGATATCGACGCCGCCGGATTGGACTACGGCCATGAGCGGACCCTCCTTTTTCTTGGCGTCCTCCCGCCCGATGGGGGAGGAAGCGCCCCTAAAAATTATTCCCGCCGAAAGACAGATAAAAAGATTCACTCGCAGTTTAAACGCCAATCTCCCTTGAAACAACGATGAAGCGCGAACTCCCCGCCCATCCGCGCGGGCGGCGATTTCCGCCCCCATATTCCCGTTCTCACTTCCGCACAATTGCAAATTCGCAGTCCACAGGTTTAGGATTCAGGCGAATTCCAGAAAAGATGCAATCTCGGAATTTTCCGGTGCGGGTTTTGTCGCGTGTGATGAGGGGTGAGTTTTGCAAGAAGGAGAGAATTCGATCATGAACGAACACGGCGATCTGGGTCCCATTTTTCAATATATTGACGATCATGCGGAACAAATCGTCTCGGACCTTCAGGAACTCTGCCGCCAGCAGAGCATATCCACCACGCGGACAGGCATCGAGGAAATGGCCGCTCTCGTTCACCGCCGGCTCGAGCGCTCGGGCCTGAAAGCGATACGTCATGAAACCGGGGGCCACCCCATCCTGACCGGAGAGCTCGGGGGCGCGACTTCCAAAACCCTTCTTTTCTACAACCACTATGACGTCCAGCCCGCCGAGCCCCTGGAGGAATGGTCGAGTCCGCCGTTCGAGGCGCGGGTGGTGGACGGCCACGTCATCGCCCGGGGAGCAACCGACAATAAAGGCAACATCATCAGTCGCCTTGCGGCGTTTGAGGCGTTTTTGGCGGTGCGGGGGGAGCTTCCCTGCTCGGTCAAGTATCTCATCGAGGGCGAGGAGGAGATCGGAAGCGCTTCCCTCGAGTCCTTTGTCACCGGAAACAAGGAACTTCTCGCGGCGGACGGGTGCATCTGGGAGGACAATACCGTCCGCGAGGATATCCCCTCGCTTTCACTGGGGAACAAGGGGCTCTGCTACCTGGAGCTTCGCTGCCGCACGGCGAACGTGGATTTCCATTCCAGCAACGCACAGATGTACGAAAACGCCGCCTGGCGAATCGCCTGGGCGCTTGCGTCGATGAAAGACCAGGACGAAAACGTGCTCGTTGAGGGTTTTTACGACGGCATCGAGCCTCTTACCGAAAAGGAAGAAGAACTGCTGGACAATATTCCCCCCTACGACGGCCAAACCCGGCGGGAGAAATTCGGGCTTCGCCGCTTCGCGCTCGATTTGCCCGACGAGGCGCTCGCCCGGCGGCACCTGGTCAATCCATCGTTCAACATCGCGGGGCTTGACGCGGGTTACACGGGCGAGGGCGTCAAGACGATCGTCTCAGGCAGGGCCCGGGCCAAGATCGATTGCCGTCTCGTGGTGGGCCAAACGCCCGATCAGATTCACGACTGCATCCGCCGGCATCTCGACCGGAACGGTTTCGAGGATATCGAGACGGAGATTCTCTTCAGCTCCCTTCCGGCGAAAAGTGACCCTGAGAGCCGTGTCGTCAAGGCCTGCGCCGAATCCTCGCGCCTCCTCTACGGTGAAGACCCGGTCATCAATCCCTTCGGATGCGGAAGCACGCCCACATGGATCGTGATTAAACATTTGGGCGTCCCACTGTCGTCCACCGGGGTGGGCTGCATCACCTCACGGACGCACAGCGCGAACGAAAACGTCAAAATCGAACACCTGATCATGGGAGCCAAATACATGGCTGGAATTTGCGAGGCATTTGGCAAATTATAGCCGCCGAGCGGTAGATTCCCAGCTCCGCGTCCATGGGCAATTCGTAATTCACTACCCACACGTTTCGGATTCCCACGCTTCGAAAAAATTGGATTCAACGAAATTCGTCTGGAAGTTGCTCTTGTCTGGCGACAAAGCTATTGTCTGTTGCACACAAGAAAAAAATTTCAGCACCGAACCTAAGAACAGGGACCGACATATGGCAACGCGTGAACTTGGTATCATCGTGAACGGAGCGACAGGCGGCATCTGCTCGTCCCAACATCTTCGCAACTCGCTAGCGCCAATCCGCGCCGAGGGCGGTCTTGCCGTCGGCGATGATTTGATTATGCCAAATCTGCTCTTGGTGGGCCGCAACCCAGAGCGCCTGGCGGCGATTGCATCGGAGATCGGTGACGTTGAGTGGACGACCGACCTGGACGCTGCGCTGCACAATACCGCCTTTCCGGTATTCTTCGATGCGTCATCCACTCACCTGCGGTTCGACTTGCTCAAGCGGGCCATTGCCGCCAGCAAGCATATTTATACCGAAAAACCGCTCGCCCCTTCGGTTGAGGACGGACTGGCTCTCTTCAAAGCCGCCGAGGCTAACGGTCTAAAACATGGGGTGGTTGAAGACAAATTATTCCTGCCGGGATTCCGCAAACTCCGACACCTTGTCGACAGTGGTTTTTTCGGCCGCATCATTGGATTTCATATTGAGTTTGGCTGGTGGGTGTTCGATGGCATCGAGTCCGACTCGCAACGCCCGAGCTGGAACTATCAAAAAACGAATGGCGGCGGACTGATCTCGGATATGCACCCGCATTGGCGCTACATTATCGAAGGCATCCTCGGGCCGATTGATAAAGTCGCCGCAACGTCATGGACCGGCCAAACCAAACGCGCCGACGAGGCGGGCAATCCTTTCAACGTTGATGTAGAGGACAATGTACACACGCTGCTCGAGATGGCGGATGGTGCGCGTGGCTCGATACTTAGTTCCTGGGCGACCCGGGTGCGGCGCGACGATCTGGTCACCTTCCAAGTTGACGGTATCGATGGCTCCGCTGTCGCCGGCATACGCCGGTGCTGGAAACAGGCGGGAAGCGACACGCCGACATTACGCGGTTTTCAAATGGGTCGGGTCGAAGAGGCCACGAAAATTGCCGTGGATTATCATGAGTCCTGGCAAGAAGTGCCGGATGTCGCTCCCTATAAAAATCCCTATCGCCTCGGATGGGAGGCTTTTATCAACCACGTTGTCACCGATACGCCATTTTACGCCGATTTTTCGGCCGGGATTCGCGATGTCCAGCTCGTTAAGGCCTGTCAGCGCAGCGCCGAGGACGGCTCCTGGATCGACATGACACAAATCCGATAGGCCATCCAAGCCTTTTCAATCGCCGCCGCCTCGCAAAACAGCAATTGCCGCGAAAACGCACGGCGGCAACCTCTGGAATTGCCGCGAAAACACACGGCGGCAACCTCTGGAATTGCCGCGAAAGCACGCGGTGGCGCCGAGTGTGTAGCGAAACGACTTCGCTTCGGGGCGCAGATCGAAATTTTCGCCCTAGGGGGTCGAGGCCCCATTTGGAGGTCTGTCTCACATACACATGACCGCTTGATCGGGAATTCGCCATGCAAAGGCCTTCTGTGGATTCTTCCTCCTCTTTCGGGGATAATTCGTGTGTGCCTCCGTTTTTTTTCTGAAACTTTCCGTCATTTTCCGAAGGAGTCTTTCACATGGTCAAGCTGATCGATCTGAGCCGGGAGCTCTACCACCGGGCTCCAACGCACCCGGACCATCCCCCCATGGTCATCAACTCATGGGTGACGCACGAGGAGCGGAAAAAGGAGACAGGCGGCTTTTCCTCCACCTCGATGGTGCTCTCGATGGGAGATCACGCCGGCACCCACGTGGACGCCCCGCGCCACTTCAACGCCGACCCCGGCGCCCCGGGCATCGGTGAGTTGCCGCTCGAGCATTTTTACACCGAGGCCGTCTGCCTCGACCTCTCCCGCAAGCCCTCTGCGTCGGACATCACCATCGCCGACCTCGAAGCGGCCTGCCGCGCCGCGGACGTCGATATCCAAGAGGGCGACACTGTCTTCCTCTACACCGGCCATCACGAGCGGACCTTCGGCACCCCGGCCTATCTCACCGATTTTCCCGGCCTCACGCGTGAATCCGCGGAATGGATCGGACGAAAGGGAATCGTCAGCTTCGGGGTCGAGGCCGTGAGCCCGGGACGGCCCGGGGAGAACAACTTCGAGGTCCACCGCGTCTGCGCCGAGATGGGCTTCATCCACATGGAGAGCCTGATGAACCTCGAGGCGCTCGTGGGAAAGGGCCGGTTCCGCTTCGCGGGCTTTCCACTCAAGATCCGAGGCGGCTCGGGCAGCCCCATACGGGCGGTGGCGATTCTGGAAGAGTGAGAGAGGGTGAATTTTTCCCTCAGTTCGCTCTTTGAGCCTCCTGATGCTGGCGGTTTCCCTCAACCGGCCGGCGAACTCAGCTCTGTCCTCCCGTTTCGCACTCATAGGCGTATGCCAACCGGTAGAGGATATCCTCCCGGAACGGGGCGCCGATGAGCTGAAGGGCGAGGGGGAGACCCCCGCTGGAGAAGCCGCAGGGCAGGCTCATTGCGGGGGCGCCGAGGCCGCTCACCATCCGGGTGAAGCGCGTGAGACGGGCGATCATCTCGGACATCTCCTCCCCCGCTCCCACGCCGGTCTCCCCCAGAGTGGGTGCGGAGAAGGGAACCGCCGGCGCGGCGAGGGCGTCCACTTTTGAGAACACCTCTTCCCCGTACTTTTTGACGAGCCGGGCGCGCAGGCGGAGAGCGTCCAGGTATTCGTGCGCCGGGATGTGGAAGCCGGTCTCCATCCGGGCCAGGACCTGAGGAGTGATCTCGCCGGGGCGCTCCCGGGCCACCTGGCCGTGGATGCTCGCCGCCTCGCACTTGGTGATCAGGTTTGTGAGGGCATCGAGGACCTCGGGCGCGGGCAATTTCACGGGAACAATATCCGCGCCGAGCTTCTCCAAGACACCGATGGCCTCACGGACGGCCCGCTCGGTTTCCTCCGAAACCGCATCGAAGAAGAAGTTCTCGGGGAGGCCAACCCGGAGGCCCTCCGCGCCCTTTTGCATCTCGGAGAGGTAATCGGGGACGGGAAGCCGGGATGTGGTGGCATCAGCTGGGTCGTAACCCGCGATGGTCTGCATGATGAGGGCGTTGTCCTCGGCCGTCCGGGTCATGGGGCCGAGACAGTCCATCGACCAGGAGAGGGGCATGGCGCCCACGCGGCTCACCCGGCCCCAGGTGGGCTTGAGGCCCACGACGCCGCAGAAGGCCGAAGGCAAGCGGATCGATCCCCCGGTGTCTGAGCCGAGGGCCCCTAGGGCGAGGCCTGCAGCCACAGCGGCGCCCGAGCCGCTTGAGGAACCACCAGCGATATGTCCGCTTTTCCAGGGGTTCTGGACGTCCCCGAAGTGCATGTTGTGCCCGGTGGGCCCTAGGGCGAGCTCGGCCATATTCAGCTTGCCGAGGGTGACGACCCCGGCCGCCCGCAAACGGTGAACGGCGGTGCACTCGGCCCGGGGCTCAAAGTCGCGGTAGACGAGGGAGCCGCAGGTCGCCGGGAGGCCAAGGATGAAACACAGGTCCTTGTAAGCGAGGGGGATTCCGTCAAGGGGACCGAGGGGCCTCCCCTCGCGAAAGCGCGCCTCGGCTTCCCGGGCTGTGCGCAGGGCGCCTTCGCCGTCCAAGGTAATATAGGCGTGGAGCTTTGGGTCGAGGGAGGCGATCAGACCGATAATCTGTTCCACGGCCTCGGGAGGGGAGGTCCGTCCCTCCCGGTAAGCCATGCCAAGGCTCCTGATGGTCCAGGCGGACGCTCCTTCTTTCACGGGCGGTTCCGCCCTAAGGCACGGACGAAATGGGAAGGTTCGTCCTCCATCGCGAGGGAGGGGAGGTGGGGCGCGAGGGCGCCTCGCAGGGCCTCCAACTCCGAGGCGAGGGCCGCAACCTGCTCTTTGTCCAGGGGGCGACTGCTCCCCTCAGAAATGATGTCTTTCCTGAGATTCTCTCGATAGATCATAAAAAAAATACTTCTTGGTTTTAAGAAAAGAATCTTTCGGGTTCAGTTCCGGGGATAACCGGGCTTCTTCGTGACACGTTCCGTCTCGTCCCGTCAAAAACTCATCCGAATTCACGCCCCCTCGCGGCTATAATATTTGAGCATTCCTCCAAGCCGCTCACGGCATCAAACCTCGCCACCCTTCTCTCCCGCGCCTTGCGCTCCGCGATAATTGGTTCCCAAAAAAAATTTCAAAGCTTTGAATTCCGATAAAATCCAATTCAAACAGTAATTGATAACTCGAGCGTATATTTTGACAGGAAGCGATATATCGTTTCGATTATGTGCATGACACACATCATGCCACAATGAGACTCGATCAATCGATCCCGCCAAAGGTTTCATTTTATGGAGAATCCAATTATCGCGAAGCGCAGCCGAGTTGGATATTTATCCCATGCCATATATCTTATAAGTCTATGGAAAATGCCATTTCAAAACGGACGGTTGCTTGGACATATGTCCATCCTCTAACGGAAATTCGAGAAGAGCGGTAGAGGCGCTGTCCGACTTTCAAGGAATGATGAGCCTCAGACATGTTGTTAAACGAGATGACGTGGATGGAAATCCGGGAATTGCTTCCCCAAAACTCGGTGGTGATTCAGCCGGTGGGATCGACCGAGCAGCATGGGCCCCATCTTCCGCTTCAAATCGACATTTTGAGCGCCTACGAAGTCGCCCGGGCGGCGGGAGAGCACACAGGCTGCCTGGCGCCGCCGCCGCTGCCATATGTCTATTCTGAGACCTGGCAGACTTTTCCGGGAACGATCAGCTTTAAACCTCAAACCTTCATGAACTGCGTCTCGGATATTGCCGAGAGCCTGGTGCGCGGGGGTTTCAGGAAAATCTTTTTTCTGAACGGCCACAACGGCAACCTCGCGCCTCTCCAGACCATGATATTTCAACTGCTCGAGCGCTACGGGCGCGAGGGCGAGGTCCTCATCGGGGCCGGCTCGTATTTCATGATCGCCCAGGAAGCCTGCGCCGCCATCGGCGACAGTTTCAGCGACGGAACCCACGCCAACGAGTTCGAGACTTCCATGGTGATGCAGATGCGGCCCGACCTCGTTCACGTAGATCGCCTGGACGATTGGGTTTATGAGCCCGAATTTTTTCTCTCGTTCCGCGAAGGGATGACATCTGTGCATAAACTGCCAGACAGCAGCCGACACATCGGGGTATTCGGCGACCCCCGAAGGGCTAGTCAGGATAAAGGGAGGCGATATTTCGAGGCCTGCGTCGCGCGGGTTGCCGAGATGGTGGAAAATTTCGATCCTGAGTATTTCGGCCTGGGTGGCGGGTCCTAGCGAGCGGGCCCCCCAGTGCAAGAGAATCATATCTGATGGCGAAAAAGACAAATACGAATCAGGCGCAAGTTTCTCGCCGAATAAAAAAACCGCCGCGATTGCGTGCCGCCTGGTGGGGCTACCGCCGAGAAAACGGCGACGTAGGTTCACGCAATTACCTCCTCGTCCTGAGGGTCTTTTCAGCGCCAATCCGGTCTGCGAGCGTGTGGCCCGCACTCTTCGTCATGCAGTTTCGATCACCCGTCCCCTCGGCCGCTGCCAAATCGCTCCCGATCTGGAGCGCACTCTCAAGACCCTTGTGGGTCAAGGATTAAACGCCAATGCGGGGGCCGTACTCGTTATTGACCACTATCACGAAAACGAGCGCTCGGGTGAAGAGATCGCCCACGAGATCGCCAGGAGCGGCAAGCGCGTTGAAGTGGTGAATATTCGAAAAGGAAGTGGTACCGCCGAGGCAACAGCCAAGGCGACACGCATCGGGATGGAAATGGGGCGGGAGCTAACGAATGAGCAGCGCCAAGAGGAGCCCGTGAGCAAACTTCTCGTCGGCCTCAACTGTGGGCGATCGGACACAATCTCGAGCCTCTCACACAATAAAGCGGCCGGCTGGGTGACCGACCAGGTGGTCCGGCTCGGCGGCCGGGCCATCCTCGCGGAAACGACTGAGATGATGGGGGCCGAAGGTGTCCTGGCGTCTAAATGTGTACGTCCCTCTCTGGAAAAGCGCATTTGGAAAATCGTGCGGGAAACGGAAAAAAATGTTCTTGCATACGGCGTGGACCTGCGCGGAAGCCAGCCGACAACCGACAATATAGCAGGTGGACTAACCACCATAGAGGAAAAATCCTTGGGCGCCATTCAGAAAGCCGGAACGACACCCATCGTGGACGTCATTCCTTGGGCCGAGCGGGCCAACCGGACAAGCGGACTCCACGTCATGGACACTCCGGGCCATGGGGGCGAGTCCCTCACCGGAATCTGCGCAGGCGGGGCGCAGGTACTTATTTTCTCAACGAGCGGGGGTCTTACAACCAATCATCCCCTGATGTCCACCATTCGCGTTACGGGCAACCCGTCTTCGGCACACCTCAACCTGGACACGACCGACGTTGATGTCTCGGACATTTTCGAGGGATTGCCCGTCCAAGAAGCCGGCCGCCGCATATACGACGAGGTAATCGACGTGGCGAGCGGCAAAATGACCACGGGTGAAATTCTTTTCTTGGCCGACGCTTTTGCAATCAACCGGTGCGGACCGAGCGTTTGACCCTCGATGGTGTATTTAGACTGGACGGCCTGGGAGCCACAGACGGAAAATTATCAAGGAAGTTGAACCTTGGCCAACTCCCAACTCCACAAAATTAGTAATTTGAGAGGCACTCCAGGCTTTCCGGGGGTAAGATGGGACCGACCCCGTTGAAGCTGGGAGAATAAAATGCCCCTGTCAACCTTATCATGTCTGCGTGAGCTTAATTCCCTCAATAGGGAGTTTGGCGACAATGCGTTGGGACGGAAGATTGAGCTCCTAAGATTTCTCGAACGCCGGAGACTTAATAAAGCAAAAGAGGTGGCACAGTTTCACGACATTCTTTGCTTCATGCGCGCTTGGCCAAGTGGTCAGGAAATTCTTGAAGTCACCGAGCGGATTTTAGAAGGATTTGAAAATAGAAGCGATCTCCGTCGATTCCACAACCAACTGGAGGGAAGTGGCATCGCCGGGACCGTCATTTCGTATCGATTTTTCCATCCGACCGCGGAATGGCTAGCGGAGCGCTGGGGCCATCGACTCCAGATTGATTGGCCGGAATTCGAAAACGCTGCAAACCTGGAGAGTTTCCTGTCTATCCTCGTGAGCTACGCCGAGACACCGGCATTGGATGAATACGATTTTGGTGCGCGCGTTTGGATCGAACGGATGAAGAATCCAGGCGAGACCGACGCCGTATTTCTGATCAGAAGCTTTAAAGCCCTTCATGCAGATTCATTTCTACAGGAAAAATTATACGAGGATTTGGATCCGCCCTTGCGCCTACTTCCGGGCGCTGACACCCCTTCACGCTCAACTGAGAAATTTCCGACAAAGCGTATCACTTGGCAAAAAGAGCCGATTCAGAATCAACGCCCCGACCTGAAAGCGGCGATCCGTTCCTCGAGTTTCAAAATGAACAAACTCGGTACCGGGCAAGCACGCCGCGCCGTAGAGTTGGCGCGGGGGACAATGGTCGCGCGCCTTCGAGATCTCGATGCCTTCGCCTATGCGAACCCGAATGACGTCCGCATCGCCGACTGCGGTGAGGGTGTGCAGGTTCTCCTGACGGGGGTTCTGCCGAAGCGGCGCCTGCTGCTGGAGTCCCTCTACGGTTTTTTGCTCCTCAAGAACGGCATTCCAATCGGCTACGGGACAGGGGCAGGTCTTTTTTCCTCATGTGAGGTCGCTTTCAATCTGTTCCCTGCCTTTCGAGGAGGTGAGACTGCGCTTATCTACTCGTTGGTCCTCGCGATTTTCCGGCGGTTGTTCGATGCCGATACCTTTATGGTCGATCCCTATCAATTGGGGCAGGACAATGAGGAGGCTCTTCATTCTGGCGCTTGGTGGTTCTATGCAAATCTGGGATTCATGCCGCTCGAGCCGGCGGCCTTGCGCTTGGCGCGAACCGAGATGAGCCGTCGGAGAAAGAGAGCCGGATACCGCTCTTCAATTTCGGCGCTCGAAAGGCTCTCCCAATATCCGGTTTTTCTTGAACTCAGGCGAAAACGCCGGGGTGTGCTCGGGACGCTGAACCTGGCCGCGGTGGGGCTGGCCGTGACGGATTTGATGGCCCGCCGCTTCGGTTCGGACCGGAAGGGCGGAACGCGTCAGTGTGCCATGGAAGTGGCTCATCTCTTGAAGGCTGGGTCACTCAATAATACGACCGCCGACGAGCGGGAGGCATGGGAAAGGTGGAGTCCACTTGTTCTCGCCCTCGGCTCCGTCCATCGTTGGCCACGGAAAGACCAGCGCGCCCTTGTCGAGGTTATACGAGCCAAGGGCGGGCATCACGAATCCGACTTTGTCCCGTTGTTCGATGGCCATCAACGACTTAGAAAAGGGATTCAGCGGATGGCCGAAAGCGGTTAAGTGTGACTCATTACTCGGCGAGCGTGAACCTGTCCGCGGCGAATTACTAGAAGTCATTTCATAACTTCAAAATGACTTGGTATGCTGTGGTTCTCCGCCGGGAGGAGTGCAGCCATGGCATGGCGTGGCCTCACCGATCGGCAGTGGAAGCTGATCCAGCCCCATCTCCCGCCCCGGAAGATTAATC
>PVBE010373091.1_pt1 | contig 30625 bp, 25 predicted proteins | sample 1631181 | NCBI WGS metagenome assembly PVBE01 (sample SAMN08397723, study PRJNA350692) | Marine metagenome, whole genome shotgun sequencing project. | isolation source: water | place: Pacific Ocean | collected 2012-04
TCGTGGCGGCAGGGACCGAGGGCGACGCGGTCGGAATCTGGAAGACGCCTCCCTATTTTGACTATAACTGGAGCGTTCGGGGTGACATCGACAAGGTCTACGGTGACGGCTTCAGTCAACGACTGACGAAGGCTCTGTTGGCGATTGACCCGTCCGACAGTGAGAAGCACGCGGCCATCATGAAGGCCTTTACTCGATCTCGGTTTGTTGCAGCAGCGAATGAAGATTACAACGCCATTGAGGAGACGGCGGAGTCGCTCGGCCTCTTGCGACAGGAATAGGGCAAGCAATGAAGGGATCTCATGACTGACGAACGGGCCGCTTTTAAACTCGATGGAGTGTCTAAGCGGTTTGGTGATTTCTCAGCACTGTCAGATCTCAGCTTTTCGGTTTCTCGTGGCGAACGTGTGGGCATTATCGGCCCAAGTGGTGCTGGCAAGACGACTCTCTTGCGTATTCTCGGAGGAATCCTGCAACCGAGCTCAGGTCAGCTCCTGGTGGGACAGAAGATGACGGGCCGCCTTACCCGTCGGCAGCTGAGAGGGTTGCGCCGCCGCACCGGTTTCATTCACCAGTCGTTGGACCTCGTACCCGAATTGCGTGTTGCCACGAACGTCCTATTGGGCAGGGTTGGCTACTGGAATCTTCCGACCACGTTGCGAAATCTGATTCGACCCAGGGCTGCTGACCTGGCCGATGTCCATCGTGCCCTGGAGCAAGTGGCCTTAGATGAGAGGATGTTCGATCTAACAGCCAGGTTGTCAGGTGGTCAAATGCAAAGGGTTGCATTGGCGCGTGTGCTCTACCAGGACCCAGATGCTATTTTGGCCGATGAACCGGTAGCGAGTGTTGACCCCGCCCGCGCGGAGGATCTCTTGCGCCGCTTGGCCGACATCGTGCAAGAGACGGGTAAGCCGTGTGTCATTTCGTTGCACAATGTGAAACATGCTCGCAAATTCTGCACTCGGCTGATCGGACTGCGCGCAGGCAACATGATATTTGATGCGCCGGTCGATTCGGTCAGCGATGATGACTTGAATTTACTTTATGATCTCAACGTTGCGCAGGATGTCCATGAAGCGCATTGAGCCCAGGTGGTTGATCGTCGGGGTTCTGGTTGCAGGCTCAGTGGCGCTCCAGCATCCGGACTTGACGACGAGCCATGCCGGGGCGGGTGGCGCAGCAGAGTTTCGGCGCTTTTTCAGTGCAGCTTTGTCGCCGACCCTGACCAGTGAGGGTGCTCAGGACCTCCCTTTGCGGCCGGCCATTCTGGAAGCAGTGCGGCATACGCTGACGATTGCGATGGCAGCGATGAGTCTTGCCATTGTGATGGGCCTGGTTGTCGGCGTGCTGGCATCGCGAGCTGTGTGGGACTCGGACTCCGCCGTCTATGAAACAGCATTCGGCAGGTTCTGCCAACGAGTGCTGGGGCCTTCTCTTCGCGGCGCGCTCCGCTTGTTGTTGAGCCTGTTTCGTTCAGTGCACGAGTTGGTGTGGGCGCTCATTTTCTGCGGTCTTTTCGGCGTCAATACACTGAGCGGGATCTTCGCGCTCTCCGTACCCTATGCCGCTACGCTCGGTCGTCTCTACGCAGAAATCCTGGACGAGACACCAAGGGCTGCAGCTCTTGCGGTGCGAACAGCGGGTGGCGGCTCCTTGCAGGTCTTGACGCTTGGCCTCCTTCCGCGGGCTGCGCCTCAGATCCTCTCGTACACATTCTATCGGTTTGACTGTGCAATCCGTTCGAGCGCCGTGCTTGGTTTTGTCGGGCTGCCCACGTTGGGGCTCGAAGTTCGGAGCGCCTTCAATTACGACCATTACTCCGAGGTGTGGACGTGGCTCTACGTCCTCTTTGCCCTGCTCGTTATTTTCGAGTTGGCAGGCGGTGTCGTCCGAAGGAGATTGCGGTCATGACTGATGCTGCAAGACAGGCACGTGTCAAGGAGCTTGGGCAGGCACAACGTCGGGATCCTGTGTTGGTCGGTGCTGTCATCGTTGTCCTTGTGGGGATCGCACTGTCGTGGGCGACTATTGATGTGGAATGGGAACACGCTATTAGCGGTCGATCAATTCTCGAGATTCCGGACGGCGCGATCGCGGAGTTCATTCCTCATCCCTTGCGTGTCGTCGATGAGCAAACCGGTGTGACATCTGCTCGCTGGGACACCGGTGTTTTCCTGAGATGGGTGGGTGATCACCTGGGGGAGGTTGGATGGCGAGGCGTCACCGCTGGAATTGCGATGAGTGTCCTCGCGATGGTGTTGGCGGGCGCCATTGGCTGGCTGCTCTTTCTTCCTGCGTCGCGGAATATCATGTTGCAGGGTGGCCTGCTGGAAGCGGACCGCGATGATCGGCGTGTGTGGCGGGTCATCCTGGTGCTTGTGTGGGGACTTACTCGTGCCGTGCTCGTTGTGCTGCGCGCAATTCCTGAATTTGTATGGGCATTCTTGTTCCTGCTGGTCTTCGGCCCGAGCCTCATGGCAGGAGTCATGGCTTTGGCGTTGCACAATGGAGGCATCCTGGGAAAGCTCGCATCGGAGAGTCTGGAGGACACCGACCCGAAGCCTTTACGCGCGCTGGCGAGCCTTGGGTCGCCGCCACCGGCCTTGGCCTTCTTCGGTATCGGTCCTCGAACGCTGCCGCAATTCCTGGTTTACTTCTTCTACCGGTTTGAGACATGCCTTCGCGAGGCAGCCATTCTGGGCCTGCTTGGTCTGGCGACGCTTGGACTCTTTATGGACCATGCCTTCGCTCGCTTGCACCTCGACACAGCCTTGTGCTTTGTGATGATCAACTCAGTCCTGGTCATCGTCGGTGATTTGGCGGGTGCATCGATCCGTTCTCGGATCAGAGTCCCCTCTCAGTAGATCGTCCACTGACCCTGGCCTGAACCATTGAGGTCTGCCATGTGAATGATGAGGCCGGAGAGGTCTTCATTCTCGCCGGGAACCGCACCACTGGTCCCTGCAAAATCCTGATAGTAGGTCTCGAAAGGTGCTGGTGCTGTATAGCTGTTGACGGCCCCGGCACTGACGAGATCGGCTTCAGTGTCCGCCCCCATAGTGTTGTTGCCGTCGGATGCGCCAACGAAGAGGAAACCTTGAGGGAATTGCTGAGCGAAGTTGGTGTAGTCGAGTTCGATTGCCGGCGCCAATGCCGAGAAGTCCATCTTCACCACGACGTCGCCAAATCCACCGCCGAAGATATAGCCCCCGTTGATGAATGACACCTTGACTGTCATGAGTGCGAGGTTCTCTTCGATCGTAATCGCCCCTGGCTGCGGGAGCCCGGTGAAGGCCGCTGTGAAATCAAGATCACCCCAAAGAGCTGCGATGCAGGGTGCATTGCCTGTCCCTGCACCGACGGTGCCGTCGAGAAAACGGGTGGTATCGCTGAAGGCGTCTGAGTCCGTGGCCGTGCCGTCAAACCGAATCCAACCGTTGGAGGAAACCGTTAACTGCGTCCCTACTGTTCCAAAGAAGCTGAAAACACCGATTGCGAGTTCATGTACATAGATCCCGTCATCGCCTGGTGCCCACGGACCTGTTGCGGTCATGAGAGGAATGATATTTGTCGTTATCACATCGGTAACTTCAAAGTCGAGGGCGGCGGTGAGATTGAGACCGAATGGAAAAGCCGGATCGATGGTGATCGCTTGAAAGCCAAAGTGCAACCCGCTTGCTGCGGCACTGGTCGGGAAATTGAAATGTGCTTTGCCCGCTCCATCGGTGAAGAAGAAGCTGGCCGGCAGGATGCCAGTGCCCCCGACGCCATCTCCGACAACGATGATCGGTGCGGTTGTATCCAGATTGACTACTTGCATGTTCAGCAGAGGTCGCGGCGTGCCGTTGGTGAGGTAGGTCCCCAACGCGAGGATGTACGGAGTTGTACCAATCCCTGAAACCTCAAGGTTCATGGACGCCCCGGCGCTTGGTACCTGGAAGGGCACGCCAGGAGTTGGGTCGACTCCATTGCTTCGCAGTGCGCCCGTCGGATCATTGGCCTCGCTTTGTGCGGTGACGACCGCCTGGCTGCTGGCGATGATGGCGGTCATGAGCAGAGTGTTCAGGATCTTCATGATTTTGCTCCTAAAAGATGGCCCACTGGCCGCCTGCAATGGGGCTGAGGTCCTGGAAAGTGATGATGAGGCCGGAGAGGTCTTCAGTTTCTTGAGCGACGGTGCCGCTCGTACCGGCAAAGTCCTGAAAGTATGAGAAGTAGTCAGCCGCTGCTGTTGTGACATTGACCGACCCGTTTGTCACCCAATCTGCTTCAGTGTCGGTGCCTGCAGGAGAGCCTGTGTTGCCGTCAGAAACTCCCACTTTCATATATCCCTGTGGAATAGTGCTGGCGTAGTTCGTGTAGTCCATCGTCATGACAGGGCTGAGGCCGTTGAAAGCAAACTCGATAATCACATCACCGAATCCGAATTGGAAGATGTACCCGCCATTGATGAATTCGACACGCACCGTGTCTTGCGTGAGATCCTCAACTATCCAGATACTCCCCGGTGTGCCCACAAAGGAATAGGTGTTGGAAAAATCAAGATCACCCCAAAGGGCAGCGACCAGAGGCGCGTTGGTTGTGGCACCCTGAGCCATGCCAACCGTGCCCCCGAAAAACTCAGGTCCGTAGCCTCCGGCACCTGCGTTTGTGGCCTGGTCGTCGAATCGAATCCACCCGTTTGTCGAGATGGTCATCTGCGTTCGCGCCTGCCCATAGAACATGTAGGGACTGCCCAGGAATGTGTGTGTGTAGATCCCCTCATCGCCAGGCGGCAAGAAAGCCGCGGGTGAAGTCATGAGAGGAATAACCTCTGTGCGAATGACGTCGGTGATTTCATACTCGGCTGTTGCCGTGATGTTGAGGCCAAGGGGCGAAGAAGGGTCTGCGGTAATCGCTGTGAAAGCAATCTTCTGCCCCACAGCCATTGGGCTGGACGGAAACCCGATGTTCGACTCACCGAAGTAGTCCAATGAGAAGAGGACGCTTGGCAGCATGCCTGTACCTCCGATGCCATCGCCGATGATCGCGATGCCTCCTCCCATGTCGAGATTCAATACTTGATTGCCCAGAATCGGGATCACTGTGCCAGGTGCCGCATAGTTGCCAGCCAGGAAAATATAGGGGCTCTGCGGCAGGCCGCCGACCTCTATCGAGATCATTCCTCCTGTCGAGGGCACTTGAAAAGGTGCGCCTGCGACAGGGTCAACCCCACTACTTTGCAAACGACCGTTGGGGTCGTTGGGCTCTACCTGAGCGTTGGCAGAAAGCGCGGCGACGAGGAGTACCAGGAAGGGAAGAAGGTGTTGTTGACTCATTGTCATCTCCTGTGAAGCGGTATTGACCTATTGAGCGCTGTTAAGCGCCCAACGTCCCGAACTTTCTGAAGACTTTTGCCTCTGTGGCCGCACTGGGGCAGTTACGCGCTGTCTTGAGCACAACGCTGACCGATAATACTACGTGTCTACCCAATCGCGAAGGTCGCGGTATTCAGACACGAGGCGGTTGAGCATGGTGCCTGTTGATCCACGGAGAACGCAATCGGCGATGGCGTCAAAGTCGGTGGGTTGGAAGTTGACGATGATCAGGCGGGCGCCTCGGGCAGCCGTCCGAGCCACCAGTGATGCGACAGGCTCTACCGAAAGCGATGTCCCACAGACAATGAGGCAGTCGGCGTGATCCGCCATGGCAAGCGCGGCGCGGCTCTTGTCAAAATGCATCGGCTGGCCGAATGCGATGGAGTCCGGTTTGAGAAAGCCACCTTCACATTGGACGCAGTAGGGGACTTGCGTTCCGTGAAGTACCCACCGATAGACTTCGTCGCGTGAGTAGGCAGCACCGCAATTGAGGCATGATACTCCGTGTTCGTTGCCGTGAATCTCAACGACGTTTTCGGAAGTGCTGCCGGCGCGTTGATGCAGGCGATCGACATTCTGTGTGATGATGCCCTTGAGCTTTCCGAGGCGTTCAAGCTCCGCCAGAGCAAGGTGCCCGCTGTTGGGCTGGGCGTCTCGGATGAGCAGGTAGAAATCCTGACTCATGCGCCAGTAAGTGGCTCTGGATTTCTCGTCAGCAAGGAAGCTCTCGTAGCTGAGCTCGTCCGGGTCATAGACCGTCCAGTCGATGATGCCGGAACGATAGTCCGGAATGCCTGACTCTGTACTCATGCCGGCGCCAGTCAGTGCGACGACCCGCTCCGAAGCAGAGATATGGGCCAGCGCTCGTCGAATGGTGTTGTCCTTGACTCGGGAGTCGGCGGTTCGTGCCAGTTCTTCCAATCCTGTCCAATAGCGAGCGCCGGCAGCTCGGCTTGGCCCGAAGGTCTGCGCACTTTCGGTGCCAACTCTATGCAGTGGAACGGGCGTAGGGAGAACGCGACGCAGTTTCCGCGGGGCCATGCGGATGGCGAGCAGCATGCAGAAAGTCACCAACGAAAATGGCAAGGTGAGCAGCGGTAGCTCATACGTTTCCAGCTCTCGCCCGAGATAAAACCAGACAGGTGCAGCAAGAGCCATGGCTGCCAATGCAAGAAGAACAGAAAGGACGCCGGGTGTCAGAAAGAACCACCCCATCGCCATGGCAATGGGTGCAGCTGTGAAGAAACAGTAGCCCGAGAAATGGGGCGCGTTACCGCCGAAGAAGACTCCGCCCAAAGCGATGGAGCTGAGAATCGCCGCAGCTGCAACTGGCAAGCGCTTCGGAACTTCCAGCGCGTAGCCCAACAGCATCAGAATCGCCACAGGCAGGAACGGAAGGCCGTGCTCAGCCCAGCTTTCAAATGCTGCCCAAATGCCCTCAGTACCATGCCAGCCAAGCTCGGCGAGCGGAGGGAACAGTGCATCTCCAGAAAGGGTCAGCCACTCGGCCTGAACAAAGACAAATCCCATAATCCAGACACAGACAACGCTGGGCAGGGTCAGAAGGGGTATGCCGGGGCGCTCGCCCCAGCCGGACAAGACAAAGCCGCGCATGATGGCGCCGCACCCTGCACCTGCAGCGAGAGCAAGTAGAAGAGGGGTCCCTGTTTGTTGGAGCGTTTGGGTCACCGCCAAATCAGGGATCACAAAAGCTGTCGCCCCGAGTCCCGCCAGGACCCCGTTGAAGCCGTAGACTCCCTGTTCGAGCAGGTCGCGCTCGGCACCGAGGAGTTTGGCCATGGCGTTGGCGGCGAGCGCCCCCGCCACACCGGCCATACCGGCGGCGGGATGGGTTAGCCAGATCGCAAGGAGAAAGAGCAGGCCGGCTGTTGATCCTGGAGCAAAGAACAGGGCGCCATGGCTTCGAAGGACCATGCGCGTCTGGTTCTCGACTCGGGTGGACCAATTAGCCATCGGCTTTATCTCCTGTTACTCGCAGGATGTCGGGAATCGTCTCGTGTCCAATGACATCCTCAGTGCTTTCCGAAGGACGGATAACATGAATCTCGCCTTCCAGCGACAAGAGGTAGGATGGACGGGTATAGATAAACTGCATCGATTGGCTGAAGTTATAGGCTCCAACGCGTCGCAGACAGTAGACGTCGCCAACTCTCGGCGATGGTAGCACAGCCTCAGGCCGAATGACGTCGATCTGCATGCATAGTGGCCCAAAGACCTTGACTCGCTCAGTGTGTCGCGCCGAGCAATTCACTGGGACGACTTCGTGGTCATACCAGTAGGCAGTAGGAATCACATTGACGCCTGCGTCGATGATGGCCGCACGCCCACCTCCAAGAAGCGGTTTCACGGATGTCACTGATGTGAGCATGTCGCCGCACTCATCCACCATGGCACGCCCAGGCTCGAGAACCAGCATCGGTTCAAAGTCGTGTTTATCGCGCGCACGGATCAGCGGTTCAGTGAGGGCTTCAGCATACATTGCAGGTGTCGGTGATGTGCCTGAGCCAGGGATCATCTGGCCCCGAAGTGTGTTCGAGGAGGCATAGCCTCCACCCATATCCAGCACGGCTACTCCGACGCCAACCTTGTCACGGATGAGCAGGGCGAGGTCCACCAGGGCTGACGCACCCTTGCCATATTGGTCTGGGTTGGGGATGTAGGTGCCGACATGCATGTGAAGCCCGTGAAGCTCCATGTTTTCGTTGGTGTGGATGCGCTCAGCCATCCGCAGTGCCTCACCTGAAGTGAGGTTGAACCCGAACTTGTCCCACGGTGGGTAGCTCACTTCCATGTTGACGCGAATGCCAATCCGATGAGGGCCTGGAATCTCTCTGGCGATCACCTCAACGCGTTTCAGTTCGTCGTAATTGTCGAGGTTCACCAGCGAGCCCTGGCGGAATGCTTCGGCAATCTCATCGTCTTTCTTCCAAGGCCCATTGAAGCAGATCTCTCGCCCGGGGATACCGAGGCGACGGCAGATCTGGTACTCGAATCCGCTCACAACCTCGACCTTCGACCCTGTCCTGTAGAGCAGACCGACGATCGACGAGAGGTAGTTTGTCTTTACCGAGTAGGCGATGCGGCATTTCTCGTAGTGCTTCTTGAACGCACCCAGAAACTTGTTGTAGGTGTCGATGAGGCGGTCGCCGTCAAACACCATGCAGGGCGAGCCATGCTCTGCCATGAGGTCAAGGGCGTCCTTGCCTCCAATGGCTGTTACGGGGTCTCCCTGGCGATGGTCCAGTGGTGGGCGAGTCGTCATGGGGCAGTCGAGCGGAATGATCCTGGGTCGCTCGTATTGGGCTTTTTCAGTCATTTGCGGGCATCCTTCTCAGAAGAGTTTCGGTTGTGACCGGTGTATCGATGGGGATAGCGCTGTAGACCCGCTGGGCTGGTGGTTGCTCACCTTTGTTTTTTGTGTCGCCGAGGAGCGCATCCACCAGGACGCCTCCGTCGGGACCCGCTACGCAGAGCCAGTCAGGTGGCGTTGGGCGCGCAGTAATGAACTGTGGGCGTTTATCTCCATCCAGGATCGTTGCCCACACGGTGTAGATGCCAGGCTGGCCCATAAGCTGCGCTGCATCATCAGCCAGGCGATCCCACTGTTTTCCGCAGACAACGCGACCGAACGCAACGCGCCAGGCCGAGTAGGCTTGATCGACGCGCAGGGCAACAGATGCTACACAGCGATTGCCCTTGGTGACCACGGCCAACTGGAACATCTGAGCGCCCTTGGCACCGACGGCTGCGGCCGATAGGCGTTTGGCCCGAGCAGCTCGCTTGATCTTCAACCACGCTTCACCGCCATCAGAAACCGCGAGCATTTCACCATCTGCATGAAGAAGATGCGAGGCGAGAAAGGTCTGTTCCATGACCTCCAGGTCGGTTGTGTCGCGCAGCAGTGCGTATGGAACTGTTCGGGCATTGCCGTCATGGGCGGCGCGAAGAGCGTCGATGTGGCGCGGCGCCTTAAGTGTCCGTTCGAGAGACTTGGGCAGATGCTTTTGAGCGTTTACGTGTGTGATAGCGGCGCGTGTGCCCAGGATCACAAGGGACTTGTCCGAGATGCTCCGAAACGCCTCGTGGTCGGCGAGCCATTCGACTGAAGCGTGCTCAGTATCTGTTGGCCACCCGGATGAGAGTGCATCGTCAACCCAGACGGTGTGTTTGATGCCGCGCACCGAGAGTGAGGCCGACAGGGCCGCGCCGCCGCCTCCGTCTGGACCGTCGTCCATATCGATGATGTCAATTTGCATAGTTGAATCGTTCCTACTTGTCGATGAGGCTGTTCACTGCTTCCAGCCCCTTGAGCGATGATTCCAGGCGGGGTGCCTTGGCGAGTGCCTTCAGGAAGTACTCACGCGCTCGGAGTGACCGCCCCATTCCAACCCAGGTCCACCCAAGCGCATTGAGAACATCAGCGCCCGTGTCCTTCGTCCCGTCCAATTTGGCAACGGCCTTGAAGTGATCCATCGCCACTTTGAGTTCGTTGTGATTGTAGGCGTTCCAGCCCAGTGTCATTCGGGTTGAGCGCCTCTGCTGATCCTGAGTCTTTTTGTCTTCTATGGCTTCGAGGTAGGCTTCAGCCAGCTTGCCTGCATCTGTGTGTCGCCCCAGGGCACTCATGGCAAGAGCCATTCCCAGGCGGTGGAGATTCTCTCCGGGTTCGGTCTCCAGAGCGGACTTGAAGTGCTTCTCGGCGGCGCTGTAACGGGCGGCGGTGTAGCACGCCCAGCCAAGGGTTCCATAGAGAGCGTGGTAGTCCTTGTTTTTGAGCCACTCCTTGAGCTCATGCACAGGGATGCGATCCACGTCATAGGTGATGACCGTCTGGAATGCGACGCGAGCGAAAATATGCTGCTGTTTCTTGGCGTACTCGCGACCCAGCAATTCTGCAATGACGACGTCTGTCGGAAAGACTGCCTGCCAGCGTTTCAGTTCCGCGATTGCCTTTTCAGTGTCACCTAGTTCGATGAGTGTCTTTCCAAACAGTTGGCAGGGTTCCGGGTCCAGCGGACGAAGGGCACAGGCCGTATCCAGGACCTTGAGCGCCTCTCCATACTTCTTGCGTTCCACCAGCGACCAGCCGAGTCCGACAGCTGCCTCGCCCAAGGCAGCGTTGGTCTCCAGGGCCGATCGAAAAAGTGGTTCCGCAACTTCTGGTTTCTTGCGCATCCGTGCGATCACACCCAGAGAGTAATCCAGCAGATAATGGTTTTGCGGGAGGAAGCGTCCTGATGGGTCACTGCGAAGAGAATGAAAGACCTTGGCTGCAATGTCGATCTCTCCGACATCGAGGCGAGTCCAGGCAAGGTTGTAGTCCGCGAAGCGCCAGGTTGTAATGGTGTTGAGCCCACTTGTCGCCGTCTCGTACCCAGGCAGGAGTTCCAACGAAGAAAGAAAGAGGAGTTCAGCTTCAGGGTAACGGTTCTGTGCTATTCGGACATGCCCCAAGCCGGCCTTCGCGTCCGGCCAGAACCCCTGTAGATCCATCGTCATGTTGAAGGCCTTGGCGGCTTCCTTCAGATCACCGAGTCTCAGCAGCGACCACCCGAGAACTGCCGATGCGGTCATGCGGATCTTCGCAACGTTGTTCTTGGATGCGTCAGTGACTGTGGTCTTGAGGATACGGTGGGGGTTGCTCCCTCGGTCCAGCATGCTGCTCGCGATTCGAGAGGCACCAAGATTGTCACCCGAATTCAGGGAGCTGAGTGCTTCGCCCAGCAGGGCAGGGTCCGGGTCGTTACTGGGCGGCATCGAGCGGAATACGGTCAGGGCTGTGGAGGAGAATCCGTCTTCAATGAGCGCAAAACCGTAATCCAGCAAGAGCGGCGTTCGGGACGCCTTCTCGCGAATCCAGGCCATGAGGGCTGCGTCTACTGCGGTCGATGACATCGAGATAGCTTTGCGGAACGCGTCGATTGCATCGACTTCCTGGCCGTTCTTGTCATGGCACCATCCGATGCCTCTGTGGGCGCCCCAACTTGCGGGAAAGAGCGATGCCGTCTGTGTAAAACGTTTGCGTGCGGTCTTGGTGTTGCCACGAAAGTAGGAGCACCAGGCCCAGCTTATGCGGGCCATAAAGTCGGAGGGGTCCAATTCGAGAGCTTTATCAAAGGTGATCTCCGCCTTGCTGTACTTCTTGCGGGCGTAGTGAATGTAGCCGATACCTGCGTGAGCTGCGGCATCGTTCTTGTCGAGGCGTAACGCACGGGTGAGATCCTTGAGGGATTGGTTGTACCTCCCCAGATAATAGTTGGAGAGACCTTTCCCGCGCCATGCTCGTTGGGTGATCGCTTCTCCAACGGAGTCTTTGCGATCGATGAGTTTTTCAAATGCGGCAACTGCTTCACCGAACCGACCATTCTGGAGCAGATCTTCCGCTGCAACAATCGGCCCCAGGCGAGCCGTTTTGACCGCGTCGATCCCCATGACTGAGTAGCGGTAGGAACTGCTTTGCTCGAGAGCCTGCTTGAAGTAATTCTCGGCTTTGTCCAGATCGTCGAGAAAGAAGTGGCACCATCCGATTCCATCAAGGATCTCGTGGCTCTTAGGGTAGAGCGTGTGGTCTTTTTCCAACAGAGCAAGAGATTCGGCATAGCGTTTTTGCTGAAGATAGTCCCAGCCGGTCAGACCGTTCTTCTCCGATCCTTGAGCGGCTGCGTGTGCGCTGAGGAGGAGGACGAACAGGGCCGAAAGCACAGCGATGTGGATCTTGACGGATCGAGTCATTGAGTGTCCTTGGTTCATGGGATGAGTGGCTCTCGGGTTGCGGCAGCAAGGGCGTCCATGACGCGGCGTTCTGTCAGCTGGCCGATGTCGCGCTGAAAGGCACGAGTAAAATGTGTACCTGCCGGTGGCGCTTTTCTGAAGGGTGTCTCTTCTCCCAGCGCCATGCGAACGAGGTCACCTGCTACGTCGAACCCCAAAGCCTGGCTGAAGCTGATCCATGCAGGGAAGCGGGCGTTGATTTCAATGAGGTAGAGCCTGCCATTCGCGGTGTCCTTGAGGAACTCGAGTTCAAAGGGCCCGCGCCAATCAAGGTCGTCGAGAATCCTTCGGCCGATTTCTTCGAGTTCTGCATCGTGGACAGTGACAGCGGCAGTCGCTTTGCCCAATCCGGTTGTGCGTACTTTTCGAATGGAGAGCAGTGCCGCCGGTTCGCTGTTCTCACGGCAGGCTCCGGACAGCAGGTACTCCACGCCAGAGCGCGCCTCTTGCGCCATGACAGGATAGCCCCATCGCCGAGCCATTCGCTTGAACAGGTAGGCCGCCTCCTCTTCATTGTGAGCGGGCTCGGCATCCGCGAGCGAGCCTTTGATGAAGAGGGGAAAGCTCCATCCGTCAACGGGATGGAGTTGTTCGGTGTCATAAATGACGTTGGTCTTCGGGACGTCAATACCCAGTCTGCGTCCCAACTCAGGGAGGTTCCACTTGAGCCGTTTTTTGATTGAGTCCTCGGAAGGAACCATGCAACGCACCCCCATGTCGGCGAGTTGATCTCGGAGTCGCGCAAGCGTCGGCACGTCGGAATCGAGGCACGGCAACAGGACGTTTAGACCGTGGTCGTGCTGGGCACGGCGCACACCGGCAATGTAGGATGCCTCCGAATCGCCGGGCCATGGAAACATGGAATAGGCGTCGAACAGATCATCCATCAAGGCGCCATTCATCATGGGGTCATAGGGGAGACCGATCAACCGACCTTTGAAGTCAGAGTCTGCTCGCAAAGCAAGGGCAACCGCGACACCAGGGTGTGGATTGGGGCCGGCGTCCAGCCCGGTGATTCCAACAACTGTTGCTTCAGAGGATACCACGGTCGAGGAGTCCCTCCTGTGCCAGGCCAAAAAGGCACTCGTTCAAGTCGAGCCGAACACGGGCTGAGTCGTCGGCATCAAAGGCATCCATGATGGCTTCAACCATATCGTCTCGGGTTGTTCCCTGTTCGAGCAGGGTCACTACAAGTCGCGCGGTTGGATTGAGACAGAGAACCTGCCCTGTCGAGGGCACAGTCAGGAGAGTGAGGCCGTCTTTCTCCGTGAGGTCAATATCGTATTCGAGTTCAAGGGTCATGCCGTTGTCTCTTTCTGGATGAGTTCTCGTAGTGCCTGTACGAGCAGGTTGTCTTCGGGGTTTCTATAGATCAACCGCCTTAGTTTTCGCATGTTCCGCGGGTTTGGGGTGTTGGGTTGAAGTAGCATCTTCGAAGCCATGCCGACAACGCCGGTTGGTGCTGTGCCCTTTGGCTCAAACCCGGCGAGCACCGCAGCGAGGTAACCTCGGGGTGTTTGGTTGGAGGCTGTGGGCAGGAGCTCTTCCAGCAATTCGGCGCACTCCGGGTCAGCGGCAAGGAGCGAGCGGACCGCTTCGTGGTCCCCCGTTGCCATGAGTTTGCGCGCCGAGTAGCGCAGCGCCAACGTCCTCGTTGGCCCGCCTTCCGGCAGAAGCCCAGTGTCAAAGTTACGGAGTCCTTCACGTTCGATCGCACGTCGGAGCCGCTCTATTTCTGCTGCGGTTTCCGGGAGGGTAGCGGCTGCTTCCGCGCGGCGGACCGTCAATGCCTCCTGGTGTCGACCGCTGGCGCAATGGACATCGGCCATCACTCGTGTGCGCTCCGATCCTTCCAGGCGCATCGCAATGTTGAGGGCTTCGTCCCAACGGCCGAGAGCGAGGGCTGCCTTCACCAAAGCGCGCAGAGCCAACCCGCATGTGATCGACCGAGCGCCTGAATGCAGAAGAGCCTCCTCGTGTCGATCGTCGGCGACCAGAATACGAATCATGAGTGACGGGTCGGAGGCGATTGTCTCGGCTTCCAAGAGGCGACCTGCTTCAAGAAGCGCTGCAGCCAGGGCGCTTCCTACGCCTGCCAGTGCGCTGTGAATGGGGACGAGGGGGATCAACTGGGCAACAGACGTGTGCAGGCCACAGCGAATGGCGTGTTGGAATGCCCTGGCCGCTTCGGATGGGGAATCGTCGGTCCAGATCGTCCATGCCAGACCCCAGGCAGCTTCGGGGTCATTCTTGTTTTTCTTGAGCGCCGCTTGAAAGGCGCGGCGTGCCGGCCCTCCGCGGCTTGCTTCATGGTGGCACCATCCAATGAAGGCGATGGGGCCGGATGCTGTTTTTTCAATGTGCGATGCCCGCGCCAGTCGGATGCGTGCCTCCTGCTCCTGTCCCAACAGGCGCAGCGAAAGACCTGCGCCAAAGGCAGCGTCCAGGCGATCAGGCTTCAGTCTTGCGGCGCGTTCGAAAACTGCCAGGGAGCTCTCGGCGAGACTGAGTTCCTGGTCACACCATCCGATGCCGCAGAGGATATCGAAGAGTGCATCTACAGGGCATTGACTGCCGATGGTCGCCAGCGCATCGATGAAGACCTCTTTGGCAGCTCCAGGTTCCTTGCCACGAAGGAGTGCCAACCCTTGTTTGACAGGTGCCCATCGGTGACGCAGGAGGCGTGTTGCTTCTGCGCTGATGAGTCGGTCTCCTGGTCGCCGATCCAATGCTGCGTCGAGAACATTCTGCGCTTCGGGTTCGCGACCCAGTTCCTTGAGTGCTCGAGCGAGGGCAGCGGCGTTTCTGGGGTCCTTTCGGGTGCGCTCTCGCAGCATGTCGATTGTTCTCTCATCGGGGTGGCCGATGGAGCGGAGGATCGCAGCCGTGGCGTCGATTTTGGGTGCTCTGTGTCTTTGCCAGGCACGGATCACACGTTTTCTGATTCCAGATGAAAAGTCCATGGATTGCAGCGGTGCCCCGTGAAGTGCAAGGTGGGGCCGCATCATAGCCAAACCGCCCCTGCAAATGAAACTTTGGGCAAAAACGGCTGGCTGTATAGTTCGTCCACTCGATTTGCCTGACAGGGAGTTATCTGACGTGATTTTGGTGGAAAGGGCGGTTAGAATCCGCGCCCGGCCGCCGATCCTGCAGCGTGGCATGAATCACACCTCAAGAAACAGTGGAGACTCCCATGTCCGGCCTCGATTTGATCCGTGATCTGTACTCTCGCCAAGCCTCGTCCCATGCAGCCGCTCGGGAGCGATTCGGACGCGGGTTGACGCTTGCCGAGAAGATTCTCGTCTCTCACATGCAGAACTTCGAGGATCAGGGAACCGAGCGGGGCTCAAGCTATGTTGATCTGCACCCTGACCGTGTCGCGATGCAGGACGCCACTGCCCAGATGGCGCTCCTCCAGTTCATGCAGTCAGGCCGTCCCCAGGTTGCCGTCCCTTCAACGGTCCATTGTGATCACCTTATTCAGGCACGGCTCGGCGCTGAGACTGACCTTGATGCAGCGTGCGACCTGAACCGAGAAGTCTATGCGTTCTTGCGCAGCGTTTCAGAGAAGTACGGCATTGGTTTTTGGAAGCCAGGGGCCGGCATTATCCACCAGGTTGTGCTGGAGAACTACGCGTTCCCAGGCGGCATGATGATCGGGACGGATTCACACACTCCAAACGCCGGCGGACTTGGCATGATCGCTGTGGGCGTCGGTGGGGCCGATGCGGTCGACGTGATGGCCGGCATGCCGTGGGAGCTTAAATTTCCGAAACTGATCGGCGTCCACCTCATCGGCGAACTTAATGGATGGGCGTCACCGAAGGACGTCATCCTTACGATCCTCGGCCAACTCTCCACCAAGGGTGGCACGGGCTGTATCGTTGAGTACTTCGGCGACGGAGCGAAGAGCCTCTCTTGCACAGGCAAGGCGACCATCACCAACATGGGCGCGGAACTGGGTGCGACGACATCTCTCTTCCACTTTGACGAGAGCATGGCATGCTACCTTGAGACAACCGACCGCGCAGGCGTTGCTGAGTTGGCCCGCGCTCACGCGTCCGAATTGCGTGCTGACGAGGAGGTCATGGCGAACCCGTCAGCCTATTTTGATCAGGTCGTTGAGATCGATCTCTCGACTCTCGAACCCTTCATTGTCGGGCCGCATTCCCCGGATCTCGCGCGCCCGATTTCTGCCTTTCGTGCTGAAATCGAGGAGAAGGGTTATCCACACAAGATCTCAGCGACACTCATAGGCAGTTGCACCAACTCTTCCTACGAGGACATTGGGCGCAGCACTCACCTGGCGCGGCAGGGGCTTGCGAACGGCGTTCGCGCTCAGATGGGTTTTTGGGTTTCCCCCGGGTCCGACAAGATCTACGCCACCATGGAGCGAGATGGGCAACTCTCGACATTTGAGGATATCGGCGCAACTGTCCTTGCGAATGCATGCGGCCCCTGCATCGGTCAGTGGAGGCGCGACGACTCAACAGCGGGGGAACCAAACTCCATCGTGACTTCCTTTAACCGCAATTTCCGCGGTCGAAATGATGCGAACCCTGAGACGCTTTCATTTATCGCAGGCCCGGAACTGACCACTGCCTTCGCGTTGTCCGGTGACCTCCGCTTCAATCCGATGACAGATGACCTCACGGGCGCTGACGGAAACACCTTCCGTCTGGAAGCACCGACCGCGCCGGCACTACCGATCGAGGGCTTCGCCGAATCTCGAGACGGGTACATCCCTCCTGCTGCCGACGGCAGTGGCGTCGTTGTCGAGGTGGACGCCAGCAGCGAGAGACTTCAGATTCTCTCTCCTTTCGATGCGTGGGATGGCGAGGAGATGATCGGACTGCGAGTTCTCTTGAAGGCAAAGGGCAAGTGCACGACCGACCACATTTCACCGGCAGGAAAATGGCTGAAGTTCCGAGGCCATCTCGACAACATCTCCAACAACATGTTCTGTGGCGCGGTCAACGCTTTTACTGATGAGATCGGTCATGGCACCAATCAGCTGACCAACGAGTCGGCAATGGAATTCTCGGCAATCGCTCGTTCCTACAAGGCTTCAGGTGTCGGGTGGGTGGCAGTCGGCGATGAGAATTATGGGGAAGGGTCGAGCCGCGAGCACGCCGCCATGGAGCCGAGACACCTGGGTGCTCGAGCTGTCATTGTGCGTTCCTTTGCGCGAATCCATGAGACGAACCTGAAGAAGCAGGGCGTCTTGGCACTGACCTTTACGAATGCCGCAGACTATGATCTCGTTCGTGCAGACGATGAAATTGACATTGGTGGCCTCGTTGAATTGGAGCCTGAGAGCACGGTGACGGCGACGTTGCGCCATGCCGATGGGACCAGCGATGCGTTCGCTTTGAATCACACACTCAACGCCGATCAGATCCGATGGTGGAAGGCAGGGAGTGCATTGAATCAGTTGGCGGGGAGATAGAAAAAAGGAGCTTGCACTGCCACCACGCAAGCTCCTGGTTTTCGACTCCTCTTTCGGCTTGCCGAAACAAGAGTCTGATACCATCCCCCTGATGCAATACTGAGGTTTCCCTCGGTGTTGCTCTCTGTTCATTCACAAGAGCGTAATAACTTCGACACTGTCCCGTAGGTATTCGACTTAAATCTGGGAAAACTGACTGATGCTCTGCAATCTCGTCTTCGATTGGGCTGGCACGCTGTTGGACGACGGTGCCCTGGCGTGGTCGGCGACAAATGCGGTTCTGTGCGAATTCGGGGCTGATGCGGTGAGTCGCACGCAATTCGATGCGGAGTGTCTGGCACCGGTGGCGTCGTTTTATGCTGCACGTATTCCCCACGTGAGTCAGGGGTCCATTGAGCAGGTTTTTTGTGAGGCGTATGCAGGTGGCGTGGCTGATGCGCCCCTTCGCGACGGTGCAAAAGAGGTCTTACTCGAATCCCATGTGGCAGGGGCCAAGCTCTTTATTTGCTCAACATTGCCCGAGGCCATCATTCGCGAAACGCTGGCTGCCCGTGGGATGGATCACCTTTTTCTGTCGATTGCAGGGAGTGCATCTGAGAAGGCGGTACCCCTTGCAGTTCTCCTTGAAAAATACAAACTCAAGGCAGACGAGACTCTCATGTGCGGGGACAGCCCTCATGATATTGAGGCGGGGCGCGAGTGCGGCGTTGCGACGGCGGCGTTGCTTGGGGGTCAGGCATCCGAAGAGGCATTGCGCGGCGTCTCGCCCGACCAGATTTTTCGATCCCACCGCGAGTTGCTTGAGTTCCTGAGGCTCGATCGAGCGCGATCCACGAATCAGCTCGTGATCCCGACAGTTGGTGGTTTTATTGTGGATGCCTCCACCGGGAGACTGTTGCTTGTGCGTACCCGCAAATGGTCGGGGCTCTGGGGTCTGCCGGGTGGCAAGATCGATGTCGGTGAGACCATGGAGGCAGCGTGGCACCGAGAGGCACGCGAAGAGGTGGGGCTTGAGCTGGAAGCGACTCGGTTCTTGATGATCCAGGACAGTGTCTTCAGTAAGGAGTTCATGGCGCCGAGGCATTTCTTGCTCATCAACTACGTGTCGGTTGCTCGGGATATCTCTCAGCTGGTGCTGAACCATGAAATAACAGAGAGTCTGTGGGTCGGTGTCGAAGATGCGCTGTCTATGGACCTCAATGAGCCTACGCGAACGGCTCTTGAATTTGCACAGCGGCAGCAAATGCTGGAGGTCGGGTGATGATCGGGACGATCGGGGTCTGTGGATTGCGGGTGACGTGTGTCATAGGAGTCCACGCCGATGAACGACGAACGCGCCAGGACATCTTTGTTGACCTTGAACTGGATGTTGATTTTGAGCCGGCCACTCAGTCCGATGACGTGAGGGATACGGTGGACTACGATCAGCTGAGCGAGGCGCTGATTGAGCTGGCAACGAGTGGCGAATTTCGGCTCATTGAGACCTACGCAGAACGAGCGGCCGCGCTGTTGCTTACTGACTTCGGCGCTCAACGTGCGTTGATTCAGGTTCGCAAGCCTGGCGCTGTGGTTGGCGCGGACCATGCGCTGGTGCGGGTGGAGCGCTTTATCGGTACCTGATTGCTTCGATGCCGTGCAGAGCAATCAACCTCTTGGCCTTGCCGGTCATATAGCGCACGCAGAACCCCTGAAGGCCATCCGAGTAGTGGTCAAAGTCGTCGGCATATCGCTGGATGAAGACAGGGAGTATGACAGCGCCGTCCGAAACTTCGAGTTTATCGGTGGCAAGCGCTCGAACTGTCAGTAGGTCGAGTTGTTGGTCGATATCTGCACCTGTGAATGTCACAGGTGTGAGCGAAAAGGGCGTCGTGACAAAAGGCTGCAGGCAAAACAGGTCACGAGCGTCTTTGAAGAACGGGCGCAGCAGTCGGTGCGTAATATCATTGATCGAAAGCCACTCACCACCGATTTGTACGATTCGGTTGCCACGCTCGGCGTGGGTGAGGCCATCCGGCAGGAGACTATAGGCGCTGCGAGTCATGATGATCTTGAGAGCTGCCGCGTTGGACAGGTTGAGGAGCAGTGCGTGAAGCTCCCTGCCTTCCAGTGACCCTATGTCGATCGTCTCGAATCGCTTCAGGTAACGAGCGATGGCACCGACGTCCGCTGATGCAAGGCCCATCTGGTTGAAGCGCCCCTTGTCATCTCTGCAAGGGCTGAGGATGGCTTCAATGTCGTCGTGGAGGAGAGCTTCCTTGCCGCTGTCAATACTTCGGCGTACAGAGCGTCCGATTTCGCCTCCGAGAGGTGTCGCGGTGGGGACAAATGACTCGGGTTTCAGGAAGAGCAGGCTCCCGACGACTACCACGATTGTTCCCAGTGCAATGAGGAGGATGCGGGTCGGCCGTGATTCCTGTGGTGTGGTGGTTCGTTCTGACGGAGGCGCCTTGTACTCGGGGTGGAGCACTGCATCGATCTGAGCTCCGAGGAGGAGCAACAAACTCATGAGGTAGAACCAGAACAGCATCAGAATGACGGCGCCGAGGCCACCATAGATCTTGTCGTAGTTGTTGAAGTGGGAGAGGTAGATACGCAGTCCGAAACTCACCATCACCCAGGAGCTGACAGAGAACAATGCGCCTGGTGTGAAGAGCCGAAAACTGCGCTTGACTGCAGGGCAGAGCCAGTAGAGGCCGGCGTGTGTCAGCAGAAGGAAAAACAGAGTCAGCGCGTAGCGAAGAACAACAAAGAGGATGTTGCCGAAGGATCCAAGGTCGATGCGCTTCGTAACAGCGTCGTGAATCAACGGACTTGCCATGACTGCTGCGATGGCGAGGACGAGAAGCGTGCCGATGATCAGAGCCATAAGCAGCGAGAGGCCGAACGAGCGCACGTAGTGCCGAGGGTCCCTCAGGCCGAACGCCTTGTTGAGTCCTCGCGTTGTGGAGCCCATCGCACCAATGGACATCCAAATGCAGCCCACTGCTGTCACCGAGACGAGATTCATCTTCAGTTGGGCAGAGACATCACGCACGGTGCTTTCAAGTACGTCGGCAACACCACCAGGCGCCAGTTCGCGCAGCGCGGCCATCGCCTCGTCGAAGACAGAGGGAATGGGGAGAAAGGTCAGGAGCGCTGTGAGCAGAAGGAAGAAGGGAAAAACACTCATGATCCCGAAGTAGGCCATTTCGGCGGCGTGGTTGTGGAGGTCGTTGGCCACGAACTCTCTTGCTACTTGCCAGGTCCACTTCAGGGGTCGTTTCAATTCAAGTCTCTTTTGCTTGGCGCGCCGCTGACTGACCAGCCAGGTGGCCGGTGCTGAAGGCCAGCTGAAAACTGAAGCCGCCGATAGGCCCGTCAATGTCCAGGACTTCGCCGGCCAGAAACAGGTTCGGCACCATTCGAGATTCCATTGTCCTAGGAGAGACCTCGTCGGGCAAGACGCCGCCTGCTGTGATCTCGGCTTTGGCGAAGCCTTCATTTCCGACAACAGGGATGTGGCAGGCCTTGAGGGCTTCTATGAGCTTGCCGCGCTCATGTTTTCGAAGCTGAGAAGGCGTCTGGTTGATGGCGATATCAGCCTGTTTCAGAAGGGCCGAGAGGAGGCGTCGCGGAAGAAGATCGTCGAATCGCTGGAGGATGTTTCGCTCATCGCCACGAATGGGTGTGAGGCGTTGTTGAGTTTCATTTTGATCAATCTTCGGAATCCAGTCGATGACGAGCTGTCGGTTTTCGGGATCTTCCCCCAAGGCTCCGCTTGCGTCCATGGGGCCCGGACCGGAAAGACCTCGGTGTGTGAAGAGAACGGGGCGTTGGCGTTGAAGAATGACGCGACCCTTCTTGTCCAGCACTCGAACGGCCGCGCCCTCGATGCTGATTCCTGTGAGGCTTCGTACCCAGTCCAGCTGGACAACCAGAGGAACAAGTGCAGGGCGTAATGGGGATATGGTGTGTCCCATGGCTTCCAGCCAGCCGAAGGCATCTCCGGTCGTCCCTGTTTTTGGAAACGAGCAACCGCCGGTTGTCACGATCAGCTGCCCGGCTCGGAGCGTTTCCTCGTTGGTCTCTACACAGAAGCCGCCGGCATCAGTGATTCCGATGGATGTCACTGGACTTGAAAGTCGCAGGTCGGCACCCTGCCGCATCATGTTTCGCAGTAAGGCGTCGCGCACATCGATTGCGCGCATGCTCGCTGGGAAGACCTTCTCCAGCGGGTGCTCACTCGTGGGCACGCCCTCTGCATCCAGGAGTTTTCGGACGGCTTTTGGCCCGAACTCCCAGAGTGATGTTCGCAAGAAGCGACCTCCACGGGCGCCAAATGCCTGTCCCAGCTCGGGCATGGCGAGGGTCGAAGTGACATTGCAGTGAGTACCACCGCTGGCGAGGATCTTGACTCCTGCCTGGTGGTTTTTCTCAAGCACCACGACTGATGCGCCGCCTTCGGCTGCCGCAGCTGCAGCCAGGAGCCCTGCCGCGCCAGCGCCGACGACGCAGATGTCACAATCAAAGCTCAAGGCTATGTCTCACGAAAAACAACACTTCGAAAGTGCTGGAGCTCGGCAATGGACTCGAGGATGTCATCTTTTGCCCGGTGCCCGTCGCTTTTTTGCATGAGAGTCTTCGGCCCGTACCACCGTCTGGCAAGCTCCTTGATCGTGCTGACATCAATGTTGCGGTAGTGAAAATACGCTGCCAGTTCGGGCATTTCTTTTTCGAGAAAGCGCCGATCATTGCTGATGCTGTTGCCGCAAAGCGGCGAGACGCCTGGCTTCACGTGCTGGCGTAAGAAGTCGAGCGTTTGGGATTCGGCTTCTCCCAGAGTGATTGTCGAGGTTTGTACGGCCTGAGTCAGCCCAGACGCGCTGTGGTGAGAGGTATTCCATTCATCCATTGCCTCGAGGAGTGCCTCTGGCTGATGAATGACGAGCTGCGGTCCTTCGGCGATGATGTTGAGATCGGCGTCCGTGACGATGGAGGCAATCTCAATGATAGAGCAGGTGGCGACGTCGAGACCTGTCATTTCGAGGTCGATCCACACCAGCCTGTGGCTGCGATTGTCACTCATGATGAGAAGATTCCGTTGAGCCACGTGCCGATGTGACGACACTCTTCCGCGCAGACTTCATGAGTCATGGGGTAGTCGTGCCATTCGGCAGAGTACCCCGCTTTATGAAGCGCTTGACGCATGTGTTCCGCCCGATCGAACGGGACCATCGGGTCGAACTTCCCGTGGCCGACGAAGATAGGAATAGAGTCATTCGCTGCGGCTGCTTCTCGGTGCAACGAGTCACCACAGACGAGATAGCCTGAGAGAACCATGACGCCTTTCAGGGTGTCAGGATGTCGAAGGGCTGTGTAAAGAGCCATGGCACCGCCTTGCGAAAAACCTGCCAGAACGATGTTCTCAGGGGCCACGCCCCGCGCGACCTCGCTCTCAATAATTGTCGTGATCTGGCGGGCCGATCGCTGGACGCCCTCTACATCGTCCTTGCGTTCCATCCAGTCTGCGGCATTGATGTCGTACCAGGCCGGCATCACCATTCCCATGTTGAGTGTGACGGGAATCTGAGGGGCGTTCGGAAAGACGAAGCGGATCGACAGCTCAGGATCGAGACCCAGCATGGGGATAATCGGTTCAAAGTCGTGGGCGTCCGCGCCGAGCCCGTGCATCCAGATCACTGACGCCTCGGGCGAGTCTGAGGACGATCCGTGATGGACTTCGACGGTGGAGAGACGTTGGTTCTTGTGGGTCATGGACCATCCTATTCACGAAGGCATTCTCGACCCAGTTCGTGAGCCAATTCAGATAGCGCCGGGTCGCGCGCACCCATGACAAGGACGACATCCCCCGGTTGAGCTTCTGCCCGTATGATTCTTCCAATGTCTGCGAGCGTTTCGCTGAAAGTGGCGGAGACACCTGCCTCGTTGAGGTCATTGACCAGGTCCCTGGACGACAGTGTCTTTTTGGCTGAACCGCCCGCGAAGTAGATCTCGGAGAGGAAGAAGCGATCGTTGGGACGCAGGATTGGCTTGAGCTGCTGGACGAGTTCGTCGCGCATCAGTCGTGCTGGCGCGAAGCCGTGGGGCTGAAAGACGGCCCAGACCCGCTCGCTGCGGGAGCACGCCGTCTTGACAGCGGCAGCGATCTTCCAAGGGTTGTGGGCAAAGTCGTCGAAGACTTCGATGGCGGCGTCGTCAGGGCTTAGGCGTTGAAGTCGGCGGTAGAGACCGCTGAATTCGGCAAGGCCTTTTTGGCAGTCGCGAAGGGGAATGCCGATGGCGACACATGCTGCTACAGCTGCGACAGCATTGTGCACATTGTGCTCGCCGGGTTGATTGAGGGTGAATGGGACAGTCGCCTCGTCGAGGGAGAGTATGAATTGAGCTGAGTTGGTGTGCAAGTGAATGTCGTGGGCCGTGAGTGCGGCGTTGGCATTGTCGCAGAAGTCGAAGCTGAGCGCGTTCTCGCGGAAGGCGTCGAGCCGACGACTCGGACCCAGAACAACACGCTCTCTTGTCTGGTTGCAGAACAGGCGGAAGGCATCGAGGAACGCCTCGGGTTCGTCGTGGTCCCGCTCGAGATTGAGGATGACGCCGACTTGAGGATGATACTGCACGAGGCTCTTGTCGCTTTCGTCCGCTTCGATCACGAGTGGGCCGGTTCCTGCATAGGCGTTTCCAATATTCGCCGGACCTTCCAGGCAGAGGAGGGGGCCTCCTGTCAGGACTGACGGGTCGCGTCCGGCGGAGCGCAGGATCTGGAATACCATTCCAACAACGGTGGATTTTCCATTGGTACCTGTGATGGCGATCGTCGTTGCGTCATTGGCGATCAGGCCGAGGAGTTCGGAGCGATGCAAAACGTTCAGGCCTAACTTGTGTGCTTTCACCAGATCACTGATGGCAGCTTCGACAGCAGTCGAGGTGACGACGCGAACGTTTTTGTCGATTCCGCTTCCATTCTGTGGTGTGATCTCGATTCCTGCGGCTTCGAGCCTGGCACGGACATCCTCGTGGGTGCCGTTATCGAGGGCTCGATCGCTGCCGCTGACCCTCAAACCCTTGCCGGAAAGGTAGAGAGCGAGGGCGCTCATGCCTGTGCCCGCAACGCCCACGAAGTGAGTGCGTTCGAATGAGGGTGCCTGTGGGTTTTGCATAGGCTATGATAACTCAAGACGCAGTCAGGTGTTAGGGTCTCATCGAAGGACTCTTGATACGGGCGGATCTTGCGCTATCATCCGAACCCGAAAAACGACACAACCGATATAGAACGGATTCGATCATGGCCAGATGTCAGATCACGGGCGCAGGCCCCAAAACAGGTAAGCGCGTTTCACGTCGCGGTAAGGCGAAGAAGGAAGGCGGCGTTGGCAAGAAGACGACCGGAATCAGCTTCCGTACGTTCAAGCCGAACCTTCAGAAGAAGCGTATCTTCGTCCCGGAGCTCAATCGTTGGGTGACCGTTCGGTTGACCGCGCGAGCCCTCAAGACCATCAACACCAAGGGAGCGTACTCTGTACTGCTGGGTGCTGGTCTGGTGAGCCCGCCGAAGGCCAGAAAGTAGCCTCGGCCTCTTGCTCGGTTACTGAGGATCCGACAATGTCAGTCGGACCTCCACTTCCTGCTTGAGGTCTTTGCGAATGACGCGGAGCTTGAGCACATCGCCTCCCTCGTGCTGGTCGAGGATTCTCCTGAGGTCGTTGAAGTTCTGGACCACTTGTCCATTGATTTCTTGAATGACATCGGCACCGCGGATGTAGCCATCCTTGACGACAAGGCTGCGGAGTCCTGCACGCGCCGCAGGACTTTCCGGCTCCACGTGTCGCACGACGATTCCGTTTGGTTCATACCCGAGATAGCGTCGCGCCTGATCCAACAAACCGATCCCCATAAAGGGCCGCCTGACACGTCCGTGAGTGATGAGGTCGGGAACGACGCGATTGACGCGATCAATCGGAACAGCAAATCCGATGCCTGCACTTTGGCCGACATCGGAGAGGATGGCTGTGTTGATGCCGATCACGCGCCCCGCGCTGTCGAGTAGCGGTCCACCCGAATTCCCTGGATTGATGGCTGCATCGGTTTGGATGACGCCTTGGATTGTTTGCCCATTCCTGGCTTTGATCTGGCGATTGAGAGCCGAGACTATGCCCAGTGTCAGCGTGTGGTCGAGCCCGAAGGGGTTCCCGATGGCAAGCACCGATTGCCCCACCTTGAGGTCGTGGCTGCTGCCGATGGGAATGGGATGAAGGCCACCTTGCGGTGCTTCAGCAACTCGCAGTACTGCAATGTCGTGGTCAGGTGCAGTACCGACCAAAGTTGCGGTCAATCTCCTGGATGATCCATGGAATCGGACCCACACACCGCTGCCGCCCGCAACCACATGGAGGTTTGTAATGATGTGCCCCTGAGTGTCCCAGACAAAACCGGTGCCTGTTCCCCGTGAGGTTGAGCCTCCGCCAAACCGTTGGCGTTCAACACTCGTGACGTGCACGACCCCCGGAGCCATCGATTCAAAAATCTCAACATTCGTCTTCTCGAAGGATGCCAGCTCAGCTCGCGGCGTGACTGTGCGGGGTGTTGAGTTGTTGGAACCGGAGCGGCCAAAGAAATAGGCCGCCAGTCCCAAGGCGACAATCGCCAGAAAGACAATTCCTGGTAGCGGCGACGGGGTTCGCCTCTGCGATTTCCCCAAGTAATCATCCTGCATTCAGTGGCTCACCTTCTTCGTTTCAGCAAGCGAAGTTTCTTGAGTGCTCCCGTAGTCAATTCGCGCAGCGACTTTGATAGGTCTTCTCTCTTGAGGAGTTTCTCAAAGGCAGGCACTGCCCGTCGCTTTGAATCCAGGCCTCGGTCTCTCAGGAAAAGCACATTGCGTCGTACTGTCTTCTGGTCGGTGCTGTCCAATGCCTTAATTGCAGCAGTGATGTCGGACTCGCTGTAGAATCCATTGAGGCTACAGACTTGTTTTGCCAATCCCGCCACTTCTGAGTGTTTAGATGTTCGAAGGTGGAGAAGCCGAGAGATCATGGGGCGAACACGTCGGGTTGGGAGGTTCAGCAGGCACTCCAACGCATCGACAATTACCTTTGGATTCTTTTGTTCCAGACGCTGTTCATAATAGATGGCGATGCGGTCCCAGTTGGCCGTTGGTTCAAAGGGCACTTCATCATTGAGGAGCGCTTCTGCCGGGTCGGCGTAGGCAGAAAGGTCACGCAGAATATAGGGCGTGCTGCTCGTGGGGCTGACCAGAATCATCAGGGCGAAAGGGAGGTCCTTCGGGTCAAGAGCGTAGCCGAGTTTCGTAAAGTGGGCGTTGTGTTTCTTGCCGAGTGACTTGAGGTCAACGCAAAGTTGAATGCTCGCCTCACCGTTTGTGAATGTGTGCTGAAACCATCGGTTGCCATCGCTGTCGATGGCCTTTCCTTCGATGTAGACGAGGCGATCAGGTGTTACAGCGGGAATACTGCGAAAAACTTTCTGGTGGAGACCTTTGTCTGTGTCACGAAATTGCACGTCAAAGTTCGGGCGAATCCCCTTCTTTCCGTGGACTTTGAGTAGAATCTTGCTGAGTCCGTTGTTGACCCCGAGGGTGCGCTTCACGGGCTCGCCTACCCATGGAATGCCCTGTGGCTGCCCTTGAGCGGCAAGGTAGCGAGAAAATGGCGTGGCCGTCAGGAGGGCGGCGAGCAAGAGAATGATGGCTGTTGAGCGTTGCATGTGATGAACTCAGGTCGAATCAAGGACTGGCTTCGTTGACGAGAATAGCAGAAATCGTCAGAAATCCAGACATTCGGCATCTTGCGGACAAGGGGATGCTCCGATTACAAATGGCTACCAAGTTACTGATGCTCTGGGTTACTTGACAACTAGGAGACCTTTCACATGTCCACCGACCCCCGACAGGAAGCGATCGAGGCGCACCTCAACAATCCCTTCAAGATTGCGCAGAAGCAACTCTGTGAAGCGAACCGTTATTTGAAAATGGACGACGGAACGCTGCAGACGCTGATGGACCCGATGCGGGAGCTCGTCGTAACGCTGCCGATCAAAATGGATGACGGTACCGTAAGAGTCTTCAAGGGATTCCGCGTCCAGTACAACGATGCGCGCGGCCCGACGAAGGGTGGCATCCGGTTTCATCCCGATGAGACGATCGATACCGTTCGCGCTCTCGCGGCCTGGATGACATGGAAGACCGCTGTCGTTGGCATTCCTCTGGGCGGTGGCAAGGGTGGGATCATCTGCAATCCCAAAGAACTTTCCGATGGTGAGCTTGAACGATTGAGTCGTCAGTATGTGCGTCAGGTCGGTCGAATCCTCGGCATAGACAAGGACGTGCCTGCCCCGGATGTCTACACCAATCCGCAGATCATGGCCTGGATGTCTGACGAATACTATTGGCAGGTTGGACATAACGAGCCAGGTGCATTCACTGGCAAGCCCATTGAAGTGGGCGGGTCGTTGGGCCGGGGTGATGCGACAGCTCGCGGCGGAATCATCTGTGTGCGAGAAGCGTGCAGGCACCTTGGTATGGAGACAACTTCTAACACGTTCGCGGTTCAGGGGTTTGGGAATGCAGGACAGTATGCTGCGCTTCTTATGCACGAAATACTTGGAACCGGCAATAAGCTCTTGGCCGTGTCTGATTCAAGAGGAGGTGTCTATTGCGCTGACGGCATCGACCCACAGGCCATCGTCAAGTACAAGCTGGAGACAGGTCGAGTCGAGGGCTTCCCCGGAACGGAGCCCATCTCAAACGCGGATCTTCTGGAACTTGAATTGGACATCCTCTTCCCATCCGCACTCGAGAATGTCATCACGAGGGACAACGCCCCTCAGATCCGCTCAAGGATCAGCTGTGAACTGGCAAATGGGCCTACGACTCCTGAAGGAGACAGCATTCTTTGCGAGCAAAACGTGTTCGTCATCCCTGACTTCCTTGCGAACGCAGGCGGCGTCACGGTGTCGTATTTTGAGCAGGTTCAGAATGGCATGAACTACTATTGGGATCTGGAGGATGTCCATGAGCGTTTGGACAAGAAAATGACCTATGCCTTTAGTGATGTTCTTGCTGCAAGCAAGGAGCATGGCGTGAACATGCGCATCGCAGCCTACATTGTCGCCGTTGCGCGTGTTGCTCGGAGCATGAAGCTCCGCGGCTGGGTCTGAACCCAGGAAGGAACTGAACTGTGCCTGATGACTCTGCCGAAATAACGCGGTCGTTATTGGAGTTCATTGACGCATCGCCGACACCCTTTCATGCGGTGTCCAACATGGCAGTACGACTGCAGGCCGCTGGTTTCGAAGCTCTCGTTGAGGGAGAGGCGTGGAGCCTTTCCCTCGGCGGCAGTTATTACATCGTCCGCGGCGAGTCCTCCCTCATTGCCTTCACATTGGGGGACGGGCCCATTGCCGAGTCCGGTGTGGCCATGGTCGGTGCTCACACCGACAGTCCCAACCTTCGCATCAAGCCAAGGGGTGATCGAGAGCATCATGGCTATCAGCAGGTTGGGGTTGAGGTCTATGGTGGCGCACTGCTGGCGTCGTGGACAGACCGTGACCTTGGTATTGCAGGTCGAGTCATGGTGAAGGAGGCAGACGGTGTCGGCAGTCGGCTCGTGTTGATTCGCCGTCCGATTGCACGCGTGCCCCAGTTGGCGATTCACCTCAATCGCGAGGTCAATGACGTTGGCCTGAAGCTTGACCGTGAGTTGCACATGCGTCCTGTTCTCGGGCTGGCTGACGCCAAGTGGCAGGGGGTTGAAGAGCTGTGTGCTGAGGAACTGGGCATCGATGCAGACACCATCATTGGCCAGGATCTGATGTTCTTTGATGTCTCGCCGTCCACGGTAGGCGGTGTTCGTGATGAGTTCATTTTTGCGCCCCGACTCGACAATCTGGCCAGTTGTCACGCCGGCTTGGAGGCGCTGCTTGATCGAACTCAGCGAGGCGGGAAGAGGACCGCACTGCTTGCTTGCTACGACCACGAGGAGGTTGGCAGCACATCGACTACAGGTGCTTCTGGCAGCCTGCTATCAGATGTGTTGTCGCGGATCGTCCCGAACACCGAAGACCTGGCGCGCGCGCGCTCACGGTCGCTTCTTGTCAGCGTGGACATGGCCCATGCGGTCCATCCGAACTATGCCGATCGCCATGAGTCAGAGCACATGCCTCACATCAACGCGGGTCCTGTTATCAAGCATAATGCCAATGTTCGCTACGCTACCGATGCCACGACTGCTGCGGCATTCCGACAGATTTGCGAGCGGGCAGAAGTCCCTGTTCAGGAATTCGTGATGCGCGCCAACCTTGCTTGTGGGAGCACAATCGGACCTCTTGTAGCCAGTCGCGTGGGTACCCCTGTGGTGGATGTAGGAAACGCGATGCTCTCGATGCACTCCATTCGTGAGCAGGGAGGGGCCCATGACCAGCACCTCATGATCCGTGCGATGAGAGAGCACTTCAGCTCGTAGCCGTCACTCATGTGGCGCGCCCGAGAAACTCTCCGGTGCGCGTGTCAACGTTGACGTTGTCGCCAGTACTGATGTGTTCAGGAACCTGCACAACATGCCCGGTTTCGAGGGTTGCCGGTTTGGTGCGCGCTGTTGCAGAGGCACCCTTGATCGCCGGGGGTGTTTCGGTGATCTCCAATGTCACAGTGGTCGGCAGCTGCAGTCCGATGACCTCCTCGTTGTAGATCAAGCACATGATCCCTTCGAGTTCATCCTTCAAGAATTGAGACTCCCACTCGACGTCTTCGTTGGGGAAAAAGAACTGGTCGTAGGTCTCTTGGTTCATGAAATGCCAGGCGTCCTGATCCTTGTAGAGGTACTGGCAGGCTACGCGACTGAAATCGGGGACGCCAAAGGTGTCACCGCCGCGGAATGACTTGTCCAGCTTTTGCTTGGTCTTCAGGTTGCGAAGGCGAACTTTGAAAATAGTACTGGCACCTCGAGCCGATGGCGAGGAGACCTGGATGGATTCAACCATGCAGGGTGCTTCTTCATATTCGAGGATGAGA
>PVBE010791069.1_pt1 | contig 30621 bp, 23 predicted proteins | sample 1631181 | NCBI WGS metagenome assembly PVBE01 (sample SAMN08397723, study PRJNA350692) | Marine metagenome, whole genome shotgun sequencing project. | isolation source: water | place: Pacific Ocean | collected 2012-04
CGGAACCAGCCAGGTGAAGGCGGGCGAGTACCACGGCCTTCTGGTCCACACGCCGGTCGGAAACATGGCCAAATTCAGCCGGGGGGAATCGATCGGCGCGCGTCAGATCTTCCTCCTCCGGTACGACGACGACCTGAACTTCGTCGACGCGAAGGGGCCGCTCTCGGAGACGAACCGCGACAACTTCTGGTGCACCGGGAGCGTCTGGTCGGACGGCCGCCTCTACGTCGTCTACACCAGCCTCGCCCGCGGATATTGTCCGGGACCGGGAGAGAAGTCGCAGGGACCCCGAAGCAGTAACCTACGGCTCGGAATCTTCGACGAGAATTTCGAGGAGATCGAAACGGTGGAACTCACGCGACCGGGCCGGGGAGGATCCTGGCCGGGACTCTTCCAGGACGGGAACCGACTCTACGTCTCCTACTCCGGGGGCGGGCGAAGTCACGTCCGGGAACTGATCCTCGATTGATCCGCGACACCTTCCAGGCACGCCCGCAACCCATCCTCAACCGTGACCGAAGGACGAAACCCCAATGCGCGTGCCCGGTCGGTTTCATACCGGTACTGCCGCCCCACCACCCGGACCGCGTACCGCGTCAATCGGGGAGGCCGGCACGTAAACCACGAAAAGAACTCCATCGTTCCGGCGACCGCCATCGCGACCGGGTAGGATATCTTTCCGGCAGGCCGGGAATATCCCCCCTCGTCGGCAACGAACCGGAGCAGTTCCTTCCACGTCGGATTGTCCGGGTTGTTCAGGTTATACGCCTGTCCGATCGACTCCTTCTTCGCCACCGCCAGCGAGACGAAAGCCGCGACGTCCTTCACGTGAACCAGGTCGACGCTGTTCTTCCCCTCGCCGATCACCCGGGCCTTTCCGGAGGCGAGGTTTTCCAGGATCTTCGGGAGGAACCGGACGTCTCCCGGACCGTAGATCACCGTCGGGCGGAAAATCGTCGCGTCGAAATCGAACTCCGCCAGGACCCGTTCCGCCCCGATCTTCGTGTCGCCGTACGGATCGCCCGTCAACCGCATCGGGGAACTCTCCGGAATCGGCCGCTCCGGAACGCGCCCGTAGACGCAGACCGAACTCATGTGAAGGAACCGGCGCACCCCCGCCCGCTTCGCCTCCTCCGCGACGTTCCGCGTCCCCTCGACGTTGAGTTTCCGGCAGACGCTCCACTCCTGGCCGTACCCGACCGCGCCCGCCAGATGTACGACCGCGTCGAGCCCTTCCATCAATCCGCGAAGGCTTTCCGGTTCCGTGATATCGCCGCGAACGACCGTCGTCGCGCCCAACCCCTTCCCCGGCTCGTGCGGAAGAAGCAGGGCGGTCACCTCGTGGCCCTCCTCTTCAAGCCGCGAAACCACGACGCTTCCGAGAAAACCGGTCGCGCCCGTAACGAAGATCCTCATGCTCACCCCACCACCTTCGCGGAAACCCGGTCGGCCAACGCCGGAAAAAACCGGTTCAACAGGACCATCGCCTTCCCTCCCCGGGTGAGGATCGTTTCGCGCCGTCGATCCGCGGCCGCTTTCAATATCGATTCCGCGGCGCGATCGGCCGACATGACCGATCCGACGGTACTCCCTCCCTCCCCTCGAGGCTTTCCGTCCGACCCGAGCGCGTTTACCCGGATCTCCGTCTCCGTGTATCCCGGTGCGACGATTCCGACGTGAATCCCCTCCGGCGCCCACTCCACGCGCAACGACTCGAAGAGCGCCTGCACCGCGAACTTCGAGGCGGAATACCCGCTCCTCGTCGGAAACCCCCGCTTGCCGACGACGCTCGAGATGAAGACGAGGCTTCCCCGGCTTTTCTTCAGATGGGGATGGGCGAACCGCGCGACATGAAGCGATCCGAAATAGTTAACCTCCATCATCTCCCGGAAGACGGAAAGATCCGCCGAGGCGAACGGGGCGTTCATGGAGATCCCCGCGTTGGCGATCGCGCAGTCGATTCCGCCGAACGCCTCCGCGGTCCCCTCGACGGCCCGGGAGCAAAAGTCGGCGTCCCGCACGTCGCCCGGGAAGATCGCCACATTCGGACCGGCCAATTCCTCCAGCGCTTCCCGCCTCCGCGCGACCAGTCCCACGTTCGCTCCCGCTTCGATCAATCGCCGCGCCATCGCCCGACCGATCCCCGCCGAAGCCCCCGTCACCACCACCGTCCGGTTACGAAAACGATTCACCATCGTGCATTCACTCCTTCCTCGCGGAACAACTCCGCCAATCCGTCCCGGGTATCCGACTCCGAAATCCCCAACGCCTTCTGCCGTGTGTCGAGCCTGGGAAGCTTCGCCTCCCAAAGATGGTTGTACCGCAGAAGCGTCAACTCCCCGATCCCCAACTCCCGAAGTCTCCGGGCCGTCTTCCTCACCTGCTCCGGCCGATCGTTCCGTCCCGGAATCACCGGCATCCGGACCGTGACCGGGAAACCGAGAGAGACCAGTTCCCCGAGATTCTCCACGATCCTCCCGTCGTCCACCCCCGTGTGCCTCCGGTAACTCTCCCCGTCGGGAAGTTTCCAGTCGAAGTAGATGTGGTCGATCCAGGGCAGAAGCGGTTCCAACAACCGCCACGGATAATTTCCCGCCGTCTCGAGAAGAACGTTCAACCCCTTCCCCTTCGCCGCCGGAAGAAATTCGCGAAGGAAGGCGCTCTGCAGGACCGGCTCCCCCCCCGAAAGGGTGATTCCCCCGCCGGAGCCTTCGTAGAAAGCGACGTCCTCCAGACAAGCCTCCAGGAGCGTCCCGACGTCATGCCCTTCCCCGACTCTCCGAAGAGCGGTGGAGGGACAGGTCTCCACGCAGAGCCCGCAATCGGTGCAACGATCCCGGTCGATCCGCCCCTCTCCGGCCGGAACGATCGCCCCTTCGGGACAACTCTTCGCGCACGTACCGCACTCGACGCACTTGTCGGGCGTGAAGGTCACCTCGACGGCGGGCTTGATCGATTCGGGATTCTGACACCAATCGCATCGGAGTGAACAACCCTTGAAGAAGAGGACCGTCCGGATTCCAGGTCCGTCGTGCAGGGAGAATTTCTGAATATCGAAAAGTGTGGCGGACACGGATCAACTCCCGTGAAGCGCGCGGGCGATGATCTCGTCCTTGAGCGCTTCGGTCAGATCGTTGAAATAGGCGGAGTATCCGGAGATCCGCACCACCAGGTCCCGGTACTTCCCGGGATCCTTCTTCGCCTCGATCAAAACCTGCGGATCGAGAACGTTGAACTGCACCTGCTGGCCGCCCTTGGCGAAGTAGCCGCGCACGAGACCGTTCAGAACGACCTTGCCCTTCTCCCCCCTCAGATGGTCGGGACTCATCTTCAGGTTCAGGACGCACCCGTTTCCGACCGGAACGTTCGCCGCCGCCGAAGAGAGAGTCGCCGTCGGTCCCCGGCGCTCGCACCCCTGGACGGGAGAGATCCCGTTGGAGAGCGACTCCCCGGCGAGACGCCCCGAAGGAAGCGCGCGCGTCCGCCTCCCGAATCCCTGGTGGGTCGTCATCGTCCAGAAGCCCGCGACATACCTGCCGCCACGCGGGTTGGTGAAGGCGGAAAGTTCCTCCGAGAAGCTTTCCGAGACGAACCGGGCATACCCGTTCGCCTCCGACTCCCCGTACCGGGAGACGCGGTTGAGGATGCGGGCGCGAAGTTCCCCGTCCCCCTCGAAGTTCCGATCGACCGCGGCGACCATCTCCTCCCAGGTCGCCACGCCATCGCGAAAAACGATCTCTTCGATCGCGGAGAAGGAATCGGCCACGTCGGCGAGACCGACGCCCTGAAATCCGGTCTGGTTTCGACGGGCGCCCCCGGCGTTCAGCTCCACCCCCGACTCGACGCACCCTCCGACGATGGTGGAGAGGAACGGAGTCGGCCGATGACGCGCGTGGGCGGTCTCGATCGCGTTGTTCCCATCGGTCGCGCGCCGGAGCAGGTGGCGCAACTGGATCCGGTACGCCTCGCGAAGTTCTTCCATGTCGGCAGGCCGACCCGTCGCCGGACCGACACGGCGCCCGTTCTCCGTCCCGTCGTGCAGGGCGAGAAGAAGAACGTGCGGCAGGTTGATGAACCCGGCCCCCGCGGCGGGAAAAGATTCGTGCGGGACGCCCCACTCGGCACACCCGACGATGGAGTAATCGTCGCTCCCGATCGCCGGAACGATCCTCTCGTCGTTGAAGATCGCCGGCATCCCGCCCCCTTTCCGGACCGTTTCCCAGCAGAGGTCGAGGAAACCCGCGTCGATACCGGGATGCCACCGGACGTGGATGTTCGGCTGGCGAAGGCGCATCCGGTCGTAGGCGAGAAGAAAGAGTTCCGAAAGCTCGTTCGTTCCGTCCGTTCCGTCGCTCTTCGTACCCCCCAGGGTGAGACCGGAGGCGGAAGAGAGACCGCTGAAATACTCGGTCGCCCGATCGAAGAAGAGCGGCAGGAGTTCCGCCGCCTTTGCCAGGAAGCATCCGATCAACTCGATCGCCTCCTCCCGCGAGATCCGGCCGGACGCGATATCTTTACTATAGTAAGGGTAAAGGTATTGATCGACCCGCCCGAAAGAGACGCCGTGTTGGAAGCTCTCCTGGTGAACGAGCACATGGGCGGCGAAGAGACTCTGGAGAGCCTCGTGAAAGGTCTCCGCGGGGCGACCGGGAACGCGGTCGAAGATGTCGGCCATCGAAGACAGTTCCGCGCGCCGCCCGGAATCGACCTCCTTTTCCGCTTCCGAGAGCAGATGGGCGCGCCATCGTTTTTGAAATTCCACGGCAGACCGGGTTACGATCAGGGCGGCTTGGAGGAAAGGAGTCTCCCCCTTCTTCTCCCGTTCCCGGAGCAGGTCCGCTTCGATCCCCTCGAACCCCTTTTCCAGCACCGTCGGGTAGTCGGGGGTCAGGTGGGAGATGCCGGAGAACTGGGTCAGGATGAAGGCCGATCCGCGGGTGACCTCCGCGAGAAAATCGGATTCGCGCGCATACAGGGGCGTCGTCGCGAGAATGGAGCGGTCGAACCAGAAGGGAAAGATTTCCTTCTTTAACTTCGCGGCGTCTTCGGGGGAGAGTTCCATCGGATTGTCCCGCCGTGAAGAGATCGAATCGAGTTCGCCGAGCATCAGCAGTCCCCCGAAATCGGGGTGAAGCGGTGCGCCGACCCGGCGCGAACTGAGATTCCCGACGATCCGTTCGCCCGGCCAGACGCGCAATTCCTGATTCGCGACGATCTCGCGGAAAGCCTCCGCGTGGGTGATCGCCATTTCACCGGGAGAACGCCCTTCGATCTTCCGGTAGAGCGATACGAGTTTCGCGTTGAGCCGGTTCTTCCACCGGGGAAGTTCCTCCCCCCGGGCGAGTTTCAGGAGAGAAGCGGAGTACGCGCGGTAGTGGATCCGCTTGATCAGGTTCAGGAGGGGACGCCGTTTCTCCCGGCGGACGAAGGCGCGCGTCATGAGTTCCGCCTTTTGAATGCAGATGCCGTACGACGCGGAGATCATGTCGTCGCGAATCCCGGGAAGAGTCGATCGCGGTGCGGTAACGGTCATCCGTTCCTCACGAGAAGGAGTCTCGCCGTGGAAACAAGGTGATCTTCGGCGGCGGCGACCGGTTTTTTCGCTCCGAAGAAGGAGGCGAGTTCGGGGGGCGAACTGAGGGCGTACCTCATTCCGAGGGCGATCAGGCTTTGAAGATGGAGGCGCACTTCCCCGGCGGAGATCGGCAACCGCGGCGCGAGCGTGGCGGAACATCGGTCGAGGAAGGGGATCAACATCCGGTCGCGCCATTTGCGGTCGAGTTCCCCGGTATCGACGACCGACCGCATGATCAATTGAAGGCCGGAACGGTGGTTGCGCGCGTACCGGAATCCCCCGCGAACGAGCCGGTCGAGAACCCTCCCCGGATCGTCATCGGTGAAGGACTCCGCCTCGAGGCGGCCGAAGATCTCCTCGAGCATGAGGCCGAAGGGGGCGAAGTCGTCCCGGACCGATTCGAGGCAGGCGGCGTAGAGCGATTCCTTGTTTCCGAAATAGTGATGAATGGTCGCCATCGTCACGTCGGCGGCGTCGGCGACTTCCCGCAGGGTGGTCGCCCTCTCCCCCCGGTCGGAAAAGAGAGCGGCCGCCGCGCAGAGCAACCGCTCCCGCGTCTTCTTCGCATCGGCATTGACCGGCCTCGCCATAGGAACTAATTAATCATCCGATTAGTTCCATGTCAAGTCTTTTCGCCGTCGCGTTTCCGCAAACCGGCGCTTCCCGGGAATAAAAAAAGGGAGCGTGGCTTCGTCTGGGGCGGTGGAGGTTCCATAGTGGACGCTAATATCAGGATCTGCTTATATGTCAAAATCTGTATAATCTGCGTAATTCACACGAAACATCCGGAAGGATTTTCATGTATCATTAACAAGGTTAACTAAGGAGAAAAAACCATGCACAGGTTCCTCACCCTGTTCGCCTGCCTGCTCGTGTCTGCTACGACCGGCATTTCCGCCCAGGACACGACGACCGTCGACCCCTCCGGTCCTCTCAATGAGGACGAGAAGATCGTCCACCTGTTAAACCGGTTCACTCCGGGGGCGACGCCGGAACTGGTCGCCGAAGTGCGGGAGAAAGGGATCGGGCCGTGGATGGAAGAACAGCTCGCCGGGAACGTCGCCGAATCGGACCGGTTCCGGACGATTCTCGGAAAGTTCGAGACGGTCGGCCTCACCGAGCAGGAATTGTACGACTACCGGGAGAAGGTACCCGGAAGCGCATCGGAAAAGGAAAAGCGGGAAGCGAGGCGGCACGCGCGAATCCCGATGCACGAAACCTTCGCCTGGGTGATCCTCCGCGCCCTTCACAGCAACAACCATGTCCGGGAGACCAGTTCCGACTTCTTCCGCAACCACTTCGCCATCAACGTCGACAAGAATGCGATCAAGCTGATTCTTCCCGACTGGGAACGGGAAGTGATCCTGAACAATTCCCTCGGTAAATTCGGGGAGATACTCAAGGCGAGTGCGAAGCATCCCGCCATGCTGATGTTCCTCGACAACCACATCTCCCGCCGCCCTCCGACGAAGATCGAGTTGAAAAAGATCGAAATGAAAACCAGACTGAAGACGAAAAACAAGGAGGATATTCAGCAGGCGATCGACATCGCCCTCCAGCGCGGACTGAACGAAAACTACGCCCGCGAACTGCTCGAACTCCATACGCTCGGTGTGGACCGCCACTACCGGCAGAAGGATGTCATCCAGGTCGCCCGGATCCTGACCGGGTGGACGATCCAGCGGGGAGGCCCCTATCCGGGGGGATTCCTTTTCAACAAGGAGATGCACGATCCGGGGAACAAGCACTTTCTCAACGGAGTGATCCGGGAGAATCGGCTCAACCCGGTCGGAGAAGGCGATTTTCTCCTGAGAATACTGGAGCAGCACAAGGGAACCGCCGGGTTCCTCTCCTGGAAACTCTGTCGTTGGCTCGTCAACGACGAACCGGACGAGAAGATGGTCGCACGGATCGCGAAGGTCTTCATCAAGACCAAGGGAGATCTCGCCAAGGTCTTCGAGGCGATCGTGGAAGACCCCGGTTTCTTCACGAGGGAGAACTACCGGGCCAAGTTCAAACGACCCTGGGAATTCGTCGTCAGCGCGCTTCGGGTGACGAACGCGGAAGTGACCGATCCAACCGCCCTTCTTGGAAGCCTCCGGGAAATGAACGAAGACCTCTACCGGTGCGCAGACCCGACCGGGTATTACGACCAGGCCGAGGCGTGGCGCGACCCCGGCGCCCTCGCCATCCGGTGGACCTTCGCCATGAACCTCGCCGCCGGCAAAATAAAGGGAGTCCGGATCCCCGCTTCCTTCTACGAAGACCTCACCCAGGACAACCCCGGCTCCTGGAAAAAGATCCTCGTCGACAAGGTCCTTCCCGTCGGCGGAATCGGGAAGCGTACCTCACGCAAGTTGGACGAGATCATCGAAACCATGCCGGGGCGGGGTAAGAGAAAACTGCGAAAGGCGAGACCCTTCATCCTCGCGATCCTGTTGGGATCCCCCGAATTCCAGAAACAATGAGGTGACAAGGACCCCGGCTTTTTGCATACTATGACCGTATGGTCATAACATGTTGTACGCGAAAGTAACCCGGGCCTGGTCGATCGTCTTTCTCTTCGTCGGAATCTCCTTCCTGGTTGATCCCGGCGAAACGGGACGAATCCTCACGCAACTCGCCAACGGGTTGGGATTCCGCGGGAGAATCTCCACCCCGACCGGGTCTCTCTGGTGGGTTCTCTCGCTCTCCCTCATGAGTGCGGTCACCCTCCTCGCCCACTTCGGCGCCCGCGATCCGAAATCGCATCAACTCTACTTCACCCTTCTCGTCGCCAAGATCGTCAGCACCGCCGGGTTTACCCTTCTCGCATTCCGCCTCTCGCCCGCCTGGATCGTCTGCGCCTTCGGGGACGGGTTCGTCGCCCTTTCCCTTTGGCTCGCCCGTCATTGGCGTTCGAAGGATACCCCTTCCCTTCTCCGCCGCTGGTTCGATCTCATGGGAGCGGGTTCCGAAAAGAACGTGCAAAGAAGAATCGCAAACCACGACCCACTTGTCCGCAGGCTTCACCCGATCTTCGGATGGGTCATCGACTGGTGGGGACCGACCCTGCTTCTTCGCCGCCCCCTTCGGGCGATCCATCTTCCGGAAAACGAATTCGACCTGCTGTTCCAGAAACTCAAGACGCACGGATCTCCCCTCGTCCGGGGAGTCGCGACCCTCTTCGAATGGCCCTGTACCGAAGTCCTCCACGAGGATTCCAAACCGGATGCCGTTCCCCACCCCCTGGATCATCACCAACCTCCCACTCCGAAAGAGGAATACGACACCATCGTAATCGGGTCGGGAGCGGGTGGCGCTCCCGTGGCTTGGAGCCTTGCGAAACAGGGAAAACGAGTTGCGATCCTCGAAAGGGGCGGACTCGTTCGGCCGGACACGACCGTGAACACCCTCCGGAAACACTTCGTCGCTCAGGCATCCCTCGTCTCCTCCCGATACTCCTCCATCGTCGTCCTGGCCGGGGAGGGACTCGGAGGAACGACGGCGATCAATTCCGGAACCTCGCTCCGTCCTCTTCCCGAATGTCTCCAGGGATGGAACGCGAATCTCTCGTTGGAACCGTGGCTCGATCTGGCGGAGGAGGCGATCGGCGTGACCGTCCCCCCCCGCGATCTTCTCTGCGCCTCATCGGGAATCTTCGAAAAGGGTCTCGCCGGAATCGGCCGCGAAGGAGCGTACGTTCTTCCCCGGAACGCCCCCGACTGCGAAGGAAGAGGCCGGTGCTGTTTCGGATGCCCCGCGGGAGCGAAACGGAGCGCCGACAAGGCCTTCCTTCCCGAAGCGGTCTCGGCCGGGGCGGATCTCTTTCCGGAAACGAGTGCGCGACGGATCGTCGAAAAGAGCGACCGGGTCGAGGTGGAAACCTCCGATGGCCGGGTCTTCCGGGCGGACAACCTCGTCCTTTCGGCGGGCGCCCTGCACACCCCGAACCTGTTGAGGAAAAACCGGCTTGGATCGGCATGGAAACGCGCAGGCCATCACCTGAAAATCCATCCCGCCTGCAAAGTCTTCGCCCATTTCCCGGAACTCGAACACGGCGACCGGGGAGTCCCGCAGGCGATCGGGTATCGCCCCCCCGAACTCCCCCGCATTACGCTCGAAGGGGTCCACACGCCGAAAAGCTCCATCGGGCCGATGCTCCTGGCGGGCGGATCCCGTTTCCGGTGGTGGTTCGACCGGAGCGACCATCTCGCCACTTTCGGCCTGATGATTCGCGACCGTTCCACCGGCCGCGTTTCGCAGATCGGCAACCGTCCGACGATCGACTACACCCTTCACGAAGAGGACGCCCGCGACCTGGGCGAAGGGTTGAAACTGATCGCGCAGGCCTTCTTCGCGGCGGGCGCCGACCGCGTGCTTCTGCCGGTCGGGGGAGGCAACAACGATGTCTCGTGCCGGGAGGAACTCGAAATCGATTATGCCCCTTCCCGCCTTCTCGTCAGCGGGTTTCATCCGCAGGGAACCGCGGGAATGGGCCGGGTAGTGAACAACGATTTAAAATTGACCGGAAGCGACAGGATCCATGTCTGCGACGCATCGGTCCTTCCCGATTCCCCCGGCGTCAATCCCCAGGTGACCATTATGGCGCTCGGCCTCCGGCTCGCGGATCACCTGGCAAAACGTGAAACGCCTCTTCCCTCCAGAACGGAGGAAAGAGGCGTATTGAATTGCGCCAACTAGAAATCGATCTGGAAACGCATCTGCACGACGCTGGAGTTCCCGATATCCCCGGCGTCACTCTCGAGGTCAGAGAAGACGTATTCGAGCATAACGCGCGTTGCGGAGTTGAGATACCAGTTGACGCCGAGAGCGAAGTTCATGAGTTCGTTACCGGTCACGTCGTCGTTCCCGTCGATCATCTGGATGCGCGCCTTCACTTCCCAGGCGCCGTATCCCCCGTCTTCCCCGAAGGCGTTCTTCAACGGCTTTACGCGGCTCCACATCCCGTTCTTCCGGGAATAGGGCCGGGTCTCCCCGGTGAGAAAGTATCCGAACTGCAGGTACCAGGCGGAGAAGGTCGCGTCGCTCGCCCCCTCGATCGCGCTGACGTCGTAGTGCACGTATTCGAGCTGGGCGTGGAGGGACTGCCAGGCGAAGCCAAGTTCGAAGCCGACAAGGAGCAGGTCGTCCGGGCTCGTCGTCGTCTCCACGTAGTCTTCCGCAAGGTTGGCCATCGGCTTGCTTTCGAAATCGGTCGCATCTCCGCGGAGGTGGCGATTGCTCAAGCCCAGTCCGAGGTGGAGGATCATTTCGCCCTCCTCGTAGAGCGGGGTTCCGCTGACCCTCCCGGTGATGACGTTGACCCCGTCGTTGTCCTTGTCGTCTCCGTAGGAATTGCTTCCCCCCCAGAAATAGCCGAGGCTCCACTGCAGCCTGTTTTCGAAGGCCTGGTTGTGGAAACGGAAACCGGTGCTCCGCTGGGGAGAGATGGACGAATCCAGGGCCCCCTCGATGAAGGTGTTGTAGTTGGAGATCGGCGCGGTAAAACCGAACAGTTCGAACTGCTGGCCCACCGTGAGGGTTCCCACGACGGGAAGTCCCTTGATGCCGACGTATACGTCCTTGAAGTCGGCATCCCCGCCGGCGAAGTCGTACTGCATTTTGAATATAACCCGGTCCCAGAGCGTCCCGCCGAAGAAGAGCCGGGCGCGTCGAAATTCGGTCCCGTTCTCGCCGGTAAAGCCGGCGTCCTTCATATCGTCGTCGGCGGAAATGAAGGCCCAGTCGTTGTGAATCCGGCCGCCGAACTTCAACTTGAACACCCCGTCGGAGCTCTCTATGTGCGTTCCGTTCTTCCAGTAGATCTTGAAATCATCGCCATCGACGAGTACGGATTCCTCGGACTTTTCGTCTTTTTCGACGCTCGTGGCGGGGACTTCCTCTTGAGCGAACACGGGAGTGCCAAGCCCAAAGAGGATGGCCGACAACCAGAGAGTTTTCATTCCGGGTTCTCCTTCGTAACAAGAATCAGGAATACCACTGCAAAAAATGTGCCATCATCCCGGAGGGAAAACGGTCCCGGTCCCGGTCAGTTGTTCAGGGCCCCCGCGTCGATCCAGGCCTTGACAAACTTGTCGATATCGACCGAGTCGAGGTACGGCCCTCCCGCGGGCATCTGGCTTCCGCAATTCTGGGTCCCCATCAGTTTCTGGTACAGGAGACTGTTCGCGCCGTCGGAGGCAACGACCCGTTTCGATGGGCCGCTGCAAACGGGACTATCCTGGCCGACGAGGGCGGAATACGCGATGGAATCCGTGGAGAGATCCAACCCGTTAGGGGGACTCCCCCCCACATGACAATTCAGACAGGTGTTTTCCCCCCCGACAAGGAACGGGTACGCCTCGTTGGCCCAACTGACCGCCGATCCCGTGGTGGCCTGGACCTGGACCGTATTGGTCTCCTCGTTCCCGGCCTCGTCAATGGCCCGGACCACGTAGAAGTAGCTCGTGGTTGCATCGCATGACGGATCGGAGTAACCGCCCGGAGTGCTTACCGCCAACGGCGTCGAAAAGTTCGTCACGATTGACCCGGTGTTCCGGTACACGTTGTAAAGGATGTTCACCGACGGGGTCTGATCATCCGTCCCGTTCGTCCAGGAGAGTTGGATCGTGTGCTTTCCCATGGAAACGGCCGAAGTCGCGCCCCCGAAAGTGGGCGGTCCAAGGTCGGGACCGGAGGAACCTCCCCCGCCGGACGCGCAGCCTCCCATCTGGCTCATTCCCGCCACAACAGCCACAATGCAAAGTGCAATCGTGCGAACGACAAGGCTCGAGTCATTTCGTTCCATGTATATTTTATCCTTCATCGATCATCTCCTCCTGCTGAAATCAACGAACTCGACCTCCGTCACCTTCCCGGCCGTCACCGTCACGTCGATATCCTTCCCGGAGACCTTCTCGTGGTTCACGCCGAGCTTGTACGTCCCCGCCGGGACGTTCCGGATCTCGAACGTCGCGGTCATCTTGTCCGTGGCGGCGAAGTAGGGGTTCTGGCAGACCAGGATGGTCGCGTTCATCTCGAGATGGATCTTGCAAAGAAGACGAATCTCCCCAAGCGTGTCGAAGACCACGCTCTTGTTGATCCCCGGCTTGTACTGGCCAAGATTGAAGATCTTGACGGACTTCTTCGTCGAGTAGACGTTGTGCCGGACCAGGTCGTGGTTCGGAAAATCCACGGTCGATGCGACGAGGACGGGAAGGACGTGCGGAATGAACGTCATCTTCTCCTGGTCCATGACGGGGTTCTTCGGGGGAAGGACGAACTTCCGGCCCGGAACGTCCCGAACGAAAACGATCCCGGGCCGGTATCGGAAATAGCGGTTCTTCAATGATCCCCGGATCGTCCCGGTCCCCTTCCGGATGCGGGCCATGCAGGGACACTCCTCCCCGCCGGTACAGTCCCCGCAGGAACACCTGTCTGCCGCATCACCCTTGCAGGAACACGAAACGCTGTCATACCAGGTCCCGGAACACCGGGGCTCGGTATCCTGCGCGAACAGGGGAGTGCCAAGCCCAAAGAGGATGGCCGACAACCAGAGCGTTTTCATTTCGGGTTCTCCTAGAAATCGAGATCGAGCCGGAAAAGAAGGCCGTCGGGACGGTCGATCCTGTGCAGGTCGGACGACTCGACGTATTCCGCCGTGAGCCGGATGTTCGCGTAGACCTGGGCAGTCACTCCTCCCGAGAACCGGCTTACTTCCTGGTCATCCAGGCTGGACGAGTTCGGGCCCCGGAAATCAAGCCACTCGTACTTCGCGTAGAGCATCACCCACTGGAGAACCATGTAGTCGGCCTCGAGCATGCCAGAAACGACGCCAAGGTCCATCCCGTCGTTTGCCGCGTTCTCGTCCTCCCCCCAACTGAGCGCGAAAGACACGTCGAGGTTGTCCCAGTTCCCGCGCAGGTCGACGCCGAACCGGTAGAAGTCCAGGTCATATTCGGAGCCGGGACTAGTGGCATCGGGGATCGAACTGAACCCGTGGTAGCCGAAGAACCCGACGGTGAGGGAATTGTCGATCCAGTTTCCCGTGGAAGGAAGGGAATCCTCGAGTTCGTCCGATCCGGAGAATGGAAGCCCCCCCAGGACCTTCCAGGCGGCCCGGTAATAGATGTCCTTTTCCCGGTTGTTGTCCGCAGAGTCGTTCGTCCCGTGGGTGACGCCGACCACGTAGCGAACACGGTCCCCGGCGATCCCCATCAACTCCGCGGCGACCTGCCGGTCGAAATCCAACGGGTTTCCGTTCCCGTTCGGGTACTTGTACCCGGCGTTATACATCGCGTGGCTCGTCAGTGGAACGCGCCTGGCGTCGGAGAACGCGATCAACTCCGGTTCCACCAACCCGACGCGCAGGTCCAGCAGGCGAGCCGGAACCCAGTCTCCCATCAGGGGGTTGTTCAGGATATCGTCGAACTTGACGTAGGCCCGTCTCTTGTCCCCGCCGACTTCCGCGAAAAAGGAGACGCTCTCACCGAGGTTAGCCCCAATGAGCCACACGACCGTCGGTTCGCCGAAGTTCGCCTTCTCCTCGTCACCCTCCAACTGGGAGAATCCCCACTTGACCCAGACGGCCAGGGGCGGGTTCCCGGGAATGGACGCGGGCAGGAACGTATCGGGCCAGTCGTCCCTCAGGGCCTCGGCCCCGAGAGAGACCGGCTTTTCGCGGATGAAGAGTTCGTCTCCCCCTGGGATCTTGAATCCGTTAAGGCGGAAGGCCTCCCCGAAATCGTTCAACTTCGGCACGACGACGTGGCAGGTTGAGCAACTCGTCCTATATTTCCGGGCGAACGCCGGGATCCCCTCCGCGTCGGAGCTAGCCCAGAAAACTGCGACCAGACTCAGAACAACCAAGCCCGTGGAATAACTTTTCATAACGCTCCTCCAAACAGTCCCCGCAAAACAACTACCGTCTCTTCAAATCGCTGAGGAATCCCAGAAGGAGAAGCACCAACAGAATTCCACCGGCCGCCAACAACAGCACGACCGGGAAATTCATCATCGGTTTCTCCGCGGCCGCCTGTTCGGCCAACAGCGAGAGACTCGAAAACATCACTACTCCCCTTTCTGCCCGGACAGGAACGACACCAGGTCGTACACTTCCCGGGGCGTCATCTCGTCCCCGAAATCGGCCCTCATGGGCGACGGCATCAGGACCGACCTTGGCTGGATCTCTCCAGGTTTGAACGACTTCTCAACCCACTTCCCCTTTTCGAGCAACTTCAACGTAAGCCCCGTCGCAGCGTCACCCGAAACGAAGTCGCCTGCGATGTCGAAGAAGTCCTCCTCCCCGTCCACCGTCATGAGAACGGACGCCTGCGTGTTCCCGACATGAGAAACGAGGGACAAATCAATTTTCAGAGACTCGGTCTTCCCGTTCTTGTACCGCACATCCAGGAGCAGGTGCCCCGGATTCTCCTTTCCGGGAACCCATTCCATCTTCAAGGCGCGGGCTTCCATTATATCATCCGGAACCTCGATCTCCTCGCCATTCTCGCCTTCTTCCAGGTAATAGACATTGATGAATGCGTACCCCGCCACGATCTGGGCGTTCGGCTTGAGGATCGATTCGAGGATGTAGTCCGGTCCCTGTGCGGATCCGATCGAACGGAGATCAGGAGCCGCGTCCTTTTCCGTCGGCTTGAACGAAGCGGCCTGATGGCACTGGATACATTTCTGCTTCCGGAAGATCTCTTCCCCGCGCTTCGCGTCTCCCTTGAGAATCGGCAGTTTCGCTTTTTTCTTTCCCCCGCCCGCCTCGGTGGGCTTGCGCTTTCCTTCACGCCAGGGTTTCTGGGTATCCCGGGCCTTCCTGACAAAATCCTCGTCCGTCTTTCCCCCGAGAGAGTTCAGGTAAGAGACCACGGCAAGGATCTCGTCGTGGCCGAGGGAAATCGGAGGAAGATTGACAGGCTTCATCAGGCTCTGATTTGTCCCGTCGACGATCACCGCGTCGGGATCGTAAAGAGATTCGACCAGGTATTCCGCCCCTCCCCGTTTCTTCGACCGGTTGCCGATCCCCGCCAGTTCGGGACACCGGTTCCCGCCCGCCCCGTTGAGAGAATGACAGACGAGGCATCCCGCTTCGAGGCCTTCGAAGATCTCCTTGCCCTGGGTCACCAGTTCCTGGGGCGTCCCCCCCACCTTCCGGTCCTTTTTCGCGGGCCCGCTCTTGATCTGGGGAATCGCGTTGCCGATATAGACAAACGCGCCTGTCACCGCCAGGAGCAGTAGAATCACCTTATTTTGCAGCTTCATTGTCTGCCTTCTTCATGCCAAACTTGAAGATCACCCAGAGAAGCCCAAAGAAGAAGAGGGCCGACACCGCCGCGACGGTCGTTCCATATCCCAGGGCGGGAGTATACGCGGTCTCGGAGGTATCCCGGAGAAGGCCGTACACGTGCCACGTTTCCCGGATTCCGGAGCGAACGATTCCCATCAGCGCCATGGTCAGGGTGAAGACCGCGGCAAGCGTGATCAGCACGTATTGCGATCGACGGGGCATCTTCCCCCACTGAACCTCTCCGAGCGAGTCCGCGCCGAAGAAAATGAACAGGTCAATCGCCGTCACCGTCACAAGGGCAAAAAGGACCGCCGCGACCTGGTAGACCGAGTACCCGATCCGGACTTTCGCGTCGACGAAGTAGCCGTCCACACCGTAATAGATGACGATCCCCGCGGCGGTTGCCAAAATCGCCCACTGAAGCAGGCCCCCGATCCTCCCCCGCAGGAGGAACATGTCCAGGAGCGCCAGTGCCACGAATCCCGCGAAGATGATCCCGATCACGCGGAACCCGGCCGCGTGGTGGATTCCCTCGGTCGCTTCCAGTCTCTTCAATTCGACCTGCTTTTCATCCAACTCCAGGAGCCGGCTTGTCATCAGGTTCATCTTCTGGTCGCTGCCCAGGATCGACTTCTCGAGTTTTTCGACTTCCGCCCTGGCCGGCCCGATTTCCCTGGCCGCCTTCGCCCCTTCCCCCAGGAATCCGTTCACGCCGCAGAACAGGATCGGGAAGACGGAAAGTCCGATCAGGAAAAGGGGAGCGCGGAGTCCACCCTTGGGGCGGACCTTCGTTCTCTTCTTGTTCGCTCTCCGGTAAAGGACAAACATGAGGAACGTGCTCAGGATCACGATGTTGACGACCGTGTTCTTCGCGGACATGACGCCGAAAACGCCCAGCAATGGATGGTGCGCCCCCCCCATTTTCGAAGCTTCCGCACTTGAGGCCACAAGCGTATGCGGCGTCATCCAGACCGCCATGGAAGCGAAGATCAGGATCTCGACCCAGAGAATGTATTTGAAATACCGGTTCCCGCCCGGGATGCGGCCAAGCCCGATCCACATGTAGTAGTTTGCCGCGATGAAGAGCGCGCCGATGAGCACCGCCTGGATGATGAAGAGCCAGGAAAATGCGCCGCCCATGAGGCTCGTCCCCATCTGGGGATTGTAGGCGTAAATCTCCTTGCCGAGCCAGTAACCGGCGAAAGGCAGGGGGATCAGCGCCCAGAGCGCGGTGAAGTTCCCGACGTACCCCATCCAGTCGTAGTGGGCCCGTTCCTCATCGCTCTTTGACGCCAGGAACCGGATGGCCGCGTACGCCGCGACGATTGCGCCTCCGAAGGCGATGTTCGCGATGAACCTGTGGATGTTGATCGGCATCCAGAGCGGGTTCTGGATCGCTTCCATGAGCGTCACGCCGGTTGCCTCCGGGGTCGCCCCTTCCGTGGGGCTCATCATGAAGGTCACCCAGGCGTTCGCCACGCACATGATTCCCGTGCCGATGACGTTCAACATGATTCCAAGCAGGATGTGGACCCACTTGAGCCTCCCCTTCATCGCGTCCCAGCCGTAGCAGTAGACAACGAGAATAATCGCGTCAAGGATGATGAAGAGGGCATAGGGAAGATATGTCGGCGAGAAAATCAATCCGAGGTATGAAATGACCTTCGGGTAGAAAAAGACGAGTGAACCCAGGCCGACCACTCCGAGCACCGCCGTTGCCGTGAAGGCAAGGGCGAGCAGTCGCGTGAATTCCCGTGCCAGCTTGTCGTACTTTTCGTTCTTCGTGACCAAACCCACAACTTCGACGAGACTCGCGAAGATGGGGACCCCGAGAACGAACGCCCCGAACATGAGGTGAAGTTGCATGAAGAACCACACCACCGTGCGGGAATCGAGAATCGGAGATGACCTGTAATCTGGCCAAGCCTGGGAAGAACAACAAGAAGAAGGATGCCCGACAGGCCGAGAAGAACTCCCACCTTGACGAGGGAAGTGACAAGATGACTCTTTACCTCGCTCCTGGCACTCATGATTCCTCCGTCCCGCCCTGGCCGGGTTTCTGAATTCTTCGTATGAAGAAAATTCCCATGAAACCGCACAGAAGGAAGGTGATTCCGCCATAGGCGTAGGGCATGGGCGAGGGTTTCGGTTCCAGGACGATCCAGTACCAGGTGGAGACCGAACCTCGTGACCCGTTCTCCCCGTTGCCTCCGTCCCAGGCGGCAAACGCGATGGGAAGGTACTTCCCGGGCTCGAACCGTCCGTCTCCCTCGATCGGGATCTTGAATACGGCCATCCAACGGCCATCCTCGAATTTGGCCTTCACCGGGATCTTTTCCATTTTATCCGGTGTGTCGAAATATCCTTTCGAAATATATTTCACCCCTTCGCGGTCCGCGCGGTAATGCCATGACTCGACGGGCATCGACGGCGCACCCATCGCGAAGTGGGGTTTCTTTCCTCCTTCCAGGGCCCCGGGCGGAAATTGTATCGAGAATCCGTCGGCGAACTTCTTCGCCCTCAACACCTCAAGATCTTTCCGGGTGGGAAGCGCCACGCTTTTCGAAGCGAGGGTCACTTCGTGATCGTCTTTTTCGTGAACAGCATCGCGGAATCGATCGTCCCATTCGACCCGCAGCGCCAGTTCTGCTCCGTTGTATATGGCGTTTACCCGGACCTCGTCGACGGATGCAAACTGCCATCTCGTGGGAAGCGTCAACTGTGGAGAAAGTTTCATTCTCACTCCACCTGTCTTTCCCCAGAATTCGTCTCCGGGATCGTCCGGGATATCCTCCTCCGTGTAGACCGCCTGAATTTCAAGCGATGGCGGATATTTCTCCTGGTGCTCCGACAGGCTCAACACGTAATGCGTCAGCGCGAGGATGTCTTCGTCTTTTTCAAACTGGTCGTGATATTCAGGCATCGCGACTCCACCGAGACCGGTCATGATGCTCCGCGCGACATCCTTGACACGCCTCCCCCCCCGGAAGAGATCCCTCCTCGTCAGGTTCCGCGGCCAGAGTCCGTACTTGTCCCGCGGGGTCGTCGCGCCCTCCCCGTTTCCCCTGCCGTTCTGGCCGTGGCATTCCCAGCATTTCATCTTCTGGTATATTTCCCCGCCCCGTGCGATCGTCTCCTTGTCCGGCTTCCCACCCGGCTCGGGAACCTTCACCAGGTCATCCTCCTCCAGTTCCGCCTCCTCTTCCCAATCCTCCCCCCCGAAAGTCTTGATGTAATAGATAACCTGCCAGCGCTCCGTCTCAGAGAGAACATCTTCCCAGGCAGGCATGGTCGTCCCGGGCATCCCCTTCGACACGGGAAGGAAGAGGTCCTCCGTCCTCGGCACTATACCGGCAACGGTCGTACGGATCTTGAACTTCGAGCCATCCGTGAAATCCCTTGGCGCCGGGAGCATGTAGGCTCCCGCCAATCCCTGTCCGTCCCCTTCCATGCCATGACATGCCGCGCAGCGTGCCTCGTAGATCAGCTTTCCCGCCTTGATGTTCTCCTCATCTTCGGGAGGCCTTCCCTCATTGTCCTGGGGAGTTTCCGGCATGAACATGAACAAACCCAGAGCCAACAGCAGGACAGGAATTCTCATCTCAGTCTCTCTCCGCCGGTTTCTGTCCGGCGATCGAATAGGCTCCCATGACCGCCAGCCAGATGTCGCGGTCACTCAAACGCTGCTTCGAGGAAACCTTGAATCCGAGATGGTCCTCCGAGGGATTCCACGGGGGCATCGCGGAGGACCAGGGCGCCGATTCGTCTGGAAGACCGATCCCCCCCTCCTTGGCCCGCCAGAAGATGTAGTTCTCGGGAAGTTGCGCGATGGTGCCGGGGTCCGTAAAGTCGATCGGTTCGGGATAATAGCCGGCCGCGGAAGGCCCTTTCCCGTCGGCACGGTCACCATGACACCAGGAACAGTTGGCCACGTAGATTTCCCTGCCCTTGCGGAGGTTCTCTTCCGTCCACTCGTGCGGGTTCTTTTTATTGGCGTACTCGCCGGGGAGAGTCGGATGGATCGTTCTCAGTTCCGCGGGCGGGTTGAGTTTCAGCCGGGTCGAGTCGTAGACCAGGAACCCGACGACGAAGGCGCCAAAGCCCACGAGGGAATACTTCCCGATAACCGCGGGAAGGGGCTCTCTCGCCAACAACAACCTTTTGATAGGGCCGAAGAAACCCTCGATCCTCTGTTCGTTGCTGGTGACGAACAGGAGGACGGCAAGAACCGCGAGGCCCATGTAAACGCTGACAAGGCTCCCGGGCATGGGCGCCCCGACCTTCACATCTTCGAACTCCACCTCGCCGAAAAGGAGGTCAACGGTCAGGGTGGTGGTTTCCTTCCCCGTGGTCCATTTCGTTATGAAGGGAACCCCGACCTGGAGCAGAAGCCAGACCAGGAGCAAAACAGACAGGGCCGGGATCAGCAGGGGGAACCGGGAAGAAGGCGTCTTCCCATCCTGTTCCTCCGTGCATTTCTCTTCTTTGGACACGATTATCTCGCAGACTCAGATCCAGATGACGCCGGGATTACTTCTCCGGGACAATCCCATCCTTCGATAGTTTGAAGTTCAACTTCATTTCCGCCTTCGGAGCGACTTCAACGGAGCCCTGAATCTCTTTGGGAGCCTCGAATTCGTAGTAGGTCACGTTCCCGTCCTTGTCCCTGGTCGCCTTGGTTACATTCCACCCTTCATGCCACACGACCAGGTTGTATTTCCCGGGGGGAACACCGTCGAGCTTGAATTCCCCGTTTTCGTCGGTGACCGCGAAGTAGGGATGCTGCACGATGAAAATGAATCCGCTCATCCAGGAATGGCCCGCGTCACAACTGATCGAATCTATCCCCGGCTTGCGCAGTTTCTGCTTGATGAGTTTATCCGCCTCCGGAAAGGGCTTGTTGAACGGAGAAGGTCCGACCGCGTGGATGTTGTGCATGATGCCGTCACTCGACTTCATCTCCAATCGCCCCCGGGTCTTCACAACAATGACGTGGGGATCGTAGCGACACCCGACCTGGTCGAGGACCGGCGTCTTCAGCGTTTTGATCGATTTTCCTGAAGTGATATCCGCGAGAAAAACCACCGCGTTCTTGACACCACGGGACTCCCCATTCACCAACAGCCTGGGCGACGGCATGGTCTTGGGCTCCTGGTGGTGGGCACAAACCTCCGGATTCTTTGATACCGGGAACTGTGCCACTTCGGGAAGTTCCCCGTCCCACGTAATTTTCCCCGCGAGGATCCCGCCTTCCGTGACGTCCTGTTCGGCGTACTTGATTTTTTCCTTGAGAATCTCTTCCGCTCCACCCGCCTGGCAGAGAACGAGTATCGGCAACATCATCCACATCGTTTTGTTCCTCCTGATCTGTATTTACCTGCTATAAGAGCAACCACCATGCCACGCGGAGAGCGCCCGCTTAGACGGGAATCGCCGGGAACAAGAGCGGCACCCTTTGAACCACCCCGCCATGCCCGACCAAAGGCTCCCCCATAACACCTTGTGTACCATTGAGTTGAAGGAATCCGGCCGGTTTCGTACCGAACCTCACACGGGTTGCGCCCCAGTCCGGGAGGAAATCCCCCGGATGATTCGTTTTCCTTCCAGTATCGATGTGGCTTGCGCATTGCGGGGTAAATCCTGAACCGCCCAATATATCTTGGAAGTGGATACCGAAAATGAGTCTATCCCTGCTCATCGTGGAAGATGAAACCACGCTGCGAGAATCCCTGGTTTCCCATTTCCACGCACGCGGACTTCGCGCCTTGGAAGCGCCGGACGTTGAGACGGCCAAGATACTCTTTTCCAGGGAACGGCTCGACCTCGCGCTCATAGATATCCACCTGCCCGACGGAACGGGAATCGATCTTGCGGGTGAATTTCACGCCCTTGACAGGGACCTGGCGATCGTCATGATCACGGCGCACCCCGATGTTCACTCCGCGGTCGAGGCGACCCGGGCGGGGGCGCGGGATTACCTGATCAAGCCCTTCGACCTCAGGGAGTTGAACCTGGTCATCGACCGGGTCTGCGAAGAACAAAGACTCAAACGCGATCTCCAGATATTTTCCCGGAACAGGGGAGGCGATTCGAAAAAGATCGTCGCGGAATCCGCAGGGATGAAGCGGGCGTTGAAAATGGCCGACGATGTTTCCGCAAGTCCGAACACCCACGTGCTTATCCGGGGGGAGACCGGCGTGGGAAAAGAGATCGTGGCCCAAGCGGTCCATTCCTCCGGCCCCCTGGTTAAAATAAACTGCAGCGCCATCCCGGAGCAATTGATGGACAGCGAGTTGTTCGGCCATGAGAGGGGGGCGTTCACCGACGCGCGGGAAACCCGCGTTGGTCTCTTCGAACTGGCTGATGGAGGAACGCTCTTCCTCGACGAGATTTCGGAGATGGGCCTGTCGGTCCAGCCGAAACTCCTTCGTGCCGTCGAAAAACAACCCTTTCGACGCGTTGGAGGGAGAAAGGACATCACGGTTGATGTCAGAATCATCGCGGCCACCCACCGGAACATGGAGGAGGAAATCAAGAAAGGACGCTTCCGGGAGGACCTCTATTACCGGCTCAAGGTGTTCCAGATCGATGTCCCCCCGTTACGGGACCGGAAGGAAGATATCATCCCGTTGGCCCGTCACTACGCGGAGACCTATGGACGAGGATTGTACGGAGGTCCCCTGGCCCTTTCTCCGACCGCCGAATACTCCCTTGCCATCCATCGCTGGCCGGGCAACGTGCGGGAACTGAGGAACATTCTCGAAAGGGCCGCGATTCTCTGCGGGGGAGACCGAATCGACACCAACCATCTTCCGACGGAACTCCGCCTGGCGGGCAAGCTCAAGGCCTATCTCTCTTCCACCGGGGAAGACAAAACCCTGAGGCGAATTGAGCAACTCCACATCCGGGCAACTCTCGACGGATGCGGCTGGAACAAGTCGGAAGCGGCCCGCCGCCTCGGAATCAACCGCAAGACTCTCCGGGAAAAACTGGAGCAAGATTCAGTGTAGCCCCACGCCATCCCGGATCAAAAAGTACCAACTGCCGGAACCTACTGGGGATTGGTCCCTTGCAACCATAACTTGCGGGCCTTTTCGAGTGAACGGTTCGAGGTGAACCAGTTTCCGCAACGCACGACATCGATCCAGAGCGAATTCTACCGTTCCCCGATTGGCGCGATCTTTGCTTCATCTCATTCGGCAGAGAAGGTTAATTTCAGCAAACAGGAGTCTCATCATGACTAAATCGGTCTCACTTCTACTGGCAATATTCATTACCTGCGGCATCGGACAGGCCCAAGAGGCGGATAAAAACCCGGCGATGGGTTCGATCACGACCGATGACGGCTTCGGTATCATCAAGGGAAAGATCCTTTTCTCCGGCGAGCCCATCCTTGCTGAAATTCCGATAAACAAGGACGTCGAGGTATGCGGTCACGGAAAGAGGACCATCCGGCAGATTGAGGTCAAAGACGGGGTTCTCCTCGACGCTATCGTCTTCCTCGACGGGAAATACGAGGGCGCGAAGTGGGACAATACCGAGGTCTCCGACGAATTGGTCCAGGAGGGCTGTTTCTTCAAACCCTACGTGGGCATCTGGAAGAGAAACGGTGAGGTCAAGATCATCAGCAAGGATCCCGCCGCGCACAACATCCATACGTACGAGAGGATCGGCCTGAACGCCCGGAAAGATCTCTTCAACTTCAATCAACCCGAGCAGGACATCCGGAGCGTCAAGATCAAGCCGCGGCGAAGTATCCTCCTCGAGCTCACCTGCGACAACCACGACTTCATGGCCGGTTGGAGGCTCGCCGCGGAAAATCCCTACTGCACGGTGGCCGCGAAGGGCACGTTCGAATTGAAGGTTCCCGCCGGGGAACATACCATCAAGGCCTGGCATCCTCACTTGGGACTCGTTGAGAAGGAAGTCGAAGTTTCTCCCGGACAGACGATTCAGATCGAGTTGACTCCCGGTGACGAGGACGACGAGGACGAAGAAGAGGACGACGACGACGAATAGGAGGATCGGGAACCGATGATCAACACAATTAGAGCTTTGTTGCTTCTCTTGCCGGGGTCCATGGTCTTGGCTGGAGGATCCACCCCGGAAACGCCCGCTCCCGACGGGGATATCGTTGAACTGGGGAAAAACCTCTTTTTCGACATTCGTCTCTCGGGCGACGTCGGATTCTCCTGCGCCATGTGCCACGATCCGGAGAAGGCGTTCACGGACGGCCTCGCCCTGTCAAGCTCCTATCCCGGCGGCAAGTACTTCCGGAACACCAAGACCATTCTGAACGTCCGCGACGCGAAATATGTCTTCTGGGATGGACGGCTTTCGTCGAACGATCTCCCAACCCTCGTGCGGGACCATATCGCGGAATCCCATTTCATGAGCGCCGACGGCAGGCATGTCGTCGAGAGGTTGCGCCAGGTCCCCTACTACGAGAAGACCTTCCGGGAAGTCTTCGGGACCGAACCCCGGTACGGGGGAATCCTCAAGGCGGTCGCGGCCTACATAAAAACCCTCAACTCGAAAAATGTCCCCTTCGACCGCTTCGTCGAAGGCGACAGTTCCGCTCTCTCGGAGAAAGCCAAACGGGGTTACGAACTTTTCAAGGGAAAAGCGAACTGTGCCTCCTGCCACAGCGGGAACACCTTCTCCGACAGCAGGTACTACCGGACGGGAGTCCCGGAAAACCCGGCCATCTTCAACGAACCGATGCGGCATATCGTTTTTCGGCGTTTCTTCAAGGTCTTCGGTGTCGCCAATTATGCCACGCTCCGGGAAGATGTCGGCCGCTTTGGCGTAACAAAGCAGGATCATGACCGGGGGAAATTCCTGACACCAAGCCTCCGGGAAGTGTCGCGCACCGCCCCCTACATGCACAACGGGATGTTGAAGACCCTCGAGGATGTCATCGAGTTCTACGACAACGGCGGTGCCGGACGAAAACCTCTCGGCCTTTCCACGAGTGAGAAAGAAGAGATTATCGAGTTCCTGAAATCCCTCAGCGGGGACCCGATCAAGATCGAGGTTCCAGAACTGCTTGAGTACGCCGTCAGAGAACTTCCGAAATACGTCGAACCCGATTACAAATATCCGAAACGTGTTCCCAGGACCATCCCTGAGAAGGATATTCCTCCGATCGGCGCACTGGGAGAACCTCCGGTACCTCCGGACAACCCGATCACCGACGAGAAGGCGGAACTGGGAAAGTTGCTCTTCTTCGACGCCCGGACTTCGGGTGACGTTTCGACGTCCTGTGCCTCCTGCCACGACCCCTTGAAGGGCTGGGGCGACGGCAACGACCTTTCGCGGGGCTACCCCGGGACGAAACACTGGAGGAACAGCCAGACCGCGATCAATTCCCCCTATTTCAACAAGTACTTCTGGGCGGGATCGGTCACCAGTCTCGAGAAACAGGCCAACAGCGCCACTACCGGAATCGTTGCGGGCAACGGGGACCCCATGATGATCGAGGAGCGCCTTGCGCAGGTCCCCGAGTACGTGAGACGGTTCAAGAAGGTCTTCGGGACCGATCTTCCCCTTTACCCCGATTATCTCCGTGCCGTCTCGACCTTCGAACGGAAATATCTCATCTCGCGCGACACTCCGTTCGACCAATACGCCCGGGGGGATACAAAGGCGTTGAAGAAACGGGCCAAGCGCGGACTGGCCATCTTCAAGGGCAAGGGACGCTGCACGCAATGCCATAACGGCCCGAATTTCAGCGACGACGATTACCACAACATCGGCGTGCCGGCGAACGAGGAATTCGAAATGGACCCGGACCGCCAGATCACCCTCCGCTTCGAGTTCTTCGCGAAGGGGGTCCCGGAAAAGTACTACGCGAACGCTTCCCGCGATCTCGGCCTCTTCTTCCAGACCAAGCACCCCCGGGACATCGGGAAGTTCCGGACGCCCCACCTCCGGGAACTGAAATGGACGGCGCCGTACATGCACAACGGCATCTTCTACTCGCTCGAAGAGGTCATCGACTTCTACGACCGGGGAGGAGACGATCAACCCGGGCAGAAAGACCCGCTCCTTCAAAAGCTGGATCTAACGAAGACGGAAAAAAAGGACCTGCTCTATTTCCTCAACAGCCTCTCCAGCAAGAAACCACCCCTGCAAATCAAGGTTCCGGACCTGCCCGAATACGAGGTGATCCCGCCGCCAGGGGATGAGTAACCCATGATCAGCGCACTTTCGGTTGTTGCGCAGGAGGAGTACCGGACCTTCTTCGGCCTGGACCCCCGTTTGACGGTCTGGTTCATCGCGGAACTCCACCTGATGTTCGCGGCCTTCGTCCTCGGCGTCCCCATCTTCGCCACGATCGTCGAGATCGTCGGAATCAACGTCAAGGACCCCGGGGCGTCCAAGCGGTATGACGACCTCGCCTTCGAGTTCGTCAAACTTCTCTCCGCCGCCTTCGCGACGACCGCCGCGCTCGGCGGACTGCTCGCCTTCACGCTCATCTCCACCTACCCGAAGTTCATGACCCACCTGACCGGGGTGTTTCATCCCTCCTTCTACCTGTATGGTCTTCTCTTTTTCGCGGAAGGATTCTCCCTCTACGGGTGGTACTACTCCTGGCACCGGCTGCAGGGGACCTCGAACCGGCCGACGATGAAATGGATCGGAGGCGGGATCTTCGGCGTCACCCTTCTCTACCTCCTCGGAGGCTGGATGGGCCTCGTCACCCTTCCGGCGGGCAAGGCGATCTACGCCGTCATGGCGGTCTGCCTTGTCGGCCTCGGCATTCTCTGCCTCGGCTTCGGAAAAAAGGGGGGGCACATCTATCTCGGAATCCTGCTCAACGTCTTCGGCACGATCCTGATGCTGATCGCCAACGCCTGGGCCGCCTACATGATGAGCCCTCCCGGCCTCGCCGAAGGGGCGGGTGAACAGCTCGCCAGCCACTGGAAGGACGGGGTATATATCGGCTCCGGCAACGACGCCTTCTTCAATTTCCTCTGGATGCCGCTGAACGTCCACCGGTTCCTCGCCAACATCGCCTTCGGCGGGGCGATCTGCGGAGCGTACGCCGCCGTCAAGTTCCTCGGCGCCCGCAGCGAAAAGGAAAAGGCCCATTACGACTGGATGGGATACGTCGGGAATTTCATCGCAATCGCCGCCCTCATTCCCCTTCCCTTCGCCGGGTACTACCTCGGGCGCGAAGTCTACTCCTTCAACCCGAACATGGGACAGGACATGATGGGGGGAACCTTCTCCTGGACCTTCATTCTCCAGGCGGTCTTCGTCGGCACCCTCTTCATCGGGGGCAACTACTATCTCTGGTCGGGAATGAGACGGATCCCGGGAGGCGAACGGTACGAGAAATTCGTTCCCTGGATGATCGCAATCCTGTTTATCTGCTTCGGCATCTGGTTGACCCCGCACAACCTTCCGCTCGGGGGACTCGAAAAGCGGTTCGGACTCATGCCCGCGAAAAACGCGGTCATCCAGCTTATGATCCTCACCACCTTTCTCGGCTTCCTCTTCTACCGGAGGGCGAACAAGAAGGAACCGACGAAATTCTCCTCCCACGGATGGTCCGGCTACGTCACCGTCGGCGCCGCCGTCGCCATTGCGATTCTGATCGTCGTCATGTACGCCGGATCGGGCGACCTCGCCGATCCCGAAGCCGGCACGAAAGAATTCGACGCGATCCTGATGGAGGATCTCCCCATCGGCCCGATCCATTTCGACGTGACGGGAGACCAACTCACCTTCCCCGCCGTCCTTCGGGTGACGCTCTACCTCGCCGCGGCGTTTTTCCTGCTGACCGGCGTCCTTGCCTTCGCCAACCGGGGGAAGTTCGCCCAAGGACTCCTGCTCCTCCTCGTAGGACTCAGCGCCTCCGTCTGGCTCTTCCTCTTCGGCTTTACCGTCATGGAAAAGGCGAGCTCCTACGTCCGGCAGGTCGCCGTCGTACAGGTCGTCATGATCCTCGGCGCCATGATCGTCTGCGTCGCGATCGACATCTTCCTCTACCGTAACGCGGAAAGCCTCGGGAAAATCAAGTGGGGCCACATGCATGGTCGAAGCCAGTTCGCGCTAATCCTGCTCTGCACCTTCTTCGTCATGAACATGGGACTGATGGGGTATATCCGCTCCGGCCTGCGAAAAGAATGGCACGTTGTCGGGGTCCTGAAGGACACTTCCGAATGGGCAAGTACTCCGACCAACCTGACGATGGCGCTCATGGTCTCCGCGATCACCGTCGTCTTTCTCGGCACGGTCTCCTTCGTCTTCTGGATATCTTCCCTCGCCGCGCCGAAAAAACCGGTCGGGGAACCGGAAGAATGACGGAGACGGACAACATCGCGAACGCTTCCACGGGAAAAGGATTCCTTCAGGCCGCCGTCTTCGTTCTCTTCCTCGCCGGAGCCTTCATCTTCCTCGGCCATCAGGTGACCGAGATCCAGGGCGCCGGAATGAAGGAACTTCCCGCCGGAATCAACGTCGAGCGGGGCGAGGACATCTTCTGGAACGAGACGACCGGCGTCTGCAACAAGTGCCACATGATCGGTGGGAAAGGCTCGATGAAGCGCGGCCCGAATCTCGGCGAATCTGAATTCGGCCCCACCATCTTCGAACGGGCCGCCGCCCGCGCCAAAGAGAGGGCCTCCGCCACCGGGGAGGACTATTCCGCCCTCGATTATATCATCGAGTCCCTCGCCGATCCGAACGCCTACGTCGTCGACAAATTTCCAAAAAATCTCATGCCCAAAGTCTATACAGGCCAGACCGACCTCTCCGCGGAACAGGTCATGTCGGTCATCGCCTACCTGCAGAGCCTCACCACGGAGGTCGACATCCCCGCCATCCAGAAGGCGATGAAGAAGTTCGGAAAAGTCATCCTCGAAAAGGAGAAACTTCCGGAAGATACGTCGGGCCCCTCTCTCGCCTACCACGGGCCCGAGTGGGAGATTCTCCGGGACTACCCGGAATTGCTCGCGAAGTACCGCGACCTGGATACGGCCGGCAGGAAATCCTTTCTCGAAACCGGTCTCTCCGAGGAACAAAAAGAGGAGATTGAGGAGGAAGCCTCGGACTGGATCGACGAAGGCCGGGAGGTCTTCGAGGAGATGAAGTGCTGGCAGTGCCATACGATCCAGGGAGAGGAATTCGGCATACTGGGGGATCCCGGCACGGTCGGTCCGGAACTCACCGGTATCGCGGATATCCAGCCCCCGGAATATCTCCGGGAATCGGTCCTCAACCCGAACGCCGTGATCGTCCCCCCGAAGGAAAAACACCAGGACGACGAGGGAAAGACCAAGATGCCCGACTACTGGCAGTCGCTCACCCTCTACCAGGTTGACCGTCTCGTCTACTTCCTTTCAAGCCTAACCTCCAAGGTGGAGGAAAAGGAATGAAGAAATACGGAACGCTTCTCGCTGCCGTCGCTTTTCTCGTTCTCTTCTACCTCGCACTCCAATACGTCGGTCCGCTCTTTGGAGGCTGGATCGCATCGATCGCCGATTCAGACGACTGGTGGGGAATCCTGAAAGGTCAATCCAGTTCCGGAAAGGAATCCGCGTTCTACTTCACGCTCGCCTGCATCGCCCTCTTCTGCTGGTTGAGCTACAAGGAAGAACGCTGGGTCCGGTTTAAGGAACCCTTCTTTCAACTTCTTCGCACCCGGTCCGTTTTCCGGATCCTCGCGCTGATCGGATTTCCCTTCCTGGTCGGAGTCACGATCTTTTTCAACCTGACCGCGGAATCGACGATGAGCTTCGCGCCCATCCGCCACCCCACCCCGCCTGGTGAATTCTCCCAAATGAAGAATCCGTTTCGACATCCTACGCCTGAAATGCTTTCCGAATTCGAGGGAAAAATCAGGGACAAATCGATCAAGAAAAGCAAAACGACGGAGGAAGCGGTCCTCGCCTACATCGACGCGGTCGCGAAAAAATCGGCGTCCGAAGAGATGAGGGCCAAGGCGTTCGAACGGCACGCCATCGAGGAGGGCCGACTCCTCTTCGCGAAGAACTGCCGCCCCTGCCACGGAATCAAGGCGACGGGCGACGGACCGATGGCGCGCGGACTTCTCCGTGAACCGGCCGACTTCACGGGGGTCGAAACGATCGTAACCCTCGTGGAAGGCGCCGTCTTCTGGCGGATCAAAAAGGGAGGCATCGGTCTTCCCCACGTAGGCGGTCCGTGGGAATCGGCCATGCCCCGCTGGGAGACCGACCTGACCGACGAAGAGATCTGGAAAATCATCATGGCCGAATACGACATCGCCGGGAACAAGCCGCGGGAACCGGAGAAGGCGGAATGAAGAAACAGACCACGATTTCCGCCTTCGCCCTGGTCCTCGCCGCCGCGCTCGGCGCGTGTGGAGGGGAGGCCCAACAGGAGGGCGTCTCCGGCTGGTTCGAAATCCCTGTTCCGGAAAACAAGCCGGAAGAGAACAAGGATTCCATCGCCGCCGGGAAGAAGATCTACGACTTCAGGTGCAGCCCCTGCCACGGCGTCAAGGGGGACGCCAAGGGTTCGGTCGCGAAATACCTCGATCCCCGTCCGCGCGACTTCACCATGGCGGAGTACCGCTTCCGCACCACCCTTCGAAACGAACTGCCGCTCGACGAGGATCTCTTCCGCACGATCACCCGGGGCGTCCCCGGAACGGCAATGCCCTCCTGGAAGGTGTTGCCGGAGGACGATCGCTGGAACCTCGTCTACTACATCAAGACCTTCAGTTCGGAATTCACCGACTTCAGCCCCTACCGCGAACCGGGAGACGAAGGGC
>PVBE011520823.1_pt1 | contig 30621 bp, 31 predicted proteins | sample 1631181 | NCBI WGS metagenome assembly PVBE01 (sample SAMN08397723, study PRJNA350692) | Marine metagenome, whole genome shotgun sequencing project. | isolation source: water | place: Pacific Ocean | collected 2012-04
CCACCTACACACCGCTCCCAGCGGGTCAGTCATCAACATAACGTGCCACATATCCTCGCCATGGCAGGGGCAGTGCGTCATTCAGTTGTTATCTTCATTTTAGGAAGTTTTTAGGGGCTGTTTAGTCTTCCACCAACACCGCTCCCTCCGCTTCCGGATCGAAGCCTTTAGGCCACGTTGTATCGGCGTTGTACTTGGCCCCGTTCAGGGCGGCACCGCGTAGGTCGGCCCCTTGCAGGTTGGCCCCGATCAGGAAGGCCCCTTGCAGGTTGGCATCGGTGAGGTCGGCCCCGCGCAGGTCGGCCCCGCTCAGTTTGACCCCGTGCAGGCTGGTGCGCATCAGAGTGGCCCCGAACAGGGTGGCCCCGCTCAGGTCGGCCCTGCTCAGGTCAGCTCCGGTCAGGTTAAGCCCTTGCAATGAAGTGTTTCTTAGGTCTAATTCCCGTAGGTCAGCCCCTTCCAGTTTGTGGGCGATGTCTACGACTTCTTCTCGCGTGAAATCAGCCATACCTACACTATACACCCGCTCCCAGCGGGTCAAACACAAGAGCCAATCATCCCTCCAAGTGTTCCGTTTGCGTCTGTTGTAGGGCTAGGTCTGTCTCGTAGTGTCCCATGACCTCTTTGTAATGGACAATGTCCAATACTAGTCTAGCGGTCGCTACTGAAGCAATCGAGAGTCCAATAAACACAGTCGCACGATTTAACTCTGTCATTGTAACGAGGCTAGTTGCCACCTCAGCCACCACGGCTAGCATTAGGATAACCACTATCTTTATATTGATTTACCTCCTAGTTTTGTAAGACTATACACCCGCTCCCAGCGGGTCGGCACGCATGGCTTGCTCAACAAAAGACTGCTCTCGCATAATACTGTATAATCGCTGCTCCTGCACGCACAGGCAAGGAGCAACGGGATGGCAAGCGTAACTTACGATGGCGTAATTAAACGGTTCGGCGATGTGACCGCGGTGGACGACTTCTCCATCCAAATAGAGGACCGTGAGTTCCTGGTGCTGGTTGGCCCTTCGGGCTGCGGCAAGACCACTGCGCTGCGGCTGCTGGCCGGACTGGAGGAAGCCACCTCTGGCACCATCGCCATTGGCGAAAGGGTGGTGAATGATGTCGCCCCAAAAGACCGCGACATCGCCATGGTGTTTCAATCTTATGCGCTTTACCCGCACATGAGCGTGTTCGACAACATGGCCTTCGGGCTGAAGCTGCGCAAGGTGCCGCGCCCCGAGATTGAAAAGCGCGTTCGCAACGCCGCCGAGATTCTGGGCATTGAAACGCTGCTGGAGCGCAAGCCCAAGCAGCTCTCCGGCGGCCAGCGCCAGCGCGTCGCCGTTGGCCGCGCCATTGTGCGCGACCCCGCCGTCTTTCTGTTCGACGAGCCGCTCTCAAACCTAGATGCCAAATTGCGCGTGCAGACTCGCGCCGAGATCTCCAAACTGCATCAGCGCCTGCAGGCCACCTTCATCTACGTCACCCACGACCAAGTAGAGGCGATGACCATGGCCACGCGCATCGCGGTGATGAACGATGGACTCTTGCAGCAAATTGACACCCCGCAGCAGATCTACGACCACCCAGACAACTTGTTCGTAGCCAGCTTCATTGGCTCGCCCAGCATGAACTTTTGCGACGCCAAGCTGGCGCAATCTGACGGCGACCTGATAATGGATGCCGGCGCCTTTACCCTTACAGTGCCAGATGGCAGGCGCTCAACGTTCGCTAATTCCATCGGCAAAACCATGGTCTTCGGTATCCGGCCTGAGGACCTGCACGACCCCAATTTTGTGCCCCCGGGCGTGAATCAATCCGTCATCGAAGCCAAGGTGGATGTGGTCGAGCTGATGGGCAACGAAATTTTCCTCTATCTCAAAGTCGGAGCACTGATCATCATCGCGCGCGTCGATCCACGCACCAGTTTTCGTGTCGGCGACTCCGTGCAGATTGCCATCAACATGGACAACATGCACTTTTTCGAAAAGGAGAGTGAAAAGGCGCTCGTCTGACCCGCGCCCGATTCGCTGCCGACCACATTGGGGCGGGCTTGCGCCCGCCTTTTTTTTCGCGAGAATGGCCCCTTTGGAATTGCTGCGCACGCTTTCACACCCGAACAACACCAAGTTGGTGCTGCTGGTGCTGGATGGCTTAGGCGGCCTGCCAATACAGCCCGGAGGAGCAACCGAACTGGAGGCCGCCCGCAGGTCAGCATAGCGCAGGTAGGCCTGGCCCGGAGCGCACACGACAAATTGCGGTTATGCAACAAGATACTTTCTTGCCTCTGCGCTTAGCTAACCAACTCGATCCAGCGCGCAAACTGCGCTTGAAAATGTCCCGCTTCCAGAAGCACATTAATCTGGCATCTTTGTCCCTGAGTAAGTTGAGTGTAGGTTCGCACCTGTATTCCTTCGACTAGGTTGGTCTAAGAAGCTTTGATGCAACCGCAGCACACCTCGTATTCCAACCCTCAAAGCTGCACTTGAGAGTTGAATCTACGCGATTCTCTAACGCCCGCAGCCTGAAGAATCAATGCCTTCTTTAGGCCGTCAGCTTCGAGTATTTTGACGCAACGGTCTCGTTCAGCACGCATTTGCTGTTCCATCGCCTTATGAATGTCAGAAGGCGGAGTTATGTCTTGAAGTTCTGCTCAGTTAACTTTCACGCCTTGGACATAGAGAGACTACCAGATGATTACTATGCTGCCCGTGGCCGGGATCGTGAGGGGATTCCTCTCACCGAAACCCTAGTGCGTTTGGGGGTTTCTGAATCCTCCCAATGTGAGGGTCTTTTTTGGATCTGAACAATCTTTCTCATAGCTATTCGAGGGCGCTGAGAGCGTCAATTTTCCGGTTTACAAAGATTAGGAGAGAGACACAGTTGGCCGAACAATAAATGACAGTGTTTTCAACTACCTCTGTATAAAAGAGCCAAAGCCCATCTTCCCTGGATTCATCACATTGTTTGCATCAAGCCCATACTTGAGTGCCTCTAAAACTTGAAACGCCGGGCCATACTGCTTTCGCATATGTCGGGCCAACTTCAGGCCAACCCCGTGATGTTCGTTAATCAGGCCACCACATTCCAGAGATTTCTGAACAGCCAAATCCCAAATTTGATTATGCAGCCTCAGGACTTCGCCAGCATCCTCTGGCGGCTGCTCGATGATAAATCTGTCGTAAACCATCACCCCCCAGGCAAACCAGTGAGAGAAGTGAGCGATGTATTTGATGTCGTAATCTGAAAACTGTTCCTGGATGGCACGTTTCTTGGTCCAGTACAGGTTTTCGATTTTATCGTAGGTGCTGAGCGTATCCGTGGTACCGAACAGCCAGGGCTCGGCGAGTACCATAGGCGGGAAGTAAAAATCGTAGCGATGCTGCCACCAGTGCTCACCCGACTCGCGCCCCAGGATTTCGGCATTGTGAGCTAGGCAGATGTGGGTGGCCCGTTTCTCCTGAGCCTCCACGATTTCCGGAAAGCCATCGAAGCCCATCACCATATACGCGCCCTCTGCGTCTAAGCCAAGTACCTTTTCTAGGCGGGTGCGTGTGCTGGGTTCGTCGTACAGGCGGATGACAGTGGGTTCCAAGCGGTTGAGCATGACTTTGCGCCCGGCTTCAAGACCGCTATGCAAATTGGGGAAAAGAAAAGCTTGAAAACGGCGCTCTTCCGGCAGCCGCTCAAGCTGCATTGTGGCTTCAGTGATGATTCCATACGAGCCTTCCGCACCGACGAAAATTTGCAAAATGCCCGGCCCGGCGGCGTGATTAGGCACAGGCAGGGTTCGGACAATATCGCCATTGGGCAGGACCACCTGCACCGACAGCACCATATCTTCAGCCTTGCCGTACTTGGTTGACAGAACTCCCGAGCCGCGACTGGCTAGATACCCGCCCAGTGTGGCCGAGTGGACCGAGGCCGGATAATGGGGCAGGGTGAATCCGGCTTGATTGAGAGCTTGCTCCAATTCATAGCCGTTAATGCCCGCCTGGGCCGCAACTGTTTGCGACATCTCATTGATTTCAATGATGCGGTTGAGGCGTTTCAGATCAAGGGTGATGCCGCCGTGGACGGCCATAATCCCTCCCTGACTCCCGGAACCCCCGCCGTAGGGCACAACGGGGATACGGTAGACATTAGCCAACTTGACCACTTCCGATACCTCCCCGACCGTATTGGGTTGGACCACAACATCAGGCAGAGGTAGCTCTTTACCCCGATCAATCAGCGCCCGAGGCACCCAGAAATAATCTACACCATATCCAATACGGTCAACTTCATCAGTGGCTACAAAATCATGGCCCACGATGGCTTCCAATTCAATTATGATTTGGTCCCAATAATGTCCTTTGATGGTCATTGTTTTTTCCCTTCGAGGAATTCTGTCAATAATGTCACCCTGATGCTGCGACCGTTTGTGTGCTTCGACAAGTAAGAAGCTGCTAGGGGTGAGTCGGTGACGATAGTTTCAGCGCCCAAACTTTCAGCATAATCGAGACGTTGGACGGCCAACCCGGCAGCCAGACGGGGATACGTCAGCCACAGGCCGTCATCCGCGCCGCTGGTGCGGGAGAGCGAGCGGGTCCAAGTACCAAAGACTAGTGCAAATCCCAATGCTTCAATCAAATTGCGGGGAGCTTCGTAAACCGCACCTACCCCAAATGCCGCTTCGTCTTCCAAATAGCCGGGCATTATGGCTAGGTGGTTCGCCATGCGTTCGGCCAGAAGGCAGGCTGGGCGACTGTCATGAAACATTACCTTCTCCTGGCGGTTCCCGTCATGTCCTGACACCTTTTTCGAAAAGTGTTCGTGGAGAGCGATTGACATCGACTTGACCTCAATCCCGACAGGCAGATCCAGTCCTAACGCTGGGTATGCTTTGTTCAATGCCCAGGCTGTTTCCGGTCCATCCGCAATGATGGTTGTGGCTCCGCTTTCTTCGATACCTTTGATTACACGCCTAGCTTGAGAGCGGGCGACGTCCCTTGCACCGAGCGAGTAAGCTAGCGCACCACTGTGCGCCACCCAGGGGGAAACCTCGCCATTAAATCGCGCCAAGGCCAGTTGCATCGAGGTCAGCCATGATTCGTCGCTGAGATGTGCAACCTCACCCGCAAGCAACATCGTCCCCGATGTATCCGGCTGTCTGGCGCTAAAGGTTTCATTTTTTCTAACGACTTGTTTCACTGAGTGTGGTGTGAGGCCGGCTTCCCAAATATCGGCGCGAGCAGCCAACATGAAATCACTGATAGGATAGTGGAACATGTCAAATGCCTCGCTGATGCTGTCTAGCGTTGACTGATATACAAGCTCAACTCTACGTGGCGTCCACGTGATCTGACCCTTGACAATCTGCCAGAGCATCATCATGCGTGCACGTGTCATATGGCTTTCCAATTGGGTAAAGTTGGCTACCTCACCCGCAGGTTTGCACATTGGAGAAAAACGGATTTCAAATAACTCTTTTTGGTAAGCCTCTAAATGGCTCATTGTTGTCATTGCGTTAACCTCATTTCATATGATAAGTGTCAAAATGATGCAGTTGGTGCGACACATCAGTCATTGCTTTGGATGCACTTAGATAAATACCAAACAGGTCATCATAAAGTTTGCCGCGATTTGTGTCGGGTGAGAAGCGAGCCCGGATTCGAATCAAGTCATTGATAGCCTCTGGATTATTGTCGAACATGCCACAAACCACTCCGGCCATCAGGGCGGCACCAAAAGCTGCGTCCGCTCCTTCTGGCACGAGCAACTCACGCTGAAGAACATCTGCCAAGATTTGTGCCCACAGTGTGCTGGATGCCCCACCGCCAATAAACCGAATCTCCTCTACGGAAAGTTCGTTAGCCATGCTATGGTCAAACGCATCCCGGATGGAAAAGGCGACGCCCTCCAGTACCGCCCGCGTCAAATGACTGCGATCATGGTGCACCCCGATCCCCAGAAAGTCAGCACGCAAGTGCGGATCCCAGTACGGGGCAAATTCTCCGTCAAGGTAAGGATGAAAAATGACGCCGTTTGCGCCTGGAGGTACGGTGGATGCCACATCATCCATTAATTTGAAGTCGTATTTCCGGTCCTCCCCTTCGTCCCATAACGCGTTTCGCAACCAGGTGAAGGCCGATGCGCCAAATTTGGTGCTTGTTCCCGAATACCACAGACCGGCATTTACGTGCGGGTAGTTAATCAAGGGAGGATCAAGAATAGGATCTTCAATAACAGTGGACAGGCGTCCAACAGTTGCCAGTTTGATGGTGGTCTGGCCAGGGCGGAGCGCGCCTGTTCCGAACACCTCGGCGGCGGTGTCCGTTGTACCAGCCACTACAGGAGTATTAGGGGGCAACCCGATGTGTTTAGCAGTCTGTTTGCTGATGGTCCCCACAACGGACCATGGCTCTGTGGGCTTAGGCCAGGCCCCCGGTGACAATTCCAAGTCGGCACAAAACATATCAATCCACTGGTTCCTGTGAGGGTCGTACAAGCATGTGCCCACCGGGTCAATGGTGTCGGTAAGAAATGAGGGCGTTATCTGGTGCCGGACGTAATCTTTTGGAAACAACACATGGTGGACACGCCGCCACACTTTTGGCTCATTCTCTTTTATCCACCGTAGTTGAGGCCAGGTCCAGACCGGACTGAGCAGGTTGCAAGTGCGATTTAGAATTTCAGCACCCCACTCATGAAGCAAAGCGTCAGATTGGGTCTGACTGCGGACGTCGGTGTACAAGATGGCTGCACGGATAACATCGTCATTCTCGTCCAATAGAACGGCGTTGTGCGTAATACCTGAAATACAGACTGCGTGGATCTCTTCAGGGTTAACGGCTGCTTGTCGGATGGCTAGTCTAGCTGTGTTGCAGAAGGCATTAAACCAATCATGGGGATGCTGTTCGGCCCAACCTGGACGAGGGCGTGAAGTTTCGTACTCCTGCCGCGCCCAGCCGCGAATGTGACCACGCGAATCAAGTACGATGCTTTTGGTAGCGCTAGTACCCAAATCGCTTCCCAAAACGCAGCTAGCGCCACATTTAACCATGAGCGCTCACCTTGGCCACAACACCGATAAGCGGTTCTGACCCCGTGTTAACCATTTGGTGCGGTACGCCGCCAACTTTATAGAAGGCGCTGTATGGCCCAATCATGGCCTCGCAGATTTCGTTGTCCACTTTCCAGCGCACCACCCCGCACCCGGAAATGACGAAAAATACCTCCTCTTCAGGATGGTCGTGCCAGCCCATGTCTTCGCCCGGCGCGAGCATGCCCAGGCCATGAATGAGATGTGCGCCCGTTTCTCTGCCATCAACATATCGCTTAAAGCGTCCCTTAATCCCGGGAACAGGCAACAAATCGTTCGCTTTGTATTCTTTTACCCAAACAATAGGTGTCATTTTAGTGTGCCTCTATTCTATCTGAAAGAGCCGTGCCGCCGTGCCGCCTAGGCAGGCCGCCAGATCTTGGGGGGGCAGGTTGAGGGATTCATACTTCACAAGTTCTACCGGCAGGTTTTCGGGTAAGTCTGAACCAAAAAGGATGCGGTCGGGGCCAAGCTCATTAATTAGCCACTTCAACTCGTGTACGGCGCACCAGGAAGGTTCCAGGTAGATGTTGTCACATTCAACGGCAGCCACATAAGCCTCGGCGGTATAAACGGCAAAACCGGCGTGAGCCAGAACAATGGGCAAATCGGGGTGACGCCTGGCCTGGGGGATAGAGAGCGCGGGTAAAGCCCAGGGAACGCCCAGCCCGGTATGCACAATGATCGGCACGCCCAAATCAGCGGCGGAGTCGAACACCTTGTTTGCATTGGCCATCAGGGGTGAGGTGAGATGCTGCATCGGATTGAGCTTTAGGGCGACAAAGCCTAGCTCGCGCACGCGCCGTGCCGCCTCGCGGCAGTAGTCGGCTTCGGCCCACAAGGGGCTTAGGTTTACCATACCCCGAAAGCGGTCAGGGTGTTTTTGGCATAGTTCCGCCACCGCGTTGTGCGCAGCCACGGAATCATCGGTAACGGCGTGGGGCATCACCAGAGCTAGGTCCACACCGTGCGCATCCATAGGTTCCAGCAAATCGCTTTCTGTGACGGAACGGCCAGAAAGCTTGGATACGCCCAGATGACAGTGACTATCAATGATTTTCATAAATTTCTCTTTCTACATTTTGATTAGCAATCGCATTACTTGTTGTGCCTGGCCCATAACCTTTCGCCCCTCATCAATGAACAGCTCCGCAAAAGTGACTTGCTCTTGAATGAGTAACTTGGCCTTAAACCCCGGTACACCCAAAAGCCGGATACCTGCTTGATAGTCGGGCAGAGTGAAGTATCGAGATGTGGTTACATTGCCCTCTTTCAACAGCAGGTGAAACCAGTTCAGTTGAGCCTCCGAGACAATGCCGACCAGCACCGCTAAACCAAGCGGCGCTAACAAATCTGGTATGGCGGCTATGGCGGCGGGCGCGCCGGACGCGACAAAAAGACAATCAGCCGTTGGTGAAGGTGGCTTTGCGGGATGAGCGACTTGAAAGCCCAGCGACCGGGCAAATTTTCGACGCTTTTTGTCGATCTCCAACAGCAAAACCTGGTCTGCGTCACGTTGCTCCACCACCAAGGCAATGAGCAGGCCAATAGCCCCGGCTCCGCTAATGACAACCTTTGCCCCTGCCAGATTACGGCCGGCCTGATTAACGGCGTGTATCGCCACAGCCAGGGGTTCGGCCAGAGCTGCCCCCGGCGGAGATACCCCCGCCGGCAAGGGATAGACTGCCTCAACGGGCATTGTCAGCCGTTCCCGCAGCGCCCCATCAGTCTTGGCTCCAAAAATGGCTCGATGCTGGCAGAGATGTTCATGGCCTGCGTGGCAAAACGGGCAATCGCCGCACACCAGGAGCGGCGCTGCACCGACCCACTGGTCTGCCAACAAGGGGTCAACTCCAGAGCCACAACGCAACACCCGAGCGCTGAATTCGTGCCCAAAGACAACCGGATAGTTGAAAGCAGGTGATTCCCCTTTATAGGCGTGCAGGTCGGAGCCACAAATACCCACATAACCAACTTGCAATTCAACTTCGCCGGGATCGGGCGGCTTGATTTCTCGTCTGGCGGTCTTGATCTGATAGGGACCTGTCATAAGCGCCGCTTTTACAGTATCAGTCATGTATCCCTTCATTTTGTGCCCAGAACGTGCCGGTTGATGACCCGCAAAGAGTGCGCTCCATCGTTCTGGCGCAGCAGTTCGCTAATGGTGTCTAGGCCGATTTCGTTTACAATCTCATCGAGACGCTTTAGGTAGGCGATGCTCTCGGTTACGGCCATGTCCGGGTCTTCACGGTACGGAAAAATATCCAGCGACATCCAACCGCTGTAAGCAATGCGCTTGAGCCAGTAGATGGCTTCCAGAAATGGCATAAAATGAACCGCGCCAACGACCATATCATCATCCCAACCGCGATAGTTGTCGTTGAAATGGAAGTGGCCCAGCCTCCGGGCGCGGTGCAGCAACCAAATTGACTCGCCCAGCACCTCGCCGGCCATCAGCGCGTGGCCCGTGTCTAAGGCAACTCTCACATTTTCCGCGCCGATCCGGTCAACAATATGGAGCGTGGTTCCAACATCATTCATAAAAATGTGGCGGCGTGGCTCGAAAGGCTTGTACTCCAGGCAAATCCTCACATCGCTGCGGTGAGCGGCCATTTCAGCAATACTTTCCGCCATCCAATTCCAGGCATCTTCATAATCCACTTCAAGCGAATAATCACAACCGTCCTGCCCCAAAAAAAACATAATTTGGTTTCCGCCCAACTCGGCGCACATATCCATCCCGGCCTTCACCCGCTCGATGGCTTTTTGGCGCGTGGTGGGATCACGCGAGGTGAGCGTGCCTTTAGCAAATTGGCGTTCGCTGCTGATGGACGTGCCCACAATTGCCACAGCCAGGCCAGTGTCGGATAATATCTGTTTGACTGTCCGGACATTATCCTCATTGACATCAGCCCGGTACCTCAACTCGACTCCATCGAGCACACCCAGAGATGCAGCGCGTCTTAGCCGTTCAAGGGGCAGCAGCGCCTCGCGGTAGCCGTCTCGCACAAATCGATCTCCAGGGCCGCTCCAAGGTATCAGGGCTGCGGCATATTTGAACTTGGGCACCATTGATTTGGCTCCTGTAAAATGATTTTGGATTATGTCGACACATTCATTTCAAACTTGCGCGCAGCTTTGAGTTTCACATGGTGCGTGTGAAACTGTGAGTCTCATAGATGGCTCCTTATAGAAGGTTAACGGTTGAAGATTTATGGCAACAATCTCCCAATCTTCCCGTCTCCTAATCTCCAATCTCCTTTCCAATCCCATACAATCTCGCCAGCGTGCCGCCCAGAACTTTGGCTTCATCCTCCGGCGCAAGTTGCAGAGACTTGACGACATCAACTTGCATTTTAGGGATAACCAGCGGGCCGTTCGAGCCGAAGACAATTCGCTCTACGCCTACCGCTTCAATTGCCATCGCGATAAAGTGCGGTTCCATCACCGCGGTTGTGGCCAGATAGAGATTGGGGGTTCGCTTGGCAGCTTCAATGGCCTCGGCCACCCAATAGCGGTACCCCATGTGGTCCATGATGACTGGTACATCCGGGAACGCCTCGGCCAACACGCCGATGAACAAAGGATTGGCCCAACCCCCTTCGGAATGAACCGAAACAGGAATGTTCAATTCAGCGCATTTGGACACCAGTTGGCGAACAGTTTTTGTGTTGAGACGAAAACCATGCTTGGTCGGCATCAGTTTGAGACCCCGAATGCCCCACTCGCGGGCGCCGGTTTCTAATTCCGCCACGGCTTCGTCGCCAAAATGAGGGTTGAGCAGAGCGCAGGGAACAAAACGTGAATTGCCTTGTATTCGCTCGTTCATCCAGTAGTTATCCGGTTTAAGGGTCACCGGAGGCATGAGTACAGCCAGGTCAATACCGGCTTCATCCAGTAACAATTCCAGAGCATGAATATCGTAAACCCGGCCAGCTACCGGAAAGTCAAGTAAATAGAGTTCGCAATCGATAATCAAGGTATTTATCCTTCATAGAGAAACCAGCTGATTTAGTATCTTCTCAAGAACAGGAGGTTCGTAAGCGTGCTCTGCACGCTTACGAACCTCTCATCTTCCCTGATTTGTCGTGAAGACACCTTACTCATCACAGAAGCAATTCCGGCGATTTCAGGGCATCTCGCAAATCAGTCAAAAAGTGGGCTGCGACTGCGCCATCCACAACGCGGTGGTCGGCGGACAGCGTCATCCGCATGATCGGTCGGACCACGATTTGCACTCCTTCACCAACAACCGCCTCGAGCCGGACAGCTCCTACGGACAGAATGGCCGCCTGGGGCGGGTTGATGATGGCAGTGAATTGCTCGATACCGAACGGTCCCAAGTTGGAGATTGTGAAGGTGCCTCCGGCAACATCAGCCGGCGTCAACTGTTCTTGGCGGGCGCGGGTGGTCAGGTCGTTTACCTCGCTGGCAATTTCTCCGATACCCTTCTGCCCGGCATTGTGTACGACCGGCACAATCAATCCCTCTGCCAACGCCACCGCTACGCCGATATTGGCATCGGAAAGCAGGTGAATACCATCGTCCTGAAGCGTGCTGTTCAAAAACGGATGGCGGTTCAACGCCCAAGCCACCGCCCTGACCAATAGTGCTGTGATCGAGACACGAGGATGTCCGGCAGCCTCAGCCTTGACGTTCAACTGTGTGCGCGTCTCATCGAAACGACTCATATCCACGCTCACGGTAAGGGTGATGTGAGGTACCGCTTGGTAACTGGCTGTCATCCTCTCAGCGATAGTGCGCCGCATCCCTCGCAATGGAATCACTTTCGCATCCGATACGGAAACAGAATCAGGAATAGTGACAGGCACAGCCAAAACATCGTCGGCCGTAATCCGGCCTCCAGGCCCGCTGCCGGTGACAGTGTTTAGATCAACTCCGTGCTCTCTCGCAATCCGTCTCGCCACCGGACTTGCATTTACCTTTCCATCACCTTTAACTTCAGGCGTCATCGTCGATACTTTTTTTACATCCCGTTTGGTCACCTTTCCACGTGGCCCGGTGCCATCTGTTGTCGCCAGTTCAATCTCGTGATCTGCGGCGAGACTCTCAGTAATTGGTGTTACAGTGGTGCCGGTCGAGGAATCGAGGGAAGTCACTCGCTGGTTTTTCGCTAGTTGTTTCGAAGCATCCTGGCGTGTTGCCCCTCCCGGGACTTTCTCATCAGGCTCCAGAATATACGCGATAACCGTGCCAACTGGTATCACATCATCGGGTTGTGCCTGAATTCCACGCAATATCCCCGAGGCGGGTGCCTCGACCTCAATTGATACTTTGTCTGTTTCGATGACCAATATGGGTTCACCTGCTTTCACCAGATCACCGTCACGTTTCAGCCACTCGACGACAGTGCCGGTTTCCTGATCCATGTCCACTTTGGGAAGGACAACAGCCGTAGCCATCAGGGCGTTTCCTGCACTAAATCTCGTGCCTTTTCTACAATGTCTTCAACCTGAGGCACCGAATGGTGTTCCAGCGTACGGTTGTATGGAATCGGAATTTCGCGCCCAGCCAATCGGACTACAGGTGCTTCAAGATAACCAAATGCTTCACTCTCAACAATTGTCGCGCTCAACTCGCCTCCAAAGCCGCCAGTTTGGACCGCCTCGTGGACAATTAGTGCTCTACCGGTATTAATCACTGATTGAATAATGGTTTCTGTATCGAGCGGTTTAAGGGTACGGGGGTCTATAACCTCAGCCTCGATACCAAGCTCGACTAACTTTTCTGCAGCTTCCAAGGCGCGTTTGACCATTACAGAGGTCGCAATAATGGTTAAATCAGTGCCCTTTCGTTTCACGTCGGCGCTACCGAGCGGGATGGTATATGGCCGGTTTGGCACATTACCTTGGTCCTTGTATAGCAGCTTGTGTTCGAGGAATATGACGGGATTGTCATCACGGATGGACGCAATCAACAATCCCTTTGCATCGTAGGGTGTGCTCGGCATAACCACCTTTAAACCCGGGATATGCACGAACCAGTTCTCCAAACTTTGCGAGTGTTGCGCAGCCGCACCTGTCCCTGAGCCAATGGGAGCACGCAGTACCAGCGGTACCGTGGCCTTACCACCGAACATAAAACGCATTTTAGCGGCTTGGTTGACCAGCTGTTCAGACGCTAGGGTGACAAAATCCATAAACATAATTTCGGCAATGGGGCGCATCCCGACGAGCGCCGCCCCTGTGGCTGCTCCCGCAATGCCAAGCTCGGTGATAGGTGTGTCTATAATGCGCTCGGACCCGAACTGCTCCAACATGCCGTGCGTCACCTGAAACGCCCCACCGTACGCGCCGATGTCTTCGCCAATCAAGAACACGGTCTCATCTCTTTCCATTTCCTGGACCATCGCCTCTCGCACCGCTTCCGAATACCTGATCTCCCTGACTGTCACGGTGCGAAGACTCCTTCCTCGATTGTATCTAGCGCCGGCTCGGGGGCAGTTTCGGCAAATATGCGGGCGGCCTCAATGTCTGCAAGAGCCTGTTCTTCAATTTCATCCATTTCTTCCGTGGTTAACAAAGCCTCTTCGGTAAGGAAGTTCCTGAAACGAATGATCGGGTCTCGCAGCTGCCACTCTTCGATTTCTTCCTGACGGCGGTAACGATTGCGGTCACTCCTGGAGTGACCACGAAAGCGATAAGTGTCCGCAACCACCAGCGATGGCCCGTCTCCGGCACGCGCGCGGTCAACAGCGGTCTGCACAACCCTGCGGACCGCTAGGATGTCATTACCGTCTACGTCCGAACCCAAAATCCCATAAAGTTCTCCGAACTGGGCCAATCGCGCGCTTGTGGCCCAGTTTTTTACCGGGAACGACATGGCGTACTGGTTGTTTTCGCATAAATACACTACCGGGATGTGGAACAGGCCTGCCAATATCATTGATTCATGGAAGGCACCGGTGGAGGCTGCACCGTCGCCAAAGAAACAAATCAACACTCTGTTCTCATGTCTCATCTTTATGCCGAGCCCCACGCCAACCGACATTGCCACGCCACCACCGACAACGCCATTCGCCCCTAGGTTGCCCCCCGCTACATCGGCAATGTGCATGGAACCGCCGCGGCCCCGGCAGTAGCCGACTTCTTTACCGTAAAACTCCGCCATCACTAAATCCAGGTTGGGTTCCTTAGCAATGCAATGACCATGTCCGCGATGCGTACTCAGAATGTAGTCATCAGGATTGAGCGTGCTGATAGACCCGACGGCCGTCGCTTCCTGTCCAATCGAAAGATGCATCGTACCGTGAATTTTGCCCTCCATATAGCTTCTTTCCGCCTGCTGCTCAAAAGCCCGGATAAGATGCATTTTTCGGAGCAGTTTGCAGCTCAACTTCTTGCTAATTTTCATCCTGAAGTCAGTCTCCTAGTCGTCCTCAAAAAATTCCCGGGTTGACTACCTGATAGCCTGGATGCTCATCCCGCAACAGCCTTAGGGTGGCCTCTTGCACGGCGTCAGCAACCTGCTCAAATGCTTCCCATGTAGCAGCCAGATAGTGCGGGGTGGCCAACACATTATCTAGTTCCAGTAGTGGGTTATCCGGCGAAACCGGCTCCACTTGGAAGGTGTCCAGCGCGGCGCCGGCGATCTGCCCATCAACCAAGGCGTGGTAAAGTGCGGTCTCATCTACCAGACCGCCACGAGCGACATTGATGAGGTAGGCATCCGGTCGCATTTTCACCAAAGCGCTAGCGTCAATCATATGCTGGTTTTCGGCGGTTAGGGGCACATGTAGCGACACAAAATCCGCTTGTTACAACTCCACAGGAATGCCTGCAAAGTGGGATCGTAACATCCAGATGGAAAAAGGAAGCGTGAAGGAGACGTAGGTCACTGCCAGCGGGAACAACCCTCCCGTAAGCCCCAACCGCGCCCACATTTTGACCATCGGAATCATCAGCAAGATACCCGGCAAGATGTAGACAAGGAGCATGAGAGCAGTGAAGAAACGCATCCCCGGCATCCGGAAGCGAGTAATGGCGTAGCAGAACCCCACGCTCAAACCAACGCCAAGCGTAGACGCCCCGGTGGCAACTATGAGGCTGTTCCTGAAAGCAAGAATCATGTCAGTGAGGTCAAATAGCTCGCGGTAGCCGTCCAGCACCCATTTTGAGGGGAAAAAGTAGGAGGCACGCGGTACACCTCGACACTGGGTTTGAAGGAGCTTGCCGCCATATAAATCAGAGGTAAATCTAGCACTAAGACAATCGCCACGGCGGCCAGCATATAGACAATTTGAGTTTGCCGTCTGCGCAGCCGCCACCGAAACCACCTGTGGTTGTTGGTACTGCGCTCAGGCGTGTGCTGTGTGGGTGTGACCTCTACATTCATGCTCATTCCTTGTCAAAAACGCGCACTGACTGGAGTGATTTCGGCCGCCAGTACACTTGGACGAACAACTGAAAGAGCCTCATTACTCTCATATTACTTGCGTTAAAACCCGCAACCAGTGTCATTGGTCACATCGTTGGCGTCACTACTCTTTATAATCAGTAGTGTTGTGCCAATACAGGTAACGGCTCCAATCATATCTATGCCAGCCGCTCCTCCGAGCGATCGTAAGCACGCAAATAGATAACCATGGCTACCAAAAGAAGTCCTGTCATCAAGAAAGATATCGCGGCTGCACGCCCCAGACTAAACTCTTTAAACAAAGTGTCGTATACGAGAATTGGCGGTGTTATCGTAGAGTAAGCAGGTCCACCTTGCGTAAGCAAGGAGATGACTGCCCAGTTGTTAAAGGTCCATATGGTGCGCAATAGCAACACGATAATGATTACGGGCATCAACATTGGCAGGGTGACGTACCAGAACGAATGAAAAACATTGGCGCCATCCACCTTAGCAGCCTCATATAGAGTCACGTCGATAGTTTGGAGCCGCGCCAGAAACGTAATCACCATAAACGGGAAGAATTTCCAGGCCGTCACCATGACCACTGAAGGCATAGCCGTCTTCGGAGAAACGAACCAAGTGTTTGGAATAGGCAGATGCCAGGCATCAATTAGGTGATGCAAAATACCAACGCTGTCACTGAGCATAAAACGCCAAACGATGGCAGCCACAGCGACAGGGAACACATAGCTGAATAACACAAGGCCGCGCACGATGTTGCGTCCGGGAAACTGCTGGTGGAGTAGAAGAGCCACGGCGATACCTATCACCGTCTGAACACTAATGGAGGCTCCAGTAAATACGATGTCATTGGAGAATGCATTCCAGAGTTGTGGATGCTGGAATATGCTGGTGAAGTTGTCCAATCCCACCCAGACTGTATTGTCCAGATCAAATAATGGGCGATGCTGGAATGCCGAGATCAAGGCTGTGGTTATGGGGTATGTGCCCAAAAACAACAATACCAGGAAAGCAGGGAGGAAAAACGCCAAGGCCATAACCAAGTCGTTGGTCTGGACCTTGCCGCCACTAACCAGGGTGATACCAAGCCTTGTAGCCAGGTTACGCTGAGGGCGCAAATTCTTTACCTGCGACACAGCAGGACTCACATCATGCCTCGTTTTACTCGTAGTGACCAGCAGCGCATCCAACCACTCTCCAATGGTTCAGTTAACTGAAGCGTTTCTGCGCATCCGAACAACTCATCCTCCGGCCGACTTCCATAACTGACCGCGGTTTCCACTAGATCCGGTAGTCTCCGTTCTCCATCACGCACACGTCATCCACGTAGACGGTGACATCGTACATCTGGCAGTCGAGGTGGATCTTACTATGCACATCCCCGCCGATAGTGTGGCTATGGCCTACGGCAAAGTGGGTTGTACCCCACGCACCGTACGAAAAGTGCCCCGGCACACCGTGCTCGTACTCGTATGCCCGTTTCTCTCTGTGACTGGTGCAAATGCCACACTCGGCCATATTATTGGCGTTCTCATCCGCCGCTTCCATGATTGCACGCAGCTTTGCCGCTCCGTCGCCGCCGTTCACCTCCACTGCCCGGCCTTTCTCGATAATAAACTCCACGGGGTCATCTCTGTGGTCCGGGCCAACGCCGATGACGTAGCCATCAATTATTGCCCGGCCTTCCATAGTACCCTCCCAGGGTACGCAGGCACTCTCCGCATAATTCGGCACAATCAGTGCCTCCCGACGCTCTGATGTCTTGGCCGCAAAGTTCCAGACCTTGCGTCCTGGCTTCAACTTAAAACGCGCGTCAGTGCCCTTTTGCGTGGTAACGTGAACCCACTTGCCCTGACGCAACAACTCCGTCACTTTAAAGTTTCGTTCAACGAACACGTCGATGTCTTCCGGTGTGGTGGTCCAAGAAGACATGTCCTCCTCGACCACGACATATTGCATACCAGCCGCCTGAGCCGCCTGGTTCTTCTCTGTGTGTCCCAGCAAGTGACAGTATTCTGCGTCAGCCACGGCAAAGACAAAGGTGCTGGCGGCAAAAGCAGCCGCCATGTGGTCGGGCGGTTCCGGGCGTTGATGGGTGACGTAGTAACGCGCTACCTCGTTGCTCACATCCAAGAGCAAAGGAGTCGCGCCTCGCGCCAGCACGACTCCGGCAATCACCTCGCCTTCTGGCCAGCGTGCTTTGTCGCATACCACCAAACAGCGATCTCCTGCCTGTACCCCAATGCAGTGGTCGATGATCAATGCTGCGCTTCGGGTGAGCAGGATGGGCGTAAGCAAAGCTGGTTGTACTGACATCGTTCCCCCTCCGGTTGCGTAATTCTAGGTCCGTCGGGACCAATCCTTGTTCTTTCTCTCAAGTGCCCGCTTGGCGGCGGCCACAACCCACGGCGCCGTCAACCTATGCCTTTCAGACAGATCATCATTAGGGGCAGATTCGCTATATTCATTTTGAAGCCCGATGAATTCTGTCGGTACAGGATAGTTGTTGACCAACACTTCAGCCACGGCGCTGCCAAAACCCCCTTGCACATTGTGGTTCTCCAACGTCACGATGGCGCCCACGTTGCGGGCGACATCATTTATAAGATCCCTATCAATCGGCTTGACCGTAGGCATGTTAACTACGCCAGCGTCAATGCCGTCTTGCTCCAATATCTCTGCTGCTTCAATAGCGTAGCGGAGCAAGACGCCCGAGTTCATCAGTACGACATCGCTGCCCTCGCGCAGCCAGGCGCCTTTTCCCAGTTTAAATTCATACGTTTCGTCGAAGATAACTGGCCATGAATCCCGTCCTATTCGGATATACAATGGCCCCTGGTGTTCCACCGCGTAATGCAACACCGCGCGAATCTCATGCACGTCGGCGGTATCAATCACCGTCATGTTGGGCATGGAGCGCATAGAGGCCGTGTCACTTATCATCTGTTGGGTTGCACCCTGAGCTCCGGTGAAGATGCCGGCATATGCCCCGATGACACGAACGTTCGTCTTGCAATAATCCACGCATAATGAAATCTGGTCGGCAGCACGCTTACTGGCAAAACGGGCAAAGGTTACGGCAAAAGGAATATAGCCCATCATCGCCAGGCCGGTAGCCACCCCGATCATGTTTTGCTCTGCAATTCCTACTTCTACCGTACGTTCCGGGTACTCATTCATGAAGAAAGTGGTTTGCACCGAAGCCCGTAGGTCGGCGTTAATGACCAACATGTTGGGGACTTTACCCCCCAGTTCCAATAACGTTTTACCTAATGCCACTCGTAAGGAAGCTTCTTTCCATTCCATCGATTTGCTCCTCATCCCATACCCGAATATTCGCTCAACGCGTCAATTCGAGCGTTGATTTCACTCATTGCCTGTTCGTACAAAGGTTTAGTCACATATCCAGCATGCCACTCGGCCTTATTTTCCATATAGGACACGCCCTTGCCCTTCACAGTATGGGCAACGATGATGGTGGGTTTTTCTTTCGCCCGCCTTGCCTCGTGGTATGCTGTCAGTAGAGCGGCAACATCGTGGCCCGGTATCTCGATAACGTGCCAACCGAAGGCCTCCCACTTGTCCGAGTATGGCTCCATGCTGGGCATGACCTCTTGCCTCTTCCCACCTTGCAGGCCGTTCCAGTCTACGATTGCCAGCAGGTTGTCCTGCTTGTACTTGGCCGCGCACATGGCTGCCTCCCACACATTCCCTTCCTGGGTCTCACCGTCGCCCATCATGCAGTAAGAACGCACATTCTTCTCAAGACGCTTGGCACCCATCGCTATTCCCAGGGAGACCGAAAGCCCCTGCCCCAACGAACCTGTGGTCAGCTCAACCCAGGGAAGCCAGATCGAGTCCACGCTCCCCTGCAGGCGAGTTCCTAGGGACTCAAAAGAATCAAGTTCCTCTCTGGGGATCAGCCCGCGCTCCGCGAGGACGGAATAAAACCCAACTGCCCCGTGCCCTTTGGAGAGAATAAAGCGATCTCGATCGGGCCACTTTGGATCTTGGGGGTCCAGGCGTAGCTCCTTGAAATAGAGCGTCACTACGACCTCCACCAGGGATAAAGAAGGTCCGGAATGACCACGACCAACTTTATACAGTGTCTCGATGATGTTTCGTCGCACCAATTCGCAGATGTATTCGAGTCGCTTTATCTCTTTTTGGTCGACATTGTATGGTTTGCCATCTCTATCTGTAATTACTGCCATCACCTAAATTTCCCTTTTAATTAATCGTCTATTTGGAGCCAGTAATCTTCCGACTGCCAGTGGGGGTATTCCATTGCTCCTTTGACATACCTCTCTTCAGGTTCGATCTGCTTGATGATTTCCATAACAGCGCAGGCATCGCCGATGCCGGCCTGCATGGGTGTCCCCTCGCGTACCGCCTCCGCAAACGCGCGTAACTCGCAGGCGTAACCGCCAATAAAAAAGCTGGAATTCTCGTCGTTGGGCACAGAGAAACCAGGCTCCCAGGCGCTGATCTCTCCAGCCGCCCGGAAATGGGATAGGTGAACCATATTCTCGGCCAGGACGAATTGCCCGTTGCCGGTAATCTCCACGCGCTCGTTGTTTCGTCTCCACAGCTGTTGGTCAGAGACAGACAGGGTGCCGACAGCACCCGATTCGAACTTCAGCGCGATGGCATAGCTGCTATGGGTCTCATCAAGTGCACACTTTTGGACGGAGACCGCCGTCACCTCGCCCATCAGAAAGCGCAGCAGATCTAGGGTATGGATCGCGGCATCGAGCAGCAGAGCAAAGCCATTGCCGTTCTTCCAACCCACGGCCATCTTGGCTTCCACAGCGACAATGGGGCCAAAGTCGGGGGCTGAAATGATCTCCTTCATCCGGCGGTAAATGAGAGCATGGCGCTTCATCATCCCCACCATGACCGGCACGCCCAATGCCTCACTCCGTTGACGTAACTGCTCCGCTTCGGCCAGATTCATCGCCGGCGGCTTTTCCACAAAAACGGGTAATCCCCATCCTACACAATCCAGCGCCAGCGAAGTGTGCGTCTTTGGTCCAGTACAGATCAACACCCCTTCCAATGACTCTTCCTCCAACATCCGCCGGTGGTCGGTATAAACCCTTTCTGCGCCAAACCAGCGTGCGTTTCGTTGCGCCCTAACTTCGTCAACATCACAAACTGCCGACAATTCAATTCGGGCCAGATGGAGACTGGGATAGAGCATCTTGGTAGCGTGCCGGCCACAACCAATAAAACCAATACGTAATGGTTTCACTATTCCAGAAATCCTCCTATCACCAGGCGTGACAAGTTAATAGCCCCATGCGCAGGTCATTGAAACAATCTGGCTGTTCAATATTTACATGACGGGTCGCATTCAGCTGCCCTTGTTCCGCTCTAGTTGCCAATGCCTCTAACTCAAACCGAATTTCCCGCGCCGGCTCTGACTTGGCACTGACCGGCACCAATGCGGCTACATCTTGAGGATAATCCAGCGCCGGCCGCATCGCCGCCCGCCCGCCCATTGACAACCCGACGTCACAGACGTCCATTAGGTTCAGGTTGGTGATGCGCCTGTGAATATCCTGTGCCATCTGGGGGATGGGGTAAGGGGCGGGCGGGGCAGATGATCCGCCGTGCCCGCGCTATTCTACACAAATGACATCGCAACCGGCGCCAGTCAAAGCAGGAAGATGGTTGCCCTTGTCCTTACCGCTCATACCGTAAGCTTGTGTCAGTGACCGGTTGAGTAAGCATTGATAATCCATCAGGCAATATGCACGCCGCCATTCACGCTGATGATCTCACCCACAAGGTAACTACCTCCCGGCCCAGCCAAGAAAGCGACAACTTCGCCCACTTCCTCCGCTGTACCCAGCCGTTTCAACGGCACGGTCTCAACCAGTTTCGCCAAACGTTCAGGACGAACGTTCTCATGGAGGTGTTCAGTCCCGATGTAACCGGGCGCAATTGCATTCACCAGCACACCCTGAGGGGCAGCCCAACGCGATAAGGCGCGAGTGAAACCCATAATACCCGCCTTGGCTGCCGAGTAATCGACGTCACACGAAAGCCCACCCCGCTGTCCGGAGATAGAGGTGATGTTGATGATACGTCCGTCCTTTTGCGCCAACATCTCCGGAAGCACAGCCTGGCTGCAGAGCAAGTACGACTTCAAGTTCAAGTCTAACACCCAGTCCCAGTCTGCTTCGCTCATTTCCATGATGCTATGATTGGGATTGTGGCCAGCGTTATTCACTAGGATATTAATTGGGCCGAGCGTTTGCCGTATTTCGTTAACCATATGATTGACAGCTTCGCTATCAGTCACGTCGGCTTGCACGCCACAAGCTTGCTGTCCCAATTCCCGAACACGATGGCAGATGTCCTCAGCCCGGTCTTTGGCACGAACATAGTTTACAGCCACATCAGCCCCATAGCGAGCCAGAACTACGGCTGTCCCCGCACCGATGCCACGTGAAGCGCCAGTTATCAGGGCCACCTTTCCGGCTAACATTGTCATTGTTTTTCTGCCGATGGTCATTCTTAATTCCTAATTAGTAACCTGTTCCTCCGCTCGGGAGTAAGCCCAAATATATCCAATGGCAGCGATGAATAGGATGACGACGAGATACATGCTGATAGCAGCGGATCGACCCATACGAAGCTGATCGAAGGCTGCCTCGCGAATCAGTATAGGCACAGTGGTAGTGGCGTGCATCGGACCGCCGAACGCCAGCAGATAGACCATATCGAAATCGTTGAAAAGCCAGATGGTGCGCAGCATTAGGGCTACCACGATGACAGGCATTAACCAGGGAAACGTGATGTACCAGAACAATTGCAGTGGATCGGCACCGTCAACTTTGGCTGCATCGTAAAGTTCGAGGGGTGTGGTCTGCAGACGGCTTAGGAACAGGATGATCATAAAGGGGGTGAACTTCCAAATTCCCACCAGGATCACAGCGGGCAAAGCCGTTTGCGGACGCATCAGCCACATCAGGGGATTCTTGAGGAGATGGAGCACGTCTACCAATAGATAATTGATGATACCGACCGTTGGATTGAGCATGAAGCGCCAGACGATCGCGGCCACAATGGCCGGTATGAGGTAAGGAAACAAAACCAGGCCACGGGCAATGTTCTGACCTTTGAGTTCTTGATGCAAGACTAGCGAAAAGATAATGCCTAAAACGAGCTGAATGATCACGCCAGGAATCACCCAAATGAAGGAGCGTTTCAGTGATTCCCAGAAAAGCGTGGATTTGAGTACCCAGATGTAATTATCTAGCCCAGTGAAGCTTGTCTCGCGAGTGATAGTACTAATGTTATAGAAACTGCTCTGAACTGCGGTAAGAAAGGGATAGATCGAAAGCGCTATCAGACAGATGATTGAAGGCGCTGCCAGACTCCAAGCAAAAACTTTGTCTCCCACGCGCTTGCCCAGCCTGTACCCCATGCGTTGACTCCAATTCAGCGTTGACAAGTACCGTTCAGTAGCCAGGTTGGGAGCCCACGCGGGCTCCCAACCTGGAGGTTACGGTACTGCTTGCTATTGGGTAGCCTGCGGCTCCCAATCTGGATGCTCGGCCTTCCACTCGTCAGCAATTCTCTGCATCTCGGTGTAAGCCCACTTCCAGGCATCTTCAGGTGACTCGCCGCCAACGACCACCCGTTCGATCATTTGCGCGCTGATTGATTGACCAATGATCTCACTAGCCCAAGGCATAGGATTGTAGGCAGGATCAAAGGTGCACGTCTCGACGTCCACCGCTCCCATCTGCAACTGAGGCAAGGCGTTATATCTGGACGACTCGAAGAGTGTCCGGATATCGTCGCCATACTGCTGCACGTAGGGATGGTCAAAGCCAAAGATGGCCTCTTCTAGTTCGCTCGTAGGTGGGATGAGATGACCGGGCACGGTCATCTCGAAGCGAGCCAGCCTGTCGCCAGTGAAGAAGAACTCCAGAAAGTCCTTGGTCTCCTCGGGCCAACGGGCATTAGCAGAAACCGCCATGTAGTCGTAACCCCCACGGCCCGCTTTGACCTGGTTACCTACGGGATACCAGATGACCGTGGTGTTCTCACGCATTTCAGGCTTGTCGCGGAATAGGTTATAGCCCAGACGGCCGCCGTAGGGGTGCATGGCGATCTTGCCCGCCGTGAACGCGGTAATACCGTCGAACCATGACCAGCCGGTGACGTCAGGTGGCGCGTACTCCAGGAGTGCGACATAGTTATTGAGGGCCTCGAGGACGTTGGGATGGTCGAACACCAGATTACCCTCTTTGTCAAACCAGTCGCCACAGTTCTGGTAGACGAATGACTTGAACCGAGCTCGAGTCGCGCCATTTGCGGCCGCCGGAATACCAATACCGTAGATATCAATATCGCCGTCGCCGTCCGTGTCCTGGGTCAGGGCCTCGGCGGTCGCCAACAACTCGTCATAGTTGGTCGGCATATCGAGACCGGCTTCTTCGAAGAGATCCTTCCGCACCCACAGTGTGCTATGCGTGCCCCCCGCGTAGCCGACAGCATAATCGTGGCCTTCCAAGCTCAACATCGCACCAAGCTTGAACTTGTCACGGCCGACACCGTCCACCATTTCGTCCAGCGGGAGCAGATAACCGGCTGCGACGTAATCGTACAGGTACTCGGGGTGAATACCAACCACACCCAGTTCCGCCCCCACGGCGTTGGCCGCGATCAGCCGTTCCTCCTCCGAGCCATGGGCCGTCAAAACCAAGTCAATGCGGATGCCCGAGTGATCCTCCTCGTACTCGGCAATGATCTCCTGGAAGACAGCCACCGATTCAGGGTCGGATTCAGTCGTCATGAAGGGAATGGTTTTTACCCCACCTTCGGGCAATTGCGCAGGGGTAGGGGTGACCACCACCTCGACTTCGACTATCTTCTCTACTTCAACTTCCTTTTCGACGACTTTTTCAACTTCAACGACTTTTTCGACTTCAACTTCCTCGCGCACCACCTGGGTGACCACGATTTCTTTTTCGACCTCGACCACCTGCGGCGCACATGCAGCTAGAACTAGGCCCGCGATTGCCAAACCGCACACAAGGGCTGCCGTGCCTAACAACCCTCCCCTAAAACCTTTTTTCTTCTCAGCTCGATTGGACATTTTTTGTCTCCTTTTTTTACCCTCGATCATCACCGATCTTTGTGGCAATAACACTTATCACCACACCTAGTTGATCTCCATATAAATTACACCCTTGCGTGATCTGTCGATGACCACCTCCTTTCATTGCTCGCAGAGCGTCTGATCTTCTGGCGGTATTGGGGAGGATGCTAACCTTTCACCGCTCCTCCACCCCATCCGGCGACCAGAAAGCTCTGCATGAGAGAGAATAGAATGATCACCGGCAAGGTGATCATCACCCCAGCGGCCATCAACAGACCCCAAGAGGCAGGTGCGAGTTCGCCCATAAACGTCGCCACGCCAGCACTCAGCGTCATGAGATCGGATGACCATAGAAGAACTGAAGCATAGAGATACTCATTCCAAGCTACGTGGAAAGCAAACAAGCCGGTGGCGATCAGGCCCGGAAGCGCCAAGGGTAACACTACTTGAATGAAAGCCCGCCAGCGGCTGCACCCGTCGATCAAGGCAGCCTCCTCAATCTCGTGGGGTATCCCGGAAAAGTAGGAACGCAAGGTCCACAGACCATACGGTATCAAGAAAGCGTTGTAGACGAGCAGCAGCCCATACAGAGAGTTGGATAATTTGAGTGACCAGACAATCTTGAACACCGGGATGAGGAGCAAGATGCTGGGCAGCATATAGGCAAACAGGATCACGCGGGAGAACACATCGAAGAATCGATACCGAAACCTCGAGAAGACATAAGCCCCCATGGCGCTGACCGCAATTGCGGTCAGCGAAGTGCCGACAGCGACCAGGAGGCTGTTGCGAAACCATAATGGAAACTGTGTTCTACTGAACAACAGCCGATAGTGTTCCAGTGTCCACCTCTGGGGGATGATAGTTGGCGGATACGAGAGATTCTCACCCTCGGTCTTGAGAGACGACAAGCCCATCCAGAAGAGCGGCATAGCCATAGTGAAGACAATGACAATGAGCAATGTGTATGCAACAACTCGGTTGGCTATTCTCATCCTTCTGCCCTTGAAATTGCGGGGTCTGTACCGGGCTGCCGCGCGGTCTTCATGACGGCGAGTAGAGATGGTGGTACTTTCTGACTTCATATCAGTGTTTCCTCCATCCTAGTAGTTCATCACAGCCAAGTCTGCCTAACATTGACCCAGCGACACAGGGCCGTGCCAGCGCCAATGCCCCGATAGGAGCCGGTTACCAACGCTAACATTCGTGCTAATGCCATGATAAATTTCCTTTTTTTGCGAACGCCCTGGTAGCTAAGCGCTTTTATCGCGGCACCTATCGTTCTTAGGCTACTTTCTCTTTGATTTCAAACCTGTAGCCCAGGCTAACCGATATTTCCTGACTCTTGGTTAGCACGTGTTCGATGAGAGCATCGAGTTCTGCCTCTATTCGTCCGGCCGGGCCTGCAACTGAAATTGCAGCCACCAACTGGCTGTCGTGATCGTATATTGGTGCGGCAACACACTGCAATCCTAACTTGAACTCTTCGCAGTCCCGCGCATAGCTTTTCTGACAACACTCCTCCAGTTCGGCCGCTAGTTCTTCCGGATTGGTGATCGTGTTAGGTGTTTTCTGGTCGAGCCCGCCAGCAACTCGCACTTGGTCGATTACACCGACAGGTTGATGGGCTAGGATAATCTTCCCCACTGCAGTGCAGTGGTATGGTCGCCTCATCCCCAACCGCACGTCCATACGAATCTCCGAACTAGGAAGCACCTTGTCAATATAAAAGATTCCGGCATCTTCGCCAACGCCGAGCAACACCGTTTCGCCAGTTATCTTAGCCAGATCTTCCATAATTGGGCGTGCAACCCGACGAACCTGTAAGTTTCCTAGAAAAGCCAGCCCAGTCTGTAGCACGGCCGAACCCAACGCATAGCGCTTTGTGTTTGCATCCTGAATAACAAATCCTTGTGCGACCAGGGCGTTCATCAATTTCTGGACACCGGCTGGCCCATAGCCAAATTCACGACTCAATCCCCGGACACCCATCGGTTGCGAAGAAATGGAAAGATACTTAAGAATAATCAGTGCTCGTTCCACCCCCAGATTAGTGGTAGTCATATCGACAGCCCTAAGCACCGATGTTCATGCTCGGAACCGCATTTTCATTTTTCAAACGTTGTTTTCTTTTTTTTTTTGTGTACTGTGTTGCCGGATATCTGTACAGTGTATCACAATGCCATACCAGAGTCAATTACACGTATTCATTGTTAGCCCAAAGCAGTAACGTCCTCTTTGCGCAAAGTTAGAATGTCTCCTTTTGTGGTCGCATGGGCTTACATGACTGGGAGAAGGACAGAAAGTGGACAAACTACTGACAATGAGCGAGAAGGAACTCACCCGACTGGAAGTGATGCAACGATTGATGGAAAAGCATCTGAAACAGCCTGATGCGGCTCAACAGCTACGGCTTAGCGTGCGCCATGTGAAACAGCTCTTTCACGCCTACCGACAGGCCGGGGCGACGGAGCGGCTAAAGGAAGAACTGCGGGATTTGAGTTCCTCCTTTTACGCAATGCCGGCAAGTCATCCGGTGGCGCGACTCTTTCCTACGAGCTGGCGCGAGGCAGATTTTCACCAAGTCGGACCCCAACCTCTTCCGAATCGAACGAAACGACCGAGGACTTGCCCCAATCCACTCCTACCGAGACCGGTTCGGACGAGACGCCGGAGGAAAATGAGCATGCCAATGAGTGAAACCAGCACGAAACCCGCTGCAGCCATGTTGCCGGTACGGCAACATGGCTGCTCTATACTGTCAGAGTGGCGGAAACAGGGTTACCTGTGGGAGCAGCGCGGATCATGGAAAAGAGCTACAGATGAGCAGAAGCGAAACGCGCGCCGAGCTCTTGATCGAGATGGGGCACATGTACTCACAGCGCAGCTGCAGCGATATAGAGACGGCTCGGGCACTGGGCGTGCACCGCACCACGGTAGGTGTTCAGTTCAAGATAATCCAGTTCGCCTGAGTGCTTCAAAACCAGCATTCACGATTGATTCAGCATCAATACCGTAATGGCGGTACAGGTCATCCCGGGTACCGGACTGGCCAAATTGATCCACTCCCAACGGGATTACTAGTGAGCCGTTCACACTGCCCAACCACGACAGTGTGTGAGAGGCACCATCTAGAACTGTCACAATGGGCGCACGACTCTCCGCAAGGGGAATGAGATCAGCGAATGGATCGTTCTGCGAATCGGGCAAATTTGATCCCTTACCTCGCCATTTCTCAAATAGACTCCGTGGACTGGTCAGGTTCAAAACATTGACAGGTATTCCCTCCTCCCGCAAGAGATGGGCGGCTTCAATGGCTTCCGGAACCATTGCACCGCTGGTAGCGATGTGTACCAGGTAGTCATCTTGCCCAGTAGGACCAACCTCCCGCCAATCTACTAGTCGGTACCCTCCGGATAACACCTGACGGCGAAGCTCCTGTTCACCTAGCCGGTTTAGGGCTGGTTCAAGCAAGCTTTGGTCTATGGGCTTCGTTGATAAACGTAGATAGGTTGTCCGTCCGTTTTCTTGGTCACAACAATCGCGCAAGGCTTCCAAGATCATCCATTCCATCTCCTGAGCAAAACAAGGTTCAACGGCCCTCAGATTGGGAATCTCAATGCCTACAGATGGGCTAATCGTGGATTGATGTGCGCCTCCTTCCGGTGACAATGAGATACCCGAGGGAGTACCTGCAAAGATAAACCGGGCACCGGAATACAGGCCATAAATCAACGATTCAAGTCCACGCAACACAAACGGGTCATATACCGTGCCAATTGGAATCAGTTGCTCGCCTATCAGCTCTGTGGACAGGCCAAACATCCCCAGCATCATGAACAGATTCATCTCTGAAATGCCAAGTTCGATATGCTGCCCTTCGGGCCCCTGACGCCAATGCGAATAGCGGTCAACTTCCCGTTCGTAGCTTGTTGCTTTCTGAGGTGCATACACCCCCATTTTCAAGATCCATCCAGACAAGTTGGTGGATGTAGATACATCTGGCGAAGCGGTGACTATGCGTTCGGCAAGTTTAGGTTCACGAGAAATAGCCATCAGCAGACGGCCGAATGTCTGCTGCGTACTCGTATGACCTGATTTTGAAACTGACAATCGGGCTGGTAACTCACTTGCGAGTAATGTCTTAGGGACTGAAGTAGTTTCCGGATAAAGGCGATCGGCCATTTCCTGACACATCCTTCCAGAAGGAGAATCAGGCGCAAAAGAAGCCCACTCATCCTCAGTGGGCACATCCAATTGATGTCTCAAATCATCCATCTGTTCCTGATTGAGCAACATGGAATGGTTAAGTGGGTGACCTGCCATGGGAAGCCTCCATCCCTTGATGGTATACGCAAACAGGATGGTCGGCTGCTCCGGTGCCTCATCAACCTGGGCTAAAACAGAAAGTAATTCATCTAGATCATGCCCTCCTAAGTTGCATACGACTGCGGTTAGTTCAGAGTCGGGTATGTCACTTATAACGTCGGTAATGGCCGTATTTAACACTCCATCAACTGTCGCCAGTTTCACTCGAAGGCTATCCTCTGTCATTCGAATAATAGCCTGATATTCCGCGTTGCGCATTTCATCGATACGTTGGCGCAGCGCAGCACCGCCGGGACGCGCAAAAAGGGATTGGAGAACACGGCCATACTTTGCCTCCAACACCTGCCATCCGCTTTCCGCAAACAGTGCTTTTAGTTGAGCCGCACGAATGCCAGGGACAACCCGATCCAAACTTTGCCGATTGAGGTCGACAATCCACAACAAGTTGCCCAGACCGTCCAATGCTTGGTCGAGGACAGCTTCCCACACGTTCCCTTCGTCCATCTCTGCATCCCCTAGCAATCCCACAAAACGCTGTTGGGATATATCGCCGAAATGAGCCTTACAGTACTGGTGAGCTAGGGCAGCAAAAGCCGGGGCAACAGCTCCAAAACCAACGGAACCAGTTGAGAAGTCGAGCACATCTACATCTTTGGTGCGGCTGGGGTAGGCCTGTAGGCCACGGTACGCTCGTAACTCGGTCAGGTATTTCCGTGGCAATTTTCCCAGCAAGAACTGGATGGCGTGGAAGACAGGCGATGCGTGAGGCTTGACGGAGACCCGGTCACCGGCCTTCAGAAAATGGAAATAAAGAGCCGTCATAATGGTGACCATCGAAGCCGAAGATGCTTGATGTCCACCAACCTTAGTACTATCAGGGTTGGGACGAATGGCATTAGCGTGGTGGATCATATTCATCGCCAGCCACAACACCCGCTTCTGAATAGTGTCGAGCGTATCGGCAATGCCAGTAGGGATAGTAGAGTCTGGCAATTTGTCACCTCCTACCTCAGATCCAATCATCTTGTTGTTCATACTCATCGTGTTATGTGCAGGGACCCTGTCACGCGCAGCACACTGCATCGTAGGCCTTAAGGTTGCCTTGCAGCGGGAACCTTGGGCTTACGATGGGCGCGGAGGGACTCGAACCCCCGGCCTCACGGATGTGAACCGTGTGGCGATACCTACCAACCGTAGGCTGCATAATCAGGCTCTCAGGGCAACCTTGCAGCCTACCCACACGGCGAACCTTGAACCCTGTGATTGGCTCCCCATGTGGCTCTAACACCATTGAACTCCCTGCTCAGTTGATCGGAGAAGCGCCCATTTGCTCATAACACACTGTTTTACAGTACATGCCGCCAGTCGTCAACACGTTAGGGCCGTTGGTCCGGACAGGTTATTTCACACACGGGGGATGAGTGCGTAGGTAACACCCTCTCACCCTTCACAGGCAGTGGATCGTACGCGCTAGCGCACAAATAGCGCCAAACCGCGCCACTTTGTGCGGGTTACAGCGCCTCGGCCCGTCCCTCGATGTCTTCAGTCACAGAGCCACCCTCCACCGAGACCTTTCCTCCAGCCCCCATCTCCACGGTCACAGTATTGGGCCCCATGAGCCAGTCCGGTGATGAAGCCAGGTATCTAGATGCACTTTCGTCCTCAGGGGCGCATTGCCCCTTTATCTCTTCGACCATTGACTGGA
>PVBE010106798.1_pt1 | contig 30617 bp, 25 predicted proteins | sample 1631181 | NCBI WGS metagenome assembly PVBE01 (sample SAMN08397723, study PRJNA350692) | Marine metagenome, whole genome shotgun sequencing project. | isolation source: water | place: Pacific Ocean | collected 2012-04
GGAAGAGCATTTTCACGATCGGCTCTGCCCCGAAGGCGTTGATCGTCGAAACGACTACCCGCCCGTCCTCCCCCAGGTAGTGGCGAATGTTCGAGAACGCCCGGCGAAAATCGTCGAGATGCTCCAGGATCTCTCCGAAGACGACCAGCTCGAACCGCCCTTCCAGTTCCGGATGGAGATCGGCCGAAGTGATGTCTCCCCGGATATATTCCCCGGGAACGGCCTCCCGCATCGCTTCGATCGCCCCGGGATTGATGTCCAATCCGACCAGTTCCTTCGCCACCCCCGCCGCGCGAAGATGAACCGAGTGGGGGAGAAGATTCTCGACCCAGAACCGCGTTTCGCCCGGGTCGTCGACGTACCCTCCCATCCCGACGTTCAAAACGGTCTTCCCGCGACAGAGGCGGACGATCTCGTCGACGCGGTCCACGACTCCGTACCGGGGGAGAAACTTGCGCCGTTTCATGAAAGGAGTTCTTCACCCCGGAGGATCTTCTCGTACATAGAGAGCACACGCTCCGGTGCGTGATTCTCCACCGGGTAAGCGGCGCGACGGTCCGACAGCAACGCGCCGACGATCGTCTCCCCCACGCCGCGGGGAGAAAGATCCCGCGCGACGAAATCGCCGCAGTGCCGGTCGAACTCGGGCACGTTGGGCGGAAGCAGGACCCGCCTCCCGAGCGCCAGCGCTTCCAGGCTCGACCGCGGCATCCCCTCGATTCCGGAAAGATTGACGCAGAGATCTGCGATCGACATCCACCCCAGCACCTCTTTCCGGTCAAGCAGACCGAGGTGTTCCACCCCGGGAGACTCCAGGAGGCGCAGGACCCGGCTCCGACGCGTCTTGCACGCGCCGGCGATCACGAGGGTGGCGCCGGAAACCCTCTTGCGCACGTGATGAACGAACGCCTCCAGGAGGATGTCGGTCCGCTTCTCCTCTTTCACCCTCCCGGCGTAAAGGATGACCGGCCCCCCGGGGCGATTCTCCGGAACCCGCAGGTCCCGGTGACGAAGGGGTTCCTGGATGACCGGAATGGTCCGGACGCCCGACGCGGAAAGCCCGTTCGCCACGAGATGCGCCGCGGAATTTTCGGAACAGGCGATCACTCCGTCGAACATAGACAGCCGTCGGACCGACCGCGGGGACATGGTCGGACTGCGCACGTCCGCGACGAGTCGCATCCCCGGCCTCTGGCGACGGAGGACCCGGAGGACCGGTTCGAAGATGCCGGGGTTCTTGCAGAAGGAGTAATGCACGAGGAGGCACTCCGTCCTCTCCCGCCGCAGGATTCCCCCCAGGCCGAGGTAGCGCGCATTTTCCAGGAGGAAGGCGAGGCGATCCCGGACGGGCCGCCTGTTGCTCCCGGTCCTGGCGGGAAAGAGCGGATGGTACGTCCCCGCGAACGATCCCCGTTCCTCGTCGCTGACCACCGACACCTTCCACCCGGCGGAGGCGAGCGTCCCCGCCAGTAACGGGTAGTAGACGGAACTGCCGCTCCCCCCCGCGTGAAACGAAGGGCAGACGACCGTCAGCGTCGGGCGTTCGCGGTATTCCGCACAAACCATTCCACTGTCCTCATGATTCCTTCTTCGAGCGGAACTTCCGTCCGCCATTCGAGTCTGCACCGCGCCTTCGACGCATCGGCGTGGTTGCGGCGAACGTCGCCCTTCCGCGGTGCACCCCTCTCCACCGTCGGATCACCGATCCCGTGCGCTTTCCACGCTTTCGTCAGCAGGGCGAGAACTTCGTTCACGCTCGTCTCGACGTTCGACGCGACCTGGAAAACTTCTCCCGCCACCCCCTCGGCGAAAATCGCCCGATCCACGCCCCGCGCGAGGTCGTCGATATAAAGGAAGTCGCGCGTCTGCTCCCCGTCCCCGTGGATCAGGATCGTCTCCCCCGCGAGGGCCTGCCGGGTGAAGCGCGCGACGAGGCTATCCTTGCGATCCGAACCCGGACCGTACACGTTGGAGAACCGGAGCGCCACCGTCGGAACGCCGAACGAGCGATGGTAGGCGGAACAATACGCCTCGCCGGAAAGTTTCCCGGCGCCGTACGGAGACGCGACGCGCGGCGCGAGTTTCTCGTGAAAGGGAGGTTCGCAATCTCCGAGGGCGGCGCCGCTGGAGGAGAAGACGAACCTCCGAACCCCGTGCCGCCGCGCCGCTTCGAGACAATTCAACGTCCCGAGCGCGTTGGTGGTGAAATCGGCGCGGGGATCGCGAACGGAAGGTTCCACCCCGGTGTTCGCGGCCAGGTGCACAACCACCTCAGCGCCTTCTGTCGCGCGAAGCATCGTCCCTTCGTCGCAAACGTCTCCCCGGATTACCTGGACCCGGTCGTCGCTCCAGGAATCTCCCGCCTCTTCGACGTCCCCGACGAGACCGTTGTCCACGACGCGGACACGATGACCTTTCCAGGACCGCACCAGGCGGGTCCCGATGAATCCGCATCCCCCGGTGACAAGAATGTTCATCAGGCCCGTACAGATAACATAATTCAGCCGCCCCGGGCAAACATCAACTCCCGTTCCAGGGCCCCCGCCAGTGCCGATTTGTAGGGAGAATAAATGCAGGTATCGTGGTGGCCCGGAACGGGACGCACCACCGCGCGCTCCGCGACCCGGTTCCAATCCATGTCGCGCGTGTGCCGGCACCAGAGGGGCTGGATCCGCGCCCGAAAAAGAACGACCCGTCCCGGGAAGGCGGGGGCGACATAATTTTCCCCCGCCCGGAAACGCGCGTCCATGACCTTCCCCTGCTCCTCGCCGAACTCGTGCATCTCGAGAAGATCGCCCAGGGACTCTCCCCCCCCTTTTCGCCTGGAAACGAGATGGGAAAAGAGATTAGCTCCGTGCGACACGATCCAGCGGAGCGGGTAGCGCCCGACCAGGTCGAGTCCCCAGGGAGCCACGTTGAGGGAAAACCTCCACCACCCCTCCGCGCCCGCGGGACGCTGGAACTTGTACCGCGTTCCCGGCACCGGCGCGTCCAGGCTTCCGAAGAGTCCCACCCGGCGGCCTTCCCGCGCCAACCGGCACGCCACCGCGTGGGCCACCGCGATTCCGAACGAGTACCCCGCGACGTGATACGGTCCTTCCGGCTGTCGTCGGACAATCTCGGATACGGCGGGTCCCGCGAGGTCGTCGATCGAGGAAACCACCTTCGGGGGATAAAGATACCCCATCACCCTCCGGTCGCCGGTCATCGCCTCCGCCAAGGGAAGAAACTGCTGGGGCTGTCCCGCGATCGAAGGGAAAAGGAAAAGTCCCGGGGCCTCCCCTTCCCGCAACGAAACGAAGCGCTCGGTTCCATCGACCGAAGAGGCGGCGATCAGTCCGGCCGCCGTCGGACAGATCAGGAATCCCGACAGGAGCGCGGCGGGAGATGCCCGGGGGACGAACCGGGCCACGCCGGTCACCAGTTCCGCCGCGCCGATCGAATCACCGCCAAGGCGAAAAAAATCGTCGTGCAAACCGACGCGTTCCCGCCCGAGTTTCCCCGCGAGCAGGGCGCGGATCTTTCCTTCCAGGCCGGGACCGGCCGCGGAAGGCGTCCGCCGTTCGTCGACCGCCTTTTCCCGCAACCGGCGACGGTCCGCCTTCCCCGTCGAGGTCACGGGGAGAACGGAGAGTACGCTCACCCGGGATGGAATTGCATGGGCGGGAAGAAGATCCGCCAGTGCTCTGCGGAGATCCTCCGGCCGAAGACCCTTGCCCGAAACGAAGGCGTGGAGGGATCCTCCCACCGGGACCACGGCGGACTCCCGCACCCCCTCGATCGAAAGCAGGGCCGATTCGATTTCCCCCGGCTCGACGCGGTGCCCCCGCACCTTCACCTGTTCGTCCGTTCGACCGGAAAGAACGAGAGATCCGTCAGGACGGATCCGGCCGCGGTCGCCCGTCCGGTATTCCCGTTCACCGTTTCCCCGCGTCACGAAGGCTTTCTCCGTAAGGTCGGCACGACGCCAGTACCCGTCCGCAAGGTGGCGGCCCCGGACCACGATCTCTCCCGTTTCACCTTCCGGGAGGGGCTCGTTCCTCTCGTCCACCACGAGGAGCGTGCGACCCTCCACGGGCCACCCGACATGGACCGGGTCCTCTTCCAACTCGTCCCCGGGGGCGATGATACGCTGGGTGTTCGCCCGGGTCTCCGTCGCCGCAAACGTGATCTGGAGCCGGCAATTCCCGTGGAAGGTACGCTCGAAGAGTTGGACGTCGTTTCGGCGGACTGGTTCCCCCCCGATCGAGATCATCCTCATCGCGGGAAAGTTCGCTCCCGGCGATACCGAACCGCACAGGAACCGGTAGGACGTCACCGTCTGCGACGACACGGTGATCGCCTGCGTCGCCAGCCATCCCGCCAGTTCCGGAAGACGGCTCTTCGCGTCGAAGCAATGTACCGACGCGCCGTGCAGGAGGGCCGCGAAGAAGGGCGCGAGCGCGGCGCTGAACGACCATGAAAAGAGCAGGTCGAAACGATCCCCGGGAACGACCTTCATGTCACGTCCCTGCCGGACCATGTCCTCCACCAGGAAGCGGTTTCCCATCGCGACACCCTTGGGGCGGCCGGTCGACCCCGAGGTGTAGAAGATGCAGGCGAGATCGTCCGGGGACGTGCCCCCCCTGCGTTCCGACGAAAAGTCGATCGTCCCGTCGCGCAGGAGGAGACCCGTCCCGGAATCCTCCCGCATGAACTTCAACCGGTCTTCCGGAAACCGGGGGTCGAGCGGAACGAACACGCGCCCCGCCGCAAGGACGGCGAGAATTCCGACCGCCATCTCCGTGCCCCGGAGCGAAGAGACCGCGACGGGAGAGTCGCCCTCCAGTTCTCCCGCCAGGCTTTCCGCCCGCTCCAGGAGTTCCCCGTAATTCATCCGTGTCGCCCCGTCCACCACCGCGAGGGCGTCCGGTGAGATCGTCGCGCGGGAGCGGAATCGTCCGAAGAGGGTGAAGTCCCCGCTCACCGTCCCGGTTCCTTCCCGCCAAAACGCCAGGGAAGGTCCTCCCAGACGCACCGGAGTCCGAGCTTCTCCATGTTCCGCCCGCTCACGTCCGCGCCCGGGGGCCGCATCGCGACGAGGTGGCGACACCCCAGGGATTGCGCCATCTTCTTCCGCTCCGCAAGGGAGGCGAGGTGGCATCCGTTCTGGCGATACCCGGGAAGAGTCGTTCCCGCGGCGAGAAGAGCGAGATCACCGAGAACGTACAACATTCCGACGCCGCCCATGCGACCATCCACCAGCGTTTCCAGGAAGTACAAATCCGGGATATCGAAAAGTTGGAGCATGTTCTGCACCGCCGCGTCGGGTCGTTCCAGCGCCGCGTCGAATCCTTCCAGGTAGGTGCGGACGAAACGCTCCCGGTTCTCCCCGTCGACGAGGTGGCAGGTGATCCCCTCCCTCTCGGGAAGGGAGGCGGGAAGTTCTCCTCCCAGTTCCTGGTGGTACCACCCGTCTCCTTCGTCCGGGCAAAAACGGGCGGACCCAAGCAGGGATCCCGCGGCCTCGCGAGGAACCCCGGGAAGGAGATGAAGCCGGAACCACCGGTCCTTCCGGGAATAGAACCGGATGATTTCTTCCACCAGCGAAAGCTCTTCCTCTCCCACTCCATAAACACTGTTGAAGCGATCCACCTCGGGAAAGAGGATCGCGGTGGCGGAACCGAATTTCCGGACCTCGATTTCATTGTCGTTCCCGAGTCGGTTCCGGTAGGCGGTGACCCGGGCGAGGTCATAGCGGGCGAAGGCGTCCGCGATCCGGTCGAGGTCGATCATGATTTCCCCCGTCCGGATTCCAGGGCATCGGCATAGATCCCGTTGAGGATCTCCATTTTCCCCTCCCAGGAGAAATCCTCCGCGCGCCGGAGGGCGCCTTCCGCCATCCGCCGCCGCCCGGGTTCGTCGTTCCAGATTTTCTCGATTGCTCCCGCGATACCAGCGGAAACCTGTGCCGGCGTCCGGACCGGGATCTTGATCCCGCACTTCTCCGTCACCACGTCCCGGAAGCCGCAATGGTCGAGACAGATCACGGGAACCCCCAGGCAGATCGCCTCCATGAGAACGGAGGAGGTCATGTCCAACAGGCTGGTGATCACGAAGATGTGAGCCCCCCCGACGATCGCCATCGCCTTTTCCCTCGGAATCCAATCGTGCCAGGTGCACCTCTCGTCGATTCCCAGTCTCTGCGCTTTCCGCCTCCATGCGCCCGTTCGGTTTCCATTCCCGAAGATATCGAGACGCCATTCGACGCGATCCTCCAACAGGGACAGCGCGTCCAGGAGAAGGGGAAGAGCCTTCCTTGAAATATGTTCCCCGCTCCAGGCCAGGCGGAGAGGAACGCCCTCCTCTCGAAGGGAATGGGGTTCCGCGCGATTTTCTCCCCGGCCCACCTCGCAAATCACCTGTGCCCGCCTTCCCCAGAACCGCGCGATCTTGTCGCGATTCTCCGTCGTGGCGGCGATCAACGATTTTCCCGCCCGGCCCGCCGCCCTTTTCGGTCGAACAGACCACCTCATCTGGACCACATTGATGATGTTCCGGAAGGAGTGAAAGATGATTCCATGAACTCCGAGCGAGGGAATGAATCTCCAGGGCAGATTCTCCATCCCTCCCGTGGGCCCCCAAATGAAAGGGGTCGGGAGTCGCCACAAATACCCGGGTTCGCGAAATCCAGAGTTGGTGACCTGGTGTACCAGGTCGAAACCGATCCGATTGTGCAGTTCGCGGGCCAGGAGGAATGCCCTTTTCAGCCAGATTCGATGATACCAGTAGAGGGAGAAAGGGAGAATATCGGTCATCCTCTGATTGATCTTCTCCGGGATGTACTGGAACTTCAGCCTCCGACGCAACTCCGGATGCCGGTCCAGATACGACTCGATCACCTGTTTAAACTCCCTCTCTTCCGTAATGATCCAGACGTCGTGATGCTCCGAGATGGCCTTGACAAAACCCCACCCGGTTCCGGGTTCCGAACCACGATCGGGACCGCAGGCGTAAGCCGAAACAAGAACTTTCAACCGTTTTCCGGATATCCTCCCCTTCGGGGAAATCCGGGGCGTTCCCGGACTTCGAATGATCCCGGCGTAAATCCCCTCGAGCGCCTCCATTTTCCCCTCCCAGGAGAAATCCTCCGCGCGCCGGAGGGCGCCTTCCGCCAGGCGGCGCCTCCAGGGTTCGTTGCCCCAGGTTTTCTCAATCGCATGCGCCATGTCCTCGGAAACCTGCGAGGGCGTCCGGACCGGGATCTTGATCCCGCACTCGTCCGTCACCACGTCCCGGAAACCGCAATGGTCGAGACAGATCACGGGAACCCCCAGGGAGATCGCCTCCATGAGAACGGAGGAGGTCATGTCCGACAGGCTGGTGATCACGAAGGCGTGAGACTTCCGGACCACCTCCATCGCCTTTTCCCTCGGGATCCAGCCGTGCCAGGTACATCGTCCGTCGATTCCGAGTCTTTCCGCCTTTCGTTTCCACGGTCCGGTCCGGCTTCCACTTCCAAGAATATCGAGATGCCAGTCGACACTCCCCTTCAATCGACCCAGCGCGTCCAGAAGGAGGGGAAGAGCCTTGGCCGAAATATGATCGGCGCTCCACGACAGGCGCAGGGGCGAGCCCTCCTCGCGAAGGGTCGGGCTTCGCCGATCCGATGGCCATGTGCCCATCTCGCAGATGAGGTGTGCAGGCTTTCCCCAGGACCGCCTCATCTTCTCCCGGTTCTCCGAAGTGGCCGCGATCAACCCCTTCCCGGCACGCCGTGCCGCCTTCCGGGGAAGAAGGGCAAACCTCGCCTGGAACGAGTTGACCAGGTTGCGGCAAAAATGAAACAGGATTCCGGCGGGGTTGAGGCTTCCGATGAATCGCCACGACAGGTTCTCCATCCCTCCCGTGGGGCCCCACACGAAGGGAAGAGGAAGTTTCCAGAGAAGACCCGGCTCCGCGTATCGGCAGGTCGTGACATGATGCACCAGGTCGAACCCGATCCGCTCGTGAAGGTTCCGGGCGAGACGCAGGGCCTTCCTCTGCCAGTTGCGGTAGACAAGGTAAATGAAGGGGCGCAACATCCCGTTGGCCAAGTGATCCGTCTTCGCCGGAATGTAATGAAACGTCACCCCCCGGCGCATTTCAGGGTGACGATCCAGGTGGGACTCGATGTTCTCCCGGAACTCCGTCCCCTCCGTGATGACATGAAGGTCGTGCCGTTTCGAGATGGCCTTGACGAAGCCCCACCCGATTGTGGGCTCAGAACCATGATCCGGACTGCAGTTGAAGGCGGAGACGAGTATCTTCAACCGCTTCATGGTTTCCCGACGCCCCATCCGCACTGAGGCCCCGTCTGCTCCGGGTTCCGGCTTCGCTTCCATCCCCTCCGGCCGTCGGTGAGAGCAGTCTTGAACTCCATATATTCCCTTGAATAACACAATGTCCCGACGGGCAACAAAGAAAAGCTCACTCCCGGAGAGACGCCAGCAGGTCTTCCACCTCCCGGTCCCTGCGCCCCCCGAGGAGCCATCCCTCCAACACTTTCACGGCAGCGGGCTTGTCGCCCGTTCCGGCGAGAGCCCGCGACAGCCCCAGGATCGCCTCGCGGTTTCCTTCGCGACGCGACAGGACCTTCCGAAAGTCCATGGCCGCCAGGTCGAAGACCTTGAGGTGCAGGTAAAGTTCACCCCTCCGAAGCCTGTGGGAGATTTTACCCGGCTCCGCGTCCACCGCGCTTGAAAAGGTATTCACGGCGGCGACCCTCTTCCCCCTCGCCCAGAGGAGGTCCCCGAGCAGGGCCCACCATTCCCCCTTCGCAGGTTCGATCCGCGTCGCCGTTTCCGCATACTCGAGAGACTTGTCGTGCAGCCCCAGGCGATTCCAGGCACGAGCCGCTTCCGCGTACGCCGCTCCGTCCGCCTTCATCCCGAGGCGCCGTTCCCATACGATCGCTTCCAGCCCCCACTGTCCGGCCGCCGCCAACTCCCACGCGAAATGGTCGTACGCCGCGGTGTTTTCAGGAATTTCGGGACATCCCCGATCAAAGATCCCCATCGCCTCCTTCCAGTACCCCCGTCGGGCAAGGAACCCCGCGCACGAGGAAACCGCCAACGGATCTCGCGGAAGCAGTTTTTCATACGTCGTCGCCGGAAATGCAGGATCCCAGATCTCCTTCAACACCTCTTCGGTCTCCCAGGGAGACTGCGCAAAAACCCTCTGGAAGCACCGTGCCGAACGTTCCAGCTGATCCGGATCGCGCGATTCCCGGTACCCCTCCCAGAACCACAGCCCGGTGTCCCGCTGGAGATCAAAATGGGCCGGCCATAAATCGGCCGCGAGGGCGTACCGCCGGTCCGCCGTCGCCTCGTCTCCCATCGCCTGCGCCGCGCGGGCATGCATCCACGCCGCGCGGTAGTCGTACGGCGAAAGGGCGAGCGCCTTCCGGCACAATTCCTCCGCCCGCTCCGGGGAGATCTTCATCGCATCCTGGATACGCGGTTCGGGGTCGAGGGGAAGAACGAGAAGAGCCGCGGCGGTCGCGAGCGCGAGGATCGAGGGGGCGGCCCATTTCCACGCGCGAACCCGATCGGCCGCCGGACGCGCCCACGTCCCCATCGCGATAAAGACGGAAAAGAGCATGCCGATGGAAGTGACCCGGAGATCGAAGTCGATGAACGAATGGACGACCACGACCCCCACCGCCCCGATCGCCGCGGCGGTCTGCACCCTTCCCGGACCCGATACCTTCCGAAGCGTCGACCGAACCCGGGCGTACCATGCACCCAGCCCCGCCAGGAGAATCAGCAACCAAAACGGTCCCCCCTCGAATATCGCATTCACATACTCGTTGTGCGCGTGCTGGAGTTGACCGGTGACCGTGGGTGGCTGGAAGGGGTGGTAAGCGCGGGGATGGGTCCCCACCCCGAAACCGAGGACGGGCTGGTGCGCCGCCGCCTCGAGCGTGGTCTTCGCGTAGACCCAGCGGGCGTCACTGCTGATCTCGCGCGGATCGATCTCACGGAACCGGTCGACGAGAGGCCCCACGTTCGCGAGTATAGCGGCGCCCATTCCGAGAACGACCACCGCGAGAATTTTCAAATAATTCCTCCGCCTCGCGGAGAGAAGAAGGAAGAAGATCCCGAACCCCGCGGCCGTCGAGATCGCCCCCCCGCGCGACTTCGAGAGGACGATACAGATTACGAAAAGAAGGCCCACCGCGGCCCACACGACACCCTTCTCGAGGAATCTCCCTCTCCGGGAGAGAGCGAGTGCGGCCGCCGCCACGCACCCCATGCCCATCATTCCGGCGAACGAGTTCCGGTTCACGAGGGTCCCCGAGGCGGAGTCCGAATAGGGCCGCTCCCCGAAAAAGGGGATCTCCTGCCCCCCCGCGAAATAAGCCGTCATCGCGTAGAGCGCCTGCAGGACCAGTACGCCGCAGATTCCCTTCAGGACCCGGTCGGTTCCAAGCCCCGCCTGGACGAGCCTCAAAACGAGGAGCGCTGAGAGCACGTAGACGAGAAACTGGACCAGCGACCTCAACGTGAGGAAGAGGTCCGCCGTCGCCGGCGCGTACCCCCCGGTCCCGTGCATACCCCTCAACGCCGTCGTGAAGGGGACGAGAGGGGGCAGGGGCAGGAACTGGACCAGGAAAAGGAGAAACGCCGCGAACAGGAACCACCGCCCCACTTTCGAAAGCCGCAAGGAATTCGGAAGAAGTCCGATCGCCGCCAGGTTCAGAAAGGCGAGCGCGATCGCGGAAGCGCAGATGGCCCAGGGACGGACCGCGCCGAAGAAGAGCTGTGTAAGAGCCCAGACGAGAAGGAAGGAAAACCAGAGGACGGAAACCCGCCTAGAAGATCCCACGCTCGGGCACCCAGACGACGTCCCCCGGTTCAAGATCGATGTCCAGGTCGAGCCGCCCGTTCACGATCTCGTCCAGGTCGACCATGATTTTCTCCGATTCCCCCGTCCCCTTTTGTCGCAGGACCTGGATCTTTCCCGTCGCCGCGAACTTCGTGTAACTCCCCGCGCGACTGATCGCCATCGATACGGTCATGCGCGTATCGGTCGGGATATCGAACCAGCCGGGAAGCCTGACCGCACCGAGCACGTAAACCACGCGCGCCCCCGAGGGGACGACAACGAGGTCGTCCGGGAACAACTCGATGTCCGCCTCTCCGTGCCCCCGCGCGATCGCCTTTTCGACTTCGATGAGGGAGAGAATGATCACTTCCCGTGAGCCATTTGCGTTTCGCCGGACAATCTGGACTTTCTGCTTGTACGCGCGGTCCGTGAATCCACCCGCGGCGGAAATCAACTGGAGAACCGTCAACCTCTCCGTCGGTTGAAGCTTGTACCGGTCCGGCTTCTGGATGCCCCCCAGGATATAGACCTGCCGCGTGGCAAACGCCGTCACCGTCACCGTCACGAAGGGATTGTGGAGATAGTCCTTCGCCAGTTTATCCCGGATTTCCCGCTCCAGCGCCGCCTGCGTTTTCCCCGCCGCCTTTACTTCCCCGATCAACGGGTATTGAAAGACCCCTTCCTGTGGTACCCGGACCTGCAGGGCAAGGTCGGGCTGCTTGTACACGCTGATCTGGAGCATGTCCCCCGGCAGGAGAACGGGATCGCGCCTGGTCGGAAGAGTGGGACGGACCTCTACCGGTTTGTCCGGAACAACGACGGGGGGAACCCCGACCGTCGGCCCGTTCGTGCCGTCACTCTTCACCGCGGGACGCCTTGCGGTTCCGCAGGAGATCAGCACCAGGACCGAGAGAACCGGAAGGAAAAGGAAAGACCTCATTTCACCTCGTCGAATTCGTGGACTGGATCTCCGTTCTATCCCCGCACCGCCCCCGAGTCAAGGTTCATCGGGAAACCCCATTTCGTCTGGCGGGACGCCCGTCGTGCCGCTATAGTTTTCCCAGATGGAAATCTCGCACCTGTCGCAAATGCTGGTGATCGCGCTCGTCGCCGGGATCTTCGCCCAGATCGTCGGGTCCCTCTTCCGCCTCCCGAGCATCGTCTTCCTCCTCAGTTTCGGAATCGCACTCGGTCCCGACGGTTTCGCCGTCTTCGACCCGAAAAACCTGCGCGGTGGGCTGGAACTGATCGTCCGCCTCGCCGTCGCAATCATCCTTTTCGAAGGAAGCATGACCCTCCGCATCAAGCACATCCTCCAGGTGCAGACCAGCGTGCGCAGGCTGATCACCTTCGGGGTGCTGATCACCTTCGTCGCCGGAGCCCTCGTGGCTCATTTCGTCGCGGGCCTTCCCCTCCGGTTCGCCCTCCTCTTCGGCGCCCTGGTCACCGTCACCGGCCCGACCGTGATCCGCCCGATCGTCCAGAGGCTTCGCGTCCGCCGCGAGATCAAGTCAATCCTCGAGAGCGAGGGGATCCTCGCGGATCCCATCGGGGCGATTCTCGCCGTCGTCTGCCTCGGCATCGCGCTGCAACCGGAGGGGGCATGGACGAAGGGGATCGTCGGCTTCGGAACAACAATCGGTGTGGGGCTCATCGTCGGCGGCGTCTCCGGTTACCTCCTCGGGTTCGTCGTCAAGTTCCGGTCCCGGGCGACGGAACCCCTGAAGAACCTGATCGTCATGGCCTGTGTCCTGGGATGCTACGAACTCTCCGAATCGTTCTCCCATGAATCGGGCATCATGGCGGTCGTCGCCGCCGGACTGACCATCCAGCACGGGATCCGCTCCTACGAGCGGCCCCTCCGGGAGTTCAAGGAACAGCTTACGATCCTGCTCCTCTCCGTGCTCTTTATTCTCCTCTCCGCCAATCTTCGCCTCGACGCGATGAAGGCGGTCGGCGTTCCCGGCCTGGTTACGGTCCTCATCCTCATGTTTGTCATCCGGCCGATCAGCGTCTTCTTCTGCACCCGGAAGGCGGTCCCGACGCTGAAAGAACGGATTTTCCTCTCCTGGGTGGCGCCACGCGGAATCATCGCCGCTTCGATCGCCTCCCTCGCCGCGATCGTTCTCGCGCGAAGGGGGTACGCCGGGGAGGGAGCGCAGGTGGAAGCGCTCGTCTTCCTCACGATCTTCCTGACCGTCTTTCTCCAGGGGGGAACCGCGCGCCTCTTCGCGCGTCTCCTGGGCATCACCACTCGGGACGTCAGCCATATCATCGTCGTCGGCGCCAACCCGCTGGGGGTCGCCCTCGCCAACGGCCTTCGCGCGAAGGACCGGGAGATCCTGCTTGTCGACCGGAACCATGCGAACATCGAACGCGCCCGCGCGGCCGGATTCCAATGCATCGAGGGGGACGCCACCGAACGCGCCATCCTCCTGGAAGCGGGAATCGAGGAGACGGACTCCCTCCTCGCGGTCACCAGCAACACCGACACCAACCAGCGCATCGCCTACCTCGCCCACCACGATTTCGACGTCCACCACCTCTGGGTCGGATTCAATTCGATCGACCAGAAATCATTCGATCCGCTTCTCAAGAAAGCGGGGGCGCAGATCCTCTTCGGCCGCGCGGTTCCCTTCGATTACTGGGAGACCCACCTTCGCACCGGAGAGGCTCGTATCGTGGAGGCGACCGTTCCCGACGACGGATCGTCGCGTTCGGAAATCGGTGGGGAGGAACGGTTGGAGTCGGCCCTGCCGCTCTACTTCGTGCGGAAACAGGAGACGAAGCTCTGCTATTCCGGGACGAAGGTACAGCCCGATGACGTCCTTACCATGGCGATCAAGGGAGACCTGGAAACCGACAAGGTGCTCCGGGAACTGACGACCTGAGCGTCCGGCTCCCCCTCATTTTCCTTGCGCCTCCCCTCCGCCCCACCAATAATCGGAGTTCATCCCGACGAGGGAGCGGAAGGGCACCTGGTGGTCCCCCGGGTCTTCAAAACCTTGGTTCCGGTCACAAGCTGGAAGGTGGGTTCGATTCCCATGCGCTCCCGCCAACTTATCCCCTGATCCTTTGACGTAAAAGGGACGAGTTGGGGGGATCCGTTGTGCTTGCTTGCACCCTTTTTTCGGGTGTGCCATAATCGCGCCATGCTGATCCTTCCCATCGGGGACGAAAACCCGCGGGAGAAAACCCCGTTCGTCAACTACACAATCCTCGGCCTGAACATCTTCTTCTTTTTCGTCTACTGCTTCCCCCTCGAACCGGCGCTTCTCGCCGGGTCGGCGATGATCCCGCAACAGGTCTCCCTGGGAGACCCCTCCACCTGGGGAACGATGTTCACGAGCATGTTCCTCCACGCCGACATCTTCCACCTTCTCGGAAACATGCTCTTCCTCTGGATTTGCGGGGACAACGTCGAGGACAAGCTCGGCCATATCCCGTACGCCCTCTTCTACGTCGTCTGCGGCGTGGCGGCCTGTCTTCTTCACGTGGTGAGCGATCCCGCCTCGCAGATCCCCACCATCGGCGCGTCGGGGGCGATCTCCGGAGCGCTCGCCGCCTACGTCGTCTTCTTCCCCACCCACCGGATCAAGATGCTCTTCTGGATCTTCATTTTCATGCAGGTCTTCTACATTCCCGCCTGGGTCTGGATCGGCTTCTGGTTCCTCGAGCAGATCATCATGGCGAACCTGACCTCCGACACCCTCGGGGGAGGCGTCGCCTACCTCGCGCACATCGGGGGCTTCATCGCCGGACTCGGGATCGGATTCGTCGTCAAGTACCTCATCCTTCCGAACCGCTTCGGACTGGAAACGGATCCCCGCACCCGCCCCCGGGGATTTCATGGGACATCCCGCAGGGCGGAACGGCAAACCCGTGATTTCTTCCAGCCGTTCACGAACGTGGAAAAACCGCTCGACGTGCAGGTCCTCCGGGAAACGGAGTTTCAATACGCCGTAATCCGCACCACCGAGGAACTGCACACGATCGGGGCGATCGCCGCGGCCTCCGCTCCCATCACCGGGGAGAAACCTTCGGCCATTTCCGCGCGGCTCAACGCGAGCCGGGGCGTGATCGCGAAAAACCTCTCTCGCGAGCAGGCCGACGACGTCTACCGGGCGATCCGTCGTCTCGGAACCCAGGGGCTCCTCGTCCGGTACGGTCCCGGAGCGATGCCGCCGACCCCGGTGGAAGTGGACCGGATTTCCTGGGACGACACCCGGATTTCCCCCACGGTCGGAGACGAACAGCGCCCGATCCCCTGGTCGGCGCCCTACCTCTACCTCGCTTCCGTCGTCTGCCGCGAACCCCAACTGGACGTCTACGTGACAGGGCAACACGTATTTCGCGTCACATCCCGCGCGGAGATGCGCGAGATAGACCCGGAAGCCCGGACGGAACGGGGGGCCATGCTCCGCGACCTCGCCTCGACCCTCCTCCGGAAAAATGAAGGCGCCGCGATGAACGACGGGGTTCGCGTGATGGCGCACCGCGGATCCTGGGGCTGGCTCTCCTTCCAGGATCCCGCCTACTACGACGATTACGCCTTCTGGATGTATACCCTCGTCACCACGCAGAATCCCTCCCGTTGGATCCCGAAGTGAGACGAGCCTTTTACTTCGCCCTGAAGGTCTCGGTCGTCTCCTGCCTCGTCGCCGCCATCCTCGACGTGAAAATTCCGTCGGGACATCTTCCGCGCACCCGGGTCTACCTCCTGGATGTTTCCGCCTCCGTCCACGTTCCGGGAGAATCGGGGTCCCTCCGTCTCCGGGACGCGTGGAAAATCGTCGCGGGAGACGCGGGAAGGTTCGACCGCGTCGCCGTCATCCTCTTCGGCCGGACTGCGAAAACGCATTACGACGGGCCGGGAGATGAACTCCCCCTTTCGCCCCCCGATTTCCCCGCCCCACCCGAGACCGACGTCGGCGCCGCGCTGGAGGCGGCGCTCCTTTGGGACCCGGACGAAATCGTCCTTCTCAGCGACGGGGACGGACGATCCCCGCTCCCGGGAAAAGCCCTCCTCGCCTGCGCCGAGAGAAGCGTCCCGGTACACACGATCGCGCTCGGCCCGCGCGCACCCGCCGACGCCCGCATCGCCGCCGTTCGCGGCCCCGCCCGGGTTCCCCCCGGAAGCGATTTCACGATCGAGGTGGACCTCCACTCGGAGATCGACTGCGAGGTCACGCTCTCCCTTCACGGCGTCGCCCGCAAGAAAGCGGCGCTCGTCCGGAAGCAACCCCGCACCCTCCGCTTCCCCGGCCTCCATGTTTCGGAACGCACCCACTTCCTCCTCGAGCTTTCCCCCGACGACGCCTGCCCCGAAAACAACCGGGCGGAGTGGATCGTGGAACCCGCCACGGACCGGCGCCGCGTTCTCCTTCTCGCCCCTTCCCCCTCGGGCCTCGACGCCATTCTCGAACGGGACAAGACGATTCACCTGGTAAAATCGAATTTGTTTCGCGATCCCTCCGGTTTCGACGTCGTGATCCTCGATTCCTTCCCGGCGAAAAAGATGACCCGGAGGCAACAGGAGCGCCTGCGGGATTTCGTCACCGGGTGGGGAGGCGGATTGCTCGTCATGGGAGGGCCGGGATCGTACGCGCCCGGAGGATACGCGGGCACCCCGGTCGAAGAGATCCTCCCCGTGTGGGCCTTCCCGGAAGAATCCCTCGCCGTGGTCTTCGTTCTCGACCGCTCGGGAAGCATGGCGGCGGACGCGCCGGGAATGGACCGTCGAAAGCTGGACGCCGCGGTCGACGCGGTTTCGAAAGCACTGGACGCGCTCCGCCCCCGCGACCGGGCTTCCGTGATCACCTTCGCGGGAGATCGAAAGGTACTTTCGCCGCTGACGACCGCCCGGGTCGGAATCCGGGATCGGCTCGAAAAGGAACAGCCCGGAGGGCCCACCGTCCTTCTTCCCGCCCTTCGAGAAGGCGTAAGGATGTTGCAGGAGACGACCTCGGCCCGGAAGTCCCTCGTTCTCCTCACCGACGGGAAAACCGACGAGGAGACCCGCTCCTTCGCCGCCCTCGAACGGGAATTACGGGCGGGGGGAATCAAACTTCTTTCGATCCATACCGGTGCTTCCCCGGGAGAAGCCCTCGAGGCCCTCGGGAACCCGGTTCCCGTGAATCGATGGGAGAATCTCGCCACCCAACTTGATGACTGGGTGAAGGAGTCGCAGGAACTCGTCGTCACGCCAACCTCCTCCCTGGAGCCGACCGGAACGATCTCAGGAACGCCTGGGAAAATTAACCGCGTCGCGATGAAGGAGGCGGCGAACCTCGTCGTCCGGTGCGGGGACCACCCCGTCGTCGCGACCCGGCAGGCGGGGCGTGGAAAAGTGGTGGCGGTCACCTTCGCCCTTCGAACCGGATGGGCGGGAGCGATCTCCACCCCGGGTAAGTTTCTTCGGCAATCCATTCGCGATCTCGCTCCTTCCCCCCTCTCTCCCTTCCGACTCTCCGCCTTCCCGGACGGGGAAACGATCGAACTCACGGTGCGGGGACCCGCGACCGGACCTGTCGAGCTGGCCGTGGAGTACGAACTCCATCCCGGGAGAATCCGGGGCGAGTGGATCCTGGAGCAGACCTCCGCGACCACCTGGGAGAGGAAAATTCCTCTTCCCGATCCGGGCATCGCCTGGTACCGCGTCACCGGCTACCGGGGAGGAACCGTTGCGGTCCCGATCCCCTCCGCGGCCGAGTTTACGCGACTCGGACCCGACCGGACGAGGCTGGAAACGATCGCGGATAGAACTTCGGGGATCTTCATCCGGAAAGAGGCGGACCTGTCGACCGGCGCAGAACGGAGAAGGGCCTGGAAAAACGGGAGAACGCTCTTCCTCGCGGCCGCCCTCGTTCTCTTCCTTCTCGACGTCGCCCTCTGGGCCTTCTGGAGACCCTCCCGTTTCGAACGCGCGAAAAATCGATAGCCGCAAGGTATGAGCACTATATAGTGGAAGGCCTACCACGGTCAAAATCGTAAAGAGAGGAACCGCCCGACATGGGGATTTTCAAGGCATACGATGTCCGGGGCCGATATCCCGGCGAGATCAACGAGGAGAAGGCGACCCGGATCGGACATGGAACCGCGCTCGCCCTGGAGGCGAACCTGGGGCGAAAAACGATCGGGGTGGGACATGACGTCCGCGCAAGCGCGCCCTCCATTTCGGCGGCGCTCATCGAGGGACTGACCCGGTCGGGAGCCCACGTCGTCGACATCGGTCTCTGCACGACACCGATGCTCTACTACGCCGTCGGAAAACTCGAACTGGGGGGAGGCGTCATGGTCACGGCCTCCCATAATCCCCCGGAATGGATCGGGTTCAAGATCTGCCGGGAACAGGCGATCCCGATGGGAGAGGATTCCGGCCTCCGGGAAGTCCACGCCCTCTCGGAGAAGACGCCCGGGGAAGAAAAAGGGGACGTGCGGAAAGAATCGATCGTCTCGGATTACCGCGCTCATATCCGGGGCTTCCTGTCGGACGTGCCCAGCCTCAAGGTGGTCGTCGATTGCGCCAACGGCGCGGTGGCGGCCTTCTTCGATGAAATTTTCGGAGACCTCCCCCTGGACTTCGTCCGCCTCTGCTGTGAACCGGACGGGTCCTTCCCCAACCACGAACCGAATCCACTCCTGGACAAGAACGTGGAGGACGCCGCGGCCGCCGTCCTGGAAGAAAAGGCGGACCTGGCGGTCTGCTTCGACGGCGACGGGGATCGATGCATGTTCCTGGGACCCGACGGGAAACGAATCCCCAGCGACCTGGTCACCGCCCTCCTCGCCCGGCAGGAACTCGAGTCGAACCCCGGGGCGGCGATCGTCTACGACCTCCGTTCCAGCCGGGTCCTTCCCGAGGAAATCCTCGCGGCCGGGGGGAAACCGATCCGCGACAGGGTCGGCCACGCCTTCATCAAGCGGACGATGCGGAAACACGACGCCGTCTTCGGCGGCGAACTCTCCGGACATTATTATTTCCGCGACCATTATTTTGCGGACAGCGGAATGCTGGCCTTCGCAAAAGTGTTGGACCTGATGGGGAAACGGGGCGCGTCGCTGGAAAAGCTGGTCGCCCCCCTCCGCCGGTTCCACGCGACCGGGGAATTGAATTTCCACATCGAAGACAAGGAAGAAATGATGAGCCGGATGTCGGAACTCTTCGCGGACGGGAAACAGGACCGCATGGACGGCATCACGATCGCCTACCCGGACTGGTGGTTCAACTTGCGCCCCTCGAATACGGAACCCCTCCTCCGGTTGAACCTGGAAGCGGGGACGGCGGAGAAACTCGAGGCGGTCCGGGAACGACTTTTCGAACACCTGGGAACGCCGGAATGAAACGGACCGTGATCACCCTCCTGCTCCCTTTTCTCCTGGCCTGCGGGGAATCGCCGGACCCGCCAAAACCCGCACCCGGGCCGGATATCCTGCGCCCGGGAAAAACTACCTGTAAAAAATGCGGCGCCGTGGCGGGAATGAGCCACGTCTGCGGCCAATCCCGCTTTTGCGATTCCTGCCTTCGGGACGTCTTCCAGAACCATGTCTGCACGAAAACGCACCCCTGTCTCGACTGCGCTCGGGAAGTTGGAGAGGACCACGGGTGCGGCTACACGAAAATATGCTGGCGCCCGACCTGCACGCGTCCGGGCCGGGTCATCGAGGGGGGCACGGGCCACGTCTGTGGAAAAACGATCGTCTGCCACGAGTGCAAAGTGGACGCCGGAATGGATGACGTCCATGATTGCGCCGCCCGTACTTTTTTCTGCCCGCGATGCGAGGTGGAGGCGCAGAGTAAATCACACCTCTGTCTGAAAAGCCTTTTCTGCCCCCATTGCCGCCAGGAACGTTCGAAAAAAATTCATGAATGTTATCGGACCCGATTTTGCCCGCAGTGTGGGAAGGACGGTCCCATGCGTCATTCCCACGGAAAACTGGATCGCTCCGATACATCGGGGGAAGATTCGGATCCATAAAAGGTTAGGGTTGACCCTCCCAAGAGGGAGGGCTATCCTCAGGACTGTACATTCGTGGTCGGTCCCTGGTGGTCGGGGGCCGGAAGCGAGCTGGTTTTTACCTCGGAAGGGAGGTGATTACGCGTATGGAAAAGAAACGTGGCTTCACGTTGGTTGAGCTGCTGGTGGTCATTGTCATCATTGGTATCCTTGCCGCTTTGCTCCTGCCAGCCATCGCCCGGGCGATTCGTAACGCCCGTGTGACCAACTGTGCCAACAACCTGTCCCAGCTCTGGAAAATGCAGAACAACTACATGGTCCAGTATGGTGGGGCCCACAAGTTGATGCCGACCGAGACCGGCGGTGGCTTCTGGACGAAGATGTCCGATAGCGGGACGGAGCTAATTGACAGTACCCTCCACGACATTTACGAATGTCCTCTCGAGGGTGCGATCGCCATTGGCTCCACCGATTACCGTGGCCCGGCGAGCAACATCAACAAGTTCAAGGACGGAGATCCTGTTGGCGCGGACAAGCCGAACAACCACAGCGATGACGGTGCGGAAGGCGGAAATGTCCTCCGGAAATCGGGCGACGTTCAGACGGTCGGCCAAAACGACACGCTCTGGACCGCGGCGGCCAGCAAGACCAACTAACAGGGCACACAAGAGATCGCGGATCCTCCCCCCGGGGGGGGTCCGCGGTACCTCTCCAAGCCTCGGAAAGGAAATGACTGAATGAATCAACGAAAGGGGTTCACCCTTGTCGAACTCCTCGTCGTGATCGTCATCATCGGGATCCTGGCGGCCCTGCTTCTTCCCGCGATCGCTCGGGCGATCCGGAATGGCCGCGTAACGACGTGCGCCAACAACCTGAGCCAGTTGTGGAAAATGCAGTACAACTACTCCGTGAAGTATGGCGGCGCCAACAAGTTCATGCCGATGGAAACTTCGGGCCAGTTCTGGCTAAAAATGTCCGAGCCCCAGACGGAACTGATCGACTCCACCATGGCCGACATTTTCGAATGTCCGATCGAGAGTATCCCGACCCCAGGGCAGACCGATTACCGGGGTCCGGTCGGCAACGTCAACAAGGCTGGAGACGGAGATCCCGTCGGAGCGGACAAACCGAACAACCACAGCGATGACGGTTCCGAAGGCGGAAACGTGCTCCGGAAGAGCGGAGATGTTCTTACCGTGACGGACAGCGACGCTCTCTGGGTCCTTGCCGCCACCAAAACGCAATGAGGCGAAGTTCGACTTCGATCCCGCCCTTTCTTCGGAAAGGGCGGGCTTTTTTTTCTGCGGGATGGATCCTTCTCCTTGCGGCCGGATGCGCCGCCCCGGACCGTTCCGTCACCCCGTCCCCCGCCACGGGCCGCCTTGAAATCATTTCCACACTGGAGACCGACCCGCTGGAAGGCGAGTTGGGCCGGGTGCAAATCCGGATTCGAAACGGAACCCCCGGCTATATCCTCCTGGTCGATTTCCGGGCCGCGGAAGGGCCGGGCGGAATCGGGTGGCAGATCCCCCGGTCCTCATCCGTCGCCTACGACCCGGCCTCCGATACGTTTCTCCTCGACCGGAACAAACCGTCCCGGGGAGCGGAACTCTTCAACCTCGCCCTTCTCTCGCCGGGGGAGGAAATCTCGTTCCGGACCCGGCTGCGCCTTCTGCAATTCCCCCGGACGTTTCTCCTTCGCTATTTCCGGTACGACCTGTGCGGACTTGCGAAGGACGTGTACATGCCCATCGGCGAGGGCCGGTACGGACGGTTGACCGGGGAGGAACTGGAGGCCCGTCTCCGGCCGCAAACCGAAACCTCCCCGGCGAGCCACAGGATGGTCCTTTTCCCTTTCGCCAAGCAGGTCGACGCACGCCCGGCCACGAAGGAGATCGCGATCGACCATTCCCTTCGCGCGCGGCGTTTCCCACTCCCCTCCGCCCTCGCGAAACTGGGCGTTGCCGCTCCCGACAGCCACACCTTCTTCTCCCGCCTTGGGTTGTGGGTGATCCGGTCCGGAGAGACCTCCTGGCTGGTCAGTGCGAAGCGAAAAATCGCCCTTCCCACCCTCCGGAACGACGCGACCCTTTTCCACTTTCTCGACGCGGGAGCACATTCCAAGATCGAGGTGGTTTTCCGGAAGGAAACCAAGACCCTCTTCGCGGGGAGATTCGCCCTCGTCGCCGACCCGGGAGGAAATGATTTCCTCGCCTTCGTTCCGCGGGAACGCCTTCTTCCTTTCTTCGAATTGGTCCGGGAGTTCGGGTTGTCCCTGGATGTCGAGAGGAATCCCCGAAGAGGGGGAAGAATGGTGGTGAGCCGGTAACGGCAATCGCTTCGCCGGGATGGATTATTTCTTTTCGGCCGGTTTTTCGTCCGATTCCTTGGCGTCCTCGTCATCGGGAAGAACGACGGCGTTACTTTCCTTGAGCCCCTTCTTGAACTCGCCGATTCCAGATCCCATGCTCCGCATGAGTTTCGGAATCTTGGCCGCGCCGAAAAGGAGAAGAAGCACGAGAACGACGATGACGATCTCGCCGGGTCCCAGACCCCCAATGGCCAGGTGGACGATGTTCATCTACGCTCCTATCTCCTTCTTTACGCCCTTCGAGAGAACGAGGAAGTTCCCCCCCTTCGGATGGTGCTTCAACTGGAACCGGTCCACGCACCTCTTGAGTTCCGCGAAAATCGGCCGACCGCCATCTCCCTTCTGATTCTCAGAAAGGGAAGCGCCGTAATCCGCGAACCGGAGTTCCAGGCCGTTCTCCGTTTCGATCACCTGGACGTGGTATACGTTGTTCCGGTTTCCCCCGTAGGCGTGGTCCCGGAGGATCTTCACGGTTTCCCGCACCGCGGACTCGAGCTCCCCGGACTCTCCTTCCCCGAAACCGGTCTTCGTCCCGATACTTTTCACGAAACCGACGAGGCCTTCGGTGCATGCGTCCGCGAAATGAAGGACCAACTGTACCGGCGGCTCCTTTCGACGCGGAAGGAAGTCCGCCTTTCCGTTCCCGGTGTATTGGAAGAGGGAGAGACACCGCGGACACTTGAACGTTCCCGGATCCTTCACCGACAACTGCGACTGGCAGGTCTTGCAGGCGATCCGGAGTCCGACGGAAGCGGGTTTCGGAGCGGGTGTCCTGGCGGGGGCGACCGGAGCCGCCTTCGCCTGGATCGGTTCCGTCGGCGCGGAAGCCGATGAGGGGGCGGCAAATGCCTTCAAGGCGTCATTCCGGGTCGCGTAAATTTTAAAGAAGGCGTTCAGACCGAGCATGTCGAATACGACCTTGACCTTCGGCTGAACCTTCACGAGCGTGACTCCCCCCTCCCCGGTCTCGAGCGAATCGGAAAGGTTGATCAGGTATCCCAGCCCGGTGGAATTGACGTACTTGATCTGCTCCATGTCGAGGATGAACCGGTTCATTCCGCGCTCTTTGACGGAATTGAGATGGGTCTGAAACGTGATGACGGTCTTCGCGTCGATCGATCCGTTCAGAATGACCAGCGCGGTATTCGGAAGTTCCTTGACGATTTGAACCTGAATGGCGAGGTCTGGCACTCCCGTTCCCTTCCTGTTCGAACCAAGGGCCTGAACGGGCAGGAGGCGATTTCGCCACCTGCAACCAGCGCGAATCGCGCTCCCAGGACACGACGACCGTCCTGACCGCTTCGATGATACTGATCCCAAAATGCGGGGTCAAGCGGATTCCCGGGTCGCCCACGCCCGGGCAAAAGAGAAACGGCCCCGCGTCCGAAGACACGGGGCCAGAAATGTTTCTCCCGAGAGTCGTGCTTAGATGTCAGAAGCCTTGATCGTCTGGCGCTTGTTCGCGCGGGCACGATCGCCGGCGTCCTTCAGAAGACCTTCGACCCGCTTCGAGAGAGAAGCGACCGCGTCCCCGGAAAGACGGAGCTTGGACTTTTTGGCCAGTTCACGAATCTTCGACTGAACAACGAGCATGTCACCCATGGATGACTCCTTTCCTCCCCGGAGGGAGCAAAAACGTACTGAAACGGCCGTAAAACCTCTCTAATCGCCAAAATAGTAAAGAGGGAGAAAAATCCTGTCAAGAAAAAAGGAGGTTGAAATACTTTATACGCCATTTTCATGGCAAAATTAAAGGGGGAGAGGGTTCCCGGTCGGTGGAATCGCCCGCGATTTTACCCTACCCGTTGCGCGGGATGGATCGTCCCCCTGAGAAAAGTTTCTTCGAATGCCCGTATCATTTCCGCCGTCCGATCCTTTTCCGCGGCGCCGTATTCATGAGGAGAGACGACGATCGGCGTGAGCACGCCGTCAGCCGGACCCGGATCGTCCACCAGGAGGACCTCTTCATCCGGATCCATCGCCGGTCCGATCAGGGGGATCGCGTCCCTCTTCACGGCGGGACGGGAGGAATCGATGACCCGGGTCTCATCCTGCCCCCCCATCTTCGGCGCGGGAATGGGAGCCTTCGAATTCCCGTACATCCGTTCCAGGGCGGCTTCGAGTTGACGCTTCTCCGCCAGGAAGACCTTCAACCGGAGCCCGGTCTCTTTCCGAACCTCGGAGATCCCGGCCGCCTGGAAGTAATCGGAACGGGCGACACAAAGGATCTCTCCCATGCGAACGAGGGGAACGATTCCATACTTGCGCGCGAGCTTTTCGGGAAGGATCCTCTCCGCGTCATCGACCAGGTCGAACTGCCTCAGGTCTTCGATGAGGGGAACGGAAAAATCGCTCGCGAGGAAGGCCGCAAGTTCCGCGTCCGAAACGTGATGGCACTTCTCCAGGAGGGCCGAGACGGCCGTCCCCTTCAGGCCCGCTTTCACGATGCCCTGCCGGATCTCCTCCCGGGTCAGGATCCCTTCCCCGACGAGCACCCTGCCAATTTTCTGTAATTCTTTCTGCATAACGGTTCCCGGTCGTCATTATAGAAAATCATATCTTCGCCGCCACATCTTCCGCATGGAAACTCTGGCTTTTCCCGGAGGCCAGAGGGTATCTTTTCACGTCGATGGCCAAGAAACGACCCTCCCTGGGCACGCGAATCCTGAACGACCTTGCCGTCGCCGTGCTTCCCCGGCTCCTGGAATCCTACATCGACACCTGCCGACTCCGCATCGTGGGGCGAGACGTTCGAAAGGGGCTGGGCCCCCACATCGCCGCCGCGATGCATGGGGACTTCCCCCCCCTGGCCATCCATTTCGGCCGGGACAATTATGTCGCCATGATCAGCCGGAGCCGGGACGGAGAACTGGGCAGCCGGGTCGCGATCAAGTTCGGGTTCCGGGTGGTTCGAGGCTCTTCCTCCTCGGGGGGGAAAGAGGCGCTGCAGGCTCTCGTGGAAAGGGGACTCCGGGGAGAATCTCCCGCCATCGTGACGGACGGACCCCGCGGTCCCGCGGGCATCTCCAAACCGGGCGCCGTCGTCCTGGCCCGAAGAACAGGCCTTCCCATCGTCCTCGTCGCGGTCGAGGCGAAACGCGCCTGGCGCCTCGACAACTGGGACCGCACCCTCGTCCCCTGCCCCTTTACCCGCATCGCATTCCGGATGCACGGTCCCGTCTACGTCCCCCCCGATGCGGACCGGGAGGAATGCGAACGGCATCGCCGGGAACTGGACAAAACCTTCGTGCGTCTGCGGGATGAACTGCGGGCGTACCTCCAGCGTTGAGGAACCCCCGTTTCATCGGCTATAATCCCACGACGATGATGATTCTCCTTCTCCTGCTCCAGGCGGGAGATCTCGACCGGCGCTTGCAGGAGGCTCCCACCGTTCGCTTCGGGAAGGGGTCCGTCCCGCTCGAAGAGGCGCTCAAGGCGATTCCCGGCGTCCGGTTCCGGGTCGACCCGAAAATCGCCCGTGACCGGGTGACGCCGCCCGAAGGAAAGAGCAACGCTTTCGACGCCCTCCATGAAATCTGCCGGTCCCACGGCGGAGCCCGTATTCTCTTCTCGACCTACGCGCCGAAAATCCAGGTCTCTCCGGGGAAGGCCGCGAACCCGCCCACCTGTAACAGCGGCCCGTTCCACTTCCTCCTCACGAAAATCCTGGCCTCCCGGACGCATTCCTTCGACGGCGCGCCCCGGCGTCAACTCTACCTCACGATGTGGATGACCTGGACCGACACGGCGCACCCCGCCTTTCTCGCTTCGACCCCCTTTCTTTCCCGGGCGGAAGACGACCGGGGAAACAGCCTCCTTCTTCCCGGAGCGAAAAAAGGAAACGAAATCCGACTCCTCGGAAAGCCGGTCGTCGCCGTTCCCTCGACGATCCCCCTCCAACATCCCGGGAAAGGGATCCACGCCTTGAAATTCCTGGAGGGATACCGGCTCGCCACTTTCATCGGGAAGCGGGAACCCGTGAAAATCCTCCTCGAGGAAGGCCTCCCCCGCCGGTCGCAAGACGGACGCCTCTCCCTCCTCAAACTCGCCCGGGGGAAGGGAGGCCTGACCGCCGTGCTGGAAGGGCGCACGCCCGGGGGAACCATCCCCCTGGCCGACCACCTCCTGGACCTTCAATTCGTGGACGAAAAGGGAACGGGATATCCCACCCGGATCACCTCCGCCGCGCGCGGGCCGGACGTTTCCAGGATCGAGATCATCTGTCCCCGGATTCCGGAGGGGGCGTCCATCGTCTCCCTCCGAACCGACTGCGTGACCGCGTGGGAAACCCGCCGGATCTCCTTCTCCTTCCGGAACGTTCCCCTGCCATGAATCGCACGCGCCTGGCACAATTCGGAATCGCCGCGCTGGTTCTTCTCTTGGCGGGACTCCTCTACTGGAAGGGTGGATCCCGCCAGGGAGGGTCGGTTCCGCACGCTTCCGACCCCGCCCCCCCCGAAAAAATAATGGTGGAGGACCCGGTCCCACGGATCGTCGAAGATACACCCATCCCGGAACCGACCGGTCCGGACCGGTCGGAACTTCGCGACTGGATCGGGAAACTGGGACGCGCGACCCTGCTTCGCGACAAGCGACGCCATGCGAAGTTGAAGCGGACGGCGCCGAAAATCCTCCGTTCCGACCTTCCCTACCTGTGGTCGCTCCTTTCGGATCCGCTCCACCTTTCCGCCGGAACGGCGGAACTTCTGAAGTGGTACCGCCTCCCCGAATCGATTCCCCACCTGGTAAAGATGATCGGAGGAGAGGCCCTCCTGGGCGCGAAAGGCGTGGCTATCGAGACGCTGGCCATCATCGGCGGTGACACCGCGGGAGAGGCCCTGATCCGGCTCCTCACGAGGGACCCGGATACCGGGATTCGCGCGCGGGCCGCCACCGCGCTCGCCCGGTTCGACACCCCGGAAGCGCATCGCGCCATCGTCGACGCCCTGCGGAGCGAATCGAGTTCCCTCGTTCGACAGTACCTGGGAAAAGCCCTGCGGAACCTCTCCTCGCCCGAGATGGTCGAAATTCTCCTCGCCACGATGCCGAACGAACCCGACGCCGGGGTCGTCGCAGAACTCGCCGTCGCCACCTACCGGTCGGGGGGAGAAGACTCCCTTCCCCGCATCCTCGAAATCCTCGACCACAGGCCGGAGGCGAAGGATCGGCTTCGTGATTTCATCCACCTGCAGGAAGATGCGTGGTACCGCGAGTCCTATCCCGCCTCTTTTTTCCGGGAGGGCGGGAAAGCGATTCCGTTCCTCCCCCGCTACAGGAAAATCGGGATCACGATCGCCCCCGGATCGACCCGGTTCCCCGATAACCTCAAGCCGGTCTTTCGGTCGTCGCCCCTGGACCGCTACCGCGACTTCTTCTACCTCCGGCTTGAAAACGAGTGGCTCGACGACCTCTCCTCCGGAACGCGAACGCCGCGCGCCTACGACGTCGACGGTCGCGCCATACCGGGAGGCATTCCGGCGAACGACCTCGACGGCGCCGTCCACCTTCGCTTTCTCTCTCCGGACGATTTCTCTCCCGGCATTCTCGGCTTCACGGAGGGAAGCAGGGCTTCCGTCACCTCCACCTCCCTCCTCCACGAGTTCGGCCACGCCCTCGGGGACCTGGCGGACGAGTACGACCACGAGGCCGCGTCCAACGCGGGCGGCGCGAACGTCGACCTCCCCGGGGAGGATCCTAAGTGGTCCCCCCTGATCGGGCAGGGTCATGTCGGAGATCCCTTTCCCCGGCGGGAGAGAGTCATCCCGTCGAACAACTGCTACATGAACAACCACCCCACAGACGACCGGTGGTGCCCCGTCTGTCAACTCGCCCTCGTCGCCCGGCTCTGCGAACTCTCCGGTGCCTCCGTTCCCTGGTAACTCATCCCTTTCGACTCATCTTCAACGAATCCCTTTTTTCGTCAAAGGAACAGGGGATGAGTTCGGAAAAATGCGGAATCGGCCTGCAAACTCCTCTTTATTTTGACTCCGCCATATCCCTGTATATAATGTAGCGATCATATGGAATGGAGTGCGGTAGCGGTCTATGCGGCCGTCTGTGGGGGCCTCGCGGCGGTCATCCTGATCGTCTCCGCGGTTTTCGGTCCCCGGCGGCACACGAGGGTCAAATCCGACCCTTATGAATGCGGCGTCGATCCGATCGGATCCGCCCGGGAGCGATTTTCCGTCCACTTCTACCTCGTCGCCATTCTCTTCATCCTCTTCGACATCGAAATGGTCTTTCTCATCCCCTGGGCGGTTCTCTACAAGAAACTGGGGATCTTCGGGCTTTGGGAAGCGGGGATCTTCCTCGGCGTCCTTGGATTCGGACTTGCCTACGTCTGGCGAAAGAAGGCACTGGTATGGGACTAGAATCTTTCATGCCGGAAGGAGCCCTCACCACCAAGGTCGAGTGGCTCATCAACTGGGGTCGTAAAAACAGCCTGTGGCCCATGCCGTTCGGAACGGCCTGCTGCGCCATCGAGATGATGGCAACGCTCGCCTCCCGCTTTGACATGGCGCGGTTCGGGGCCGAGGTGGTCCGATTCTCCCCACGCCAGTCCGATCTCATGATCGTCTCCGGCCGGATCGCGATCAAGATGATGCCCGTCCTCATCCGCATCTGGGAACAGATGCCGGAACCAAAATGGTGCATCTCCATGGGAGCCTGCGCCTCCTCCGGGGGCGTCTTCGACACCTACTCCATGATCCAGGGAGTGGATCGGTTCATCCCGGTTGACGTCTACATCCCGGGATGTCCTCCCCGTCCGGAAAGCCTCATCGACGCCCTGATGAAGATCCAGGAACTCGTCAGCAAGGAAACCGTCCGATCCCACAGCTAGGAATCTTCGTGACAATCGCAACAGACATCATCGAAAAATTGAAAACGGACCATGCCGAAGAGGTGCTCTCCACCGGGGAACACGCGGGACAGCCGTGGATTTCCGTAAAGCGCGACCGGATCCATGACATCCTCCAGACCCTTCGGAACGAGCATGACTTCGACATGCTGACCGACCTCTGCGGGATGGATTATCTCGACCAGGGAGAACCGGAACGATTTGCCGTCGTCTACAACCTCTACTCGTTCACCACGAACGAACGGTTCCGGGTGAAGGCGTTCGTTCCCGAAAGCGATCCCACGATCGACTCCGCGTTCGATATCTGGAAAGCGGCCCCGTGGGCGGAACGGGAGGCGTTCGACCTCATGGGCATCCGCTTCAACAACCACCCGGACCTCCGGCGGATCCTGCTCCCGGAAGAGTACGAAGGCCATCCCCTCCGAAAAGATTACCCGCTCCGGGGACATGGCGAACGTCAGAATTTCCCCCGGTATACAAAGGATCAAGATGGACCGGCCAACTAGGGAACCGCTCGAAATCCTGGAAGAAACCGAGGGAGATCTCGGCCAGAAGAAAATGGTCGTGAACTTCGGGCCCCAGCACCCCGCCACGCACGGGACCCTGCGCAACATCATCGAGATGGACGGGGAACGGATCGTCAGCCTCCTCCCCGAAATCGGTTTCCTCCACAGCGGTTTCGAGAAGATCGCCGAACATCGTTCCTACAACCAAACCGTCATCGTCTCGGACAGGATGAACTACCTCTCGCCCCTCTGCAACAACATCGCGCTCGCGCAGGCGATCGAGGAGATGATGGGCATCGAGGTCACCCCCCGGTGCGCCGCCATCCGCGTCATCCTCGCGGAACTCGCCCGCTTCGCCGACCACATCCTGTCGGTCGGCCTCCAGGCGATGGATCTCGGAGCCTTCTCCATCATGCTCTGGAGTTTCATCGAACGGGAAAAACTGTACGACATCTTCGAAAACGTCACCGGCGCGCGCCTCACGACCAGCTACACCCGGGTCGGCGGCCTTCTCCGCGACGTCCCGAACGATTTCGGGGAGCAGATCCGGAAATTCATGCCCGAGGGAAAGGCGACCGTCCTCGAAATCGAGGCGATGCTCAACGAGAACAAGATTTTCGTCGATCGCACCAAGGGGGTCGGAGCGATCTCGAAGGAAGACGCGATCAGCTACGGTCTTACGGGCCCGATTCTTCGCGCCTGCGGCGTCCCGTACGACATCCGGAAGAACCGTCCCTACCTGGGCTACGACCAGTACGACTTCGAACTGGTGACCGAACCTGACTGCGACGTCTGGGCCCGGTACCGCGTCCGGGTTCGGGAAATGTACGAGAGCCTGAAGATCATCGACCAGGCGCTCGAAAAATTCCCGGACGGCCCGGTCAACGTCGACGATCCGCGCATCTCGGTCCCGCCGAAGACGGGAGAGAACCTGCCGGACGGCGGGATGGAAGGACTCATTTTCCACTTCAAGAATTTCATGCACGGCCACGGAATCCGGCCCGACAAGGGCGAAGGCTACGTCCCCACCGAGAGCCCCAACGGCGAACTCGGGTACTACATGGTGAGCGACGGAA
>PVBE012708733.1_pt1 | contig 30612 bp, 28 predicted proteins | sample 1631181 | NCBI WGS metagenome assembly PVBE01 (sample SAMN08397723, study PRJNA350692) | Marine metagenome, whole genome shotgun sequencing project. | isolation source: water | place: Pacific Ocean | collected 2012-04
ATCGTTGACTCAGACGTACCCATCACCAATGCTCCCGGAACCCATGTCACATCTATGGGAGATCACGTGATAGGTGCCATGATTGGTTTGACGCACCGCTTTCAAGAGGCATTTGAAGATCGCCAAAAGAAAATATGGGATACGCAAAAGTATGCCTCCCGCATAACTGAATTAACTTGCACAACGGTTGGTATATTCGGTCTTGGTGCGATCGGAAGGGCGGTTGCAGATCGCGTCGCTGCTTTTGGTACGACGACCTTCGCAATCGATCCGGGCCCATCCAATATTCCTGCTAGCGTACGTGAGTGTTGGAACCTAGATCGAATGGATGATCTCTGTCGAATATCTAATTTTCTGGTGATCGCTGCACCAGTTCTTGAAAACACTCGGAACTCGATTGACGCTCGTCGAATAGCTTTGATGCCTAAAGGAAGTTATATCATCGTTATTTCTCGAGGTGAGATCGTTGATGAAGATGCCATGTGTGATGCGTTGGAATCAGGTCATCTTGCTGGAGCAGCTTTAGATGCCACGGCTGTAGAGCCACTTGATGAAAGATCCAGGCTTTGGAGTCTTGACAATGTGATTTTGACTCCTCATTCATCTGCCTTAACTCCTGAGTTATACGAGATGCGGCGTCAAGCATTTAAGGCAAACCTACGAAAATTTTCAGCTGGGGAGCCGCTAGAAAATGTTTGTGATAAAACAGCGGGATTTTAGCGCCAGAGTCATTTGCTGGACCACTCATAGGCCTTCCTCAACAATAGTTATGTGATCGTTAGTTTGGACTCTGTATGCCTCGCTAAGACGACTATTTCTTCACTGTTCTCATTCAATTCATGGCCTTCGAAATCTCCCCACATCTCGAGAATTTCCAGACCAACAAGGTCACATAGGCTAATAACTTGTTCAGGGTGAAGATAGCGGACTAGTACATCTAATTCTTGCCGGCGTAGGGAATTTCCATTTTGGTCAAGTTCTTCAGCTATTTGGGTCCCGTGATTTAATTGTGTGACTGTATCGAAATGATTTTTGGCTGTTAGTACATACCTCCCGCCCTCAGGCTTTTCCACCACTTCGAGTAGAAATTCTTCTTCAGGATCTTCGGCTAGCATCTCGGGGTCAGGGTAGAACAGGTTGAATGCCATTGTCCCTCCTGAAGTGAGGTGGTTTGCAGCACAACATAAAGTACGTAACTGGTCTTCTTCCGTGGTGGCCAACAGCAATGTTCGGGCCGGCATTATTACGATGGGGAATTGGCGTTGCAAGTCGAAATTTCGCATGTCAGCCTGTATCAAATTGAGACTGCCCTTTAGAGGTGCAACCGCTAAAGCTTTTCGTTGGGCGACCTTGAGCATGGGTTCGAACAGATCAATGCCAACTATTTCCATGCCTGCCTGTGCGAGTGGCAAAGAAACTCGCCCGGTTCCTACGCCTATTTCAAGAATAGGCCCTTGTATAGCTTTGCATATACCCTGATAGAAATTGAGTTCAGCAGGATCGGCTCCAGAGTAAAAAATATCGTACCAATCTGCCCAGGCAGAGTAGTTCATTGCCACGATTTGGACATGCCTTTATATACGTCCAACTATTTCCATGAAATGGCGACCGTAAGAACTCATGAATGTCGGGATATGGGTGTAGTGGTACATGATGCCGGTTTGTGTATTTTTTTTTGCTTGCTCCGCTGAGCCTGGTGTGCCCGAAGCGTGGCCTGAGGCATGGATTCTATCGAATACATCCTTGATGGCTTGTACAACATCTGGGTGACCATTGTTTCCTGGATGCCCCATTGATTGTGCAAGATCGGTTGGCCCTACGAAAAACACATCAATATTTTGCACGTCCAATATTTCATCAAGATTTTCGACGGCAATCACGTCTTCGATTTGAACACATACCAACATCTCACTGTTTGCGCTTTTGACATACTCTGATACCGGAGATCCCCATCCGAAATCAGCCATTCTTCCGCCACCGAGACCTCGCATTCCTTGCGGGTGATATAGGCACGCATCTACTACTGCACGAGCTTCATCGGCTGTATTGATGTGGGGTACTTGTACGCCCATGGCCCCTCGGTCCAAGTATTTGTTGATCACCGATGGGTTGTTATTCTCAGGGCGGACTATTGGCGTAAGCCCACGAATTTCGGCAGCCATGATCATTGGTCCGATGTTGTCTGCTGTGATTGACCCGTGCTCTGCATCGAGCATCACCCAATCAAAGTTCAGTTCCCCAATCATTTCGACTATCTCTGGTGATGGGAACTGAACGGATACCCCATATGCAGGCTTGCCCGATTTGATGATTTGTTTCATTCGGTTATGGCGAATATGGCTCATAATTTAAGACGCTCCAGTTCAGATCATAACTTGGCACTAGTCGGCCTGCGATTATCCATGTTTTATCAAAAATACTCGCAATGATTGTCGTTTGGTGCACCTAACATTGCCCAATCGGATATTGACATGCCTCCGGCACTGGAAGAGAATTTTTGTCTTCTGGCGAATTCGTTAATCATTCACAATACAGCTTACTGGGTAGTTATCGGTTAATGAATTCAAATAAATTTCACACTACAAACTAAATTGAACAGGCTGCTTACTCTTGGCACAGCTCGCATCTCGACAAGCAAATCTAGGTACTGAAACAGCGTTCGAGACCCTTGCTAAAGCCAAAGAACTCGAACGCCAAGGTAAGTCGATTATTCATCTTGAGATTGGTGAGCCAGATTTCGACACTCCTCTGCATATCCGAGATGCTGCTAAAAAGGCTCTTGATGATGGATTCACTCACTATGGTCCTTCAGCAGGTCAGCTTGAACTTCGTGAGTCTATCGCCAAGCATCAGACAGAACGGCAAGGCTATAAAGTTTCTGCAGATAATGTCATCGTGACACCAGGCGGCAAACCCGTTATGTTCTTCACAATCATGGCTTTGATTGAAGAGGGTGACGAGGTTATCTACCCGAATCCAGGCTTTCCTATTTACGAATCGATGATTAGGTATATGGGTGGTACTCCAGTACCAATGCAATTGAATGAAGAGACTGGGTATAACGCGGATATTGACGATCTCAAATCGCTTGTGACGCCCCGTACCAAACTCATGATCGTTAATTCACCTAACAATCCTTGTGGAAGTGTCATTCCTGAAACAGATCTTAAACGAATCGCCAAAATCGCACTTGAGAATGACATCGTTGTTATGGCTGACGAAATCTATAAAGATATGTATTACGGCGATCAAGAACATGTATCGATAACCAAATTCCCTGGGATGCGTGATCGAACGGTAATCCTAGATGGGTTTTCAAAGAGTTATGCGATGACGGGATGGCGCTTGGGGTATGGAGTGTTCCCTGACTTTTTAGTTGAACCTATTGTGCGTCTCATGACTAACAGTGTTTCCTGTACGTCGGTATTTAGTCAAATGGCAGCGATAGCGGCACTGGAAGGGCCTCAGGATTCTGTCTGGATGATGATGGAGGAATTTACCAAACGACGCGATCTTGTTGTTGAAGGCCTGAACTCACTTCCAGGGATAACTTGCCCGGAGCCCAAGGGTGCGTTCTACGCGTTCCCAAATATTCGCGGAACTGGATTGAGTTCCCAGGAGTTCGCTGAAAAGGCAATGTATGACGCTGGGGTTGCCTTATTGGCAGGCACGGCATTCGGCCAATATGGGGATGGGTACGTTCGTATTTCTTTTGCGAACTCTCAGGAGAATTTACAAGAAGCAATCGAACGGTTGCGAACGATTTTGTAAATTCGTACATGTGGATATAAAAAATTATTCCGTGAGTTCGGAAATAATTTCTCCAAGCAGATGATTGACTTGGTCGTCCCCTTGGTCGTCCCCTATGTATTGCGGTCACTTTAGATCGGTTGATATTTTTCATTTATTGGTTGTCAAACAAGGTTTACAACAACCTTTGGCAACTGATTTTTACCTGTGATCGTGTGAATAAGCACAAATGTTCGTAATCAGTCATGGAAAGTGTCCCAATTGCCAGAACACTTGTGCTAATTTTAGGTCCAGCCGATGATGCTGATTGCACTCTCAGATATGGAAAAATAAACATGATTACGAACCTAAATTCAGTTTCTGCACAAAAAACATTGACTCTCAAAGTAGTTGGTGTTGGTGGCGCTGGTTGCTCTTCTTCAGAACGTCTCGCTGCGCTCCTGCCAAATTCCGTAGATGTGCTTAATCTGGATAGGGATATTAAAACTGAAGAACGTAATGGAAATGCTCAATTGCTGTACCTTCCATTAGGAGACGGAGAGCGTTCTGAGATTGATCATTTGTACGCACAATATGTAGAGATGTCAGATCGAGTTCGCTCTTTTATGCAGGGAGCTGATGTCATACTGATCCTCGCTGGCTTAGGTCGCTGGATGGGATCTGTTGTCGCTCCTTTGGTAGCAGAGACAGCTCGTGAATCTGGTGCGCTGACGATATCTTCGGTTAATATGCCGTTTGAGTTTGAAGGTAGGATCAGGACTAACGCGGCGAGAAAGGCTCTCAAACGCTTGCGTAACATCTCAGATACTGTATTAGTTATGAAAAACAATGAACTGTGTAACCCCTACGGAGATAGAGTGCCTGTTCGTGAAGCATTAGAAGATGCGGGTCGTGCTATGACCAATATTGTTCAAGATGTTTTGAACGTGTTATCCGCTTCAGAAAATTGCGCCAAAGAAGTAAAGCGTAATCTCGTTGCTAGTGACGAATCATCAGTAGTTTCAGCCACTGCAACGGGTTTGCATGCAGGGCGGTCCGCAGCCTTACAGGCGTTAGCCGACTATTCGATGATACCTAAAGTGACAAAAAGTGTACTTCTACACATTCAAGGTGGTATTGGACTTTCAGTAGGGCAGGCGGCTGAAGCTTTTCATGTCGTGCGGGGAATTGTTGGGCCTGATGCCGAAATAAAAATGTCGACTCAACGTGAAATGTCATTCGGGCTTGACGTTCGCGTAACGGCTATGTTGATTGGGAATGATACGGAGCCGGCGCGCGAACCATCTGAGCTCAATAACTTCAATGACTTGTCAAGTAAAGCATCATTACTGATTTTCGAAAATCCCACTCCTGTTCGAAGACGTGCCCCAATACTTTTGCCGACCGGTTAAATAAGAAATGTATGAAAAGGTTGGAGCCGATATATTTTCTCGGCCGTCACACATAACGCCGCATGATACGTTCCAATGCGGCGTTTATTCTTGAAGCTAAAAAACGTGTTGGTTGCGGTAGGTAAAACGTACCAATATTTAAAGTGCTGTGGCTGCAGAATCTACTTTTATGCTAGACGTATCGAACATGTAACCGCTGCCCCTCACAGTTTTGATTAACCCCGTGTGTGCCAGGATGGTTTTGAGCTTCTTACGTAGGCGGAATATCGCCACGTCCAAAGCACGTTCAGATGGTCGGGCACCTTCTTCCCAACAGGTGCTCATCAATATCGTTGGTGAGACCGGCATGCCGCTTGAAGAGGCGAGTGCGTGCATGAGGAGAAACTCGGTGGGTGATAGTGAAATTGCGGTGCCTGACAATTCCATTTGACCCAATTCTGCATTAAGTGAGAAGGGTCCGATTGTCAGGTTTTTGATTGTTTTTTCTGGATTCCTTTTATCGACCTCCGGAGTGTTTGTAACATCGAAAGTCCGAAATCCTTCTTTAAACATGCCGGATGTATTTCTGGATGAAATGATGGACCTGAAGCTCAAAATCAATTCTAGTTGTTCGATTTCGAGTAGAGTCGGCAATGTTGTTTTTTTATTCAATGCATATACCACCCCAACAGTGTCTAGACCATCGAAAATGGGAGAAACTATGCCCTGGGTGAATCCTGAATGCCTCGCCCATGTCGGAATTGAAACTGCTTCAGAGTGGTTGCTTGACATTACGATTGCTGAGCCTTGTTTGATAGCTGATGCCCCTGGGGAGCTCTCCGCTAGAGGCTCAAATTCTGCTTCGATATTATTCAGTTGGCCTTCGTAGCTCCAATGTGAGGGAATCAGGGCACCATGTGCATGTTGTAGGTTGAAAATAATAGCTGCGTCGTAATTGGTTGCTGTTCTTGCTGCTACTGCTAACCGGGATTCTGCACTGCTTGCATCATCTCTGTTCAATAATTTGGCACCCTGTAGGATTCTGCTTGCACTAGCTTCTGCTGAAATACGATCTTTAAGTGACCTGATCTGTTCGTCCCCTTCTTTATTTTTCCTCGAGAGGATGAGGTAGATAAAGGTACAACCTAAAAGTATGATTAGGTGTACTGAAGCGAGTAGGAGGAGATTTTCAGTAATTAAAACCCCTGTTAAAACAAGTAATATCCCGACTAGTAATGCTGAAGTTATGGCAACCCATTTTTTAGAGAGATAATTCAATGGCTTGGATAGAGAAGCCCAAAATATTGATGATGATGAATTAAGTTGTTTTGTTATTTGGATGCTGTTCATGTTTCGAACAGTATCTAATTTCTCACTGTAATTACCTGTTTACGGTTGAACAGGCTTTAACGAATACTGTTCCATGCTTGCTCGATTTCGTAAACCTGCCTGTAGGTCGTACACTAGATAGAATTAATAAACGTAAATCACTAATATTCATTTAAAGTTCACAAGGACAACAGCACACTGGGTAATCTAGGCAGACTGAAAGGTCTCATTGGGCGCGGCGATCGTAACACCAAATCAACATCTGTAGAACTTAATTCTCGCACTGCTGCACACAGCCGTATCGCTCGTGACTTCAAATCGCCCGATTCGCCCTCTGCGGCATCCGATAACCCCAAAGATACCGTCGGTGTAACCACAGGCCGTTCAGGCCGAACTAAGCGTAACGCTACTAGCAAGCAGCATGATGGATCGTATCAGCGATCGAATGATAAGCCTGCTACTGATAATGCTGGTTCAGGCAGTGATAATCGTAATCGCTCTCGGAGGCGCAGAGTGAAGTCACGCCGCTCTGGCAGTAGACAGTCACCAGATACTCAGTCTAAGTCATCAATTGATTCTGAAGGCCTTGTCATTTGGGGGGGTCTTGAACTGAAGGAGACGATCGTCAATTCCATTCTGAACATGGGATATGAACACCCGTCAGATATACAAAAAGCCTCAATGCCGTGGGTTCTTCAGGGTCGAGATGTTGTTGCTCAAGCGGTAACGGGATCTGGGAAGACTGCTGCTTTTGGAATCCCGATGTGTAATTTTGTCGATCCTCGCTCTCGCCAAGTCCAGGGGCTTGTACTTGTGCCGACGCGTGAGTTAGCCCAACAAGTTCAACGAGAATTGTCTCTCATAGGACGGGACCGAGGGGTAGGTGTTGTAGCAGTTTATGGAGGGGAACCGATTGCCAGGCAGATTAAGTTGCTTGAACAGGGCATGGCCATTGTTGTAGGTACACCTGGGCGTGTGAAAGACCATATGAACCGCAGGACGCTTGATTTGGGATACGTAGATATGGCTGTGCTGGATGAGGCTGATGAGATGTTAGACATCGGTTTTGCTGATGATATGGAATACATATTAAAGAGAACTCCGAGTGCACGCCAGACCGCTCTTTTTTCTGCAACCATCCCAAATTTTATAAGAGGATTGATTCGTCGTTATCTTGACAACCCACGTTGGATACAGCTGGTTTCGGATACCAAAGGCCTTGAAACCGTTGATGAAGTCGATCAGATTTTCTATGACGTTGCATCTCAAGATAAAGCGGACGGCATATTAGAGATTCTTGATGATCTTGAAGAAGGGTCACAGGTATTAATATTTCGCAAAATGCAAATCGGTGTGGACCGTTTATCTAAGGGCCTGGCTGGCGAGGGATTCGCGGTTAAGGGAATCCATGGCGGCATGTCTCAGTCAGAACGAAACCGAGTAATGGCCTCGTTTCGCGAAGGTAGCTTGAAAATGCTTGTCGCCACTAACCTTGCAGCTCGTGGTTTAGACATCCCGACTATATCTCACGTGGTTAACTACGACATGCCAGAGAATATAGAAGAGTATGTCCACCGGATCGGGCGCACGGCACGAATGGGAAAACGCGGAACTGCAGTCAGTTTTATTGGCGAGTGGGATTTCGAATTATACGAGCAGATCATTGTCAAGATAGGTGAAGAGAAGATCATCAAACGTAAGTTTTCCTTCTACTAGCCACATCTCTGTTCGACCTGAGGGTTTCTTCGTTCTCACGTTATCTTCGTGTGTTTAGATGCCTACTTTTCCACCGCGTATATTAGTTCCTTCTCCAGTCAGAAGCTCTCTAATCTCGTTGGCGTAGATTATTTCCGTGTCGTCTTGTGGCTGGTAGTCAAGATATTCTCTTCCAGTCTCTAATGACCAAAATCTTCGGGTGTTATCGCTACAACCATAAGCGATAACAAACGGAATACCGTGTTTATTTTCGATGTCTGGAGCTTCGATCGCTCGGCTGAATAATTGAGTGATATCCCTAGGACTTATATAGGCACCAAGATTTCGTTTAAATTCGGCGATTCCGTTACTGGTTTGTTCTGTCATGGGTGAGTCGGAAAGGTAATCAGTGACTTTGATCGGTCTGGTGAATCCGATTCTCAACATGACAGTTTCTAGTTTTCTACCGAATATTCCACATGCGTATGGCCATGCTAGTAGTTCGTAGGCAGCTTTTGCCCACCCGTAGAAATTGTCTGACACAGGAAAATCACTTGGACGGACCAGATCCATTTTGCGTTCGTGAATTAAAGAATGTTCATACCAGTCAGCTGCATGGTTTGAGCTGGCGATTGCAAGTCTGCTAACACCGGCATCGTAGGCGCATCGATATATGTTGTTAGCCATTTGGATGTTTTCGTGCTCATTGTCGAAGCGATCTATCAGAGCATTTTCTGTCTTGGCTCCCCTGGGGGTATGAGGCTTGAACGCTAGATGAATCACAGCGCTGATATTCTCAAATAAATGTTGATATTTTGATCTATCGGGATCAATAAAGTTAGCGATGGTTACACCTTTGACCTTATTACCATCCCTGTCTATTTCGGAAATGTCCGCAAGAGTCAGGTCGAAATGCTCTCTTAGAGTAGGAAGCATCAATGATGCGATATATCCGCTAGCCCCAGTGATTAACACTTTGCGTTTTGACATTTCCAAATACTCCTAAATTGTTTTCTAATGTTATTGCCTGTACATATCTAGTTAAGCGATTGATTCCAGAGACATTATTGTGTCAGCGTGCTTCCTTCCATACTGGCATTTTCGAATCCCAGCCAATGGCTTTGTGATATCCAGCATCTGGTAGCTTCACTATCGGTTCAATACCCAGAGCGATTTTTTCGCGTTGTATGTTGAATATGTGGGTGTAGAACTCGTTCTGGATATGCCTGAATGTTGCGACCAAATCCATGCGGATCATTGCTCCTGTTGTGGGATCAGGAGAGATTCCGTCTGGATGGACTGTTCGCATAAGGTTCCACTGATCACTTGGAGCGCGGTGGACGACCATTGTTCGAGCTTTTTGTATGGTTGTGTTGATCAACACGCGTTTTGATATGGATATAGCCTCGTCTAACGCGCTTAATATTTCTTCAATGCGCCAGAACGCTTGATCGTCGAGTCGGCGGTCATGTTGTTTGGAATTGAATATTGCATAACGTGTTGGTGACATCGGTAATTTGTCTGAGAATAGTTGGTCAGCCCATTTCCCGATCAACCATCGGACGGGTATAGATGCCATGTGGCTAGTTTGTTGTCTAATTGACCAACCAGACCATCCCCAGTGATCTGAAGTCCAATCTAAAATCGAATCATCCAATTCGCTTACTTCCGCTCGTATTAGGCTGTCGATACGCCAATAATCTTGGAACATAGTGCGCAGTTGTGGGCTGTTTGTCAGGTCAGATTGGGACATTGTGTGAGTCTCTTGCCATGTTTAGTGCCTGTCAAGATGTCCGTGCCTCAAAATCGTCTGTACTATCTGGTTATGACTTTAAAAACTTGGCTCAAAGGCAATTTACATACTCATACAACTAATAGTGATGGAGATGCATCACCAGAACATGTTTCTGAGTGGTACCACGAACATGGATATGATTGGCTTTGCTTGTCCGATCATAATCACTTGACGGTACTTGAAGGCAGCAAGGCGGAAAAAGCAAAATGGCCGTTACTGGTACATGGTGAAGAGGTGACCTCGCGTCAGTCAGTTGGCCCGATTCATGTTAATGGATACGGTATTACCGAGTTGGTAGAGGCTTCGGATTCTACGGACATTGTCACAGCTATGCGTGAAAACGTTGAGCGGATAATAGCTGCAGGCGGAATGGCTTCTATTAACCACCCGAATTTCCGATGGGCATTTGATGACGGGGCGATGATGCAGGTTGAAGGTTATAAGTTTATGGAAGTTTTCAACGGTCATCCAAATACTCATAATGATGGTGGTGGCGGGAAAACCAGTACAGCTGGAATTTGGGATCGACTGTTAAGTAATGGTCGGAAGGTCTGGGGCATAGCAGTTGATGATTCTCATCACTACACGAATGAATTTGCTGCTGATCGTTCAAATCCAGGCAGGGGATGGGTGCAGGTTAAATCCGAGACGTTTTCGCAGGATGGTATTTTGAACGCGATGTCGGATGGTGATTTTTACGCTTCTACGGGCGTAACAATTGGTGACATGGTTTCGAATACCCGTGAGGTTAAGTTAGAGATTGACCCAGAAACGGAGGCTGATGGTATTCAAGCCAAATACACGACGCTATTTACCGGCTCTAATGGTCGACTGTTATATGAATCCACCGTAAATTCACCGACCTATAAACCAACTCGCCTTGATGGTTACGTACGTGCAACGGTTTATTCATCTCGTGGTACGAGGGCTTGGACACAACCAGTTTTTATCGGTTCTTAGGGCTGTGGTTTGTTGTGACAGCGCGCTTGTCATAATCCCCTCCAAGTTATGTTTGCTCAAACCTTTAGAAAGAATTGAAAATGTTCAATCGACTTGCTAATGAATCAAGCCCTTATTTGCTTCAGCACAAGGACAACCCAGTTGATTGGTATCCATGGTGCGATGAGGCGTTTGAAACTGCTCGACGCTTGGACAGGCCCATTATTCTTTCTATCGGATATTCCGCGTGCCACTGGTGTCACGTGATGTCTCACGAATGCTTTGAGGATGAACTTATAGCCCGAACGATGAACAACGGATTCGTAAATATCAAAGTAGATCGGGAAGAGTTGCCTGATGTAGATTCAATCTATATGACAGCCGTTCAGGCCATGACCGGATCAGGTGGTTGGCCTTTGACGGTATTTATCACACCGGATGGTAAGCCTTTTTTTGGGGGGACATATTTCCCGCCTACAGATCATCATAATCGACCGGGGCTCCCCCGCGTATTAAACGCCATTGCTGATGCGTATAAAAACAACAGAGGAGAGTTACTATCCAGTTGTGAACAATTGGTCGAAGTTATAAGAGGAAGTTCCACACCTCAAAAATACGAAGGTGAAATTGATGACTCATTGATGTTTAAAGGCTGCGACTATCTTTTGGGCGATGCCGATTTAAAACATGGCGGATCTTTGGGTTCTCCGAAATTTCCGCAGCCGATGCTCTATGAGCTCTTGCTACGTTACGCTGAAAAAACAGGTAACTCTCAAGCTTCACATGTCGTGAATCTCACACTCGAAAAGATGGCTGAAGGTGGTATTTACGATCAAATTGGAGGTGGATTCGCTCGTTACTCTGTGGATGACAAATGGCTGGTGCCACATTTTGAGAAGATGCTCTACGATAATGCTCAGTTGGTGACTCTGTATGTGCATGCATACCAGATGAGCAAAAAACCATTATTCAAGAAAGTAATAGAACAAACGTTGGGATACGTCGTCTGTGAGATGACCCACTCAATGGGCGGCTTCTATTCATCTTCAGATGCAGATTCTGAGGGCGTTGAAGGTAAATTTTTTGTTTGGACTCTAGGTGAGCTAGATCTAATCCTGGGCGGTGAAGATGCTTTGTTGGCGAAAACGTATTGGCAGGTGACTGAAGAAGGTAACTTTGAAGGGGCCAATATTCTCAACGTTCCTGTCGGTTTAGAAAATTTCGCTCGGGAACATCATCTGGAAGTCGAAGTATTAGAACAGGATATTTCTAGAATAAGCGCAATCTTGCTCCAGGAACGATCAAGACGCGTCCCCCCTGGAATAGATGACAAAATTTTGACGTCTTGGAACGCTCTAATGTTTAAGGCATTTGCAGAAGCGGGGGCATTATTTAACAATCCTAACTGGATAACCATCGCAGAAAAGAACGCTCGATTTCTGTTAACCGCCATGAAAGATCCTGATGGTCGGTTAATACATAGTTGGAAGGCGAAGGATAATTCATCCTCTAAATACGATGGTGGTTCGCATATTCTTGGCTATCTAGATGATCATGCATATTTAATCGATGCTCTGATTACGCTGTACGAAGCTACGTTTGATTATTTTTATCTTGAAGCAGCGGAAAATTTGGCTGATAGTATGGTTGATCGATTCTGGGATCAGGAATCAGAAGTTTTTTACGATACATCGCTCGAACATTCTAAGTTGATCGTCCGTCCTCGAGATACCCTCGATAATGCTGTGCCATCGGGTGGCTCGATCGCTGCTTTATCGTTACTTCGATTAAGTTTATTAACCGGTGACTCTGGTTATGCGTCAAAAGCCGAGTCTTCGATCAAGGCATTAGTCCCACAAATTCGACGAGCACCCTTGTCAGTCACTTCTTGGATTAGTGCAGCTGATTTCTGGAAAACGGACTCTAGTCAAATTGTGTTACTCGGTAATCATGAGAGCTCAACTTTGACTGAAATGATCGCTGCAGTACGCTCCAGATATTTGCCGAATCTGGTACTAGCAGGAGCTAGATGCGATGTCTCTAATGATGAGAAATCACCGTTACTACGAGGGAAGAAAATGTTGAACGGTAAGCCGACAGCGTTCGTTTGCGAAGACTATGTTTGCAAAGTGCCAGTTAATAGTGCATCCGAACTTGCCGATCAACTTGACTGATTATCATCATTGCTCGATTTGGTTGCAGGTTTCTTGAACTCTGTATGTTCTTGTTGCTCCGATGCCTCTTTTGCAGCCCGTATATCTGCCTTCCTGTCGAATCGTTCCCGTACCAATGCCAGTCCAATACCCAGAGCTCCACTGGCGACTCCTATTATCGTCAGCATGGGACCGGCTGTTGTTCTACACATTGAGGTTTTCAATCCGTTCTATTCGCTATAAAAAGTGATATTACTTGATGGTTAAGTTACCGCTTTATATCAGGAAGTAATTAGTTTGTTAGATCCCTCGTTTCGAACCGCCAGACAGCTACGACTAGAACGATGGCGCCCACGGATATAAGAGTGAAGCAGTGTACAGGGTTAATGCCGTTTATTATCACGTCATTGTGGTTGAAATAGTAAAACACCGAGATGAACCGTAGAGGGTCCAGAGCATCTACAACGGACAGGAAAGTATCGAGTAAAAAACCTATGATTCCCACTGATGCAGTTAATCCGCCCGCTAGGCTTTTCTTGCCAGTCGCTGCTCCTACTGACAACGCTATCAAACCTAATGTGCCACCTAGCACGTAAAGACTGAATATTGCTTGAGTCGTGCCTATCAACGATAGACCAAACCCTGCGATTTTTGATCCTCCAATAATCCCGATCCATAGTGCTATCGATAGCACAAATAAACCGGTAAGCAAGGCTGCTGCCTTTTGCACTAAGACGTTTTTACGAGATACAGGGTTGGCCAGCAGTTGGTCTAGAGAATGTGATTCTTCTTCTCCTGCTATTGTCCCCGCTCCGGCGATAATAGCGAATACGCCAAATATCATTGGTCCCATGAATCCGAATACTTCTGCGTTCAAAAATCCTTCGGGTGTTGTATATGTATCAGCATCTCCTATGAACGCCAACATTGCTTCAGGAAGCTGCTCTAAAAAGTCAGTTAATCCTGTCGAATCGCGTATCGTTGGATAAAACAGGGTTACGTATAGTCCCAGCACCATAGTTCCGATTGAGTAATAAATAATTGACTTTTTGGAATCTCTCAGGGATTTCAGGTACACGTTGAGTAACATTTTAATCTGCCGTTTTTGTCGTCTTGTCTGACTGGCTGTAAAAAGTCAAGAACACTTCCTCTAAAGCTGGATGCCCAGACTGTATATTTACGACCGTATACTTTGCTGCCAACTTAATCAGCGAATCGAGGCTTCCTGTGACATTACATGTTAGGTGGTGATCTTTAATTGTCACTTCGCTTACGCCGGAAACCTTCTCGAAATCAGCATTAGAAACAGCCTCTTCGAATTCGATTGCGATTTTGGTCACCGTTTGTTTTCGTAAGGTTGCAACTTCTTCCACGGCGACAATGGATCCTTCGCGGATAATGCCGACTCGATCACAAATTATTTCGACCTCTGGCAGAACGTGAGAGGAGACGAAGAGTGTTTTGCCAGATGCAGCTTCCTCTAATACGAGTGCGTGAAATTCTTGTTGCAACAATGGATCTAGGCCGGTTGTTGGTTCATCCAGAATTAGTAGTTTTGGGTCGCTCATGAATGCTTGAATTAGGCCGACTTTCTGTCGGTTGCCACGAGAAAGTTCACCAATTTTCCGTGAGAGGTCTAAATCGAATCTTTCGGCCAGTACCTTGGCTTTCCTGAGGTGTCCTCCTCGCAGATTGGCAAAATATTGCAGTAACTCTTCAGCAGTTAACTTCTCATAGGTAATGAAATCCCCTGGCAGGTAACCTGTATTTCGCCGTATTTCTAGCGACTCCGATCGCGAATCCATACCTAGGACTGTTGCTGAGCCGGAGGTGGGGCGTATGAAATCTAAAAAAATTCTGATACAGGTCGTTTTGCCTGCCCCATTGGGACCTAAGAGACCGAAAACTTCACCTTCATTGATTTCCAGGTTTACACCTGATATCCCACGGTGTTTTCCGTAAAACTTGGTTAGATTCTTAGAGCTGATCGGTGCGGTATTACCCAAAATATGTTGGCCTATTATTCGTCACTTGCGTACTTTTCTAGGACATTACTGGGGAAATCACCATTTGAATAGACTTTGGACACGTCATCTAGTTCTTCTAAAGCATCAAGTAGACGTAGTGTTTGCATTGCACCTTTATCGTCTAGGGGAACTAATGTCGTCGGCACAAGTGCCAATTCGCCACTCTCGACGTTGATCCCAGACAGAGCCTCTACTCCCGACTTTACGTCGGCAAAAGTGTCGTAGGGTGCTGTGACTTGTACGATCGTTCCTTCTACTTCTACGTCTTCAGCGCCGGCGTCTACAATTTCAAGGGCGATGTCATCTGGATCACCATTTGTAACTTCAACGGTAATCAACCCTTTGTTTTCAAAATTCCATGAAACCGCACCTGCCCCAGCTAGATTTCCGCCTGCGCGTGTTATTTGGGCTCGAACTTCAGCAGCAGTTCGGTTTTTGTTGTCCGTGAGTGCTTCCACGATAATCCCTGCGCCTCCCGGACCGTAAGCCTCATAACTTATCTGTTCGAGGATGACCGCATCTCCGCCGGTCCCAGCTCCACGTGCTACTGCTCGGTCGATATTATCTTTGGGCATGTTTAATGACTTGGCGTTGTCAATAGCGAGTCTAAGGCGGAAATTCATCTCAGGGTTAGAATCTCCTTCACGTGCTGCAACCATTATTTCCCGCGACAGTTTTGTAAAAAGTTGACCACGCTTAGCGTCGGCTGCACCCTTCTTGTGCTTGATTGTGCTCCATTTAGAGTGACCGGACATTTAGACTCCCATCATGCGATGTATTTTTACGATCTCGGCGAAGAATATTACTAGTTTTATGGGCGCTAGAGTAAACCACTTGGTGGATCGATGACCATCACCCCACTCGTTTTATTTACCTCGATGATCACACCATCTATTACCGGGATGAGTATATCCGGAGGTCTACGCTGTTGCTCATCATGTGTGGGTGTAATGACGAACACGTCATTGCTGCCGGTTTCGATAATCTCGGTTATAGACCCAAGAGGTTTTCCGTCCAAGGTAGTGACATCTATTCCCAGGATTTCGTAATGGTAGTAAACTCCAGGTGGGTTTTTCGGAAGTGATTCAGCGGTGACTGATAATTCCAAACCACGTAACAAATTGGCTTTTTCAATCGAATCTACGCTCTCGAAAGTCAACTTTATTGCTTTACCAGATACGCCTGTTTCTGTGATTGTGTGTTCTGCACCATTGATTGATACAACGTCGCCAACACGGAATCTATTTGTGGTATTTGAATAAACTTCGACTAAAACAGTTCCGCTAATTCCAGTTGGCCGTCGTATTCGACCTGCCGCGACTAGACTTTCATCCAAATAGTCCGATGGCTTGAATGAACCGGTCATTGGAAAAGTGACTAATCGATTTCTAAGCTGACTCGGGTGTCAGTTTTGACAGCTGCGACTCGTAATAGTGATCGCATTGACTGAGCTACCCGGCCATTACGGCCGATAACTTTGCCTTTGTCTTCATCATCGACCGACAGGCGAAGAAATATATGATCACCATCACCTTCATCGGTTACCGAGACGTTATCTGGATTAGAGGCTAACGCTCTAGCAATGTATTCAATCATTTCACGCATAGCATCCACTGGAGACCCATCTTCGTAGATTGGATCCTGGGCATCTTCCTCGTTGCGGTCGGATGTTTCAGCCATTAGTTGTGGCCTTTGGGATGATTCCTTTGATCTGCAACAAGGTTGTTACAGAGGCAGATGGCTGGGCCCCGTTTTTGATCCATTTGTTGATTTTCTCTTCATTGAGGTTGATCTCTGGAGGATCTGGGAAGGGATCGTAAGTGCCCACCTGTTCGATAAATGAGCCGTCACGAGCTGCTCGTTGATCAGCGATAACGATTCGGTAGGAAGGGTGTTTTTTACCCCCAGCGCGGCGAAGGCGAATGCGAACCATGCGGGAAAATACTCCGTGCTGGTCTATTGCCAGCGAAAAATTATTCAATCAAAGTTTTATAGCGAGCCGTGTATTGACGCACTACAACCTAAAATTGTATTGACCTTCATAGGGATTAGTCAAAGGGTTTGTATTACATAGTCGCTTAGAATTGCTAATAATAGAAGCCTATTAGAGATTATTTATTACGTGAAGTTTCTTCACCATTTCGAGCTCATCCGGCGGTAACCTAGTCTAATTGAACTATTAGTTACTGATTGTATTTTCTACTTTGACCCACAATATATCTGAGATCTCAGTTCTGTTTTTTGCTGCTATCCGTGAACGGGCAGGTACTGGTGTGGTGCAGGTTGTAGCAGTTGACGGTATGACAGTGGATGATGCCGTTGACGTTGCATGTAAGGCTGCTCCAGGACATCTTGAACTGGGAACTGTAGTTATGCTGGCATTGAATGGCGAATATGTTGCGAGGGATCACCTGGTCAATCCAGGTGACGAAATTGCTGTGATCCCGCCGGTTAGTGGCGGCTCAGACGAAATTGCTGATGACTCTGAGTGGGTATTTTTGACTGGTGAACACCTGGACTCTTCTGCGCTGACTGAATTTGTCAAGACAAATGTAGATGGCGCTATAGTGACTTTTCTCGGAGTTACCCGAGATAGTAACCAAGGGCGTATCGTGAAATATTTGGAGTATGAGGCTTATCAACCGATGGCTCAGAATATGATGGCAGAAATCATCAAGGAAATGAGGGGCAGGTGGTCAATTGGAAAAATCGCAGTTGCTCATCGCACGGGGCGAGTCAATATTGGCGAAACTAGCATGGTAATAGTTGTTGCGTCTCCTCATCGGCGACCAGCATTTGAAGCCAGCCTGTATTTTGTTGACCGGTTAAAGGAGATTGTTCCGATCTGGAAAAAAGAATTCTTTGAAGGTGGAGAAGTATGGATTGGAAAGACTCCAGGTGACGGTACCGTCGTCGAGCACTGGCATAAATAATTTGACATTTAGATATACATATATCTGCTGTAATTAAGAGGTAACGTGATCGAAGAATCCCAACTGAATAGACACCCTCAGAGAAATGCCGTGATTGGTAGTCTCATTCAGGCAAAGGACCTCTACAGAAAATACAAAAACATTGCAGCGGTCGACGGAATAACTTTTCACGTTGAGCCGGGCGAAACTTATGGTCTGTTAGGGCCTAATGGTGCGGGAAAAACCACAACAATGCGTATGCTTAGTGGTCTCACCCCTGTGGATTCAGGAACACTCACAGTTGCCGGGATTGATGTAGTTCAAGATAGTCGATCTGTTAGAGAAATTATGGGAGTTGTTACTCAGCATGACGGACTTGATACAGGGCTTACTGTTTACCAAAATCTTTTTCTTTATGGATTTTTGACAGGACTCTCCAAATCACGTGCGCAAAAACGTACACATGAGGTACTTGAGTTTTTCAACCTGCGTGATCGGTCTGGGGCAAATGTATATGAGCTGTCAGGAGGGATGAAGCGTCGATTGGCAATTGCACGTTCGATGATGGCTAGCCCAACTGTAATTGTGCTGGACGAACCGTCGACAGGTCTTGATCCACAAAGTCGTAATCGCGTTTGGGAAGAACTTGCGATTCTCAAGGAATCGGGTGTGACCGTACTCTTGTCAACCCATTACATGGAAGAAGCCGCAATCTTGTGTGATCGGCTTTCCATCATGGATCGAGGCAAGATTCTTGATGAAGGTACCCCCGATCAAATGATACTGAGACATGCTCCCAAAGAAGTTGCGCAGGTTAGGGCTGAACCGGGCTCCCTGAGGCGCGTGCGAGATTATCTAAACAAACACGAAATTTCTTTTCGCGAGGTCGGTGCTCTGTTAAGTGTGACGGGAACGGAAGGCGTTACTCCTGACCTTTCCGGGTTAGATGGAGTAGCCGGAGTTAGAACCTCCTATCGTGCCGGCAACCTTGAAGACGTGTTTTTGACGTTGACTGGGCGAGAATTGAGAGATGGATGACGTACCTATCAAATGCGGTTTTCAATATCAGGCGCCGTAGCATCACGGGAATATGGTTACGGCATGCCATAGCGTTCATACGGTATTGGAAATTTGTTATCACATGGGTCTTGGTTGAACCAGTCATCGTCTTGGTAGCTGTCGGATTTGGAATTGGGAAACTTGTCAATACAGTTGATGGAGCTGACTCTTATGCTGAGTTCGTTACTCCAGGTTTGATTATGGGCTCAGCAATGTTTCACGCTTTGTTTGAAACTTCGTGGAATGCTTACAACCGTATAGAGAATGATGTTTATGAGACTGCTCTTACAGCTCCGATCACGGTTGTTGAAGTGACTATCGGGGACGTGTTGTGGGCAATTACAAGATCAATTATGACTACGATAGGTGTAGCGTCAGTTGCCGTGGCTTTTGGTTGGTTGGATGGTTGGCTTGCTTTCGGAATACTGATTCCAGCTGCAATGGTGGGCGTACTGTTCGGAACTATGGGTTTTCTTTTTTCGGCGGTAGCTCCTCATACAACATTTTTAACTATTGTGTTTACGTTGGTAGCCACGCCACTTTATTTTTTTTCAGGATCATTTTTTCCGCTCTCGACTCTGCCAGATTGGGTCGAGCCAATTGCTTGGTTGATGCCACTTACACCCGGAGTTCACATCGCCCGAGGATTTGCTCTGGGTCATTTGGATTTCACACACTTATGGGCCGCCGTTTATATGATTGGACTTACTGTTGTGATGTGGCCTTTGGTGATTTATTTGTTAAAACGTCGCCTCGTCAAATAATGGTTTTGCCGTGTCGCCTGAATATGCGTTAATCATTAACAATTCCCTTCCAAGCACTTTGCGAAGGGTTCTTGCGAAGCTATATTTAGCAGGACGCAACTGTGATGATCTTCTAGGAGGGTTCGCATAGTGGCCTAGTGCGGCCGCCTGCTAAGCGGCTTGGGGGTGTTGAGCTCCCTCGCGGGTTCGAATCCCGCACCCTCCGCCATCACACCTGTACCGTGCTTAGATTGCCACCGCTTAAGTTCCGATACGCAAGTTTGGTTGGCAAATAGATCTAAGAGTTTCCACTGCAGCTAGAACAGCTAAGAAGCTAGTTTTAGGATTTGTATCGTGAGGCCTATTTTCAAATCGGAACGAAAACACCCCGGCCGTACTGACTGCTTTTATTTCATGGACGTTTCCCGGGGAGTCCGGATCGGCTATGACGACGACTTTTGTTGAATCGGGACCAATACCGGCTAAGCTTACCGTGGCGGCCACGTTGACATTGGCAGGAAATAAAGTCACAGCTTCTGCAGCCGAACCTTGAAAGATCACTGTAGGTTTATTGATCTTTTCATCTTCCCAGCCAGCGAATCCCGGGGCACCTGAAAGGGCGATCGGTGGTTTACTCGAAATGATAGTAACCTCTTCGAGGAGATGTTTCGATGCACGCAGTGCATCTATACCACCGACAGCGCCTGAGGGGATGTAAAGTGAAGCACCTGACTTCTCAGCAGATGCCATGACCATTTGCATCAGTCTAGGTTCTATCATCGCTCCAGAGCTCATGATTAGCATCGATTTACCAGCGCTTACGATATTCACTGCATGAGCTGTCACAACCTGTTGAGAAGCACACTCAACAATCAAGTCGAGCTCATCGATCGCTGTTAATTCCGAAATCGTATTCGCCTCAATCAATGGTGTGGCTTGACATCGGTTCAATTCTTGGGAGAGGCTATTTCTAGCTGATGCAGATTGGTCGAATAGGGCGATAATGTTGGCAGGTCCGGCTTCTCCTCGTTGGACAGATCTGGCCAACTCTGAGCCCATGGCACCACATCCAATGAGACCTAATTTCACTATTTTTGGATGTTTATTTACCAACAGTCTCATAACTCCGAATCGTTGTAATCTTGCCCTGACTGTAAATTTTTCAGGGCGATACTATTAGTGCATGAACAATAACGCTGAGTGGATCGTTTGTGCATCATAATTGATCTAGGATCTAGTATGTATGATGCACCGGTTATATCCTTAATGCATAATGTTGTTTTAAATGGCCGAGAAACTAAAAAATCTAGTTAAGCCATACCTTTCTTTATCAATAGCCAATTAGCGGACTACATAAACATTGCCTAGTTATCATGTGTGGACTGTAGGGTGCCAGATGAACACTTCTGATTCAGAACGTTTGTCTAGTGGATTTTCTGAAATGGGCTTTGATTTGGCGGAAGATCCAGTTGCTGCTGATGTGTTCGTGTTGAATACATGTGTCGTACGTCAGTCGGCCGAAGATACTGCCACTGGAATGCTAGGTAGGCTTGGCAAAGATAAAAAGAACCGTGGCAATCAAATCATTGGCGTGACTGGTTGTATGGTCGGTCCTGAAAAATCCCAACTTAAACGTCGCTTTCCTCATGTGGATGTTTGGTCCGGACCTCAGGAGTTTGGACCCATTCTTGAATTAGCAGGCGTTCGGCACGGCTTAGACCCTTCAGGATGCCTCAGCGGCTTGGTTCCTGAGACTCCTCATGTTTCTTCGTTCATACCGGTAGTACATGGGTGCGATAAATTCTGTACTTTTTGTATTATTCCGTATCGGCGGGGCAGGGAAACAAGCCGAACTTCTTCAGAGATTGTTCATGAGGCGGAAATGATGGTTGCTCGTGGTGTGAAGGAGATCACATTTCTAGGTCAAAATATAGACTCATATGGTCACGATCTGCGACCAAGAATCGACCTTGCGGATTTGATGACGATGGTGCATGAGGTTAATGGTTTGGAGCGAATAAGATTCTTAACATCGCATCCCAACGATATGTCTGTGAGGATACTGGAAGCTGTTCGTGATCTTCCGAAAGTTTGTGAAATGATCAATCTTCCATTCCAGGCTGGCGACGATACGGTATTGGCCAACATGCGACGTGGATATACGGCCAGACAATTCCTACAAAAAATAACCCAGATAAAGAAGATGATTCCCTGCGTCACTCTGACGACGGATCTTATAGTTGGTTTTTCCGGCGAGTCTGACGAACAGTTTGAACGATCGATGGATGTGCTTCGCTGGGTTGAATTCGAAAAAGTGCACGTTTCGGAATATTCGTATCGGGAGGGAACATTCGCATCTCGAAAAATGAAAGATGATATTGATCGGTCGGTGAAGAAGGCTCGTAAGGCTGCAGTCGGAGAACTCCAGGAAGAAATCCAAACTCGGAATAATGCGCATCTGGTTGGTTCTACTTTAGATGTACTTGTTGAAGGTCGTAAGAGAGGTAGACTGCACGGTCGTAGTAGAGGCGATAAACTAGTGTACTTAAATACGCCATCCGATCTGAAATCACAACGACCTCGGGTGGGTCAGACAGTTGAGGTTGAAATAACCGAAAGTTCACCATGGTCTCTTGAAGCGAAGTTATCTGGGGCACAGGTGAAAAAGGAAAAGGTGCCGGTCGCATGACGACTGCCTTTAGCAAGCAAACGGCCATCGCTATTAGCGAGCTGGAGCAATCTGCATTTTGCCAGACTGATGGCAACCTTCGCACGAAAACTCTTCAGGAAGAATTCCAAACTGGTGTTCGCTGGCAGAAAGTACCAACGCGATATTTGAAGCTTACCCCTGATGAAATTGCTGACGGAATCGTATTCGCCCGTAAAGAGTTGGGGGAGAAAGCAGTTCTCCTAGGACATCATTACCAACGCGATGATGTAATTCAGTACGCTGATTTTACTGGGGATTCATACAAGTTATCTAAAATGGCCGCTGAAACCAAGGAAGCGAAATGGATTATTTTTTGTGGAGTCCACTTCATGGCAGAGACGGCAGACATACTTACCCTGCCCGATCAGAACGTATTACTGCCTAATCTAGCTGCTGGTTGTTCAATGGCTGATATGGCAACTTCTCAAGACGTAGAGGATTGTTGGGATGATCTTCATTCTATTTTGGGCTCCACGGAAAAGGTCATACCTATAACTTATATGAATTCTGCTGCTGCGATAAAAGCACATTGCGGAAAAAATGGAGGTTTGGTTTGCACCTCCTCTAATGCTGATAAAGCATTCGATTGGGCGTTAGATCGCGGCGAAAAGATCTTATTCCTGCCGGATCAACATCTCGGTCGAAATACTGCAGTTGCAAAAGGTATTTCGGAAGATGAGATGGCAGTCTGGAATCCGTCTTTACCAATGGGAGGGCTTTCTGACGAAGATATAAAGAGGACGAAAGTTTTACTTTGGCGGGGTCATTGTTCCGTTCATACGCGATTTACGGTTGATCAGATTACAGCGGCGCGAGACCGCAACCCTAAGACGACCATTATTGTTCATCCTGAATGTACCAGGGAGGTAGTTGCGGCCTCCGATATGTACGGTTCGACCGAATTCATACTTGAGGAAATCGCAGGTGCTTCGGCAGGGACTTCTTGGGGAGTCGGAACTGAGGTCAACATGGTGCGCAGACTGGCTGCAGAAAATCCGAGTAAGGAGATTTTCTCTCTTGATCCGGTGGTGTGTCCTTGCGCAACCATGTATCGAATACACCCTGCATATGTTCTTTGGGTTCTTGAGGGCATATTGGCTGGACTTGCGATAAACCGGATAGAGGTTGAACCCGACAATCGCCTAAACGCTCTCCTCGCACTTGAACGAATGCTGGAAATGGCCGGCTAAAACAATCGGACAGCAGTCAACCAGGCAATCCATATGATTCCAGATCCCGGTGAACTCGACGCAATTATTGATCGTGCGTTAGCAGAGGATGCAGTTGGGTCTGACGCGACTTCGCTGGCATTAATTCCGCCGACCCTTCAAGCCACAGTATCAATTGTTACAAAACAACCTGGCATTCTTGCCGGATTGCACATAGCAGATGCTGTATTTAAACGTGTAAATCCTGACTTGCAATTCGTTTACCGCTTGCAAGACGGTGATCGTTTAACTGCTGAGCAGACCTTAGCTACGGTCTCGGGATCTATTGCTTCGATACTCAGCGGAGAGAGGACTGCGCTCAATTTTTTACAGCGGATGAGTGGCATAGCTACTTTAACGGATCTATATGTGTCCGCAGTTGATGGAACTAATGCTTCTATAGTGGACACCAGAAAAACTGTTCCGGGACTTCGGAGACTCGATAAATACTCTGTTCATATTGGAGGCGGAAGGAATCACCGGATGAATCTGAGTGATGGCGTGCTTATCAAAGACAATCACATTGCTGCGCTTAGAAGTACAGGGAACACACTTGAACAATTGATAAATGAGGCGCGTGCAACAGTTTCCCACACGCTGAAAATCGAAGTTGAAGTTGAGTCGGTTGAAGGTGCAATATCCGCAGCAAGTGCCGGTGCAGATATTGTAATGCTCGATAATATGAATCCAGATGATATGCGGTCTGCTGTTGCTCATATTTCTGATCAGTGCATCGTTGAGGCATCTGGTGGCGTTACTCTTGCAAATGTTGCCGAGGTTGCAAGTAGTGGAGTCGATTTTATTTCAATTGGCGCACTTACTCATTCACCTATGGCACTCGACATTTCACTTGACTACGAGACAAAAATAACCTGATTAGCAAAAACACCTTTTTGTCTATCGTGAGAATGCTCTGGATTTCGTCGTAGCCTTGGAAATGTATTGGAGTTTGCGTTTATCGCCGCCGGGACGTATTTCTATCACTTGAATCTAAAAGGATTGTGAAAGGACCGGCATTATCGATTTTTACGCTCATTGACGCTCCGAAAACCCCAGTCTCTGTCCGTAGTCCACTACAGTGAAAAGCTTGCACAGTTTTGTCAAATAAACTCTGCGCTACATCCCTATGAGCTGCATCGGTAAAACTAGGGCGCCGTCCTTTACGAGTTGATGCGTAGAGAGTGAATTGACTTATCAGTAGTAATCCACCATTTACTTCTTGTACCGATTGGTCGAAACCTGACGCCCCTGATTTTTCAGGGAACACTCTCATGCTCAGAGTCTTGTCCACAATGTATTTGATGTCTTCTTCAGTGTCATCATGAGTGATACCTATGAAAAGGCAAAGTCCTTGATCAATATGTCCAACGGTTGTTCCGTCCACAGAAACAGATGCTTGATCGACACGTTGTATAACGGAACGCATTTAGGATTTGAAACAGATTAGTGAGTGTGTCCACCCGCGCCATGCGAATGGCTCGAGTTACTCCCACTAGTGTCTGCTGACTTACTTTTTGCTGAAGCAGAATTAGAAGATTTGGCAGATTCTGATTTAGACGATGAGGAGCTAGATGAGTTTTTTGATTTGGATTCTGAGGAACTGGATGTTTTAGATGTGTCATCCTTTTGTGATTGACTGTTCGAGTTAGAACCTGATCCGTAATCAGTTGTGTAGAATCCAGATCCTTTATAGATCACGGTCGGTGATGTGATTTGCCTGCGTGATTCGCTTCCGCACGTTGGGCAATTCGCACCTGGCTCGTCGTTGAATTTTTGAATTAGATCAAAAACATGACCGTTATGATTGCATTTGTAAACGTAGGTTGGCATTTTTTGGTTGATTGTGTTGCTACAAAGGAACGCGAGTGCAGTCGCACTCGCGTTCCTTTGTATATTTTTCTGATGGGTAATTTTATACCAGTGAGGTGAGGATGTATCGAGGAGTGAGGTTATCCGGCATATCCTTAAATTCCTTAGGATCCGATCGCTTATTAATTCCTGTAGTTACAACGGCGGAGTCCAGTCCTACATTATTTGCACCTAGAATGTCCGTTTCAAGTTGGTCCCCGATCATAACAGCGTTGTCGGATCCGGCACGGCGTATGGCTTCGATGAATATCGGCGGATTAGGTTTTCCTAGCTTAGATGCTCGTAGAAAGTCATGTTTTCCATGTAAGCGCATAAGCGCTTCCTCAAGCGTTTTTACGAATGCCGCCGCTCCCATCCCGAATTCAGCCGGTCCATCTTGATATATAAAGTCTGTATTGGGTAACACCATCTGTATCGGATCTTTTTCCTTGAATCTCTTCGACACAAGGTTAAGTAGATGATTGAGCGTGGATTCCCAGTCATATGGACCGCTAGAACTAAACAGTATGACATCTGGTTCAGTGGGACTATCTAAGTCCAATATCCTTCCACCCGAACCTGCTACATATGCTCTCGAATCTGTTGTTCCTAGGACCAATGTCGGACGTCCTAGTAGATCCTGATCTCGATAATAGCCAGAAATCAATGAGCCAGAGTTAACAATGCGTTCCACAGGGATTCTCATACCTTGACTTTGGAATTTGTTTGATAGTGATTCAGTGGACTTAGATGCATCGTTTGTAACAATGAAATAATTCGTAGCTGACGTATTCATCATATTTACGAGGTGTTCGGCATTAGGAAGTGAGTCGATCCCGTCAACTAAAACGCCGTAAGCATCAAAAAATACGGCATCGTAGTGATCAAATATTGCCTCAAGATCAATGTAACTTGGAATCATGAGAAATCATTCCGATGTAGCTAAATTGAATCCGTTTTGCCATGCTTCAGAGGCCACTGCCAATGGGATAGAAAGTGAATTCCCGAACTCCAGGCTATTGCCTTTTACAAAACCGATAATGGTCATTGGTACATTGTGTGATAGAGCTATAGATTCGAGTTGGTTTATGTGTTTATTTGCCAAACTTAAAAGAATACGTGACTGAGACTCACCGAACATGCCTGCATCCCAGCGCTGTGGGAGAGCTTTGGTGATGACCGCACCAATCCCTCCGATAATCGAGCACTCGGCTATCGCGATCGAAATCCCTCCATCGGAGACATCATGAGCCGAGGCAACAAGCCCTGCTTTTATTGCTTTTCTGCAAACCTCTTGTGTCCGCACTTCTAAATCCAAGTCTAAACGTGGTTGACCTTCAACTTTGCCGTGTATCAGTTCAAGATATTCACTCCCTGCAATATCGTTTATTTCATCCCAGCAGGAATCGGTTCCGATCAAAATGATGATATCTCCTTGAGATTTGAACCCGACTGTGGCATGCATTTCTGCATCTTCGAGCAGACCAAGTGACCCAATGATCGGAGTGGGGAATATGGCAGAGCCCAACGATTCGTTATACATGCTAGCGTTTCCGCTAACAATCGGTATGTTGAAAGCATCAGCCGCGCGAGTTATCCCTCCGATTGATTCCGTTAATTGGTATTGAACATCTGGAGTTTCTGGGTTTCCAAAATTCAAGCCATCTGTGAGTGCAATCGGTGCCGCACCAGTGACAGAAATGTTGCGGCACGATTCGGCGACGGCGATGGATGCGCCGATATTGGGATCCAGGTAGCAGATCCTGCTATTGCAGTCGGTCGAAATGGCGATGCCTCTTTTAGAGCCTTTCAACCGTAATACCGCAGCATCTCCGCCCGGCTCGATAACTGTGTTGGTCTGAACGTGATAATCATACTGCCGATAGATGGGAAATCTGGAAGCGATATTGGGCGAAGCCAGCATTTTCAACATCACCTGTATCGGAGGTATGTTGGGCATTGGGATCCTACTCATGTCAACAGTTTGAAGTGCGTCAAGCCATACAGGTTTACTGCTAGCTAACTTGTACTCTGGCGCGTCTGTGAGTGTGATTACCGGCGTGCTGCAAACTTGTTTGCCTTCATCGTATATTTTTACGTCACTTCCCAATTCAAACTCGCCGATAACGGTTGCGTCAAGATCCCACCTTTCAAATAACTCAAATACCTGTGTTTCTCCGCCTGGGGTTACTGCGATTAACATCCTCTCTTGTGATTCTGAAAGCATCACTTCATATGGGGTCATGCCTTTTTCTCGTCTGGGAACTCGGTCTATGAATAGCTTTAACCCCATTCCAGAACGTTCTGCCATTTCGATTGCAGCAGAAGTTATTCCTGCGGCACCACAGTCTTGGAGGCCTACTACACCTGGTAATTCAAGTGATTCCATACACGCTTCTATGAGTACTTTTTCAAGGAATGGATTTCCTACCTGGACCGCTGATCGCATTTCAGCTTCTTCTTCGAAGCCCTTAGAAGCTAATCCAGATGCGCCGTGGATACCGTCTCTGCCAGTATCTGCCCCTACTAGTAAAAGTAAATCGCCGGCTTCCTTGGCTGAAGCGCTAGCCACTTTTCCATTCTCGATCAATCCAACACACATGGCATTGACCAAGGGGTTACCCTTGTAACTGTCAGAGAAAAATATCTCCCCTCCAACATCGGGGATACCGATGCAATTACCGTACGAAGATATACCGCCTATCACTCCATTCAATAAATAGCGGGTTCGAGCATTATTAGGTTGTCCAAATCTTAGAGAATTGAGTAACGCTATCGGTCGAGCTCCCATAGCGAAGATGTCCCTTATGATGCCACCTACACCTGTGGCAGCACCTTCGAAGGGCTCAACGGCGGACGGGTGATTGTGAGATTCGATTTTCATGGCGACAGACAGACCGTCACCAAGGTCAATAACGCCGGCGTTCTCTGCTCCGGGAGCTACCAGCAAACGTTTGGATGAAGATGGAAGAGTTCGAAGTAGAGCTTTTGTGTGCTTATACCCGCAGTGTTCAGACCATAAAGCTCCGAATAGTCCTAACTCGAGCGGAGCCGGTTCACGACCGAGCCTGTCAATGATCATTTCGTACTCGGACCGACTCAAGGCAATTTCATCGAGTGTTTGCTGGCTTACTGTCATATGGGCCTTCTGCTCCCTTGTTCTGAGGGACCTTTATTAGAGCAAAACACAGTCATTTCAAAGAAGTGACTGTGTTTTCAATCAGGGATTTGAAAATTATATTTCCATCATCGCCACCAATAAGTTTTTCGCTGGCCTTTTCCGGGTGAGGCATCATCCCTAGAACATTACCTCGCTCGTTAATTATTCCCGCTATATTGTTGACTGAACCGTTGGGGTTGATTTGAGAAGTCACGTTCCCAGAAGTGTCGGAATAGCGAAAAATTACCTGACCGTTGTTTTCAATGCGACTAATTGTTTCGTCGTCAGCTTGGTAATTACCCTCACCATGAGACATGGGGATGTGGAGTAATTGTCCCTTAGTTGCTTTTGAAGTGAAGATGGTCGACGTATTTTCTACCCGTAAATCCGTCCATATGCAACGGAATTCCAGATGGTCATTCCGCATTAGCACACCAGGTAGCAGATTGGATTCACAAAGAATTTGGAACCCGTTGCATATTCCAATGACCGGACCACCTTTGTTTGCAAAAATACGAACTGCCTCCATGACGGGAGAGAAGCGTGCGATCGCTCCGCATCGCAGGAAATCTCCGTATGAGAATCCGCCAGGTAGTACGATGACATCATATTTATCCAAATTGTCATCATCATGCCAGATATAATCAGACTCGTACCCCAGTACATCTGAAACTGCATATCGAGTGTCTTTTTCGCTCCAGGTACCTGGAAAGACAACGATTCCGAACTTCAATGGCTGTACCCCCCCTGGATGCTTAACACCTGAAGTCAAAACTTGAGTCACTGTAAGTTGTCTTATTGTCGCCTCTCCCCGAAGCAAAATCACGGGAATATTATTGTGAATTGTTAAACCTCTATGAAAATTTCAAAAAAACACCCCGGAGTATCCGAGGTGTGAATAAAGGTTGCCGTTCAGCCCCACAGGCTTTTCTTACATGCTTACATGTTTTTTAAAGTTGCCTTAACGCTCTTGCGCTTCTTGGCAGCAGCGGTTTTCTTTCGGGTGATGCTGGGAGGCTCAAAGTGTTGCCGTCGTCTGGCTTCAGAAATTATTGATTCTTGCTGCACTCTCTTGGTGAAGCGGCGCAGAAACCCCTCGAAACTTTCACCATCGTTGATTCGTAGTTCTACCAAAGAAATTCCTAATTCGTTATTGGGTGACACATGATGTGTGACCGATCGGACAATCATCTGAAGTGCAGATGGGCTGACTACTAGTATAGGTATTGGGGTATCTCACGGTCAATGAAATTTATGTGCAAATGTTCAGTCAACTTAGATTATTGAGTTGATTTAAGTATTTTGAGACCATTTTCCATTCGGGTTATGCATCTTGCTCGACCAATAGCTGCCATGGTATCGAACAGTGGCGGCGCAAATGTTTTTCCAGTAGTGGTAACTCGTATAGGTGAAAACAGTTGACCTGGTTTCAACCCCATTTTTTCAGCCAGAGACCGATATGCTGTTTCTAGTTGATCAGGTTCAAATGTTGAAACTGTTTTGCACAGTTTAAGCGCTGCCGCTAATGCCTTGACGGTGAGGTTCACGTCCATTTTTCGACCTGGTATGTCTTTCGCTGCTGGTTCGACATTATCAGAAAAGAAGAAATCAAGCGCCTCAGTACCTTCGGTTAAAAGTTTGAGACGTTCATGGACTAGTGGAATGAGTTGACGGAGATAATTTCGATCGATTGGTCGTTTAACTGAGTTGGGCATCCCACCTTCCGACTCTGCGCGTTCCATGAATGGCACAAGCAGATCCATAAGGCGCTCGGTGTCCATGTCTCTTATATAAACACCGTTCATCCACGCGAGTTTTTCACTGTCGAAAGTTGCGGGAGAGTCATTTATACGTTCAATTGTGAAACGTTCGATGATTTCATCTCGACTCATTACTTCGGTATCATCTCCAGGA